>Ga0070681_10005015_pt1 | contig 12756 bp, 11 predicted proteins | sample KBSC83BmetaG_FD_65650 | JGI IMG/M metagenome (GOLD analysis project Ga0070681, IMG submission 65650) | Corn rhizosphere microbial communities from Kellogg Biological Station, Michigan, USA - KBS C8-3B metaG | ecosystem: Host-associated > Plants > Roots > Rhizosphere | place: USA: Michigan... | reverse complement strand
CGACTGCGGATGCGGCTGGTCCATGTAGATGTGGCGGATGTTGTGCGCGACCTCGTGCACGATGGTGGTCTCGCCCTCGGTCTGGATGATCTGGATCGGGTAGGGGGAGTTCATGACGCGTGGCACGCCATGAGGCCAGCAATAGGCCGAAGCGTCGGCGATCGGCGATCCGTCCTTCTCCGCCTTGACGCGCCTGTCCCACTCGGCCTTGCCCTTTTCCGTGAACGGAGGCAGCCGTCCCAGGGTCGAGTTGATCTGACGGTTGTAGAGCCGGATGAACCAGACGCCGGACAGATCCCGCGGGTCGCTCGAGGAGACGGCGGGGCGGATCAACGGCCCTTCGATCACGTCGGATTGAGCAACCGCGGTTGCGGCGGCTGCCAGCATTCCGAGCCCCACAAGGCCCGCCTGGAGCAGGATTCGCATGAGCTGATTTCCCCCCGATCGATCGCGATGCTCCGGTAGCTTGGCGCGAACAGGGAACTTCAGCAAGACTGACCGCGGTGCGGCGCTGTTGTTTGTACTTTTGTTGCCGGTGCCGGCGTCGATCGTGAGGTACAGTTGCGCACTATCGTGCCCAAGCAGTGCCTCATTCTCTGCCTCCTGTTTTGCATTTTTGCACCGCGTGCCCATGCTGCAGAGACTTGCGCCGGCACGGCGCCGGCCGTCGACGGTGTCAGAACGCTGCGACTGACTCTCGCAGGTGTGCCGGCGATCGTGCGAGTGCCGAGTGGGGCGAGCCGGGCAGCGATCGTGCTTTGGCACGGATTCGGCCCTCCCGCCGGCGAAGACGAGCTGCTGCGCGCGCTTCCCCTCGACGAGTTGCCGGCCGTCAAGGTCTATCTGGGTTTGCCGCTCTTCGGCGCGAGAGCGCCCAAGCCTCCGGAGCTATCGCTCGCGCAGCGGCAGGCGCGGGACTATGGGGCTCTTCTTTTCGAGCCGGTGGTGCTGGGCGCAGCGGACGAGCTGCCCGCGGTCGTGCGGGCACTCAGGCAAAGCGGCTGCCTCGGCCGGACTGATCCGGTGGGGCTGTTCGGGTTCTCGGCCGGCGGCGCTGCCGTCCTGATGGCGCTCATACAACAGAAGGTGCCGGTACGCGCCGCTGTCGTGATCAACGCCCCCACCGGTCTGCATGGCGCCATTGATGCGTTGGAGCGCGCGACGCAGAAGAGTTATGCGTGGACGCCGCACACGCGGGAGTTGGCTGGCCGCTCGGACGCGATTCTGCATGCCGCCCAGGTTGCCTCCGGAGATCCCGCTCTGCTGATCATCCAAGGCACGGAGGATACCGTCGTGGATGCGCATGGGGCGCAAATGCTGCTCGCGGCGCTGCGGCCCTTCTACCACCGGACGGGCCAGGACGGGCGACTGCAGATGCTGCTGACACCGAACGTCGCGCACGACTGGACGAACGCGCAGGCGCTTGCTCAGGTCCGCTCAGCCGTCGCCGGCTGGTTCAACTCCTACCTGTGAGAGCGATCCTTCACCGCACCGTATAGCCGCGTGCGTCGAAGCAGGCGACCTGCGCTCGCTCATAGTCCTGGGACGCGCTGTTGGCGACGCTGCCCCAGCGCAGCGGATCGAACCCACTCTGCGTCACTGCGAACCGATAGCACTCGTATCGATCACGCGCTTCCTGATCCTGTGACTGGCCATTGCGCGGGACCAGCGAAACCCGCGTTGAGCGCGGCGGACCCGATGCCGTCGCAGCGTGCGCCGATGTTGGAGCGGCTTCAGCGGACGTATTGTTGGGCGGCAGGGTTGCTGCGGCGGACGTCGGGGCTGGCGCAGCTGCCGGGAAATTGGGCAGCGGCTGCGCGGGTCCAGCCGGCGGCGCCGCAGGCGAACTGTTGGATGCCGGCAGTGCCGGTGTGGTGGCCGGCGCAATGGCGGGTGCGTTAGTGGCCAGATGTATTGCTTGCTCGGACGTGGGAGCGGGCGCAGTCGTGCCCGCGGCAGCCGGCGCAGCCGCGGCCGCAGTCGTTGCCGCAGCGGCCAGTGCAGGCGCAGGCGCCGTCGTCGCTGTTGCCGGCACAGGCGGAGCCGACGCCGCAGCTGGCACAACAGCCGCAGTCGTCGGTGCTGCCGGCACGGACGGGACCGATGCCGCAGCTGGCACAACAGCCGCGGCCGTCGCAACCGTCGGGCTGCCTGGCGGCCTACTGGCCGCGGCCGGTGCTGCTGGAGTTGCTGGCGCCGCAGCGGAGGCTGCCGCCGCGGAAGGCGGCGCTATGGAGGTCGGCGCTGCGGAAGGCGGGATCGCAGGCGGAACGGCGGGCGCTGGCGTTGCGACGGAACCCGGATTCGCCGCCGTAGCCGCAACTGCTGTCGGGCCGGCGTGATGAATGACGGCGGCGGATTTGCCGACTCCAGTCGGAACTGCATTTTCTGCCGGCACGGCGAAGACCGTCGGGGCGTCTGGCTCGGCCGCCTCTGCGCCGGGAGTTGCGGCTGCGGCGGCACCTTGGGTTGCCGCAGCTCGCGTTGCGCCGGAGGCGCCCGAGCTATCACCTTCTGCAGTCAGTGGCGGCTCCGCGGGATCGTTCACTATTTCGTAGCCGCCGACATCCGGCCGCGGCCGGTAGTACACGTCGTTGGCATATAGCAGCGTCTCACCGTGATGTGCGATGACGGTGACAAAGGTTGGAAGTGTTTGAACGATGAGGCCGATCGGGGGATTGACGACCATGAACGCCGGCCCGCGTGGCTCGTACCACACACCATCCTGGAATCGATAGGACAGCCCGGCGTAGCTCACGGTGGTCGCGCCTTGCGGGAGGTCGCGAACGATGGAGCCGCGATCGGGATAATAGTGATCGTGGCCGTTCCGCGTATCGTGATGCTGGTGATAGGGCTGTAGCTGCGGATCCCGGCCGTTCACTTGCCCGTAAGCGAATGCGGCGTGGAGGCAGGCTGCGAAGAGGGCGGCGCGCAAGAAGCCAGACGATCTCATGGCAACTCTCCCTGGCCGGAGGGCAGAGGCGGCTCCTCTCCGGGCCGACAGCAGATGTTCAGCACGATGGTAACGCGCTGTCATGCACCGTCGTTGACAGGGCCAATGATTTAGAAGTTCCTAAGTTCCGCGCGCAGTCGGTGGTGGGGAACGAAGCGCGATGCGTGAGCGATCCCCTTCACTGCAGCGTACGCGCTTGCGGCGGAAGCCGTGCGTGTCGAGAAGTTGGGTGCTGCGCTGTCAGCTCGTCGCCAGCGGGTAAGCGGCTTCGCGCCAGGCTTTCATTCCGCCGTCCAGCGCAATGGCACGTTGAAAACCGATCTGGCGCAGCGTAGCGGCGGCAAGTGTCGACACGCGGCCGAATTCGCACACGGTAAGAATGCGCACCGTCGGGTCAGGTAACTCCTCGTTCACGCGCAGCTCCAGCTGACCGCGCGGCAACAGGCGGGCGCCGGGAACGTGGCCGGCCATGAACGCGTCGCGTTCGCGCACATCGAGCACAACGAGATCCGAGTCGCGCGCATCGATGCGGGCCTTGAGCTCCTCCAGGGACATGAACGGCACGACGGCTGCGGCTGCGGCGAGGAGCTGCGAGATCGTCTTGCCTCCGGAGAGATTCGTGCGCAGCGCCTCGGTCAGATGCGTAGGCATCGACAGGTTGAGATTCTTCATCATCTCCACGAATTCGGTGCGATCGCGTTTCTGCAGGCGCGGGTTCTGCTCGATCTCCTGGGCGAGCGTGGTGTGGCTGCGGTTCTTGTATTCGTGCGCCGGGTAGACCTCCAGGGACGGATCCAACCGCAGCACGCGATTGAACAGGCTGTCGTGCAGCGCCTCCGGATCGCCGGTAGGCAGGTCGGTTCTGCCGGTGGCGCCGATGAGCAGCGTGTCGCCTGTGAAGAGCCGATTCTCGACGCGCAGACACATCGAGTCACGCGTGTGCCCCGGCGTGTGCATCACGTTGATGCGCAGCTGACCGAGGACTATGGATTCTCCGTCACCGACACGCATGTCGACGAACGGCGCGGTGCTCGACTGATGCATCGCGATGGGGACGTCCAGACGGCGAGCCAGCTCGCGCGTGGCTGAGAAGTGATCGGCGTGCGTGTGCGTATCGATCACATGGCGGATACGCAATCCGTGATGCGCCGCGAGGGCAAGATACCGGTCGATCTGGCTGAGCTCCGGATCGATCAACGCGGCGGCGCAGCTGTGCGTGCAACCGATGACGTAGGATCTGCATCCACCCGTGGCGACCTGCTCGAACAACATGGGGCTGAGCCCTCTTGATATAGTCAGGTGCGCGGCATTCTATAGCCTGCGCCGCCCGCTCACCATCAGGGAAACGCTTGCGCTTCAGGTCAACGCGGGTTGGATCCCGAGCGTCTCCTCTCCACTCGAGGCGGCGCCGCGTGAGCGGCCGCTGCAGCCCGTCGCGCCCAAGGTCATGCCCGCGATGCGCAGGAACGGGACCCCCACGACCCGTCCTGCATTGCAGGTGTAGTATCGGTGCATACACGCATGACGTGCATGCGGCAGGGTTGCACGGAGGAAGACATGAGCGCTGTCTTACTTGGTGTATACGTGAATCACGAGGCGGCCCAGCGGGTTCGGACCGACCTGGTCATGGATGGCTTTCCCACCGATCGTGTGGAGCTGACCGACTGCCTGGAGCTGGGACGGGCCGGAGTCGAGCCGGCGGCTACGTTGCACGAGAAGTTCGTCCAATACTTTCGCACCCTGTTCTGCTCCGACGGCGAGCGGCACTATGCGGAAGTTCTGGCGGACCGAATCGAGAGGGGCGCGGCGACGGTGACGGTGCATCCCCGCGGCGCGGTCGAGACTTCTCGTGCCACGGAGATCCTCCGGAGTGGCGATCTGACGGAGCTCGCTGAGCACGATCTGGGCAATCAGGCGTTCGAGCACGCGGCAGCCCATCACGAGGGTCCGTGGATCCGCTATTTGTGGATCGAGAACAAGAGCGACACGGACTGCATCTACTGCAGGCTGTTCGCGCGCCACGCCCACTGAAAGCCGGGCGCGCCAACAGCCTTCGTCAGCGGGTCACGGGGGGCCGTCCATCACCTGGATGATTTCCGAGGTCCCGTCGCCCGCGATCTCCAGGAACGTCCTGATGTGCTTGGCGAGCTCTTCACGCGTGCTCGCGCGCAGCAGCGCGTAGCCGGCCGCCGGCATCAGGCTGGAGCCGTTCACGGGCCCGTGCTCCACCGTGACCTCGCCGTTGCGTCGTGTGACCTTCATCCCTGTCTGGCGCGAGAGAATGCCGCCCGTCGTCACCAGAACGCCGGCTTTCATCATCTCCTCCATCAGCTTGCCCATCCTGGCCATGTGCTGTGCATCCGGCGGCCCGCTGCTGGGCACGGCAGGGGTATACAGACTCAAGAATTGCATGCGCGTCTCCCGGGGTAGATCCTCACCCCGAGGACGTTCGACCGTGCGGGCCGCCGACAACGCCGGCGGATCTATTGGGGCGCCGCCCGGCCCATCCACCGGTCCGCCCAGGCGATGAAATATTTCACGTTCGGGACATCGGTGTGGCCACCCTCGTGCTGACGCCAGGCGAGCTCACCATCCAGCAGCCCGGTGCCGATGGGCGGCTTGCGAGCGTGGCGATAGTCATCCCCGACGCCGAGATCCTTCGCGCCCAGGAGACGGAAGACAGCTCCCGCGGCGACCGTCGCCATGTAACTGCCCTGCTGATCCAGCCACAGGGCGTCCCCAGCCTCAGGCGAGCCGTAGCTGATGAATGTCAATCGGGGTGCACACAACGCGATCAGCTCGGAGGACTCGACGGGCAGATCCCCTGCGGTGCGCGCACCACCCTTCGCATCCGAGGCCCCGTACTTGAGGAAGTTGCCCGCCATCCAATGGTATTCGCCGGAGGCCGTGAGGTTCTCGACGGCCTCGCCGAAGTTGCGCCGATGGGGTTTGGCGCCGCCCTCGCCGGAGGAGCCGACGAGAACCATTCCGAAGCGCTCATCAAAGGCCATGGCCACGAGGGCTGCCTTGCCATAGCGCGAGACACCTTCGATGCCGATGTGCTGCGGGTCCAGGTCGGGATCTTGGGCCAGGTAGTCGTAGGCGCGGCTGGCCCCCCAGGCCCAGGCCCGCAGGGCGCCCCAGTCGTCGGGCTTGCGCGGAGCCCCCTTGTTGACCAGCCCGATGATGCCGCGAGTCAAACCGGCACCGTTGTCGGCCTGGATGCTGGTCGGGTTGATCTGGGCCACCGCCCACCCATCGGCGACCAGCTGCTGGATGGGATCTCCGGGAGGGCGCGGCGGCGGGAAGAAGGGCGGAGTGGGGATTGGCGCCCACGCCGGATGCTGGCGGAACACTTCCGCGAGCGAGGGGTCCTGCCGGGTCATCGCTTCCTTCAGCGCCGCATTCATGCGCGCGATGGCCTCGGGCGACGGCGATACGGGAGCCGGAAAGGCGGGCGGCCCCAGCACGAACATGATCAGCACCGGCATGCGACCGTGGTGGTGCGTGGGTTTGATCAACATCATGGGAATGTCGACCGTGATCGCCGGGTCGGCAGAGTTGTCGACGTGTCCGATCACCCTGGCGGCGACCACGGGCACGGAGCCTATCCGCTCCGCCTCGGACTCACCCGGCTGCCAATCGACACGCGGGGCTCCTGCGGGCACGCGTCCGAAGACTTCGCGCTCGAACGCCTCGATGATCTCCGGTCGCCGCTGACGCTGCCACATCTGCGGCGTCTTGACGGCGCGGCCGTCATTCGTGACCAGGGGGTCAGGCCAGTCAGGAAACGGGTTGGCTTTGGCCTCATCGTAGTTGGCGTGGTTCGGCGCCTTCTCATCCCCACTGGGACCCGGGCGCAGCTCGAGGATTCCGAGCTGGTCCATCATCAACTGGTGGTCGCGCTCGGTGGCCGCCTGGATGTCGGCCGCGCTCATGGCCTGTGCTGCGACGACACCCGGCAGTCCGACTCCGGCAGTGATCAGACACAAGGCTGTGGCGAGGATCGGAGTCCGCATGAGCGCATCATAGCGTGGCATCGCGACACGCGCGGAGAACGGATGGTAACGCGCCGCGCCGGGGTGACACTGCCCGCGGCACTACAGCGCGCCGCACGCTGAGCGATTTTCGAGCTTCGACAGGAGTGCACACCAGGCCCTGAATACCGTCTCGACCGGAATCTGATCCACGCGCATCGAGTCCGGCGGACCGCCGACGCCCAGCACAGGAGAAGAGGAAGGACTGCGCGGCAGCCACAGGCGCTGCGGCTCCGCTCCGAACACCACGACCAACGGTAGATCGAGCGCCGCGGCGGCGTGGGCGGGACCGGTATCCACCGAGATCATGCTGTGAGCCCGAGTGCACAGTGCGAACAGCTGTCGCAAGGGCAGGGCGGCGACCTGCACATCCCGGCTCGCCACCGCTGCCTCGATCTGCTGCAACATCGCTGCTTCCGGTGGGGCGCCGCATAACAGAATCAGCGCGTCCGGCATTCGTTGGTGAACTTGCCGCAGAAGCTCGACCCAGTTGCCGATAGGCCATGCCTTGTCGTCGGGCCGGTGCCGACGCCAGCGCCTGCGGCCTTGGCTCATGCTGCGGAAGTTGCCGGGTTGTACCAGTACGAGCGGCCGCATCGATCCTGCGCGTGAGTTGACCCACGCGTCGATTTCCACGTGTTCGCTATCCGCGACCCGCAAACACGGGGCCGGGACAAAACTCCCTTCAGGCACAGGATAGTCGCCCACGCGCAGCGCCGGAGGCGTCTGACGCCCGAACCGCAAAAAGCGGTCGACCCAAGCCTCATCGCCGTGAGCGGGCAGGTCGGTGACGAACAAACACCGCGCCGGACTGACGCCGCTCCAGGCGAGCATGCGACGGATGCGAACGAGTTGCCGCGGGTGGCGCTCGCAGACGTAGATGGGACTGGGGTGCGTGCTGCGCAGCATTCGCAGCGTCCGCCACCAGCTCAGGGTGAGCATGAAGGGAGTGTGCCGCGGAAACGACTCGATCCGATCGACGTCCGGATGGTGGCGATAGATCTGGGAGTTCCAGGCGCCTGCCCCGAGCACCTGGCACCTCTGTCCGTAGCGGCGGCGCAGCAGATGCAGCACCGCGGTGAGCATGATCATGTCCCCGAGCCGGCCGAAGCGAATGACGATCGGGCTCAAGGGCGGCGGAGGGCTCAAGCGCGTGTCTCCCGAAGCAGCAGCACCTGATCGCTGGACAGCGATTCGTACACACGCTCGACGCGGAAGCCGGTGCCCTGGATGAGATCCGCGAACACCCGGGCTCCGCGGGGCATGAGCTTGAAATGAGTGAATTGCAGGCCCGAGCGCGTCAGCTCATCGGCGCGTGTGACCGACCCGGCAACCAGGCTGGCGCCCTTGCCGGCGTTGTAGAGGGCCTCGAGGTTCGCGACGACCGAAGCGTCGCTGGCGTACTCGAACAGCGCGCCCTCGGAAGAGGCCGCGATGAGGGCACCGTCGGCGGCCAGGGTCGCGACGAGCTCCTGCAGGGGCGCAGGGTCGTCCCAGTTGTAGCTGGTATGAAGGAGGCGCGCGTCCACTCCCGCGAGAGGAGCATCTCGCGCGACCAGCGCCGCCAATGCTCGGGAAGCGAACAGCGGCCCGTTCGTGTCCGGATCGAGAAGCTGGATGACCACGGGGCGCTGCAGAAGGGATGCGGTGCGACGCCTCAACAGGATCAGGGCGTTCAGGCTGTCGATCGCCGATCCGCCGCCGATGTTCAACAGGTGTAGCGGCGCGCCGGGACGCTCGGAGAGCGCTGGCTCGAGGGCCTCGGCCAGCAATCTCGCGGTTTGCTGCAGGCGGATGCGAATGCCCTGGATCCCCGGATAGGCCGCGAATCGCCGGTCCGAGGGCGTGTCGAAGGGGGGCACCAGGTTGTCGGCCCCGAGCTTGATCAGATACGTGTCCATCCCGGCAAGGAATGTGCTGTCGGCCTTGCGGAGCATGGCCCGCGCCAGGAAGGAGCGCTTCGCGGCGGCCCGGATGAGCATCCGCAGCAGAAAGCGCGGCATGCGGGCATTCCGGCGCATCATCCCGACCGAGGTCTGGCGCAACGCCTCGACGGACTGTGCATCGTCCGCAACCGCAAATGCCGGGTTCGAGACGTCGATGACAGGTATCTCGAGGTTCCGCGCGGTGCGCGCGTAGCACACACCAGCACGCCGGATGAAAGGGATCTGGGGGATGGCAGGGTCAGGCAAAGCCGGTGCTCCCTCAATTGGGGGCGTAGTGTAATCGGGCGTTGGGCGTGAACTGCGGATTTCAGTCTACAATTGAGGCTTCAGAAGCCTCGGAACCCCTTCATGCCGGGACAATTGGCCGCCGCTGGCGACTCGGACGTCGAGCTCGATGCGTTTCTGAGCGCGGAAGCGGCCGAGCACCGTGAGTCGTTCGAGTCGTGCATGGCGGGCCTGCAGGGACCGTTCGCCCAGACGCTCGCGGTGTGGGAGGCCTCGATCCGGCGCGGGGGCAAGCTGCTGATCTTCGGCAACGGCGGCAGCGCCGGCAATGCCCAGCACATCGCCGCGGAGCTGGTGATCCGGTACAAGACCGACCGGGCGGCGATTGCGGCCGTTGCCCTGACGGTGGATGTCTCGACCTTGACCGCAGCGGGCAACGACATGGGATTCGACGCGGTTTTCAGCCGGCAGGTGCAGGGTCTGGGTCGTCCCGGCGATGTTGCTGTCGGCATCTCTACCTCCGGTCGCAGTCCCAACGTGCTGGCGGCGTTGCGGGAGGCGCGCACGAGAAATCTCGCGACGACGGGACTGATCGGCGGCGATGGCGGCCCGATGCGATCGTTGTGCGATGCCGCTATCGTCGTGCCATCGACGGTCACCGCGAGAGTTCAGGAGATGCACCTGCTGGTGAGCCACATGCTGTGCAAGGCACTGGAAATCCGCCTGGGCCTGGTGAAGGCGCACCCGTGAGCGACTCCGACCTGCTGGGGATACTGGAGTCGTTCTCGCGGGCACGCGTGCTCGTGTTTGGCGACGTGATGCTGGACCGCTTCATCTACGGGTCGGTCGAAAGGATGTCGCCCGAGGCGCCGGTTCCTGTCATGAGCATCGAGCGCAGCTCGGACCTTCCCGGAGGTGCCGCCAATGTCGCGAGGAACGTGGCCGGCCTGGGCGGGCACGCGGTGCTCATCGGAGTCGTCGGCGCGGATGAGGCCGCAGACAGGCTGCGTGAGCGGCTTGCGGAAGTACCGTCACTCGAGGCGCAGCTCGTCGTCGATACGGGACGACCGACGACGTTGAAAACCCGTTTTATCGGCGAGCGGCAGCAGATCCTGCGCACCGACGTCGAGAGCCGGGAGGCGCTGTCCGATTCGGTCATCACCGCCGTGCTGGCGCAATTTCGAGCCGCGCTGGCCGAGACCGACATCGTGGTCCTGTCGGACTACGCCAAGGGTGTGCTGTGCGACGGCGTGGTCGCCGAAGCGATTGCCGCGGCCCGCGCCGCGGGCCGGCAGATCCTGGTCGACCCGAAGAGCCGTTCGTTCCTGAAATACAAGGGAACCACCGTCCTGACTCCCAACCGCCATGAGCTGCAGGGCGCGTGCGGACACGAGTGCTCGACCGACGAACAGGTGGTGGCCGGCGCGCGTGAGATTCTCTCGCAAGGCATCTGCAACACGCTGGTCGTCACCCGCGGCAAGGACGGAATGTCCATCGTGCGCGACGACGGCACGGCGACGCACATGAAAACGCAAGCCAGCGAAGTGTATGAAGTGACCGGCGCAGGCGATACAGCGGTCGCCGCTTTGGCGGTCGGCCTCGCCGGCGGCGCCGATATCGGTGAAGCGGTGCATCTGGCCAACACTGCCGCCGGTATCGTGGTCGGAAAGTTCGGCATCGCGACGGTGACGGCCGGGGAGATCGTCGCGCAGCTCGACGACGCGCATGCCTCCCGCATGCGGTTCGCGCTGAATGCCGTGCAGGGGCTGGTGCATCGCTGGCGCCAGCTCGGCTTGCGCGTGGCGTTTACCAACGGGTGCTTCGACCTGCTGCATCCCGGCCACATTTCGCTCCTGAACCAGGCGAAGCAGACTGCCGACCGCCTGGTCGTCGGCCTCAACTCGGACCTGTCGGTGCGCCGCCTCAAGGGACCCGGACGGCCGGTGCAGAGCGCCATGGCGCGGGCGATGGTGCTGATGTCGCTGAAGGCCGTGGATGCCGTCGTCATTTTCGAGGAAGACACTCCGCGGCAGCTGATCGCGGCGCTCGAACCGGATGTGCTGGTGAAAGGCGCGGATTACACGGTTGAAAGCGTCGTGGGCGCGGACATGGTGCTGGCGCGCGGCGGCAAGGTCGTGCTCGCCGACCTGGTTCCCTCGCAGAGCACGACGAACACGATTCAGCGCATCGCCGGCGTTGGCAAGGCGTGAGCGTCGAGTCTGCCCCCCGCACGGTGATTCTCGATCGGGACGGGACGATCGTGGTGGACCGCGACTACCTGGATGACCCGGCGCAGCTGGAATTTCTGCCCGGCGCGCTGGCGGGGCTGCGGCTGCTGCGCGAGCGCGGCCACCGGCTCGTCGTGGTCACCAACCAGTCGGGCGTCGGGCGCGGCCGTTTCCCGCTCGCGCGAGTGGCAGAGGTCCACGCCCGCCTGAGCCAATTGCTGCGCGAGGCCGGAGCCGCAATCGATGGCATCTACTATTGCCCGCATCGCCCCGAAGATCGCTGCGAGTGCCGCAAGCCCAAGCCGCGGCTGGTGCTGCAGGCCGCCTCCGAGCTGGGCTTCGAGCCCGCCGACTGCGTGGTCATCGGCGACAAGAGCAGCGATATCGAGCTGGGCCGAAACGTGGGTGCGATCACCCTGCTGGTCTCAGCGACCGGCCGTACGAGTGACAACAGGCCCGCTGCGCCTGATTACGTGGTCCGCGATCTGCTCGAAGCGGCCCGGCTGCTCGAGGCTCTTCCCGCACAATCGCGCCGCAGTGCCGGGCAGGAGAAGTAGGCTCCCATGTTCGTCGTAACCGGCGGTGCTGGATTCATTGGTTCCAACCTCGTGGCGGCGCTGTGCGAGCGCGGGGCCGAAGTCGTCGTCTGTGACTGGCTGCGCAGCGACGAGCGCTGGTGCAACCTGGCCAGACACGAGCTCGTGGACCTCATTGCTCCGGAGGCGCTGCTCGGCTGGCTGGATGGGCATGGTGGCAAGGTCGAGGCCATCGTTCACATGGGCGCCATCAGCTCCACGACGGAAACCGACGTCGATCTGATCGTGCGCAACAACGTGCGCGCGACGTTGGATCTGCTGCAGTGGTGCACCAACGCCGGCAAGCGCCTCATCTATGCCTCGTCGGCGGCTACCTATGGCGACGGCAGCGCGGGGTTCGATGATGATCCCTCTTGTGAGGCATTGAGCAGGTTGCGGCCGCTGAATGCGTATGGGTGGAGCAAGCATTTTGTCGATCGGCGCGTTGCCCGGCTCGCTCGCAATGGCATGCCGCTTCCGCCGCAGTGGGTGGGACTGAAGTTCTTCAACGTCTACGGTCCCAACGAGTATCACAAGGGCAGCATGCGCAGCGTGATCGCGCAGAATTTCCCCGCTGTGCAGCGGGGCGAGGCCGTGCGCCTGTTTCGCAGCCGCCGCCCTGACTATCCCGACGGCGGCCAGGTCCGTGACTTCATCTACGTCAAGGATTGTGTGGCCGTCATTTCGTGGCTGCTGGCGAATCCCGCTGTCCGCGGTTTGTTCAACGTCGGGACCGGGATGGCGCGCAGCTGGCTCGATCTGGCGAACGCGCTGTTCAGCGCTGCGAACCGC
>Ga0070681_10005011_pt1 | contig 12760 bp, 11 predicted proteins | sample KBSC83BmetaG_FD_65650 | JGI IMG/M metagenome (GOLD analysis project Ga0070681, IMG submission 65650) | Corn rhizosphere microbial communities from Kellogg Biological Station, Michigan, USA - KBS C8-3B metaG | ecosystem: Host-associated > Plants > Roots > Rhizosphere | place: USA: Michigan... | reverse complement strand
CGCAGGTAGGGCATCGCCGCAGACATCGACAAGCCCGTATAGCCGAGCCGATGCAGCAGCCACATCTGCCGGGCAAATGCCCCGGGGCTGACATACAGGCTGCGGTAGAGGTGCAAACCGCGCGGCGCCCGCGCAATGTTGTGATACATGAGAATCGGTAATGCCTGGGTGCCGACTTGTGTTGTCTGGTCCATGGGGATACCCGGAAATGGCCTGTCGTTCTTGGCCATTCGTGGAAGAGTGTTGTGCACCGCAGTCCGGCGCATGCGTGCTACGGCTTGAAGTGATGCACGTAGCCCACGCTGAAACCGCCAGGCAACCAGCCGACGACCAGCGACGACTTGCGATGCGCCATCCAGATACCCGCGCCCGTGCCGATCGCGGCACCGATAAGCACATCGCTCTGCCAGTGACCACGCGTCTTCACCCGGGCGACGGCGTCGTAGGCGGGAAGCAAGGCCAGCGCGTAGACCGCCGGATGCTCATTGCCGTAGTTGACGATGAACGGAGTTACGGCGGCCGACATCGCAGCCACTTCGCCGCTGGGGAAGCTTTCGGCGTGCGTGCCATGGAAAAACTGGTTCGGGTCGCTGGTCTGCGACGGACGCTCGCGCTGGAACGTGTACTTCATCACCGTGGTCGCCGCACCCGTAACCACCAGCGCGTCGACGGATCGCCAGAACGTGTCGCCCAGCTTGCTGTCGTCGCCGAAGACCAGGGCACCGGCACCGACGGTCGCCAGGGTGCTGTAGACCAGCGTGGTCTGGTTGCTGCGTTGCCAGATTTCGCTGTTGTCGTAGTGCAGGCGATGGTCGATACCCAGCACGCCGCCACCAGCCCGGGCAGTCTGCACTGGCACCGCCGTGATGAGGGCCGCAAGGCCCAATGCCACGAATGCGCTGAGGCCACTCATGTCGGCTCTCTCTCGCCGGTACGGTCTGGGGTTTCAGCGCCGTATTTTCAGCCTGGCGGCTTTCGTTTTCCTTATGACCGCAGCGAACGGCGGTCGCATCGACCCGAGCGGGCGCAGGCGCCACGGTGCCGGCTAACGCCGACTCACGCGTCCCGCGGAATAACCACACGCACGCGCAACCCCCGGCCGAACGGCGAGTCAAGCAGCTCGATCGTCGCGTCGTGCAGCTGCGCCGCACGCTGCACGATCGACAACCCCAGCCCGTAGCCCTCGCTACGACCGCTGGCTTCCCGATGGAACCGCGCAAATACCTGCGCCCGACGTTCCACCGGGATACCCGAACCGTCATCGATGACATCGAGCACCACTTCCCGATTGCCCGGTACAAGCAAAAGCTGCACCCGCCCACCCTCGGGCACATGGCGCATGGCATTTTCAAGCAAGTTGCGCAGCAAGGCAGCCAGTGCCGCCTCGTAGCCATGCACGACCACCGGCGTCTGCGGTGGCACAAAGCCGAGTTCCACGCCACCCTCGGCAAGGGCTGGCGCCAGTTCCTCGATGACGTCGCTGGCGACCGCAACCAGATCGACCGCCGCCCGCTGTGCCGTCGCCACACCCGACTCCAGCCGCGCCAGCGCCAGTAGCTGCTCTACCCGGCGCGCCAGCGCCGCCAGGATGTGTTGGGCACTGCCTAGACTGGTCGCGGCCTCCAGCGGGTCCGCCGTGGCCATGGCACTTTCCAGGTTGATCATCGTCGACGCCAGGGGTGTGCGCAGTTCATGGGCCACGTCGGCGCTGAAGCGTCGTTCGCGCTCAAGCGCATCGCCGAGACGTTCCAGTTGATTGTTGAGTGCCGCCAACACCGGCTGCAATTCCATGGGCGGCCGATCGAGCGCAACCGGCATGCGGTTGCCCAGTTCCCGCGATGTCAGCTCACTGGCCAGCAACTCCAGCGGGCGCAACCCCCGGCGTACCGCCCAGCCGACCAGGAATGCCAACAGCGGCAAGCCAATGAGCAAAGGCAGGCCATGGTCGAACCACAGCGCGTGCATGATCTCCTGCCGACTGTCGTAACGTTCCGCGGTACGGATGATCAAGTCGTCGGCCGGATCGGCCAAGGTGAAAACTCGCCATGCGTGGCCGTCCAGTTGCACGTCGCGGTAACGCGCGTTGCCCTGCCACCGCGGCGACAAACCCGCCAGGTTGGCTGTGGCCAATACCACCTGCCCGGCGCCATCCAGCACCTGGAAACCCACCTCGGACTCGAAGGTCGATCCGTGCTGGCGAGCCATTGGCGCCCGCGCTGCCTCGACCGGCACCACCACCCCGTGCTCCGCGCCACCACGCAGGGCTTGCAGATCGGCACGATCGATCAGCACCTGGAGCGTGCGCGCGGACTGCGCCAGGCGGCCATCCAGCAACTCATCCACTTCGGCCACGGTGCGCTGAAAACTCAGCAGGCCCAGCGGCACCAGCACCGCGATCAGCACCAGCACGATCAGCCACCGCAAACGGGCGCGCAAGCTCGGCAGGATCATCGCGGCTCCCGCGGAATCATGTAGCCGAAGCCGCGCACGGTGTGGATCGTCTCGAAGCTCAATTTCCCACGCAACGTATGCACCAGCACTTCCAGCGCACCGTTGCCCACTACGGTATCCAGTCCGTACAGCGAATTGATCAGGCTCTCCCGGCGCACCAGCCGCCCGGCGCGCTCCAGCAGGATCTGCAACAGCGAAAATTCACGTCGGGTCAGCTCCACCGGATTGCCGCGGAACATCACTTGCGAGGTACCCAGGTCGAGGCTCAAGGCGCCGGCCTCGATCCGGTTTGCCGCCAACCCCTGCGCGCGCCGGCCCAGCGAACGGATCCGCGCACACAACTCGTCGAGATGAAATGGCTTGATCAGGTAATCGTCCGCGCCGGCATCAAGGCCATGCACCCGCGCTTCCAGTCCATCCCGCGCGGTCATCACGATCACCGGCGTGCCGATGCGGGCACGACGTGCCTCGACCAGGACATCGAGACCATCCATGCCGGGCAGCCCGAGATCGAGCAGCACCAGATCGGCGGTCTCGTCGCGCAACGCAAGCAAAGCCTCACGGCCGTTGCGCAGCCACGTGACGGTGTAGGCCGCGCGTTGCAGCGCACGCTGGATGGCGGCGCCCAGTTGCGGGTCGTCTTCCACCAGGATGATATGCACGGGCGACTCCTGCACCTGGCCTTGGCTCGACACGGCACGGGCACGGTGCCCGACCTGGCCGCAATTATGCGGCTGACGGCTTACGAAGCGCTTAAGGGGGCAGCGATGGAATCCGGGATGACCGCGTCGGATCCGCGTGGTGCACCGACTGACAGCACGATTGCCGCATCAGCCGTGATCCTACTCGTGAGCAAGTGCCGCTGGCCGTAACCAACACCCCAAGATGGGTGACTAGCGGTTGTCCTGCGTCCAGATCGCGCCGTCCTCTTCGCGCACCGGAAAGCTGGCAATCGGGATGTACGCGGGCGGGCGCGTCACCGCGCCGGTGCGTACGTCGAAACGTGCGCCGTGGCGCGGACATTCCACTTCAAAACCGAATACCTCGCCGCCGGCCAGGTCGCCGCCATCGTGGGTACACACATCCTCGATCGCATATAGCGCACCGTCGATGTTGTACACCGCAATCGAGGTGTCACCATCCCACACTACCTTGAACTCACCCGGCAGGAACTCGCTGCGGGTGCCCACCTTTACCCAGCCATCCACGCCGTTTCTCCTTCGAATTGCCTGGCCAACACCACAAAACGCAAATCATCGCGGCGTGGAATCCCGAAGCGCTCGTTGCCATAGGGAAACGGCTCGTACTCGCCCGTGGGCCGATAACCACGACGCTGATACCACGCCAGCAATTCGGGACGTTGCTCAATCACGGTCATGCGCATGGCGCGGCAATGCCAGCGCTCGCGCACGACGCGTTCGGCCGCGGCCAGCACCTGCTTGCCCACCCCAGTACCTTGCTGCAGCGGATCGACCGCAAACATGCCGAAATAGCCCCACTCGCCCTGCCGCTGCACATGACAACTGGCTACCAGGCGGCCTGCCGCTTCGGCGAGCAGCACGCAGTCATCCGGCTGTTGCAGCAGCGCGGCAACCGCCTCGACGTCGGTGCGGTGGCCATCCAGCAGGTCCGCCTCGGTGGTCCAGCCACGCCGACCGGAATCCCCGCGGTAGGCGGACTCGACCAACGCGACTACCGCGGCGACGTCGGTCACGCCGGCCGGGCGAAAGTCCAATGCGGGTACTCCTGTCATGGGCGAATGATAGGGGTGACGCTGGCTACCTTGCCATGATCTGCAACAGGCGGCGCGGCACACCGTGACCTTCGACACTGTCTGCCATGGCACCTTGTTGCCTACGGTGCAGAATCGCCTGGCGCCACGCGGGCCATCGCACAACACCCACCCGGGAGCAGTCATGACACACCGTCTTTTGCAGCCGCTGGCCATCGCCATTGGCATGGGCTTGTTCACCAGCGCGGCCGCCGCGCCGGCCAGCGTATTTGACGTCCACGAACTCGACAGCAATATCAGCGCGTGCAACGACTTCAACGGCTTCGTCAACGCCAAGTGGGTCGCCGCGCATCCGATACCCAACGACCGTACCCGTTGGGGTTCGTTTGACGTCCTGCGCGAGGACAGCCTGAACGTGCAGCGCAAGCTGGTGGAGCGCGCCGCCAGCCAGGCCGCCACGGCAACCGCCGGCTCCATCGAACAGAAGATCGGCTACCTGTACGGCTCGGGCATGGACGAAGCTGCCATCGACAAGGCCGGCTTTGATCCAATCAAACCGCAACTGGCACGCATCGCCGCATTACGCCACCAGGCCGACGTGGTGGCCTACATCCGCGACAGTTACGCCCGCGGCGAACCGGTGCTGTTCCGCTTTGGCGGCAACGCCGACTTCAAGGATTCCAGCCAGGAAATCGCCTACGCGAATCAGGGTGGTCTCGGTCTGCCCACGGTCGATTACTACAGCAAGGCCGACTTTGCCAAGATCCGCGAAGCTTACGTCGCGCACATCGCCAGGCTGCTCGAGCTGACGGGCACCAACGCCGCCAGTGCGCAAGCCCAGGCCAAGGCCGTGCTCGCCTTCGAGACACGGCTGGCCGCCGTTTCCCTGCCGCCCGTGCAAATGCGCAAGCCGGAAAACCGCTACCACTTCGTCAGCATCGCGGACGCCGACAAGGTCACGCCAAACTTTGACTGGGCCGCATTCTTCAAGGCGCAGAATGCGGACGTCGCCAACGGTTTCTCACTGTCGCAGCCGAAGTTTTTTGCCGAAATGGACAAGATGCTGGGCGACGTACCACCCGCGCAATGGCAGGCCTACTTCCGCTACCACGCCATAGCGGATGCCGCGCCCTACCTGTCCACGCCGTTCCAGCAGGAGGACTTTGCATTCCGCGCGAAAACCCTGAACGGCCAGAAGGAAATCCAGCCGCGCTGGAAACGGGTGCTCGGCGCCACCAATGACGCGATGGGCATGGCCCTGGGCGAACTGTACGTCACCGACAACTTTTCGCCGACGTCCAAGCAGCGTGCCGAGGAACTGGTCAACAACCTGCGCGCCGCATACAAGACGCGCATTGAAAACCTGCCCTGGATGAGCGCGACCACCAAGCAGAAAGCCCTGCAGAAATGGGCGACGTTCGTGCCCAAGATCGGTTATCCGGACAAGTGGCGCGACTGGTCCGGCCTGACGCTGACCCCGGGCAACTACTTTGCCAACATGCAAGCCGCCGCCAAGTTCGACTACGACTATCGCATCGCCAAGATTGGGAAGCCGGTGGACCGCAGCGAATGGGGCATGACCCCGCAAACGGTGAACGCCTACTACAGCCCGCAGAAAAACGAGATCGTGTTTCCCGCCGCCATCCTGCAACCCCCGTTCTTCGACGCCACCGCCGATGATGCGATCAACTACGGCGGCATCGGCGCGGTGATCGGCCACGAAATGGGCCACGGCTACGACGACCAGGGCAGCAAGTTCGATGCCGCCGGCAACAACGCCAATTGGTGGACCGACGCCGATCGCACCGCGTTCGAGGCACGTACCGCAAAGCTGGGCGCGCAGTTCGACGGCTACGAGGCGTTGCCCGGCAAACACGTCAACGGTGCGCTCACCATGGGCGAGAATATCGGCGACCTGGGTGGCCTGAACGCCGCGTACACCGCTCTGCAGATGGCATTGGCGAAGAACCCGGCCGAGGCGACCAGCAAGATCGACGGTTATACCCAGGACCAGCGCTTCTTCCTCAACTGGGCACGGGTGTGGCGCGGCAACATTCGCCCCGAGGCGCAACTGACCCTGCTCAACACCGATCCGCACGCGCCGGCGCGATTCCGCGCAATCGGTGCGCCGTCGAACATGCCGGAGTTCGCCGCAGCATTCCAGTGCAAGGCCGGCGACGCGATGGTGCGTGACGGCGAGCGGCAGGTGAAGATCTGGTAGCGGGTACGCAGCAGGCGAGTGACGAAACCGCGACCTGCAGGTCGCGGTTTTTTTTCTGGTGCCGAACAACGCCCTGCGCAGACCGAACGTCACACCAGGTATGCGTGCGTAGGGCGGGCACTGCCCGCCGCAAGGCTTGACGAGCACGAACAAGGCCCGCCGCAGGCGTCACGGTACATGCAAGAGCTGGCGGGCAGTGCCCGCCCTACCAAAGCAGTGTGCTCCGTGGCGTATCGCGCAGTCGCGGCTAACTGCCCTTGCGCCCTGCTTCGTACGCTTTCAGGCACGCGTAAACCACGGCCAGCATGGACGGGGTCCGGGGCTGTGCATCAGCCTCGGTTGCCGCCGTCGGCGGGGCCGCACGCGCGAGCATGTCGCCGATGATCTGATCGGCTTCGATCGCGTGGCCTTCCTGCAAATCCCGCATCATCGACGCGGTCAACGTGGAATTCGCCTCGGTCAGGATGGCACGTGCATGCTGCTGCGTCGTCGTGCTGACGGTATGGCCCGCACGTTCGGCGACCGCACAACATTCGGCGAACAGTGCCAGCGTCGCAGCCGTGCCGCCGGGCGCGGCCACGATGTTGCCGACCGATGCACGCAGCAGACAGGTAATGCCTGCCAGCGTCGCCAGGAACACCCACTTGTCCCACATGTCCTGCATGATGGTGCTGCTCGCCCGCGCGTCGAAGCCGGCGTCGCTCAGTGCGGCGGTGATCGCCTGCAGGCGTGACGTCGAGGTGCCGTCGCGCTCGCCGAATGTCAGCGCGTGGGTGCGATTGAGGTGCTGCACGCCACCGTTCTCGTCCAGCGTGGCTGCGATCATGCAGCGCCCACCCAGCACATGTGCACTGCCAAAGCGCTGGTCGAGCGTCTCCAGGTGGGCCATGCCGTTGAGCACGGGCAGGATCGCGGTCTGCGGTCCCACCGCTGCGGCAAAATCCGTCACCGCCGCCGCCAGACCGTAGGCTTTGCAGCTGAGCAGAATCAAGTCGTAGGGCTCATTCAGCTCGAACGCACGCACGGTCGGCGGCGCATCGAGGGTTGCATCGCCCATGGGGCTGTGCACGACCAGGCCATCGCGTGCCAGCGCAGCCGCACGTGGCCCGCGCACCAGAAATGTCACGTCACGTCCATGCTGCAGCAGACGCCCGCCAAAATAGCCGCCGGTCGCCCCTGCGCCCACCACCAGTATCCGCATGTTCACTCTCCTGCCTTGCCGACGCTTGCATTGTTGTCTGCCATCGCGCGCAACTGCCCGATGTACGCGTCCTTCTCATGCCACAACGCATTCAGCCACACCTTCACCCGGCTGCGAAACGCCAGGTCACGATCGAGATTGCTGTGCAGCGCAGCGTCGATCGGCAATTCGCGTATCCGCACACGCACGTTGCGAACCCGGCCGGCAAACAGATCCAGCATCGTGCATGGACCGTCCAGATAAACAATGGTGACATCCAGGATGGCGTGCAGCGCGTCACCCATCGCCTCCAGCACAAATGCCACGCCGCCGGCCTTGGGCCGCAGCAGATGCTGGAACGGCGATGATTGCGCAGCGTGCTTGGCCCTGGTGAATCGCGTGCCCTCGACAAAATTCATCACCGACACCGGCACCCGGCGAAACTTTTCGCAGGCGCGACGTGTGGCTGCCATGTCCTTGCCCTGCAGTTCGGGGTGGCGCACCAGCGTGTGCGCCGAGTAGCGCTTCATGAACGGAAAATCCAGCGCCCACCACGCCACGCCCAGCAACGGCACCCAGATAAGCTGACTCTTGAGGAAAAAGCGCAGGAACGGGATACGCCGATTGAACACCTTTTGCAGCACGGGAATATCCACCCAGCTCTGGTGGTTGCACAGCACGAGATAGCGGCCGTCGGTGTTCAGGCCCGTCAGCCCGTCGACCTCCCAGGCGGTGCGGGTAAAGGCGTTGAACAAGGTGTTGTTGACACCGATCCAGCTTTCCGCGATCACCACCAGCACCCGCGAAAGTGCCCGGCGCAGCACCGGCACCGGCAACACCAGCTTGATCAACGTAACCGCCAGCAGCGGCACCACGTGCAGGACGATGTTCAACGCAAGCAGCAACATGGCGAACGGTATGCGGAAAACGCCAGGCAGCGAAGCAAACATCGTGACTATCCAGACTCGGAGACTGCACAGGGTAGCGCGCAACCTTGCATCACGTAAGCGCATACCGGATGCAGGCAGCGGGCAGACGCGTGCGCGGCGCGGCTTTGTGGAGGCAACTACAGCAGCAACTTGCGGACCTTGAGCAAGGCGGCGATGAAGGCATCCACTTCCTCACGCGTGTTGTAGAACGCGAGCGAGGCACGCAGAGTTGCCGGCACACCGAAGAACTGCATCAGCGGATGCGCACAGTGATGACCCGAGCGCACGGCCACCCCCTGCAGATCCAGCAAGGTGGCCAGATCGGTGGCTTGCGCCCCTTCCAGCAAAAACGAGATGACCGGCTCCTTTTCCGGCGCCGTGCCGAAAATGCGTACGCCCGGCACCTCCCGCAACCGCGCCGTGGCGTAGGCGAGCAGCTCCTGCTCCCATGCCTGGATCGCCGGAAATCCAAGTGCATGGTAGTAATCGATCGCCGCGCTGAGGCCGACAAAGCCGGCGATGTTCGGTGTTCCCGCTTCGAACTTGTGCGGCACCTTGGCAAACGTCGTGCCGCTGAAGCGCACCTCGCGGATCATGTCGCCGCCACCAAAGAACGGCGGCATCGCCTCCAGGTGTTCGCGCTTCGCCCACAACGCGCCGGTACCGGTCGGCCCAAGCATCTTGTGCCCGGTGATGGCGTAAAAGTCGCAGCCCAGTGCCTGCACATCGACGGGGCGATGCGGCGCCGCCTGCGACCCATCCACCAGCAGCGGAATGCCGCGACGCTTGCACTCGCGCGCCAGCTCGCGCACTGGATTGACCGTGCCCAGCACATTGGAGACATGGCCGACGCAGGCCAGCTTGACCTCGGGCGTGAGCAGCTCGATGTATTTCTCGACAATCAGTTCGCCGCGCGCGTCGATCGGCGCCGCCTTCACGCTGGCCCCGCTGCGCGCAGCGACCAGCTGCCACGGCACGATGTTGGCGTGATGTTCCATCACCGTGGTGAGGATGCTGTCGCCGGGCTTGAGTCGAGGCAACGCATAGCTGTAAGCGACCAGATTGATCGCCTGCGTGGCGCCCGAGACCAGGATCACCTCGTCGCGTGAGGGCGCATGGATGAACGCCGCCAGCTTGTCGCGCGCGGCTTCATACGCCACGGTTGCCTCTTCGCCCAGCTGGTGCACCGCACGCGAAACGTTGGCATTGTGCTCGCGGTAATGCCGGGCCATGGCCTCGATGACCGACGCCGGCTTCTGGCTGGTATTGGCGTTGTCGAAATACACCAGCGGCTTGCCGTGCACGCTGCGGGCAAGCAACGGGAAGTCCGCACGAATCCGCTGCACGTCAAACGTGGCAGACGCGGTGGCTGGAGCTGGTACGGTCATGCGTGCATCCTGTGTTCGAGTCCTGCTTGCCGCGGATCAATCCCGGTGATTCGCCTGGCGAACCCCGGCGCTCCGAATCTGCCGTACGCGCGGGGAGAAGAAAGCCTATGCCGGCAAATGCAGCATCATCAACTCGGCCAGATGCTCACGCAGTGGCGCATTGACCATGTCGCCCAGCACCGCGCGGCAGAACGCGCTGGTGAGCAGCGCACGCGCCTCGACCAGGTCAATGCCGCGCGAGCGCAGATAGAACAGCGCCCGCTCGTCGAGCTGACCCACTGTGGCGCCATGCACCGCCTGCACTTCGTCGGCGTAGATCTCCAGCTCGGGCTTGGTGTCGATCTCGGCGCTGGGGGACAGCAACAGGTTCTTGTTGGTCAGGTTGGCGTCGCTGCCATCGGCACCGGGCGCAACCAGCACCGCACCACGAAACACGCCACGCGCGCGGTCACTGGCGACACCGCGCCAATGCGCATCGGAAGTGGTGTTCAGCGCCTGGTGGCGGATGCCCAACTGCGTATCGATATGCTGGCGCCCATGCGGCATGAACACGCCGCGGCCAGCAAAGCGCGAACCATCGCCCAGCAACTCCACCTGCAGGTCGTGACGCACCAGCGCACCACCCAACTCCACGGTGTGCATGGTGGCGTGCGCACGCGCGTGCAGCCGCAAACTGTTGCGTCGGATCAAATTGGCGCCGGTGGCGTTTTGCAGCACGGCATGGGTGAGCTGCGCGCCTTCACGCAATTCAATATCGCTGACCAGCGTCCCCAGGTGCGCCTGTTCGCCGGTACCCAGATGCTGTTCGACCAGCGCCAAGGCACTGCCTTCGCCCAGTTCGATGACGTTGCGTGCGTGCCACGCCAGCTCGGCGGGCGCCGTCGCGCCGACAAACACCAGCTGCACCGGCGCGGTGAGTTGCGTACCGGCAGCGACACGCAACACGACACCGTCAACCGCACTGGCCGCATTGATGCGCGCAAACGCGTCACCAATGTCGCGGTAGTGGCGGGACAACACAAAGCGCAAGGCCTCGGCATCCTCATCCAGCGCGCGTGACAGCGGCTGCAGGACCAGCCCAGCGGGCAAGGCCGCAAGTGCAGACAGATCCGCGCGAAACACGCCGTTGACGAACACCAGGCGCGGGCCGTCGACGCCGGGCAAGGCAAACAGTGCCGGGTCAACCGCCCGGGTAGCGGCGTCACTGTCGCCGCTGATGAAACTGCGCTGCGCCAACGCCCGCAGCGGCGTGTATTTCCACGCTTCCACGCGCGTGTCAGGCAAGCCGCCCGCCGCGAACGCTTCGCGATTCTCTTGTCGCGCGGCATCCAGCCAACTGATGCCGCGCTGTGGCAGCGGCGCGGCCAGCAGCGAGGTCAGCAATGGCGACGAGGCCGGGCTGCTCATGCGCTGGCCCCGCTCGGCTGGTGTTCGCCAATGCCGGCGTAACCGTGCTCTTCCAGCCGCAGCGCCAACGATTTGTCGCCACTCTCGACAATGCGGCCAGCCGCCAGCACATGCACGAAGTCGGGCACGACGTAATCCAGCAAACGCTGGTAATGGGTAATCATCAGGAACGCCCGCTCCGGCGTGCGCAGCATGTTGACTCCGGTCGCCACCTGCTTGAGTGCGTCGATGTCCAGGCCGGAATCGGTCTCGTCCAGAATCGCCAGTTGCGGTTCCAGCAAGGCCATCTGAAAGATCTCGTTGCGTTTTTTTTCGCCGCCGGAAAAACCTTCGTTGACCGCACGATGCAGCAAGTCATCGGGCAGCTTCATCACCTTGAGCTTCTCGCGCACCAGCTTGAGAAACTGCATGGAATCGAGATCCTTGTCGCCGCGCTGCTTGCGCTGCGCATTCAGCGCGGTGCGCAGGAAATAGGTGTTGTTGACGCCGGGGATCTCCACCGGGTACTGGAATGCCAGAAATACCCCGGCCGCCGCACGGGCCTCGGGCGACAGGGCGAGCAGGTCGACACCATTGAACGTCACCGTACCGGCCGTCACCTCATAACCATCACGGCCCGACAGGACGTTTCCCAGCGTGGATTTGCCTGCCCCGTTCGGGCCCATGATGGCGTGCACCTCACCGGCGTTCACGGTGAGATTGATCCCCTTGAGGATCTCCTTGCCAGCCACGCGGGCGTGCAGGTTTTCAATTTTCAGCATGATTTCAACTCGACACAATTAGCAGAAGCGCACCGCGTGCGCGACAGGATTTACCGCAAGCAAACGTCGCGCGTATCGACGCGCGCCACCTCAACCAACCGCGCCTTGCAACGACACTTCCATGAGCTTCTTCGCCTCCACGGCAAACTCCATTGGCAGCTCGCGGAACACCGTTTTGCAGAACCCATCGACGATCATCGACGTGGCGTCTTCCGCGGTGATGCCACGTGAGCGGCAATAGAACATCTGGTCATCGGAGATTTTCGACGTGGTCGCCTCGTGCTCGACGATCGCCGTGGGGTTTTTCACCTCGATATAGGGGAACGTATGCGCCCCACACTGCTTGCCGATCAGCAGCGAATCGCACTGCGTGTAATTGCGCGCGTTGTCCGCGCCCTTCTCCACCTTGACCAGGCCGCGATAGCTGTTGTTGCTGCGCCCGGCGCTGATGCCGCGCGAGACAATCTTGGAGCGGGTGTCCTTGCCGATGTGCGTCATCTTGGTGCCGGTGTCGGCTTGCTGGAAATGATGCGTCAGCGCCACGGAATAGAACTCGCCCACCGTACGGTCGCCGCGCAGCACGACGCTGGGATACTTCCAGGTGATGGCCGAGCCGGTTTCCACTTGCGTCCAGCAGATTTTTGAATCATTGCCGCGACACTCGCCGCGCTTGGTCACCAGGTTGTAGACG
>Ga0070681_10005010_pt1 | contig 12761 bp, 11 predicted proteins | sample KBSC83BmetaG_FD_65650 | JGI IMG/M metagenome (GOLD analysis project Ga0070681, IMG submission 65650) | Corn rhizosphere microbial communities from Kellogg Biological Station, Michigan, USA - KBS C8-3B metaG | ecosystem: Host-associated > Plants > Roots > Rhizosphere | place: USA: Michigan... | reverse complement strand
GCGTCGGCTCCGCAGGCGAGCGCCTTGGCGATGTCGCCGCTGGTCTCGGCGCCGCCCGCGGCGATGACGTGGACGTAGCGCCCGCCGGTCTCGTCGAGGTAGTCACGGCGGGCCGCCGCTGCGTCGACGATCGCCGTCGCCATCGGCACCTCGATGCCGAGCACCTCGCCGGTCGTCGCCCACTCATCGGCACCGACACCGACGATGACTCCGGCGGCGCCGGTGCGCATCAGATGCAGCGCGGTCTGGTAGTTGGTGCAGCCGCCCACGATCACCGGTACGTCGAGGTCGGCGATGAACGTCTTGAGGTTCAGCGGCGGGTGACCCGGCGATCCCGAGACGTGCTCGGCCGACACGATGGTGCCCTGGATCACGAGCAGGTCGACACCGGCAGCGAGGATCGCAGGCGCGAGGCGCAACGTGTGCTGCGGCGACACGCGCACCGCGACGACCGCGCCACCGTCGCGGATCTCCTTGATCCGCCGCGTGATCAGCTCCTCGCGGACCGGCTCGGAGTAGACCCGCTGCAGCTGCGCCGTCGCGTCGAGCGGGTCGAATCCGGCGAGCTCCTCGAGAACGGGCGTCGGGTCGTCGTACCGCGTCCAGAGCCCTTCGGCGTCGAGCACGCCGAGGCCGCCGATCCGGCCCACCTCGCCGATCGTCGTGGGCGACATCGTCGCGTCGGACGGAAACGCCACGAGCGGAAGGTCGAAGCGATAGGCGTCGATCTGCCACGTCAGCGAGACGACGTCGATGTCGCGGGTGCGCCGCGACGGGACGATGCCGATCTGACTCAGCGAGTAGCCGCGCCGCGCGGAGCGGCCGAGGCCGACCTCGACGGTCTCATTCATGCCGGCTCTTCCCTACCGTGCCTGGTAGTTGGGCGCCTCGACCGTCATCTGGATGTCGTGCGGGTGGCTCTCCTTCAACCCCGCAGCGGTGATGCGGACGAACCGCGCCTGCTGCAGCTCGGCAATCGAGCCCGCGCCGACGTAACCCATCGCCGCCCGCAAGCCGCCGACGAGCTGGTGCGCGACACCGGCGAGCGAGCCGCGGTAGGGCACCTGTCCTTCGATGCCTTCGGGCACGAGCTTGTCGTCGGAGAGCACGTCGTCCTGGAAGTAGCGGTCCTTGGAGTAGGACCGGCCCTGCCCGCGCGACTGCATCGCGCCGAGCGACCCCATGCCGCGGTAGGACTTGTACTGCTTGCCCGCAATGAACACGAGCTCGCCGGGCGTCTCCTCGCAGCCGGCCAGCAACGACCCGAGCATCACCGTGTCGGCGCCGGCGGCGATCGCCTTGGCGATGTCGCCGGAGTACTGCGCGCCGCCGTCGGAGATGACAGGTACGCCGGCCCGGTGTGCCACCTGCGCCGCCTCGTAGACCGCGGTGACCTGTGGCACGCCGACCCCCGCGACGACGCGAGTTGTGCAGATTGATCCGGGTCCGACACCGCACTTCACCGCGTCAGCGCCCGCGTCGATGAGTGCCTGCGCTGCGTCGGCCGTCGCGATGTTGCCGCCGATCACGTCGACGCTCACGGTGGACTTGACCCGGGCCACCATCTCGAGCACGGACCGCGAGTGACCGTGCGCAGTGTCGACGACGAGGAAGTCGACACCTGCGTCGACCAGGGTCATCGCGCGCTTGAACGCGTCTTCACCGACGCCGACCGCGGCGCCGACGACCAGGCGACCCTCGGCGTCCTTCGTCGCGAGGGGGTATTCCTGGCTCTTCGCGAAGTCCTTGACGGTGATGAGGCCGCGCAGCCGTCCGGCTTCGTCGACGATCGGCAGCTTCTCGACCTTGTTGTCCTGCAGCCTCTTCAGCGCGTCGTCGCGGGAGACGCCGACGGGCGCGGTCACCAGTGGTGACGTGGTCATCACGTCGCGGACCAGTCGGTTGTGGTCGCGCTCGAAGCGGATGTCGCGGTTGGTGACGATGCCGACCAGCACCCCGTCGCCGCCGGTCACCGGGACGCCGGAGATGCGAAAGCGGCCCATCAGCGCGTTGGCGGTGGCGATCGTGTCGTCCGGGGAGCACGTGACCGGATTGGTCACCATCCCGGCCTCGGACCGCTTCACGATGTCGACCTGTGCGGCCTGGTCCTCCACGGCGAGGTTGCGGTGCAGCACTCCGACGCCGCCCTGACGCGCCATGGCGATCGCCATGCGGGCCTCGGTGACCGTGTCCATGGCGCTGGACACGAGCGGTGTGCGCAGGCTGATGGAGCGTGACAGCCGCGTAGTCGTGTCGACCTCGCTCGGGATGACGTCGGATGCCGCCGGCAGCAGCAGCACGTCGTCGAACGTCAGGCCCAGCGTCCCGAACTTGTCCGGCAGGTCGGTGCCGTCGATCCCCACTAGCCTTCACCCTCTTGCGGTAGTCCACCCGCTGCGAGAAAGAGTCAGTCTACGCAGCGGCTGGGTCTACCGTGGGGACGTGCGCGACGACCCGCCGCTGGACCCGTTCGAGGGCGACCCCACCGACCCCTCTGCCGGGTTCGAGGACGACGGCGGCGAGCTGGAGCCCTTGACGCCTCAGGAGCGTGAGGACATCGTCGCCGACCTCGAGGATCTCGAGGTGTTCCAGGCCCTGCTCGAACCCCGCGGCGTGCGCGGCCTCGTCGTCGACTGCGAGGACTGCGAGGAGCCGCACTACTTCGCCTGGGACCTACTGCGCGGCAACCTCAAGCACCTGCTCGACGATGGCCAGCCTCGCGTGCACGAGCCCGCGTTCGCGCCCGACCCGGCCGACTACGTCTCCTGGGACTACGCGCGTGGCTTCGCCGACGGCGTGCTGACCGCCGACGAGGACTGACCGCGGCAAAACCCGTCGCGCCGCGGCCCGAGGGTCGCGATCATCGACTGCGTGCGCGCGTTCGCCACCGGACTGGGCCTCGGGCTCCTCGTCGCCTCGGAGGTCGGCCCGATCTCGCTGCTGTGCATCCGTAGCGTGCTTCGCCATCAGTGGCTGGTCGGCGTCGCCATCGGTCTCGGCGCGGCGATCATCGACGTCACCTACGCGACGCTGGGGGTGGCCGGCGCGACACAGCTGTTGCGGGTGACGGCGCTGCGGGTGGCGCTCGGCGTCATCGGGGCGTGCGTGCTCGCGCTCCTGGGAGCGAAGACGCTGGTGTCAGCCTGGCGGATCCGATCGGGTGGCGAGACGGCCGGTGAGGTGATGTCGGCACGGTCGGCGCTGATGACGTCCCTGGCGGCAACGGCGTCCAACCCGCTCACCATCGCGTCGTGGGCGGCGGTGTTCACCGCGGCCACCACCGCGCACGTGTCACGGGGCACGGTCGCCACGGCCGAGATGCTCGTCGGCATCGGGCTCGGGACGTTCGTCTGGTTCACGTTCCTGTCGACGGTGGTCGCCGCGACCCGCCGGCGCATCGGGCGGCGAGGATTGCAGACGGTCGACGTCGCATCAGGTGCCGGCCTGCTTGGCTTTGCCGGCGTCCTCGGCTGGCGCACGCTCCGTCAGCACGGCTGACGTGGCCGACGGGGCCTACTAGCGGACGAGGCCCCAGCGGAACCCGGAGGCGACGGCCTGGGCCCGGTCGTTCACGCCCATCTTGCGGAACAGCCGCCGGGCGTGGGTCTTGATGGTGTCCTCGGACAGGTAGAGCTCGCGACCGATCTCCGCGTTGCTGCGCCCGGAGGCCATGCCGTGCAGGACCTGCATCTCGCGCTCGGTGAGCTCCGGCGGCTCCGCGCCGCGCTCGTCGACATGCGCCGCCTGCACGGTGCGCACGGGAGCGGTCTCCGCGAGCGCGGTGGCGACGGCGGCGCACAGCTCCTCGCGGGAGACGTTCTTGTGCAGAAAGCCACGCGCGCCGCCTGCGACCGCCTGGGCAACTGCGTCGCGGTCGCCGGCGCCGGTCAGCATCACGACCTTGGCGTCGGGATGCTGTCGGACCAGCCGGCGGGTCGCCTCGAGTCCGCCGAGGCCGGGCATGGTCACGTCCATCAGGACCAGGTCCTGACGCTCCGACGGCCAGCGGGCGAGGACTTCCTCGCCGCTTTCCGCGGTGTCGACGCGGTCGACGCCCGGCAGACCCAACACTGACTGCCGCAGGCCCTCACGGACCAGGCGGTGGTCGTCGCAGATCAAGACGGTCGTCATGTCGTCCTTCGTCGTCGCGGGTCGTGTCGGTCGTGTTGTTGCCTGTGCCCTTCGCGCTGCTGCCTGTGCCTTTCGGCAGTGTCAGCTCGACCCCCCATGGCCATTGCGAGAGCTCGCCGCGAAACGCACGTGCACGGCGGCGCCACCGCTCGACCTCTGAGGCGTCTATTGCGTTGTCGGCAGATTCGACGCGCAACTTCACCGTGTCCTGGTCAGTCGTGGCCGTGACCTGCGTCTGGCCCACCGCCGCCCGGCAGACCGCTTCCGCGACCCGCTGCACGAGCACGGCCACAGGCGGGGGCAGCAGATCCAGCGCCGCGTCCTGGGCGTGCACGCGGGCCCCCCGTGCCGTGAGGCCCCGCAACGCCCTGCGCAGCCCGTCGTCGAGCGCCCGAGCGCGCAGCTCGCGGGCGATGCGGCGTACGTCGGCCAGCGCCACCGCGGCCGACTCGTCGACCCGGCCCGCGCCGATGTGGCGCAGGGCGACCAGCGCCTCGGCGACGCTCTCGTCGAGCTCGGCGGCGACGAGGGCGCGATCGGCCTCGGAGTCGAGGATCACCTGCGCCGCGGGCAGCGAAGTCCCTGCGGGGGTGGCTGTGGCGAGCGCGAACGCGTCCGCGATGCCACGAAGCATCTCCCCGTCCGCGGCGGTGAAGCCGGTCGAGCTGGTCGCGGTCAGCACGCCGAGCGCCGCTCCCCGCCCGCGCACGGGTATGTCGAGCACCCAGCTGTCCGACTGGGTCCGGCCGCGCAGGGCAGCGGCGCCGGACCGCTGCGCCGCGGCCAGTACGGCGCCACCGGGCGCCGTACGCAGCACCAGCGCCTCGAGACCGGGTTGCGCGTCCAGGGTGAGCCGGAGCACGTCGGCGGGGGCTTGCTCGCCGCCCTCGGCGAGCAGGCGCAGCGCCGCGAGCACGGCCGCGCCCCGCGCGGGCCGCTCGGTCACGGGGGCTGCCATGCAGGCAGTGTCGGCACCGGCGGGCGGTCACCGAGGGGGAAGCGCAGGAATCTAGCGCCGGGGTTAGCCCTCGAGCAGCGCCGAGACGTTGGGGCGCGCCAGCCAGTCCTCGCGCAGCTCCGGTGGGAGGTCGGCGGCGATCGTGAGCACGGCCGACCTGGCGGTGGCGAGCGAGCGCGCCGACTCCTCCGGCGCGCTCCCGGCGACCAGCGCGCCGAGCAGGGCCCGTGCCTGCCAGACGACCGGCAGGGCGGACAGTCCTTCCGCGAGCGTGGCCGCGCGGCGCAACGTGGCGGTCGCCTCCGGAGACCCGTTCGAGAGCTCCGCGACGCCCTGGAACAGCAGCCCCATCGCGACGTACCTCGGGGCGCGGGCGCGCTCGGCCTCCTCGACACTGGCGGCGGCCGCGACCGCCGCGTCACCCGGTTCGTCAGCCAGCAGGGCCGCCTCGGCGCGCGCCCAGCCGAGCTGCACCCGCTGGCGCCACCACCCGTGGTCGTGCGCTGCGACAAGGGCCTCGGCCTCGGCCACCGCCGCCCGGGCCGCCTCCTCCTCGTGCAACCCGACGGCGTCGCTGGCCAGCCCGATCCAGCAGTCGAACGCCGCCTCGTCCTGGCCGCCGGCGAGGGCCATTCCGCGCTCGTCGAGGCCGCGGGCGGCCTCGTGCCGGCCGAGGCCGCGATGAATGCTCGCGCCGGTGGCCGCCGCGAAGGCGGCGAACAGCTTGGTCTCGGCCGCCGAGTCCGCGCCCTCACCGGCCTCGAGCAGCGGCGTGAGGACACGCAGCGCGGCGCCGTAGCGCCCTGCCGCGGACAGCGCTACGCCGAGCAGCCACGCCGCCGCGGTGACCTCGGCGCGCCGACCTTCCCGCTGGGCCGTGACGACGGCCTTCTCCAGGTCGGACACCGCAGCGGTCGGCGGGCCGTGAAAGGCCGCACGCTCGCCGGAGGCGAGCAACGACGCCAGGTCCGCGGTCACCGGCCGCAGGGTAGCGAGGCGGCCATCGCCGGGTCAGGCAGCTCGCGGAGAAACCGAGATCGCCCGCACCTCGACGAGGTAGCGCGCAGCCACCCCGGCGATGACGGCGGCGGTCGCGATGAGCACCGGCAGCGGGGCGCGTTCGGGATGCGGCACCCGGATCGGCACCGGCAGTGCGGGGGCGGCAGCCGCGACCGGGCGGGCCGGCAGTGACAGTGCCCGGACCGAAGGCTGCGGCGCGGGCCGGCGGTGCCGCCGCGGCGAGGGGGCGATTTGCCGGATGGGCTTGGCCGCGGGCGGGGCAACCACCGGTCGAACCGCCGTCCCGGCCGCAGGCCGGGGCTTCGCCGCCGGTGTCGGGGTCGACTTCGGCTGGGCCGAAGGATGCGACGCGTGCGGAGTCGCGGTGCCGTACTGGTCGACGAAGTCGAGGGTGTTCCAGGCCGTCGACCCGTCGAAGACGACGCCGATCCCGAGGTAGCGGAACTTCGAGCCGAGGATGTTGTCGCGGTGCTCGGGGGAGTTCATGTAGGCCTTGAACAGCGTGTCGGCCGACGACGTGGGGCCCTCACCGACGTTCTCGCCGTACATCGTCCACCGCGGACTTCCGTGCGACTCCAGCTCCGGACCCAGGTCGGGGTTGTGCGAGAGCGCCTGCGCCCGGTCGAGGTGCTCGGTCCAGTTCCTCGCCACCGTGCTGGTGCCGCTGGTCACGGTGAGGCTGTGCAGCCCGTTCTGCGCCCGCGCCTGGTTGATGAGCTCGACAAGCCGGGAGGAGAACGCCTGCGGGGTGGGCTCGGCGTGCGCGGCACCGACGGCGAAGCCCGCGACGACGACCAGCGCCGCCAGAGCGGGAACCGCCCGCCAACGCTGCCGCACCCTGCCCCCCAAATGTCCACCCGTCGGGTAAACGGGTGTGACGGCGGACAGTTACGCCGCGAGCAGCAGAAATCCTCCCGAAAATGCGATCGCCGCCTGCCCGCGTTCTCCGGCGGACAGGCGGCGATCGCCGCGGTCAGGTCAGTGCGAGTGGCCGTGACCGTGGCCGTGGCCGTGCGAGTGGCCGTGACCGGCCTCGGCCTCCGGCTCGGCCGGCTTCTCGGCGACGAGGGTCTCCGTCGTCAGCAGCATGCCGGCGATCGACGCAGCGTTGCGTACGGCGGACCGCGTGACCTTGACCGGGTCGACGACGCCGGCCTTGATCATGTCGCCGTAGTCACCGGTGGCGGCGTTGAGGCCTTGTCCCTCGGGAAGCTCGCGCACCTTGCTGACGACGACGTAGCCCTCGAGGCCGGCGTTCTGGGCGATCCAGCGCAGCGGCTCGACCAGCGCCGAGCGCACGATGCCGACACCCACCGCCTCGTCACCGGACAGGCCGCAGTCGCCGTCGAGCGCACCCACGACGGCGACGAGCGCGCTGCCGCCGCCGGGCACGATGCCTTCCTCGATCGCGGCGCGGGTCGCGGAGATCGCGTCCTCGAGCCGGTGCTTCTTCTCCTTGAGCTCGACCTCGGTCGCCGCGCCGACGCGGATCACGCCGACACCGCCGGCGAGCTTCGCGAGCCGCTCCTGCAGCTTCTCCCGGTCCCAGTCGGAGTCGGTGTTCTCGATCTCGCCGCGGATCTGGCGGATCCTGTCCTCGATGGCGCTCTGCTCGCCGCCGCCGTCGACGATCGTCGTCGTGTCCTTGGTGATCGTCACACGCCGCGACCGGCCGAGCACCTCCAGGCCGGCAGTCGCGAGCGACAGCCCGACCTCTTCGGCCACGACCTGGGCGCCGGTCAGGATCGCCATGTCCTGCAGCATCGCCTTGCGGCGGTCACCGAAGCCGGGCGCCTTGACGGCTACCGCAGTGAAGGTGCCGCGGATCTTGTTGACGACCAGCGTCGACAGCGCCTCGCCGTCGACGTCCTCGGCGACGATGAGCAGCGGCTTGCCCGCCTGCACGACCTTCTCCAGCAACGGGAGCAGGTCGGTGATCGCGCTGATCTTGCCCTGGTGCAGCAGCACGTAGGGGTCGTCGAGGACCGCCTCCATGCGCTCGGGGTCGGTCACCATGTAGGGCGAGATGTAGCCCTTGTCGAACTGCATGCCTTCGGTGAACTCGAGCTCGAGGGCCATTGTCTGGGCCTCTTCGACGGTGATGACCCCGTCCTTGCCGACCTTGCTGAACGCCTCGGCGATGAGCTCGCCGATCTGCGCGTCCTGAGCGGAGATCGTGGCGACGTTCGCGACCTCGGCCTGGTCACCGACCTCACGCGCGTTGCCGAGCAGGCGCGTGTTGACCGCCTCGACCGCCGCGTCGATGCCGCGCTTGAGCGCGAGCGGGCTGGCGCCCGCTGCCACGTTGCGCAGACCCTCGCGCACCATCGCCTGGGCGAGCACGGTCGCCGTGGTCGTGCCGTCGCCGGCGACGTCGTTGGTCTTGGTCGCGACTTCCTTGGCGAGCTGCGCACCCATGTTCTCGTAGGGGTCGGCGAGCTCGACCTCCTTGGCGATCGTGACGCCGTCGTTAGTGATCGTGGGCGCACCCCACTTCTTGTCGATGACGACGTTGCGGCCCTTCGGGCCGATCGTCACCTTCACCACATCGGCGAGGGCGTCGACGCCACGCTGAAGCGCGTCGCGCGCCTCGGTGTCAAAGCTCAGGATCTTCGGCATTGGGTCCTCTCACGGAAGACGCCCCGAGACCGTCCAATCTCTTGGCCGGGCTCGGGGCGTCGTGGCGTTGCTGTTGGTTACTTCTCGACGACCGCGAGCACGTCGCGGGCCGACAGGATGAGGTACTCGTCGGCGCCGAACTTGACCTCGGTGCCGCCGTACTTCGAGAAGATGACGGTGTCACCCTCCTTGATGTCCAGCGGGAGCCGCTGGCCGTTCTCGAACCGGCCGGGGCCGACGGCGAGAACGGTGCCCTCCTGGGGCTTTTCCTTCGCGGTGTCGGGGATGACGATGCCCGACGCCGTGGTCTGCTCGGACTCCAGCACCGTGACGACGATGCGGTCCTCGAGCGGCTTGATGTTGACCTTGGTGGCCGTGGTCACGACCTGCCTCCCCCAACTTCGGGTGCGGATGGACTTGATGGCTGGAGCCGCCGCCTGCCGTCGCGGGGATCAGGCGAAAAACTCCGCGCAACCGATCGTGGCTGGCACTCTCGGTTGTCGAGTGCCAATTTAGACCGGCGCATCCACGGCCGTCAATTCGGGTCCCCCCATGCGACTCCACATCGACACAGGTTCGATCTGGTCCCTTTGGGGGGTCCAGGGGGCCCGCTGAGGTGACGACGTATATCGGGTGACGACCGGACTGTCGGCTGCCCGGCAGCCGTCGACGAGGCGCCTGTTCGCGGTGTACGCCGCTGTGAGCCTGGTCCCGGTCCTCGTCCTGGGCATGGTCCTGTCGAGCCTGACCGAGCGCCAGGCGAACCGCGCAGGTCTGCGGCAGGGACGTTCCGAGGCTCTGCTGGTCGCCCGCTCGACGATCGCGCCGCTGCTGGACGGCCATGACCTGCGCCAGGGCCTGGACAGCAAGGAGCAGACCCGGCTGAACATCGACGTGCCGCTGGCGATGCGCAACGGCCAGGTCCTGCGGCTGCGCGTGCGGGACCTCGCCGGCCGGGTCGTCTTCTCCGACGACAGCAGCGGGCTCGGGACCGTCGACGACGAGGCGCTCGAGGTCGTGCACGGCGAGTCCGTGACGCAGCTGACCTGGCTGAACGCCGACCAGGGTGATCGGGGCGCGCGCGGACCGCGGGTCGTGGAGGCCTACGTGCCGCTGGTCGCGGCGCAGAGCGGCTCGGTGATCGGTGTTCTCGAGGTCTACCTGCCGTACGCACCCATCCAGGCGAACATCGCCACGGGCCAGCGGATGCTGACGTCAGCCCTCGCCGCCGGCCTGTTCCTGTTGTGGATCGCGATGCTCGGCGTCTCGATCTCGGTCACCCGGGCGCTGCGCAGGCACGCGAAGGTGAACGCCTTCCTCGCCCGCCACGACGCACTCACCGGGCTCGCGAACCGCAGCCAGTTCTCGGAGCGTGCCGCCGCGGCCGTCGCCGCGGCGACACCCGAGCGGCAGGTCGCGCTTGCGCTGATCGACCTCGACCGGTTCAAGGAGGTCAACGACACGCTCGGCCACGGCAACGGCGACCAGCTGTTGGTGCAGCTCTCCGAACGACTCCTCCTGCACCTGCGCGAGAGCGACGTCGTGGCGAGGCTCGGCGGCGACGAGTTCGGCGTCATCGTCGACGGCGTGCACGGACCGAGCGAGGCGGTCGAGATTCTCAGCCGGCTGCGTGCAGTTCTCGCGGAGCCGGTCACGCTGGGCGACCTCCCCCTGGCCGTCGAGGCGAGCATCGGCTTCGCACTCGCACCAGGTGACGGTGACGACGCCGAGATGCTGCTGGCCCGCGCCGACCTTGCGATGTACGTGGCGAAGGGCGAGCACCACGGCGTCCTGCACTACCAGCCCGACCACGCGCGCTACGACGCGACGCACCTGTCGCTCGTCGCTGAGCTCGGGCGCGCGATCGCCAACGACGAGCTGGTGCTGCACTACCAGCCGAAGGCCGACGTACGCACCGGTGCCATCACCGCCGTCGAGGCGCTCGTCCGCTGGCAGCACCCGGTGCGCGGGTTGCTCTACCCGGACGCCTTCCTACCGGCCGCGGAGCAGACGGAGCTCGTGGAGCCGCTCACGCGATGGGTGCTCGCGACCGCCGTCGCAGCGCTCGACGAGCTCGACCCGACGGGTGAGCTCGCGGTCGCGGTGAACATCTCGGCGCGCAGCCTCATCCGCACCGACTTCGCCGAGGACATCCTCGCGATCATCGGTGCAAGTGACGTCGACCCGCGGCGGGTCATCCTCGAGATCACCGAGACTGCGCTTCTCGCCGACCCGGAACGCGCAGCCCGCACCCTCTGCACGTTGTCCGAGCGCGGTGTGCGGATCAGCATCGACGACTTCGGCGCGGGACAGACCAGCCTCGGCTATCTTGCGCGGCTGCCGGTATCTGAGCTGAAGATCGACAAGGCGTTCGTGCTCGCGATGAGCGACGACCCGCGCAACGCCGCGATCGTACGGTCGGTGATCGAGCTCGGTCACAGCCTCGGCTTCACCGTCACGGCCGAAGGTGTCGAGACCGCGGCGTCGCTGCAGGATCTCGTCGACGCGGAGTGCGACCTCGTGCAGGGCTACCTGCTCGCGCGGCCGATGCAGCTGGACAGCCTGCGGGAGCGGCTGCCCGAGATTGCGGCGGCTGCTGGGTTGCGGCGGGTCTAGCCGGCGTACGCCGTCACCCGGTCCGGCCGGAGGATGCCGGCCGAGGCGGCGGCCACCGCGAGGAACACCGCTGCGGTTCCGATGCCCATCGGCAGCGACGTGACCGAGGCGATGCCGCCGATGATCGGCGGCGCCAGCAGCCAGCCGAGGTAGCCCACCGTCGCGGCGGACGCGATCGCGCGAGCCGAGTCGACGGTGTCACGTCCCGCTGCGACCATCGCCATCGGAAACAGCACCGCTGTGCCAGCGCCTGCGACGAGGAACCCGATCACCGACGGCACCGCCGATCGCGTCGCGACACCGAGCAACAAGGTCACTGCACCGGCTGCTGCGGGCCAACGCACTGCTTGGACCGGACCCACCCGATCGACGACGCGATCGCCGACGAGACGGCCGGCGACCATAGCCGCCGCGAACGCCGCGAAGCCGACACCTGCCGACGACAGCGGGACACCCGTCGACCGGTGCAGGTAGACCGCGCTCCAGTCGGCGGCGGCGGACTCGACGAACAGCGAGCAGAACACGAACAGTCCGATACGCATCGTCCTTGCGCTGGGCCGGGCGAAGACCGGTCCTGACTGAGCTGCGCGGTCGGTCGACAGCCCCCGGCCACATGCCAGCAGTGCGGTGCCCGCGACGATCGCCACGACGACGCATGCCGTCGTCACCGACACGCCTGCTGCGGCGGAGGCGACGCCGATGCCCGTCCCGGTGAAGGCACCGATGCTCCACGACGCATGCATGCCCGAGAGCAGCGAACGTTGGTAGCTCTGCTCGACCGCGACCGCCTCCACGTTGAGCGCGACGTCGAGGGTTGCCCCGGCGGCGCCGAAGGCACCGAGCGCGACGACGAAACCGGCGATGCCCGGCGCCGCGGACAGCAGCGGCAGCGCCACGGCCATGACGACAGCGGCCCACTCGAAAACGCGTCGCCGTCCCCACCGCGACACGAGCGTCCCCGCGACCGGTAGCGCGGCCACCGCCCCGAACGCAGGCACGAGCAGGCAGAGTCCGAGGACGCCGACTGACAGACCGCGCGCGTCTTGCACGGCCGGAATCCGCGCAGCCCACACACCGGGAAGCACGGCGTAGGTGAAGAACCCTGCGGTCACCGCGATACGACGTTCGCGGAGCCCGACCACTCATCGACGCTATCCGCGGCGGCTACGCCGCCCGGTGGTCGAAGGGGTGGGTGGTGTAGCTGCGGCGGGTGCGTCGGCTGGTCCAGGTGATGGTGCCGTCGGGGTTGGCGGTGACGGTCCAGTGTTTGAACGTTTTGGCGCGGTGCCAGCCGCGGCTGGGCGCGTGCAGGTTGGCGGGTTGGGTCGGCCCGTGCGGGTCGATGTGGTCGAGGTCCTGCCCGGCCACCGGGGTGGTGGACCCGCTCGGGGTGCGCACGGTGACGTCGCGCAGCGCG
>Ga0070681_10005009_pt1 | contig 12761 bp, 11 predicted proteins | sample KBSC83BmetaG_FD_65650 | JGI IMG/M metagenome (GOLD analysis project Ga0070681, IMG submission 65650) | Corn rhizosphere microbial communities from Kellogg Biological Station, Michigan, USA - KBS C8-3B metaG | ecosystem: Host-associated > Plants > Roots > Rhizosphere | place: USA: Michigan... | reverse complement strand
CCTATTGCCTCATGTAAAAATCTACTCCAATGCTGATTCGTTGCCTCATATAAAAATCTACTCGAAACAGATCTGTTCATAACACCACTCGGGGTTTAATTTGTAGGTCTCTTTGATGTAGGTGGCGCTTTAGTTTGAGCGGCCGCTGCTTGGCTGCCAGCCGAAATAGTTCCTTGCGATATTTATCCAGCTGCCGCTTCAGGGCCGCCGGATTGAGGGATTGGTATTGGCGCTGCAATTTCTTCTTGTCAGCCACTGTCACTTCAGCACAAGCCAGCACTCGTTGATAAGGAGTTTGTGGCGCCTGGTAACTCTTCTTCACGCGACTGCCAAAACGCTCTTTGCTTTGGAGCTTCATCGTGGGCTGAAAGAAATTGGTGTACAAGCGCAGCGTCGCATACAGCTGCTTCAGCACCATTAATTCCGCCGCCGTGTCGAAGCGTTGATAACCCACCGTTTGCCGGACCACCGAATAGTTCTTTTGTTCCACATAACAATTGTCATTCTTGCGATAAGGCCGAGCGCGCGTGAAAGTGATCCGCTCCTTCTGACAATAGCCTAGCAGCTCCCGGTTCACGAATTCGGAACCGTTGTCGGAGTCCAGACCGAGTAAGGGAAAAGGCAGCCGCCGACGGATTGTTTGGATGGCCTCAAAGACCCAAACCTGAGCTTTATTCGGCACCGCTTCGGTCTCGGTCCAACCCGTGTAAATGTCAGTTAAATCCAGGGTTTGACAGAAATCTCCCAGGGCCAGGCCACCGTCGTGGGCCACCAGATCAATCTCGGCAAAGCCAGGCTGTGCTTCATCCCACTCCGCAAAGGTGCGAATCGGGATCTGGTGTTTGAGTAAAGTGCCCGGCTTCGTGTGCGAACGCCGGCGCAACTGCTGCTTGCGCCGTTCAGGTTGCAGCAGGCGATCGATGGAGGCAGCACTAATGCGCAACAGTTTCTCTTTGGTGAGCGGAGTGAGTCGCAGCTCCCCGAACTGCTCGAGCTTGGCGATTAATTCGGGCATGATGGACACCAGCCGTTTGCCACAAAGATAGTTCAGTAGCTGCCAGAGCTTGATTAGTGCTTGTACGACCGGCTCATCATAGTACTTGGGCTTCAGCCGTTGCTGCCGCTTGCGCGCATCTCCCACTACCACTTTTTTCCCGTGCAGCCACACTTGCCGGCCGTGATTACGCAACACAAAACGCGCATAACCACGACTGTAACCAGTGATCTCACAAAACTCATCCAGGATCTGTCGCTTCACTTTCTTACTGCCTTGGCGGTAACGCTGGACCGTCACCGCAGTGACTGCTTGTCGTTGTTTCATCGTCAGCCTCATCTTCTGCCTCCAGCCTCTTTGCGGGCCGCGGCAGTGTCTACTTTTTCGAGTAGATTTTTATATGAGGCAACGAATACCCTTTCGAGTAGATTTTCAGTGAGTCAATTCGCTAGTTTGACAAGGCGCGAGGTGAAAGATAACCTCAAACCGCCATAGAGTGTTTGACTTATGTTTGGAATTAGAAAACGCCGGCCACCTCCATTTGGTGGCGTTCACGTCGACGACGACAAAGACATCCAGGTACACAAACCCGAAGATGCGTCGCGCAACGATCTCTGGTCTGAAGCGCGCCTGCTTTTTCGCGATCTGATTTTTGCACTGATGATCGCGGCGCTCGTCGTGGTTTTCATAGTGCAGCCGGTGAAGGTTGAAGGCACCTCGATGTTGCCCCGTTTGCACGATGGCGAACGAATCTTCGTCAACAAGTTGATTTATTACGACGACTATCGCTGGGCACCCAAGATCGACCGCGGCGATATCGTCGTCTTCTGGTTTCCCGACGACCCTTCGAAGAGCTACATCAAGCGCGTCATCGGTTTGCCGGGCGATCGGATCGAAGTTCACGAAGGTACCGTGCGTGTGAACGGTCGTGATCTGGAGGAGACTTACCTCGATCCGCGTTTGAACTTATCTCATCGCAGTCTCGCTGAAGTCTACGTGAGGCCAAACTACTACTTTGTGATGGGCGACAATCGCGACAACTCGAGCGACTCCAGAATCTGGGGACTGGTGCCCAAAAAATATATTTACGGGAAAGCCCTGTTTCGTTACTGGCCGTTGACAGCGGCCAGCGTGATTCATCACGAAGATATCAACCAGGCCGGTCCGCAGTCGCCGCCGGGATTCATACCGGCCTTTCGGCCGACTCCGGACGACGAAATGACACCACAGCCTTATATTCCTGGTGAATCATCTCCACAGCCCTGATTGCTATGATCGATTGGCTGCGCTACCTGCTGATGGTCTTCTACGCGCCGGTGCGAGGGATGCGAGGCATGCGTGATCGCGGCTCGCTCGCGCCAGTTGCGTTGATGGCGTTTCTCAGTCAGGCCGGGTTCAACTACGCGATCGAGAAGTTTGGCGTTATTGGAGCGGGTGGCCTGTTCTCAGATCTGTTTCGGGCGGGCAAGGTGGTGGCGATTATCGCGATCATTCTCGTTCCGATTCTTACCCTCGTCGCGAATACGTTTGACCGTCGCGGCAGTTTTCGAGTAGTGCTTACGCAGGAATATGCGCCACTCGCGGCGACGCTGTTTTATGTACTGACGGCAGCAAACATCTTCGCGATACTCATCGCCGCTTTTCTTCACTACACCGGAATACACGCGCAGTACGTTACGTTCGCGATTCAGAATGCGGATCAAATGCGCGGGATGTTGCCGCCGGGTGAGCAGTATGATGAGCAACTCACGAATCCAGTCATCGTTTCGTACAATCTCTTCACTTTCTTTCAGCGTGTGATATTCGGCGTCGGCGCAATCGCGGGTGTGAAAGATACGTTTCGGATGTCGGCGATTCGCGCTTTTGCCGTGACAGTCGTTGGTTGTCTTGCGTCGCTCTTTCTCCTGCCGATTGGGTTACGTCTGTTCTCCGGAGTTTTTGGTTCGCCGTTTTTGCTGATCCTGCTGTTCTTTCTGTTGCGCGGTTACTTCGTGGACATCATGGGTAGCCATCGTGCGAAGGCGGCGTTCAAACAGAACATGGAGTCAGCGACTCTGAATCCTGCCGATGCTTCGGCGCACTACAATCTTGGGTTCATTCACCAGAGTCGTGGCGAGCTCGACGAAGCTAAAGCACGTTTCGAGCGCGCACTCGAAATCGATCCGGAAGAGATTGACGCGGCCTATCAACTCGGACGCATCGCGCGGCAGCAGAAGCGATACGGTGATGCGATTCAGAATTTCGAACACGTGGTGACGCGAAACCCGGCACATTCGCAGTTCGAAGTGTGGCGTGAAGTGGCGGCGACATACATTGCGGCCGGCCAGTTTGAAGATGCGCGCACGGCCTTGGACCAGTTTCTCGAGCACCGCCCGTCAGATCCGGAAGGGTTGTATTTGATGGGACGCGCGCACGCCGGGCTCGGTCACAAACGCGAAGCGACGAGCCTGATGCAAGCGTGTATCGAGGCCGTGAAGACCGCCCCGGCGTACAAGTATCGCACGAGCAAACGATGGCTGAACGAAGCGCAGCAGTTTATTAAGAGCAGCCAATAGGACCTATAGGACCGATTCGACCTATACAAAAGATGAGAAGCCCGGCACTTTTAGCACTGGAAGATGGTCGCACGTTTCGTGGTCGCGCGTGGGCGGCCGAGGGTGAGGTGTGCGGTGAGATGGTCTTCAATACTTCGATGACCGGTTACCAGGAAGTGCTCACCGATCCGTCGTACGCCGGCCAGATCGTCTGCATGACTTACCCGCTCATCGGCAACTACGGCGTGAACGAGAGCGACGCTGAATCCGCGCGCCCGTGGGTCGAAGGATTCGTCGTTCGCGAAGCGAGCCGGATCACCTCAAGCTGGCGCGCCGAAGAGAGTCTCGAGTCGTACCTGAAGCGCTGGAACATCGTCGCCATCGAAGGCATCGACACGCGCGCGCTCGTGCGCCACATTCGCGACAAAGGCGCGATGCGTGCCTGTCTCTCAACCATCGATCTCGACGAAAAGAGCCTTGTCGAAAAAGCGCGCCAATCGCCGCCGATGGAGAATCGTGAGCTCGCGAGCAAAGTGACAACGCAAAAGACTTACGAATTTCCCGCAACGGGCGAAGAACGCTTTCACATCGTCTGTTACGACTTCGGCGTCAAACGAAACTCTCTGCGCGAACTTGCACAACTCGGCGTGCGCACGACTGTCGTGCCCGCTTCGACGCCAGCCGCCGAAGTGCTCGCGCTCAACCCTGACGGGATTTTCTTATCGAATGGACCAGGCGATCCGGCGTCGATGGACAAGGAAGTCGCAGAGATTCGCGAATTGCTGAAGTCGAAGGTGCCGATGTTTGGAATCTGTTTCGGTCACCAGCTACTCGGCCGCGCCTTCGGAGCAAAGACATTCAAGCTGGCCTTCGGACATCGTGGCGGCAACCAGCCAGTGAAAGAACTGGCCCATCCAAAAGTTGAGATCACGTCACACAATCACGGCTTCGCAGTGAGTGCCGAGAGTCTGCCGCCGGAAGTCGAGATCACGCACATTAATCTCAACGACCAGTGCGTAGAAGGCATGCGACACCGCACTCTGCCCGTGATCTCTGTGCAGTACCATCCCGAGGCAGCGCCTGGACCACACGACGCGGAACATCACTTTCACAGATTCGTGGGATTGATGGAAGCGAACGCTTAATTCTCGGGCACCTTTAGTTCGCCCGTGGTGAGATCTGGCCGCACACGCTCCATTTGTTCAGGTGTCGATTCAGCATTCAGTTCTTCGACGTTTTTCGCGGTGAGATCCGCAACTTTCGCCGGCTCAGCCGGGCTGGTGGGTTCCAGGAGATCCGCGATTCCCTCGCTGCCTCGATGCTCCATCCAGTGTCGATAACTGACAGTCAAGATCGCAACCACGGGAATCGCGAGAAAGATTCCGGCAACTCCCGCCAGTTTTTCACCAGCCAGAATCGCGAAGATAACTGCGAGCGGATGAAGATGAATTCCCTGACCGATGAGTCGCGGATAGATCGCGTAGTCTTCCGCGATGCGCAATACTCCGAGAAACAGCAGCACCAGAAATGCATTGAATGGTCCGTTACTAAACATCGCGAGAACCGCTGCCATGAGCGCGATCGCGACTGGTCCAACAAGCGGCACAAACTCGAAGAACCCGGCCAGCACGCCCATCACCAATGCGCCCGGCAGACGCAGTACAGTAAACCCGAGCGAACAAATCACTCCGATTAACAAACAAGCAGTCAGTTGTGCGCGAATGTAAGCGGCGAGCGTGCTGTTGACGTCCTGAAAAAACTCGTCGCCACGCCAACGCCAACGACCGCGCGGCAGCATCAACAACGCCGACCGGCGAAAACTCTCCGCGTCCTTCAAGAGAAAGAATCCGAGAATCGGAATCAAGACGAGCCAAGGGAGGTAAACAACATAACCCAGCGCTGCGGTAGCAAGATCGGAGACAGCCCCCGTAACTGCCTCGATAACTTTCGGCACGGCATTGTTGACCGCGTCAACCACAGGCGCGGGCATCCGGCGCAATTTTGAGTATTCAATGATCTGCTGAGTCTTGTCGCCCAGCGTTTTCCAATATGACTTGGCCTGAGTCGCAAACTCGGGAAACTGATTGCTCAAGCTCGGCAGGATCACAAAGATCGCAAAAACGATTCCGGCCAGGATAATCAGATAAGCAAACACGATCGCAACCGCTTTCGGAATGGCGGTAGTGCGGCGCCCGATCGTTCTCGGCCGTCGCAAGAACTCAACCAGCGGCGACACCAGGTACGCGAAGAAGATCGACAGGACCAGCAGCAGGATAATTCCCGTAATTTTGGCCAGGATCCAGAGGACAAGAATGACGAAGAGAATGACGAAGATGATGCGCAGGATAACGCGCGTCGATGGTCCATAAGCCTCCACCGCCGCCTTTGCCGCCGTAGCGGCAGTCTCTTTGGTTGTTCGTTGATTCACCTGAACCTTAAAGCCGCGCGTGCAGCCGTCCGATCAAGTCGCCGACCGCTCGTTGATCCTGATTACTCAGCCCGCGAAATTCAACTCCGAACGTGTCGGGAGTGGAATGATGAACCACTTCTCCAGTTAACGATAACGCATCGTCGCCATCGAGTAGCAGCAGGCCAAGTTGATCTCCGACTTTAACGTTGGGGCACGAGGGAAGGTTCGTAACTCGCACGCCGCCAAGGCTGATGTCCTGCGGTTCGCCGATGCCGAGAGACTCTTTCAGACTTTCGTCTTCGATCGCGAGAGTCACTCGCGAAGTGACGTAGTAACGTGGGTAGCGCCTGCGATCGTGAGAGGGTAATCCGTTATTTTCGGAGAATGCCATCGTTGAACTCTCCTCAGTGAGCAACTTCGTCGTCTCCTTCGGTCTCCCCTTCACCTTCCGCCGGTGGTGGCGGAGTGATGCGAGGAGCAGCCGGCTCCCATATCAGGCCTTTCCATTCATCAGTTTCGCCGAGTAGTTGCAACGCCGCGAGCGGGTGACCGGGATGACGCTCGATGCGCAACACTTCGGCAATCACCTGTAATTTCTCGCCCGACTCACCGAGCACTTCCAAACGCACGCGACTGCCAACGTCAGGCAGTTGCCGCGGCAAGTGAACGAGCGTGCCTTCGGGCCCGACGTTTTCGGTGGTGCCTTCAGCGATGATGTGTGTACCGCTCGGTTCATCCCACTCAGCTTTCACCTCGAGACTGGCGAGGTAACGTGGTCCAGAGCGATTGTCTGTTTCGATTCGGGGCATGCACGTGCCTCCTTTACTGAGAACAGGATGTATGTGTCCTATAAGACCTATTCTTCCTCGGCTCTCAATTTTTCCAACACTGAGAAATCTTCAAGCGTCGTGACGTCTCCGGCAACCGAGCCGCTGGTTGCGATCTCGCGCAGGAGCCTGCGCATGATCTTGCCCGATCGCGTCTTTGGCAAAGCGTCAGTAAACCTGAGATCGTCGGGCCGCGCGAGGGCGCCAATCTCTTTTACTACGTGCGCGCGGAGCTCCTGATTCAATTCTTCCGAGGGGCTGTGTGAGCCTTCGAGCGTTACAAACGCCACGATCGCAGATCCTTTGATATCGTCCGGACGCGCGACGACCGCGGCCTCTGCCACCGCGCCATGTGACACGAGCGCACTCTCAATCTCCGCTGTTCCCAGTCGATGGCCGCTTACGTTAATAACATCGTCGATTCGGCCCATTATCCAGAAATAGCCCTGCTCATCACGCCGGGCGCCGTCGCCCGCGAAGTAAATTCCGTCGATTTGAGACCAATATTGCTGTTTGTAGCGCTCGTCGTCGCCCCAGATGGTCCTGAGCATCGAGGGCCACGGCCGCTTGATGACGAGGTAACCACCCTCGCTTGCGCCCACGGAGTTGCCGTCGCGCGTCATTATGTCGGCGTCGACACCGGGGAACGGCTTGGTTGCAGAGCCGGGCTTGGTGGGTGTGGCGCCTGGAATCGGAGTGATCATGATCGAGCCAGTCTCGGTTTGCCACCACGTATCCACGATCGGGCACTTGTCTTTGCCAATGATCTCGCGATACCACATCCACGCCTCGGGATTGATCGGTTCACCGACCGTGCCGAGCAGTCGCAGGCTCGAGAGGTCGTGCTTCATGGGCCAGTGCTCCCCCCACTTGATGAACGCACGAATCGCAGTCGGAGCAGTATAGAAAACATTTACGCGATGGCGCTCGATCATGGACCAGAAACGATCGGGCTCGGGGAAGTTCGGCGCGCCTTCATACATTAAAGCGGTGGCGCCGTTTGAGAGTGGTCCATAGACCACATAAGTGTGACCCGTGACCCAACCGATGTCGGCAGTACACCAGTAAAGATCCTCGTCTTTGAGATCGAAGACCCACTTCGTCGTCAGGTGGGCTTGCAGCAGGTAACCGGCAGTCGTGTGCAAAATGCCTTTTGGTTTACCCGTGGTTCCGGACGTGTACAAGATGTAAAGCGGATGCTCGCTGTCCAATTCTTCGGCGGGACAATCAGCCTCGACAGTCTCCATCAACTCGTGCCACCAGAAATCGCGACCTTCCTGCATTTCCTGCGGCGATCCTGTGCGTCGGACCACGATACAGGCATTCACGGACGGCGTTGACTTCAGTGCTTCGTCGACCGCAGGTTTCAGTTTGACTTCCTTACCGCGTCGCCAGCCCCCATCGGCAGTAACTACGAGCTTGCAACTCGCATCGTTGATTCGATCGATCAGCGCGGAGCTCGAGAAGCCGCCGAAGACGACCGAGTGCGTAGCGCCGATGCGCGCGCAGGCGAGCATCGCGATCGCGAGCTCAGGGATCAGCGGCATGTAGAGTGCGACGCGATCTCCACGTTGAATGTTCGCGTGCTTGAGTACGTTCGCGAACTTGCAAACTTCGATGTGCAGTTGCTGATAAGTGAAAGTGCGGTTCTCGCCGGGCTCGCCTTCCCAGATCAGCGCGGCTTTGTTACGTCGCCAGGTTCGCAGGTGACGATCGAGACAGTTGTAGGAAACGTTAATTTTGCCGCCGCCGAACCACTCCGCGTGAGGCGGATCCCACTTCAGAACCGTGTCCCACGTCTTAAACCAGTGAAGCTCCTCAGCCATTCGCGCCCAGAACGCTTCCGGGTCAGCGTTTGCCTCCGCGCGCAGTTGTTCGAGCTCAGCCATCGACTTGATGTGTGCCTGTTGCGCAAACCCTTCCGGCGGCGGAAATACACGTTCTTCCTGGAGTATTGATTCGATATTCGGCGTAGCAGTCGACATGCGTGCCTGTGTACCACAGATATTGCCGATTGCCAATTGCCGATTGCCGATTTTTCTGTTTCGCGCTCGTATTGTATCGTTTGACAAATTGGCAATCGGAAATCGGCAATGATCTACGTCGGAACCAGTGGCTACAGTTACAAGGAATGGAAGGGAAGTTTCTATCCGGAAAGACTCTCGCCTAAAGAGATGCTTTCGTACTACGCGGCACGTTTCAAAGCGGTGGAGTTAAATAACACTTTCTATCGTTTGCCACAGCCGGAGATGGTCGAGAGTTGGAAGGCACAGGTGCCGCGCGACTTTCGCTTCACGATGAAGGCGTCGCAGGGAATCACGCACTTCCGGCGACTGAAAGACGCCGCGGGCGCAACTCGCTTGATGCTCGAGAAAGTTGCAGAGTTCGAGGATCGTTTAGGCGCAGTGCTGTTTCGAATGCCGGAGGACTTCAAGAAAGATCTCGCGCGGCTGGAGACATTTCTGAAAGCACTCCCCGCGGACACGCCCACTGTTTTTGAGTTTCGACATGAGAGCTGGTTTGACGATGAGGTGCTCGATCTGTTGCGCAGTCACAAACGCGTGCTATGCGTTTCTGATCGCGACGAGATGCCGATGGACCACATCGATAAGACTGCGGACTGGGGCTACGTGCGTTTACGGCGTGTAAAGTATTCGGATGCGGATCTCAAAGGGTGGATCAAACGGATCAAAGCACAGAAATGGAAAGACACTTATGTGTTCTTCAAGCATGAGGATGAGGCGACTGGTCCAAAACTCGCTGCGCGCTTCGTCAAATTAGCCACGGATTAACGCGGATGTTTTACTGATGATCCGCGTTAATCCGCCTGAATCTGCGGCTAGAAGTTACCTCCGCATTCCTCATGCCCGCAATCACAATCGAGCTCGATCGTGTCGCCCGCACCTTCACACGAAGCACTGCAATACTTGCCACCTGGTTGCGGTGGACAGGTACAACTCGGATTCTTGCACGTGTTCTTATCGTCCGCCATGGGTCCTCCATGAAAATTTATACTGATTGCGTTTAGGGGTTGGCTAAAGAGTACAACCTAACCGATGGCGCTCGCAATCATCGCCGCCACGCGCGCGTTGTTCTCGAGCAACGCGATGTTCGCTCGCAACGTCGCTCCGCCACTCCGTTCGGCCATTTGTCGCAAAAGAAACGGCGTCAACTCAGGCCCGCTGATTCCTTTCCACTCCGCATCTTCCAAAGCCGTCGTCAACACCTGCTGCAATTCTTCCGCGGGCACTTCGAACTTCGCAGGCACAGGCACACCCAACAACAACGCCGATTCAATGCCGAGATCTCGCTGCGCACGGAAGATGTTGGCAACAGCATCCGCATCGTCCGCGCGCACATCAACTCGCAACCCACCCGCGCGCGAGTAAAACGCCGGCAACTCATCGCATTGATACCCAACCACTGTCACGGCGTGTGTTTCGAGCCATTCACGAGTCGCAGGCAGATCGAGAACGATCTTCGCCCCGGAACAAACAACAACGATCGGTGTGCGTGCAAGTTCAGGCAGGTCGGCGGAAACGTCAGGCAGCGCGCCGCGATGAACGCCTCCGATTCCGCCCGTCGCAAAAACTTTGAGACCCGCGCGATGCGCAATCCACGTAGTCGAAGCGACCGTGGTGGCGCCGTCCCAATCTTGCGCAACGGCGATTGGAATATCGCGCGTGCTGATCTTGCGGATGTCAGGTTTCTCAGCGAGGAGTTTGATCTCGTCGTCGCTGAGTCCGACGGTTAACTTGCCTGCGATGATCGCGATCGTCGCCGGCACTGCGCCAGACTCACGAATAACCTCCTGAAGCCGGTGTGCGGTCTCGAGGTTCTGCGGTCGTGGCAAGCCATGCGCGATCACGGTTGATTCGAGCGCGACGACTGGACGCCCATCGCTGATCGCCTGCGCGACTTCAGGAGCGATCTTAAGAAACTCGCGCATTCGCAGTCGCCGCTTTCTTCAGAGTAAACACCGTTCCCCCGCCTTCGCGCGGTTCCCAAGAAATACGCGCATCGATCAGGCCGGCGCGTGCGCGCATGTTTGCAAGCCCGCGCCCTTCGGAGTTTGTGTGCTGCGATTGAAACGGCTTGCCGTTGTCTTCGATCTTCAACGAAAAATCGCCTTCCTTTGAATTCGTGACGAACATCTTCACTTCCGTCGCTTCAGCGTGACGCCAGATATTGTTCACCGCTTCCTGAACGATGCGATAGATCTGCATCTGCACGCTCGGCGCGAGGTCGCTTCGTTCCTCAATCGTGTCGTCACAGTGAAACTCGTAGACGAATCGCTTCTCGGGCGGCGCATCCTGAACTGCGTGCGACAAGGCAAACTCGAGCGCCGCCGCGAAGCCGACGTTCTGCAACACTGACGGACTGAGATCCTCGCAGATGCGTCGCACTTCCTGTGAAATCACTTCGATCTCACTGCGCAACGCTGCGCTCTGATTCGATTCGCCGTTAGTCTTGATCTGGTCGGTCAGCAACGCGAGGTGACGGAGATCCGCGAGTGTTTGATCGTGCAGGTCGCGTGCAATTCGGCGTCGCTCGCGTTCGGCTTCGTTGGCGAGGTTGAGCCGTGCGTCGGCCAGTTCGCGGTTGGCATCAACGAGCGCGGCGCTTGTTGCGACGATCCGCCGTCGTTCGAGTATGGCCCACAGAAGTGCCAGCAATGCGAGTGCGAGCAGGATGGCAAGCGCCGTTGAGGTCCACGGGAAGGGCGCTTTGGCGACCGTGAATGAAAAGCTCAGAGGCTCGGATGACGTCAGATCTTTAGTGAACGCGCGCGCCGTCACCGTGTACGTGCCGGGCTTCAGGCCCTCCATCGTGAACTGCGACTCGCGCGACAATTTCTGTTTGATCGACTGACCTTTGCTGTCAGTGAGCGTGAAGGCGTATTGAAACTGTTCCGGAAAAGTGCGGCTGCTGATCGCAGTCACGTCAAGCAGCAAACTGTTTTGCGGATAGTCGAGATTGATTCCGGTTTGCAGCTCCGAAGCTGCGTGTACTCGTTTACTCACGATTCGCGTCACGGATAACGGCGGCTGGAGTTTACCGGGCTCGTAACGCGCGACGCCGCGATTGGTGCCGATTAACAAAACTTCGCTGCCGTCACCATTTCGTTCAGGCGCGACGGCAAAGACGTTTTGCGACGGCAAGCCTTGTTCGGAATCGAGCTCGGAAACGATTGGTCCAACGACAGGATCGAGCAGGACGCGCAGCAGACCATTGCCGCGGGTGCCGCACCAGATTTCGTTTGTCTTCTCTGACGGCACCGCGAGCAGAACACGAGCGTCGATGTTTGGCACGATGAGGTTGCAAGCGCCGTCCTTGCAGAGAGAAACTCCCGAAGCGGTGCCGAACCAGAGCGAGCCGTCAGGCGTCCGCGCCATCGATCTCACGGCCGGTCCTTTCAGCGTCGCAAAAGCCGGTTCGTCGCGGATCGTTTTTCCGTCAGATACGAACACGCCGTCTCGCGTGGTGCCGATCAGAAGTCGGTCTTCGCCGTCGGCAAGTAAACTCAATACTTCGCGCGCCGTCGCGGGAGCGTTGGTCCAGGCAAGACTGCTGCGACCTCCGTCCATGCGATCGACGCCGCGGCCAAAGACAGCGAAATAAGTCGCGCCATGAAATTGCGTGATTGCACGAACGCTGCCTGCCGCGTCTGCGTTTCCGGGTCCGGTTTCCACGCGCGTGAAAGCCTGTTCTTCCAAACGGACCGTTTGTTTTGGCGCGACGTAAATACCGCTGGCCGATGCCACCAGCAATCGCTGAGACTTGTCTTCGGCGATCGCGTAGATGATGTTACGGCCGAGCGCTGCGACCGGGTTCCAGGTCTTCGTTTCGTCGTCGTAAACAAAGAGACCGCGATTCGTGCCGACAACACTTCTGCCGCTGCTGGTCTGATAAAGCGACCTGACGAAATTCGTGTCGGCGTTGTCGCCAATCGACTCGACGCGCGGTGCATGCGGATCGAAACGACAGACGCCGCG
>Ga0070681_10005006_pt1 | contig 12765 bp, 7 predicted proteins | sample KBSC83BmetaG_FD_65650 | JGI IMG/M metagenome (GOLD analysis project Ga0070681, IMG submission 65650) | Corn rhizosphere microbial communities from Kellogg Biological Station, Michigan, USA - KBS C8-3B metaG | ecosystem: Host-associated > Plants > Roots > Rhizosphere | place: USA: Michigan... | reverse complement strand
GATGCCCGATCATCTGCGCATGTTGAACGCCATCGGGTCCGAGCCGGTCGTGCGCCACATCGACGGCCATACAGTTCTCTTCATTCGGGCACAGGTCCTGTCGCCGGACAACCCATCGGTCCTCTTGCGATACGACCTGGATACCAACGGCGAGCGAGCGTTCCGCAACGGAACGCCGCGCAACATTGGCTGGCTCGTGGATACGCAGGGCAACGTGGCCGCGGAAGAGGAATACGACTATCAAGCCGAGCGCTGGTCGATCAAGGTGCGGCAGGAGGACCGGATGGTCGATGTGGCCAATGGCCACGAGAAAATCGACGTGCCGAGCGTGCTCGGGTTTGGACCGAAGCCGGGCACGCTGCTGCTGCAGATGATCGAGGACGGCGACCCAGTCTGGCGGCTGCTGACGATGAAGGACGGTACGCTGGGGCCGCCGATGGCCGAGCGTCGGATTCTCGATGCGCCGATCGAGGACCAGGGCCGGATGGTCGGCGGCGTGCACGTCGAGGACGAGCCGGCGTATCTGTTCTTCGACCCGGACATCCAGGACCGATGGCAAACGGTTAGCGATGCTTTCCCCGGGGAGCGCCTGCAACTCGTCTCAGCAGCCACTGACTTCAGCAGCGTCATCGTACGTGTCGAGGGCGCTCGACACGGCTATACCTACCAGCTCATCGACCTGACCAAGCACACCGTGACGCGCTTGGGCGAGGTATACGACGGCCTTGGGGCGCCCCTCGAAGTGCGGCGCATCACCTACGCCGCTGCCGACGGCATGAGCATTCCGGCCTATCTGACGATGCCCGCCGGTCGCGCCCCCAAGAACCTCCCGCTCATCGTGCTGCCGCACGGAGGGCCGGCGGCCCGAGACACCGCGGAGTTCGACTGGTGGTCCCAGGCCCTCGCCAACGAGGGCTATGTGGTGCTGCGCCCCAATTACCGGGGGTCGGACCTGAACCGCCACTTCATGGAAGCAGGTTTCGGCGAGTGGGGCCGCAAGATGCAGACGGACCTTTCCGATGGCGTGCGATATCTCGCAAGGGAAGGAATCGTCGATCCGGCGCGCGTGTGCATCGTTGGTGGGAGCTATGGCGGCTATGCCGCTCTAGCGGGCGTGACGCTGGATCCGAGTGTCTATCGCTGCGCGGTTTCGGTGGCCGGCCTTGCGGATCTGTCGAGGTTTCGGAACTTTGCGAGAGGAATCGCCGTCGACACCGTCGCGACGCGCTACTGGGATCGATTCTGGAATGCGCCGGCAGGGAACGACTCCGTGCTCGATGCCATCTCGCCCATCAAGCACATCGATGCAGTGCACGTCCCCGTGCTGCTCATCCATGGCCGCGAGGATACGGTCGTTCCGTACGAGCAGAGCCAGCTCATGTTCGACGCGCTGCACCGGGCGGGCAAGGACGTCCAGCTCGTAACGCTCAACCACGAGGATCATTGGCTGTCACGCAGCGAGACCCGACTGCAGATGCTTCAGGCGACTGTCCAGTTCCTGCGCGCGCACAATCCGCCCAACTGAGGATGCGCCCCGGCTCGCACTGACCAGCGCAGCTGCAGGAGAGCCTTACCTGTTCTGACGGAAACGCTCCGCGCCCTCCGCGATACACTCCGCCAGCGCGGCCCGCAATTCCTTCGCCTTGGGCGGCTTCCCCAACACCCGATCCACGTGCGGGAGCGACTCGACGTCCGCTCCCGGCCGCTGCCCCCACCCCGTAAGCAGAATCACGGGCGTGTGCGGCGAAGCCTCCTTCACTGACTTGGCGACCCCACGCCCATCCAGGTGCGGCATCCCCAGATCCGTCACCACGACCTCGAACGGTTGTTTCTTCCCCCGGGCTGCATGGAATGTATCCACCCCTTGCCGGGAGTCGCTCGTGGAAACAACCACATGCCCCTCGGCTTCCAGCGTTTCCTTCAGCGCATCGAGCACCAGCGGATCATCATCAATCACCAGGATCCGCAAAGTGCCCGACGGCGCGCTCGCCCCCGTTCCGGTACCCGCATCCGACTGCGCGCCAGCCTCCGATACGGGAAACACAATCCGAATCCGCGTCCCCTGACCCGGCGCACTGTCGATCTGAATCTCAGCTCCATGCCGTTGCACGAACCCATACACCATCGCGAGCCCAAGCCCCGTGCCTCGCTCTCCCTTGGTCGTGAAGAACGGCTCGAGACAGCGTTGACGAGTCTCCTCGTCCATCCCAACGCCAGTATCCCCGACCTCAACGTAGACGCCGCCGTCGACGGCCGCGGTTTTCAACGCGAGTGTGCCGCCGGACGGCATCGCATCCACGGCATTGAACACCAGGTTCGTGAGCGCCTCCCGAACCTCGCTCTCGATGCCCAGTACGAACGGCAGCTGCGGAGTCAGCTCAGTCGAGACGGAAATGACGACCCCGCGCTGCAGCGGCATGTCACTCCACCTCGCCCGAGTCAGCTCGAGCACCTGATTGACGAGCGAGTTCAAGTCCGCGGGCAACAGAACCAGCTGCGGCTCCCGGCCGCGGTAGAACTCCCGCATGCGCGCCACAGTGGACGCCACATCATCAATGGCTCGCAGAACAATAGGCAGGCACTGCCGTGCCCGCTCGCTGAGCGTCGGATCTGTTTCCAGCAAGCTCTCGACATACAACGATACAGGCGAAATCGCGTTGTTGATGTCGTGAGCGATCCCGCTGGCCATCTGCCCCAGCGCGCTGAGCCGCTCCTGCTGCAAGGCGAGCTGCTGAGCCTTCCGCAGCTCGGCGGTCCTTTCCTCAATCCTGCGCTCGAGCTCGCTCTCCCACGCCCTCTGCAGCCGTGACAGCTCCACGTGCGTGCGCACGCGCGCCAGCAGCTCCCGGCCCGAGAACGGCTTCACCAGAAAGTCATTGGCACCCGCGTCGAGACTCTCGACAGCCGACTCCTCCCCGGCGCGCGCCGACAAGAGAATGATCGGCAGGGTCTGAGTCTTCTCCTCGGACCGGAGTGCCTTGACCAACGCGAATCCATCCAGCCGCGGCATCATGACATCCGACAGCAGCAGGTCAGGGGGAGCGGCGCGAGCCGTCTCCAGCGCGGTCTGCCCATCGGACACGGCCAGAACCTCATAATGATCGCCGAGGATGCGAGCAATGTAGTGCCGCATGTCGGCGTTATCGTCAGCGAGCAGAACACGCGGGCGCGCTACTGAGGGCGCCGTGGGCGCTCCTGCACGCGCCGCGGCCCCATCCGGCAGATACCACTCTTTCACCGGAGCCGCAGCCGGCGACCAATGCGCAGCCTCCTGTACGAACGCCTCCTTGCTCCGACTGGACTCACCATTGCGGCGAGCCGCTCCGGCTCTCTGCGCAACTTTGTCCATCGGCAGATGCGCCGATCCACCCTTGATCTCTACGACGAACCGGCTTCCCTTGCCAACCTCGCTCTCGACGTGCACGGATCCCGAATGCAGCTGCACCAGCTCGCGCACCAGCGACAGTCCGATCCCCGTCCCCTCCTGCGTCCGCGAAGCAGCGCCTTTGACGCGGTGGAAGCGTTCAAACAGCTTCGGAATCTCCTCAGCCGGAATGCCCACCCCGGTGTCTTTCACGCTCAGCCGCACCCCGCCGCCCTCTACCGATTCCAGGCGCGCGGTGATCACACCCTCAAAGGTGTGTTTGAACGCATTGGACATCAGGTTGAGTACGATCTTTTCCCACATCTCCCGATCCACGTACACGGGCTCGGCAAGAGCGGGGCACTCGATCTTCAGCTGCAGCCCGGCGCGCTGGGCCGCGGAGTGGAAGTGACTGGCCAGCTCTGCGGTCAGACGGGCAAGGTCTGTAGGCTCATAGAGCGCCTGCACGCGCCCGGCTTCGATCCGTGAGAAGTCCAGCAGGGAGTTGACCAGCTTGAGCAGCCGGAGGCAGTTGCGGTGAGCCGTCTCCAGACGCTCGCGATGAGAGGAGGGAGCGGAGGAGGGAGCGAGTGCCGCCAGCTCATCCTCCAGAGGCCCCAGCATCAAAGTGAGGGGCGTACGAAACTCGTGACTGATATTGCTGAAAAACTCCGTCTTGGCGATGTCGAGCTCCGCAAGCTTCGCATGGGTGTCGCGCAGCTGCCGCAGAGCCACCTCCAGCTCCTGACTTCGCTGCAGGACCTCGCCCTCCATGGCGCGTGTCTTACCGCGCAGCTCATCACCTTGCTCACTCGCTCGCACCAGGTCCGTGACGTCCTCGACCCGATGCACGATGTAGAGCATCTCGCCTGAGGGCGACAGCACCGGCAGGTTCTTCGGGCTCCAGTACCTGGCTTCGAAACTGCCGTCGGGCCCGCGGATGTCGTACTTCTGCACCGGCATGGTGTCCGGTTGCCGCGTTTTCAGAACACGCTCGAGCGATGCGCGCAGATTGCTCGTCCCGCTCGCACTCGGGTCGTCCGGGTTGTCGGGGAAGACCTCGAACAGGCCGCGGCCGAGGGTTTCTTGCGTAGTGTGAGTCGCGCGCCAGCGAGCGTTCGTGCCCGCGACCATCGTGAACCGGGGTGCGTCGGGCAGCAGCACGAGCAGCACCTCGGAGGATTCCTCGAACAGCAGTTTGTAGTCGGGCTGACGGTCCATTCTGCTCGCGACCCCGCCTGCGGGGCTCTGCCATCGGTCTATCGACTTCGAGACTACAAAAACCCCTGCCGGGCAGGCGTGAACTCCTGCTCAGCCAAGGCCACTGAAGTGGGTGTCGCGGGGTGAAGGGGCCCGGTCACCGCACTATGTTGCAACGCGGCACCGCTATTTGGCCACCTTTTCCAGCGTGTCGGTTTTGACGTCAGCGAAACCTGCCGACTCGAAGCACTTCTTCAGCTCCGCCACTTTCACGTTCATCGGGGTGACTCCCCGCAGAAATGCCGCGTAGCTCGCCTTCGGCACGAGCGGCTCCTTTGCCGTTGTTCTTGGGGTGCAAAGCTACCGCACTCTCGCGGGGCGCGCACAATTGTCTCCGTAGGAGGCACGCATGAGAGGACTGACGGGTTGTCTTTCGTCGATGGTCGTCGAGGGTGCGGAGCAGCCGCTTTGTCCGGCGGCGGTGCGTGTGAAACGCTGTTGAAGATCACAACTTAACAGATGCTCGCGACCGGACGTTGGTCTCGACAGACCCCGCGCTCGCCCCAACACAACAGGACTGCGACCGCTGTCACGGGCGTGCTCGGCGGCTCCCGGTGACAATGCGCCCCGCCATGCAATGGGAGGCACAAATGGCATTCATTACCGGTCGCTCAGGCGTCGTTGCGACGGCGCTGTTGTGTTTTCTGGCCACGGGGTGCGTGAGCACGAAGACGGTACCCCTGGCTTCCAAAGGCTCCGAGCTCAAGGGCAAGTCCATCATCGTAGTTCAGCACGAGCGGCCGGCGTTTACGGCCATGACCGCAGGCAAGATGGCTGGCGGCGCCATGTTCGGCGCTCTGGGCGGCGCGATTGCGGGCGCTTCGATGGTGTCGGCGGGGAACAGGATCGTCGCTGAGAATCACCTGGAGGACCCCGCTCCAAAGGTGGCGCAGGGCATTGTGACCGATCTTTCGGTGTTCGATGACCTGACTGTCCACGACGCCAGGGGTGTGATCGCGAAGACTTCCGAGCCCGCAGACCTCGTGAAGCTCTATCCGGGCAACGATCTCATTCTCGACGTCTACACGACCCAGTGGATGTTCGGGTACTTCCCGACGAACTGGTCGCACTACAAGGTGTTCTACGCGATCAAGCTGCGCTTGATCCGGACCTCCGACAGCAAGGTGCTGGCGGAAGGGTTCTGCAACCGCGGCAACGAGCAGAGCGTCGACGGTGCGCCGACCTATGATGAGCTGCTGGCCAACAGCGCCGGTCTGCTCAAGCAACGCCTCGGCGATCTGAGCCAGGCGTGCGGCAAGGAACTGAAGGACAAGGTGTTCGTGCTCTAACACCCAGGCGTGACGCTCGTCGTGAGATCTCCCGGCGGGCGCCTCGCGTCGCGGTGGCAACGGCCCATCCCCGGCCGCACCACCTGATAGGCGCTCGTGTCGCCAAACTACCCGGCGGATCGCAGGGGGACTATATTGCGTTTCTTCGGGCGGTGGGCTCGGTGTCGAGGCTCGAGGTCTTGCCGCCCACCGCTGCCGGGAATGTGGGCATTCGTGGAGAGCAGTCTCCAAAGGAAACGCAGCCATGATAACTCGCCGTGACATGAACAGCGCCTTCGCGCTCACCGCCCTTTTCTCGGGCGCGCCGGTTGCCGTGCTGCGCGCGCAGACCGCGCCCGAATCGGCGAGTCCGCACGGCCACATGGCAGGCATGTCCGCCGTGGCGGTGAAGACGCTGATGCAGGAGCCACTGGGAGAGATCGCCAACCCTGAAGTGACCGTGATCACCCTCACGGTCGCCCCCGGGGCGATGTCGCCACCTCACAAGCACATTGGTCCTGTCTTTGCTTACATCCTCGAAGGCAAGATCGAGAATCAGGTCGACCCGGAGGCGCCCAAGACGTACGGCGTCGGCGACTTCTTCTACGAGCCTGCGATGCACGTGCATCGCGCCTTGCGGAACTTGAGTCAAACGGAACATGCCAAACTGCTGATCTTCCAGGTCGGCGAAAAGGGCAAGCCATTCACGAGCGGTGCGAAGTAACTACGACGTCGCGGGTTCCGTCCGCACGTAGGTCCGCTCGCGATAGAAATACGCAACGCCGATGAACAGCGTCGCGACCACCGCCATCAGCTTCGCAAAGAACATGAAGTACGCGGGCCCGACGAGAGCGTACGTAGACACCTCAGCGTGCTGAGTATCGAATGACCCCCGGGTGACCGTGGGTGTACGGTCCTCCGCATTGAGCAGACTCACGCGGCCGTGCTCCGCATCCACACTGCCGACGAGAAAGGTCCCCTCCAGCGACTCCGTCTTGCCATCCGCCTTCACCACGGACACGCCGGTCTGCCCGGCGAAGTCGATCTTCTGCCCCGGCACGATCGCGCTCGCGTTCGCCAGATGCACCCAGGTCTGCGATCCCACTTCAACGGCTGAGGTCTGCAGCGGCTGCACCATGTAGTGGTTCACCGCCGCGGTGAACAGATTCCCCATGCTGATGGAGAAATAGAACAGCGCCATGATGAAGCTCTTCATCGTCAGCGGCGCCTGTTTGTACGAGAACTCGAGCCCGGTGATCGAGACCAGCACTTCACCGCACGTCAAGATGGCGTAAGCGAGGATCTGCCACCAGATACTGACGACGTGCCCGTTCTGGATGCGGGACTCGATCCAGGCGATGACGATGAAGGAGCTCGCCGTCACGAACAGGCCCACCGCGATCTTGCGCAGCGGCGTGACCGCGAAGACCTTCGACCACAGCGGATACACCACGTAGCTGAAGAACGGCGCGAAGATCAGGATGAATACCGCGTTCACCGCCTGTACCTGCGCCGGCAACAGCGTGATGCCGAAGCCGATGTTCTTGTCCATCAGCGAGGAGCGCGCCTGCAGGGACCAGCTCGTGCCGTTGCTCTGGTCCCAGAGCGACCAGAAGACCGCGATGAACACATAGATGACGAACAGGTTGGCAACGGTCTTCAGCCCGACGGGGCCGAAGACATCCTTGAGCCAGATCCTGCCGGCGGGCGGCACGACGGCGTAGCGCTTGCGCCCGAACCAGAAGACCACCGTCGCGACCACCATCATCGCCGCGGGTGCGCCGAAGGCCACTGTCGGGCCATAGTTGGGCAGCAGCCACGGGCACAGCAGGATGGAGATCGTGGAGCCGGCATTGATCGCCAGATAGAACCAGCTGAAGGCGCGCTCGATCAGATGCTGGTTGGCGTTGGTGAACTGATCGCCCACGTTGGTGGCGACGCACGGCTTGATGCCGCCGGTGCCGAAGGCGACCAGGAACAGCCCGACGGCGAGCGCGTGCTGGCCGCGGCTCAAGGCCAGCGCAATGCAGCCGATGGCGTACACGACCGAGAACGCGAGGACGGTGCGGAATTTCCCCCAGAACACGTCCGAGACGATGGCGCCCAACAGCGGGAAGAAGTAGGCGCCGGACTTGAACAGGGACGCCCACGTCGTGGCCTGGGCTTCGCCGAACTGCAGGTACTGCACCAGGAACAGCGCGAGCATCGCGTTGATCCCGTAGAAGCAGAACCTCTCCGCAAACTCGTTGACGACGATGAAGGGAATGCCCCGGGGCATCCGCGCCGCTTCCGGTCCCCCTGCGGCGCTCATGATTGGCACTCCAAAACGTGGGCCGCGGCCACACCCCCGGCAGGGGACTTGATGTGGCCCTGCAGGGCCGCCGAGCTTCGGTCCAATCCTTACCCCCTCTACGGTGCCCGCGTGCCGGGCGTTTCCCGGGCTTGGCCGTCTGGCGGCAGCGCCCGGCGGCCGGGAGTGCTACCCTCCGGCCTTGCAGCTAGGCTGAATTGTATATTCTTAATCGGCGCGCTTCGCGCCGTTACTGTAGCGGGTCGCGCCCCGCGACCCGCTGAGAAGTTCGGGGCAGGGGCCCGTAATAATTTCGGGGCAGGGCCCCGTATATAGGGGGAGTGCGTTGTGAACACAGATCCACGCGAAACGCTGGCCAAATCTCCGATGTGCTGGCTGCAGATTCTGGCAGTCATCATCACCATCGGTCTGAACGGCCTGGATGGATTTGACGCCCTCTCCATGAGCTTTGCGCTGCCCGGGGTCGCCACGGAATGGGGCGTGAAGCCCGGGGAGCTCGGGATTCTGGCCTCCATGGGCCTGATCGGCATGGCGTTGGGGTCGCTGTTGCTCGGAGGCGTTGCGGATCGGATCGGCCGCCGCAATACCACACTGGGCTGCCTCGTGCTGATGACCTTCGGCATGTTCATGGCCACGACCGCCAAGGGCGTCGTGGACCTGTCGGCCTATCGCGTGCTCACGGGCCTGGGGATCGGAGGTCTGCTTGCGGCGATCAACGCGATCGCGGCGGAGTTCGCCAACACCCAGCGGCGCGATTTCTCGGTCGCGATCATGTCGATCGGCTATCCGGTCGGCGCGGTGCTGGGCGGCTTGATCGTCGGGGAGTTGCTGAAGACGCACAATTGGCGCTCGGTGTTCTACTTCGGCGGCGCCGTCACGGCGATATTCATCCCGCTCGTGCTGCTGTTCGTGCCGGAGTCGGTCTACTGGCTGGTGCGCAAGCAGCCCGCCGGCGCGCTGCAGAAGGTCAACAAGGTCATGGCCCGCATGGGCCATGCGGCGGTGACGTCATTGCCGGCCATCGCGGCGGACGTGCGCAAGCGCTCGTTCTCCGACGTTTTCGCGCCGGCCTACCTCGCCATCACGATCCTCGTGTCGGTGACCTACTTCTTCCACGTAACGACGTTCTACTACATCGCGACTTGGGCGCCGAAGATCGTCGTCAACATGGGATTCACCGCGTCGCAGGGCGCGCGCGTGCTGGTGTGGGCAAACGTCGGCGGCGCGCTCGGCGGCGTCATCCTGGGCCTGCTGTCACAGCGGTTCGCGCTCAAGCCGCTCACCATCACAACCATGGTCCTCGGTTGCATCGCCGTTTTCGTCTTCGGCAGATCGCCGCACGAGCTGACGGCGCTTTCCGCGTTGATCATCGCGTCCGGATTCTTCACCAACGCGGCGATCTCCGGCATGTACGCGATCTTCGCCAAGGCCTTCCCGACGCACGTGCGCGCCTCCGGCACGGGAGTGGCGATCGGTATCGGTCGCGGCGGGTCCGTGATCGCCCCGATCGTCGCGGGCTATCTTTTCCAGGCGGGAGTGAGCTTTCCCACGGTCTCCCTGATCATGTCGCTCGGCTCGCTATGTGCTGCCGGCGTGCTATCGATGCTCAAGCTCAAGCCTGATCAGGCCGAGCACCTGCCCGAGAGTGCTCCGCTCGGCGGCGCCACCGCAGCCTGATTTTCTCCCCGGGGCGAGTGTCGCTCGCCCCGGAGCCCCTGCTTGACGGGGTGCACGGGGCTTGACGGCGCGGGCAGGTCGCTGACGCGTGTGAACTCGTTGGCGCCCTGGCACCCGCTACCGTCCTCCTGATTTCGGATGCCTCGATCTCTCTGAAGAGGCAGATCCCAGTCCGAGCGGCTTCCGCTCATCCACGATTCAGCTTCAGGCGGCTAGTGTTCCGCCCGCCGCGCTCGAGTCGCGGCCTTTCGTAGCCTCTGCGCAACAGGGAACTTTCCTGTTTGCGCGAGCTTATATAGGCCTTGTCACGCGCGTAGCCGCCGATCGTTGTGCTGCAGCTACACATTTCGATACCTGCGGAACGCGCCACTTTGCAAACGGGAGAATGGGGATGATCAAACGATGGATAGTCTGCGGTGCGGCACTGCTCGCCCCTGGATTGGCGGCAGCCGGCGATGAAGTGGGTCAGGTGTACATCAATCCGCAGGTGGGAGGATTCGTCAGCGACTATCGCCGCGATACCCACGATCAGGTACTTCCCGGCTTCGGGCTGGGCTACAACTTCTCGAAGTATTTCAGCGCGGAGATCAACTGGAATCGCGTCGTGCTGCCCGACCGATTCGACTCGGGCTCCCTGAAGCTGCACTCCCTGTCCGGGGATCTGCTGGGCATCCTCAATCGCGGCAACACGTTTGCGCCTTTCATTTCCATCGGCGGCGGCGCGGTCAGGGACAGTCCCTCATTCGCCATGGACTCCGAACACGCGATGGAGGAAGCCGGTGTCGGCATGCTCATCAAGCTCTGGGAGGCACCCGATGACTCCGTAGCGTTCTCGCTCCGTCCCGAGATCAAAGCGAGGTTCGAGGACTACGGACACAGTCACACGACGGATTACCTGGGACTGGTGGGGTTCCAGCTGTCCTTCGGCAAGGGGACGCCGCCACCGCCGCCGGTCGCCGCTGCTCCGCCGCCCCCTCCGCCTCCGCCACCCCCGCCGCCGGTCGCGAAGGCGGCACCTCCGCCGCCGCCGGTCAATGCCCGTTGCCCGGAGGGCGCGCCTCCTGGAGCGGCGCTGGATCAGTACGGATGCCCCGAGAAGGGCTCGATCACGCTCGAGGGCGTGAACTTCGAGACCAACTCCGCGACGCTCACGACCGACTCGTATCCGGTGTTGGACAAGGTCGCCGACGGCCTCGTCAAACATCCGCGATTGCGCGTGGAGGTGCAGGGCCACACGGACAGCACCGGATCGAAGGCGTACAACATGACTCTTTCCGCGAAGCGTGCGGATGCCGTTCGTGAGTATCTGTTGCACAAGGGCGTGAATTCGCAGCAGATGGTCTCCAAGGGCTACGGACCGACTCAACCCGTCGCTTCCAACGCGACGAAGGACGGCCGTGCCAGGAACCGCCGTGTGGTCATGGAGGTTCTGGACAACCCGGGCGACGTAGAGGTCAAGGGCGCGGGATCGGCGGAGATCCAGTAGCGACTCTTTTCTGCCTGGACGTTCAGGCAAGCCGCGGTTCCCGTGAGGGGGCCGCGGTTTTTGTTTTTTGAACCTCGACGACGCGGAACGCGTTTTGCTGCAGCGCGCAGGAGACACGCGGCCTGTGCTACCTTTACCGGGCGCTCACGCGCCTCGCCCTCCGGGCCGCCCTCGAGGGCGTTGTCAAGGATTTCGGTCCCCATGTCGTTCGAGGTGAAGCTTCATGCGTATGTCCGGATGGCCGCAGCGAACACTCCTTTCCGCCCTGGTGGTGCTGGCGGCCTTTTCCACCTCGACGGCCGTCGCTCAGAAGAAGCTCACCGAAGAGCAGAAGGCCTGCCCGAGCAATGACAGCGGGCTGAAGCTCATCCACGGATTCTGCGCGACCATCTTTGCCGACAAGCTCGGACATCCTCGACACATGGTCGTGGCTGCGGATGGTGTCGTGTACGTCAACACGTGGAGCGGGGTTTACTACGGCAACGACAAGCCGCCCGCGGGCGGTTTCGTGGTGGCGCTGCAGGACACCACCGGCGCGGGCAAGGCGAACGTCGTGAAGCGCTTTGGGGCGACGGTGAAGACGGGCGGCGCGGGTGGCACCGGCATCGGCATGTACAAGGGTGATCTCTATGTCGAGATCAACGACAAGATCGTCCGCTACAGGATGTCTCCCGGGCAGATCGTGCCCACCGGCAAACCTGAGGTGATCGTTTCGGGCATGCCCCTCGGCGGCGATCATCCGATGCACCCGTTCGCGATCGACGCCGACGGCTGGATGTATGTCGACATGGGCACGGCCACCAACGCCTGCCAGCAGGAGAACCGCATGCCCGGATCTCCCGGCATCAGCCCGTGCACGGAAACGCAGACGCGCGGAGGCATCTGGCGCTTCGATGCCAACAAGGCGGACCAGAAATTCTCTCCCGCCGAGCGCTACGCGACCGGAATCCGTAACGCCGTTGGCATCGTCGTCGCGGCTACCGGTCACGACGTGTATGCCACTCAACATGGCCGCGATCAGCTCGCGGAGAACTGGCCGGAGCTGTACAGGCCCGAGCAGAGTGCGATATTGCCGGCGGAGGAGCTGATCAAGGTCGAGAAGGGCGGCGACTATGGCTGGCCGGAGTGTTACTACGACGCCGTGCAGAAGAAGCTCGTCCTCGCCCCCGAGTACGGCGGCGACGGCGGCAGGAAAGTCGGCGCGTGCGCCGGCAAGACCCCGCCGATTGCGGCCTTCCAGGCGCATTGGGCGCCCGATGACTTGCTGTTGTATGACGGGAAGGAGTTTCCTGAGCGTTTTCGTGGCGGTGCCTTCATTGCATTTCACGGTTCGTGGAACCGCGCGCCGTTTCCTCAGGCCGGCTACAACGTCACCTTCCAGCCTCTGAAGGACGGCAAG
>Ga0070681_10005005_pt1 | contig 12765 bp, 9 predicted proteins | sample KBSC83BmetaG_FD_65650 | JGI IMG/M metagenome (GOLD analysis project Ga0070681, IMG submission 65650) | Corn rhizosphere microbial communities from Kellogg Biological Station, Michigan, USA - KBS C8-3B metaG | ecosystem: Host-associated > Plants > Roots > Rhizosphere | place: USA: Michigan... | reverse complement strand
ATGCTGGAACTGCTCTATGCGGGCGCCTTGCGGGTTTCGGAACTGGCTACGGCCAAGCTGGAAGATTTGAAATTGGAATCGGGCTACATGCTGGTTCGCGGCAAGGGCGATAAGGAAAGAATTGTGCCGTTGGGCAAGCCAGCTCAGGATGCCTTGTCGGAGTATCTGGCCAGCGGGCGTCCCGCATTGTCGCAGGCGCCCCGGGCAAAGGCTGCACGGAAGGCGACTTCGTCCGCTTCTCTTCCCACGCCATCCGGAAACTCTCCTTTACTCTTCATCGCGCGTGGCGGACACAAACTGACGCGCCAGCGCATATGGCAGATGGTGGGAGTGGCCTCGAAAGCGTCGGGCCGGCACGCATCTCCGCACATGTTGCGCCATTCCTGCGCCACGCACATGGTGGAGAACGGGGCGGATCTGCGCACGGTGCAGACGATCTTGGGCCACGCGGATATTTCCACGACGCAGGTGTACACGCATCTGGCGCTGGACCGCTTGCGCAGCGTCTATCAGAAGCATCATCCGCGGGCCAAGGCGAGGTAAGGATCCTCCATGGCCAAAAGCAGTACAGTCGTGGAAACAGCGGTGGCTGATTTTCTACGGCACCTGCGCGAGCGCAATGCCTCGCCGCATACCATCAAAGCCTACACCGGCGACCTCGCAAATTTTGCTGCTTATGCCGGTTCCCGCGGGTGGAAGCAGATCGACCACATTGCCATTCGTGGATTTCTCTCGCAGTTGTACGAGAAAGGATTGAGCAAGACATCGGTCGCTCGCTCCCTGGCCGCCGTGCGTTCACTCTACCGCTGGCTGGCGGTCGAAGGCGTAGTGGATCAGAATCCGGCAAAGCTGGTGGCCACGCCCAAACTGCCCAAGAAATTACCTCGGGTGCCGACCATCGAAGAGATGAATTCCGTGCTCGATGGGCAGATGCCGGAGACGGCCGCTTTCCCCCAGCGCGACCACCTGATGCTGGAGTTGCTCTATGGATGCGGCATTCGAAATTCCGAACTTACAGGGATCAACTGCGACGATATCCGGCTGAGCGCCGAAGCCATTCTGATCCGAGGCAAGGGCAAGAAGGAGCGCTACGTTCCATTCGGCGATTCGGTGAAGGCGGCGCTCGCGGGTTATCTTCCCATGCGTCAGACAACGCTCGCCGAAGCGCGCAAGAATACGCCGGCACTGTTAATCAATCAGCGCGGCGGACGCCTGACTACCCGCAGTGTAGGCCGGATCATTAAAAGGATCGCGGTTGCGAAAGGATTGTCTCCGGACGTGCACCCGCACACCCTGCGGCACGCCTTCGGCACACACATGCTGGAAGAAGGCGCCGACCTTCGCGCCATCCAGGAATTGTTAGGTCATGAGCGTCTCGCCACCACGCAGCGCTACACGCAGTTATCGATGAAGCACGTTTTGCAAGTCTACGATCAAACCCATCCCCGCGCGAAGTAAGGGCTATCGTAGAGACGTTGCTTGCAACGTCTACCCGCGGTTCTTCGGCAGCTTCTCCCACATGCTGACGACGCGCGCTCGCAACTCAGCGGTCAGTTTTTCATATGCCTGCTCCGAAGCTGCCGATTCCGGCGGAGGGTAGATGGGATCTCCGATCGCGATCTCCAACGGGGCGAAGCGCTGGAACGGTTTCTTGCGCGGCCATGCGTCATAGAAGCCTTCAATCGCCACCGGCACAATCGGCACCTGCAGATGAATGGACAGGATCGCAGCGCCTTTCTTGAACACTTTGGGGGTGCCGTCAATCGAGCGCTCGCCTTCCGGGTAGAGAATCAGCACCAGCCCGTTCCTGAGCCCGAAGGCGCCCGCGCGCATCGCAGGGATGAGGTTGGCATCGGGATCGACAACAATCGTCTTTACCGAGCGCGCCAATCGGCGCATCAGCGGCTTTCCGAAAATGTCGCTGGTTCCAACCGCGAACAGGCGATGGAAAAGCTCCCAGGACGTAACGCCCGCCAGGATCAATGGATCGATGTAGCTCTGGTGATTGGAACAGAGAAGGTAGGCGCCGCTTTTGGGGAGTTTTTCCGTGCCGCTGACCTTCAAGCGAAAGCGGTCGAGCGAAATCATATGAATGACGCGCGACACCAGGAACCAGAAGCCGTCGTTGAATTTGCCGGGGTGGGCAAGGGCCAGCACGTCCGGATCGGTAATGGGTTCGTTCAGGATTGCCTTCCATCCCGCATACGTGGGCCGCGTCCCCGGCCCTCCGGCGCCGGTCGCGGCACTCTGCAGCACGGCATCGAGCAGGTCGCGCACCGAGTAGATTTCGACCAATTGCGATTCTTCCAGGTTGCCGCCGAGTTCCTCTTCGAGCCGGCTGAGCAGTTCCACGCGCTGCATGGAATCGAGCCCGAGATCGAGTTCCAGATTCAGGGTCGGGCGCATGGTTTCCGGTGCAGAACGGGAAGCTTCCCGGATGATCTTGAGCCCACGCTGCACATCGGGCTGAGCCAGCCACAAGGTTTCTTCTTCGGTTAACGGCTTCTCCGACGCGAGTTCGGCACCGTTGTCCAGCTTTTTTGCCTGGTTCGCCTTCACTCGCTTCTCGACTTCAAAGCGTTTGATCTTTCGCGTGGTGGTGCGCGGCAGGTCATCTTGCCAGATTTCGTAACTGCTGATGCGCTTGGTCGAAGGAATCTGAGTCGAGAGTCCCTCGACGTCGTACCGGATGACTTCTTTAGCGTTGACGACCTTATGCTGGCGTAGCACATCAAAGTTCGGCACGATCACCGCGTGCAGCCGATCTTCGCTCTCTCCCGGCTTGCCCTCAAGGCCTATGACCGCGATTTCCTTGATGAAGGGCGTTTTCAAGTAATGCGCCTCGATCTCCTCGGGATACACATTCTTCCCGTTGCTGAGGACGATGACCTCTTTCTTGCGCCCGGTGAGAAACAGATGCCCCTTGGAGTCGAAGTACCCGAGGTCGCCGGTAAGAAACCATCCGTCGCGCATCACGGCAGTGGTGGCGTCAGGCCGGTTCCAGTAGCCCTTCATTAGCACTGCACCGCGCACCGCGACTTCGCCGACCGGAGGGCCTTGTTCCTGCGGTTGGGGATCGATGATCTTGCCTTCGACACCCTTCATGGCCTTGCCCACCGATCCGATTTCATTGTCGCCAGGAGAATTGGCATAGATGGCCGCCGTGGTTTCCGTCAGGCCATAGGCTTGCAGCACGTCGATGCCGAGATCGTAGAAAGCCCGCGCGATCCCGGGATCGAAGCGCGAACCTCCGGTGACCAGATATCGCATTTTCGGCCCGAGCGTCTCGTGCACCTTGCGGAAGAGCACCGGCCCCGCATTCATCCCCAGCTTTCGCAGGACCCGGTTGAACACCAGCATGGCGCGGAAAACTCTCTGCGTGATCTTGCCCCGCTTCCCGATCTCCTGCATCACGCGCTCATGAATCAGGTAGAAGAATTGGGGAACCACGGCGAATGCGGTGATGTTGCGCTCGGTCAATGCCCGCAGCAGTTCCGTAGTATTCAAAGTTTCCAGGTAGACCACGCGCGATCCCTTGACCAGCGGGAGCAACAGATTCGCCATCTGCGCCAGCACATGAAACAGCGGCAGGACCCCGAGCAGAGCGTCATCCGGCCCGAGATCGACCCAGTTGAAAACCGCATCCACCTCGCCCAGGAAATTGGCATGCGTAAGCATCACGCCCTTGGGATCCGCAGTCGTGCCGGAGGTGTAGAGCAGGGAAGCAAGGTCCTCGTTATTGGCGGGAGCAGGTTTGAACGTACCGGGACCAGCCTCAAACATACCGGGCATGGTGGCAAGCCATTTTTCTGAACTAGAGGCCCCGGACATGCGATCCGGATCCATAAGGACCATGCCGAGATTCAACTCCACGGCCGCTGGCTTGACGACTGGAACATGCTTCGCATCGCAGAAGATCGCCGTCGCGCCGCTATCTTTTAGAAGTTTCGTGACCTGGTCCGCATGCAGTGCGGTGTCGAGCGGCACGATCACGCAGCCGGAAGCAATCGTTCCCAGGTAAGCGGCCACCCAGCGCGGATGATTGTCGGCCAGCAGCGCGAGTCTGGTACCTAGCGCGAATTGCTGTTCGGTAATCCAACGTCCTACGGATTCCGCCATGCGCCGAAGTTCCGCGTACGTGCAGGCTTCAACGCGGTCGCGACGCTGTAATTCCAGGGCTACGTTGTTGGGCCAGCGCTCGGCGCAGTCCACAAAGCGGTCGTAGAACGTGGGCATGGGTCGTGGGGAATATACACGAAAAGCGCCGCAGGCGCAGTGCTCTCGGCGATGCGAGAACCGTCACCCTAGGGGAGCACAAGGGGAAGTTCCTCTGGGTTCCGTTGTGTCCTCAGTGGTGAATGGTTTTTGGACGCAGCCTCCGAGCCCTAGGGCTTCTTGGACGGGATCTGCGGTTTTTCCGCCGCCACGATGGCCTTGCGGAACTCCTCCACCGCATTCACCTTGGGAGCGCGCAGACAATCTTTCGCCATGTAGCGCCACACAGGCGACGAGTTCAGCGGATCAGAAATTCCTCCGCGATACACCGCGAAAGTATCGTCCGGCGCTCCGACTTCGTTGCCCATATGGGGGCCGTTGTTGATGGGACCCATATTCGGATCGTTCATGGGAGGGTGTCCGCGCTGCCCTCCGATGGCAATGGTCGAATCCGTTGTCTGTGCGGTTCCCGGACGCTGGTCGAGCGGGCCACCCCTTATCGTGGGGCGCATAGATCTGCCATTCCCGGTCCGCACAGATATGATCAGATCCGACTCTGCGCCGTCCATGAGCAGAACTTGGAAGCGACCCCATTCCCGAAGCGCCTTCTCGACGTTTTCCCGCGCAACGGCATTGGCATTGGGCTGATCCAGCGGCTCTCCGGCATCCGGATCGATAACGACTCGTACCGTCTGCGCCCGCAAGATGTCCTCAGGTATAGCGGACTTATTCTTGTTTTTGGAGACAGCGGGGGCGGCCAGCAGGGCAGATAGCAGCAACAAACAGTAAACGCGGCGGATCATAGACGCCTCCGCAGATGTGAATGCAGCCATTATACTTCGAGGGACAGCCACATTCTCGGCGGACTTTCGATGCATCTAATATGCTAGGCTTCTAAAGACAGGATTTGGCCAAAGTCTGCCCTCTGAAGGATTTCCGGTTTGATTAACCAATTGTTAGGCAAGGTTTTCGGGACCAAGAACGAGCGCGTCATCAAGGCGCTGCTGCCCAACGTCAAGGCGATCAATGCGCTCGAGCCGGAGGTGCAGAAGCTTACAGACGACCAACTCCGCGCGAAGACCGACGAGTTCCGGACACGGATTCAGGAGCGCCTGGGCCGGTTCCGCGCCGGCAATGGAAACCAGCCTGCCGCCAACCCCTCGCAGGTGGCGGCGGAAGAGGAAGACGATTTTGACCGCACCAAGCGCCTCGAAAAAGAGGAATACGAGGCGCTTCAGGAAGTGCTTTACGAGATCCTCCCCGAAGCTTTCGCCGTAGTCCGCGAGGCCGGGCGCCGAGTTCTCAACATGCGGCACTTCGACGTGCAGCTGATCGGCGGCATGGTCCTGCACGACGGCAAGATCTCCGAAATGAAGACCGGCGAAGGCAAAACGCTGGTCGCCACCCTTCCGGTATATCTCAACGCCCTCAGCGGTCGCGGCGTGCACGTGGTCACCGTCAACGACTATCTGGCAAAACGCGACTCCGAATGGATGGGCAAGCTCTATCGCTTCCTGGGACTCTCCGTCGGCGTGATCGTGCATGATCTTGACGATGAAGAACGCCGCGCCGCCTACGCCGCGGACGTGACCTACGGCACCAATAACGAGTTTGGCTTCGACTACTTGCGCGACAACATGAAGTTCGATCTGCGGGATTGCGTGCAGCGTGGGCACAATTTCGCCATCGTCGACGAAGTCGACTCGATCCTCATCGATGAAGCGCGTACCCCGCTAATTATTTCCGGCGCCAGCGAAGAATCCACCGACAAGTACTACCGCGTCAACCGCATCATTCCCAAGCTGGAGAAAGGCGAGGAGATCGAAGGTCCCCCGGGCGAACCTGCCCAGCTGACCGGCGATTTCGTCGTGGATGAGAAGCACCGGAACATCACCGTTACCGATGAGGGTTGGGAGAAAGTCGAGCAGTTGCTGGGAATCGGCAACATCGCCGATCCGGAGAATTGGCCCCTCAAACACCACGTCGAGACCGCGATCAAAGCGCACGCCCTCTATCGCAAAGACGTCGAGTACGTGATCAAAGACGGCGAAGTGATCATCGTGGATGAGTTCACCGGCCGCATGATGCCCGGCCGCCGCTGGTCCGACGGTCTCCACCAGGCCATTGAAGCCAAAGAAGGCGTCAAGATCGAGCGCGAGAACCAGACGCTCGCCACCATCACTTTCCAGAATTACTTCCGCATGTTCAAGAAGCTGGCTGGCATGACCGGTACGGCCGAAACCGAAGCTGAAGAATTCGAGAAGATCTACAAGCTGGAAGTCGTGGTGATTCCGACCAACAAGCAACTGCTGCGCATTGAAAACGCCGATGTTGTGTTCCGCACCGAGAAGGAGAAATACTTCGCGGCTGCCGACGAGATCCAGCAGCTTGCGGTCAAGGGCCAACCAGTTCTGGTGGGTACCACTTCGGTTGAAAAATCTGAGCGCCTTGCCGAACTGCTGAAGAAAAAGGGAATCAAGCACGTCGTGCTCAATGCCAAGTTCCATGAGCGCGAAGCCGAGATCGTCGCGCAGGCCGGGCGCAAAGGAGCGGTGACGATCGCCACCAACATGGCGGGCCGCGGCACCGACATTCTGCTGGGCGGCAATCCTGAATTTCTGGCCAAGCAGGAAATGGTTAAGAAAGGAATCGCGCAACAGCTTCGCGTCGCGCAGGGAAAAATCGAAGGTCCCCAGGAAGACGGTGAGACTTCTGTCTTCTACTACAACGGCAACGAATTCACCGTCCCCACCGACAAATGGGCGGAAGCGCTCAACCGCTATAAACAGCAGACCGACAAAGAGCATGACGAAGTGATCGGCGTAGGCGGCCTGCACATCTTAGGTACCGAGCGGCACGAATCCCGCCGGATCGACAATCAGCTTCGCGGCCGCGCCGGCCGCCAGGGTGATCCCGGCTCTTCCCGCTTTTATCTCGCCCTGGAAGATGACCTGATGCGCATCTTTGCTAAGGAGTGGGTGTCGAACCTTCTCCAGCGTTTGGGCATGGAAGAGGGCGTCCCCATCGAGTCCAAGCTCATCACCCGCCGCATCGAGACGGCGCAGAAAGCCGTGGAAGCCCAGCACTTCGAGTCCCGCAAACACCTCCTGGAATACGACGATGTGATGAACAAGCAGCGCGAAGCCGTGTACGGCCTGCGGCGCCGCCTGCTCGAAGGCCTAGATCAGAAAGACCTGATCCTTGAGGATTACGTTTCAGCTATTCTCGCCGAGCAACTGGAACAGCATTGTCCGCCCAAGGCGCATCCCGATGATTGGGACATCAAAGGGCTGAAAGACGCGATCTTCACGCGCTTCGGAGTCGATTTTCTGGCCGAGGGAGTGAAGCCCGAATCCATGAACCGGGCCGAGTTGGGCGATGCTATTTTCGCGAAGCTCAAGGAACGCTACGACTCCAAAGAAAAACTCATCGGTCCAGAGGCAATGCGCCATCACGAGCGCATGATCATGCTCAGCGTGATTGACCAGCAGTGGAAGGATCACCTGCTGGGCATGGATCACCTGAAAGAGGGTATCGGGCTGCGCGGTTACGGCCAGCACGATCCCCTGGTCGAGTACAAGAAAGAATCCTTCGACATGTTCGAAGCGATGATGCAGCGCTTCCAGGAAGACACGGTTCGCTATCTGTACCTCATGCAGATTCTGGAGCGGCCGACCGCACCACCTGCCGAATCGATTGAAGCGCAAGACACCGCAGCACCAGCCCATCACGACGGAGATGGTAACGGCCGCCGTCCGCACCGCATGGTGTCCACGTCAGCGGATGATCTGGAAGAAGCCTTCATGCGCCGCAAGCGCCGTGAACTCGAGCAAGCCCGCATGGCCGGAGCCGGCGACGCCCAGCCCGTCCAGCAGGTAGTCCGAGGTCAGGAAAAAGTCGGCCGCAACGATCCTTGCCCCTGCGGTTCAGGCAAGAAGTACAAGAAGTGCCACGGCGCCTGACCTTCGAGGCGAATGGCCCGAGTTTGACTTCACCGACACGACTACCCACAGTCTCAAAAGGGAAAAAAAACATTTAGAAGTCCGGACCGCCCCTGCTATGTTCACCAACTAGTCCGGGTCAAACGGATTTTATCCACGAGAGTGGGTGTTTTATGGGACTCGGTGCTATCGTGCAGGGGAGGACATACGGAATGGCATTTCCTAACGATGATCCCGTCGTCCAGCAGGGTGACCGTACCATACAACTGATTGACTGGTTGGTGGGACGATTGGAAGAGTGTCAAGGCGAGGTTCTACCGCTCGAAACTGATGATCTTCTGAAGCAATTTGCGAAGGACGCTCGCAATAGCATGGCATCAGCAATTGAGCAGCTGAGACTTGCACGCGTTAAGAAACAGCAGCAACTCGGTGAGCGCACCAGCTAGCAAGGGAACGGGTCTGGGAGCTGAGAATCCATAGTTGATCCGACTCTGCCAAGGTTTTGAGCGTAAACGGGGGAGTGGCCACGATCTGATGACCTTCCTCTCCTCTGCTCGTCCAAGTGATGTATCTCGGAAAAGGTGCCCACTCCCATGGTCTCAGCTATGAACGCGCATTGCACGCATATGCTCCGAAGTCCGACGATTCTCACGCTCACTATTTGTTTGTTAGCCCTGCCACTGTTCGCCGCGCCGATGACTAACGACGACCGCGAACACCTGCTTGTGCACGTCGAGATGACTACGCAAATGGTGGCCGAGCAGGTGCTTGGCTTATCGCCGGCGCAACTGGAGTACAAAGCTTCGCCGGATCGCTGGAGTATCCGCGAAGTCGTTTCCCATCTGGCGGTCGCCGAACCGGACTATTGGCGCGACATCCAGAAAGCTCTCAAGGCCGCGCCGGATATGAATGGCAAGAAATCGTCGGCCTCCGACGCCGACATCCTGTGGTACGGCATCGATCGGGTGGTGCATACCAAAACCGGCGGTGGGCACGAAAAAGTCGATACCTACAAAGACCTGGGCGAGGCACTCAGAAGATTTCAGGCGCTGCGCGCCACGATGATCGAATACATCAAGACCACCAATGACGATATGCGGGGCCACAGCTTCGGAGAACGACAGCCGATCGATTGCTGGCAATGGATGCTGGAGATCTCCACCCACGCGGAGCGCCACATCCAGCAGATTCGCGAGATCAAGAACGACCCGAATTTTCCGAAGAAATGAACCGGCCGGGTCGTGCGGACTTCTGAATTGTTTTCTTTCCCGTCTCGAGGCTCTGGGTGCCCCGTCCTGGCCCTTTTTGCAACCGCGGGCATGATGCTCCAACTTATTGGCGGTTATGCCTAGCCCAGCTTTCGCGCTTTCGAAAACTGGGCACCACGGACCTCGAACCGATGTTCATTTCTTCCGCGTACAACCCAAGGAGCTCTGCGGCTTGACTTGGGTGCTGTCCCTTACTTGTTGACTGCTTTGAACGTCATTTCCCGAGCAGCACTTCCGGTTTGCTCTTTCCATTCCGCGAACAAGGTCGCGTAATTTTTCGTGATGTAATCTTCCCGACGGGCGCCCAGTTTCTTCGCCGTAGCATCGATCCACCGCGGCTTGCCTTCGATTTCGCAAAAATTTCCGATCGGCGTCTCATCCACCACTACATTGCCTTTGCCGTCACTCCACTCCGCTCGAAACTTTTCATAGCGGAACGACGGTGAATAGCCCAGCGCTCGCAGAATCGCATCCATTTTCTTTCCGTCACCCACGCTGGTTTCCAGTTCCACGCGGCTGCTGTGCCGGCCGGCTTTGCCAGAGCTCTTATGCGTGAGTTTCCAGGAAGACCCGTAGCTCCGCAGCCGGAGCAATTCTTTTCGTTTGCGCAACACCTGGCCCGGCAGGTCGTACAACGTATTTACCTCGCGAGTTCGTTTCGTCTTCAGCTGAAAGCCAGCCGCGCGTAGCTTTCGGCTCAGCGCGCGGAGATCGTCCACGCGAAACTTGATTTCGATTTCCCGCTGCATGTAAGCAGTGTATTACGGGGACGCGGGCGCGGGAGACCACTCCACCGGTTCAATCCGACCAACAATAAATATCCAGCTAAGCGCGCCAATCCACGCTACGGCGGTGGTGATGAAAAAAGCCCAGGAGAAATGTCCAGTGCGATCGAGCAGAAATCCGGTGAGCCACGGCGCAACCGCCCCAGCGAAATTTCCCACGAAGTTCTGGATGCCTGTCCAGCGCCCCACCATTTCCCGTCCGGCCAGGGTCTGCGTCATCGCCCAAATATTGCACGTTGCCATCCCCAGGAAGATCGCCGTCGCCGCCAGCGTCCATAGAAATACGCCACGCGGCGCGATTGCCGTGAGTGCCAGGAACAGTCCCATCCCGGTGTATCCCGCAGTGGCCAAGGTCTTGCGCGCGATGGTGGGAGACGTTCCCCCATTCACCCAAATGTCCGACAGTTTTCCGAACCCTGCACAGGCAGCCGCGTAGAGCAGGTAAATCAAACCTCCAGCGCGGGCCATCTCGCGCATCGACAGGCCTCGCTCTCTGGTGAGGTAGAACGGAAGCCACGTCACCAGCAGGTATGAGGTGTAGTTGAAGCTGAACAGGCAAATGCACGTTCCCCAGGCGGAGCGCTGTCGCAATATTGCGAGAATGCCTGATACCCCCGCGCCTTCACTCGATTTCGCCTGACCCGTCCGGCGGGGCATCCATATCCACCATGGCACCAGCCACAGCAGACCGATCATTCCGAGGGAGATGAAGAATGGCCGCCATCCAAACCGCCCAATGACATTGCCGCCGATCCACATTCCGAGCGCTGGCCCCAGAGCCAGTCCGGTCATCACGATGGAATTGGCAAATCCTCGCTGCGTCTCCTGGAAATGGCCACCGATAATCTTGCCGTATGAGGGAAAGGCAATCGACTCGCCCACTCCGAGCACGACTCGCGCTATCAACAGGGCTGCGAACCCATGCAACAGTCCTGTAACCGCGGTCGAAGCCGACCAGATAAAGAATCCCAACGCGAAAACCCACTTCACGTCGAAGCGGTCGACCAGCCATCCGGCAGGAACCTGCAATAACCCGTACGTGTAGAAGAAGGCCGACAGCAACGTGCCGAGTTGCGTTCCGCTGATGCCAAGTTCATCTTTGATCAGCGGCGCGGCAATGGAGAGATTGCTGCGGTCGATGTAGTTGATGAGAACGGAAAGCGCCATGAGGAACAGCACGCGGTTCATGGCGGAATTGTGGCTGGCGGACGGCGGCATGGCCTGTTCCGCCTGGATCGCTCCGACTGCCCCATTCGCCGGAAGGCTCACCATGGCAAAACCGCCCAATTGTACACTCGTGGAAGAAATTGGGTAATTGGGGAATCGAGTAATCGAGAACTTGAAGGAGAGATTGAGAAGGGCAGGAGGATTTTAAATTACTCAATTACCAAATTACCCAATTACAAGATTCCTCAGGAGAAGGTCGGCAATTTCACCAGGTCGTTCTTAGGCACAGACTCCAGCGGCTTGCCCGCCTTCAGCCAGGCGCTCAGTCCGCCGACAATGACGAACGCGTTGAATCCTCGTTCCCGCAGTAGATGCGCCACCCGGGCGCTGGTCGCTTCGCGTGTTCAAGTACAGTAGAGATAAAACTCCGCATCCTTGGGAAGGTTCTTGATCTCCTCGTCGAGATGGTTCGGCTCAATGCGGATCGATCCGTGGATCCGCTCCGCCCCGACATCGTAGTACCCATGACTGCGGACGTCGACGATCTTTATCTTGTCGGTGCCTCCGGCAGCGAGCCGGGCCGCCAGTTCTGCAACCTGAATCCGTGGCACTACGTTGTAGGCCCGGTACTTGATAATTTGCCGGCCCCAGTAGGCGGCGTAAACGACGATCGCGATCGCCACCAGCACTTCCATCACGCGCCCGGCCGCATAGAAGTTTCGCAATGTTGCTGCCAGAAAATCGCGGCTCACGTAACCCACCAGAATATAAATCGTGGTGTAGAGCAGCGCTCCCGCGGAATCCAGCAAAAGGAATTGTCCGAAGCGCATTTTCATGCTGCCGGAAAGCGGCGCAGCCATGGTGTTGAGCCCGGGTACGAACTTGGCGATGATCAGGGTGGCCTTTCCACGTTTGTAGAACGATTCCGCCGCGCGCAGCATGCAAGTCTCGGGATTCATGGAAAGCCGGCATAGCACTCCCAGCAGCGCCCATCCCGTGTAACGCCCCAACCAGAACTGAATAATGTCCCCAGCGAGCAGCGCAACCACGGCAGCCAGTAAAACGTTGGTGGCTACGAGCGTGTGCGCGGCGATCGCCGCTCCGGCGGCGATCATGGCAATCGATGCGGGCAGGGGAAGCCCCATTGCCTGCCCGAACAGGAAGGCAAATGTCAGGACGTAACCGTGGCGGGCCACCGTTGCAACCAGGTCATTCATGCTGCTTCGCTTTGATTCCCCGGGTCGGAAGAAGGTTCAGTATAAACAAAAGCCGGGCGGATCTGTTGCAGATCCACCCGGCTTCGACCGTCGGAGGAGCGAGTCTCTCAGGAGGACTTCCTCGACAGGGTGAGCGAGACAGCGGCTTGCACTCGAAGTCTCTCCGGCCCTG
>Ga0070681_10005004_pt1 | contig 12765 bp, 10 predicted proteins | sample KBSC83BmetaG_FD_65650 | JGI IMG/M metagenome (GOLD analysis project Ga0070681, IMG submission 65650) | Corn rhizosphere microbial communities from Kellogg Biological Station, Michigan, USA - KBS C8-3B metaG | ecosystem: Host-associated > Plants > Roots > Rhizosphere | place: USA: Michigan... | reverse complement strand
TATCAAACGATCTCCGAGCGAGCGGGTCTTGCCGGCTTTGACTTCAACATCCTCAATCGTCCCGATACTCAATCCGGTTTTGCGAAACGTCAGGCCATAAACTCCCGGCGTCAAACGCGATACGAGAAACTCTCCATTCTTGTCGGTCGTGGAACGTGTGACTTCCTTATCGCCGCGTCGCACCAGTACGGTCACACCGGCTGGCGTGCCCGTTTCCACGCGCACTTTGCCTTTGATGGCTCCGAGGGTCTTATCCTGGCCGACCGAGATGCCCGCGGCAATAAAAACTATCGCCAGCACCGGCAAAATTTTAGTGAATCTCATAGTCACTCCTTCGCGTATTAGTTGCACAAATACCGATTTTAGACGCTCAGGATGATATCACCGTTTGCTTCGGCAGGTCGCGTCCGTATAATCCTGAGCGGCGCCCCCAGGGAGTATTAATGCCTAAACGATCCGCGGCTTTTTTAGCGCAAGTTTTTCTTCCTCTCCTGCTGCTGATTGCGGTTGCAATTCCAAGTGTGCCGCAGGATCAGAACCCCGAAAACAAGTCTCAACGACCGCGCAAGGTTTTTCCGAAGGAACCGCAGCCCGAAGAGATCCTGCGTTTTGACACGGATCTGGTGTCAGTCGACGTGACCGCGATAAACGCAGAAGGTAACCCGGTGCGCAATCTTCGCCAGGAAGACTTCAAGGTGTATTCCGACGGCGCCGAACAACCGATCTCTTTCTTCCAAATCGAGCAACGACAAGGTGAAGGACGGCCGCTCGCGATCGTCTTCGCGCTCGACGTTTCGGGCAGCATGACTGCCGAAGAGCTCGTTCGCTTGCGAGGCGCGCTACAGTCGTTTTCGAGTCATCTCGCCAAGCATCCCGTTGTTTACTCGGTGATGACTTTCGGCATGCGCGTTAAAACTATCCAAAAGTTCACTTCAGATCCCGGTAAACTGGACGAATCGCTGGACCGCCTCTCCAGAGACTCACCGAACGGATTATCGACGCATACTTACGACGCGGTTGACGACGCGATCAGGATGCTCGTTCGAAACGCACCGCGCACGCGTGAGAAACGTTTGATGAAGCGTGCGGTGCTGGTCGTAACTGATGGTTTTCCGGTGGGCGACACGATCGCGCCGCAAACAGTTATCGAACGCGCCAACGCAGCCGATGTCAGTGTTTATGTGGTCACGCTGCCGTCATACTCGCGTGTGATTGCGTCGTCAGCGCAAACTCCTTTGCCGACTCCGCTCGACGTGAGTGGACTGGCTGAATCGACCGGTGGTCGCAACGTGTACGCGAACGAGAAAGACTATGCCCCGCTCTTTCGTGCTTTAGCCGAAGAGGTCAGCTCCGCGTACGTCCTGGCCTTTTATCCGCCCGATGAAAAGAGACGAGATGGGCAATTGCACACGATCAGGGTTGAGGGACCACGTGGCTTAATTCTAAGACAAAGCCGCTCTGAGTATCGAGCAGCGAGCAGGTAAGCAACTGCCGATTACCAATTGCCGATTGCGAATCTTCGTTGTCGAGTTTAACGAACGAAACAATTGGCAAGTGGCCATCGAAAATTGGTAATTTCAGTATTCGTCTTCGTCCTCGTCTTCGTCGTAACTCTCCTCTTCCACGATGTCCAACTCGACGGGATCGAGTCCAACAACTTCCAGTTCAGTCCCACATTCTTCACAAGACACTATTTCGCCCTTGTCCGTGTCCAGATCAACGTGGACATCAGCATCGCATTCAGGGCAAGTTCCTGTCGGCACTTTTTCTTCCTCCCCGCAGTAGGTGAAGGCAGGGCTATCCCTCCAATCGGGAGAGCACCTCTGCCTTAGTAAGCAACCGAATCAATCTACCCGCGAGCGCCGGAATTTGCAACACTCTTTTCTACAGAACCTTGGGCCAGGCAACGTTACATTTCTATGCCGAAAGTATTTCTCCCGCAAAGACGCAAAGGCGCAAAGGAATCAGTTCATTTTCTTTGCGCTACTGTGGCTCTCCACATTTGCTCACACCGTACGAAACCGATCAGAACGCAGGGCTAACCTGATCGTGCGCTGTCACCACGCGCCTACTCAGTAAACCTGCCCGCGCTGAATAATGCGGAGCATGTTACAGCTCACCAACAAACCGACGCGCGCGTTGGCCCTCTTATTCCTCCCGGTGGTTCTGGTGCTCGCATGTGGTCCACCACTCACGCCAGACTCAAATCGATCTGAACTCGGTCCAAATGTCGACTTGGACCATGATGGATTGCCTGACAACGTGGAGTTACGAAGCTTCAATGACAGAGAAAACTTTCGCCGCCGGTTCACGTGGGGGGCGGAAATGCAGTTTTACAACCTCAGCGATCACAAACATTAGACAGGATTTACAGGATTTACAGGATTCACAGGATAATCATGAAAATCTTGTAAATCCTGTCTAAGAAAAGCACCTCGATAAGCGGGATCAACGACATGTATTCAACCTCCATTAACGCCATCATTTCCGCCGCTCGCTCGCTGGTTGGCAACCGCCGCTCGCTCCCGCTGATGCTCACAGTCTACGTCGCCCTGCTCGCAGCGATTTGTCTGTTCGTCAGCACACGCGAAGCAACAGTCTCCCAATTGCTTCTGACGCTCGTTACTGTAGTCGCCGCTCCCGCGCTCTTCTTCGTGCTGCAAGCCGTTATCGTTGGCCCAACTACCCGCGGGCTGATAACGCGCAGCCTTAAGCTGCTCTTCGTCAGTTTACCGGTGGTTACTCTCGAAGCATCGCCGCCATGTATGGCCTGATGAAATTTCAAACTCACCCCACAATCGTCACTACTGTGCGTTACCTGTTCTGGGCAGTTATCGCTCCCCTGCTCGTCGTGCAACTGTGGATTGCTGTGAGCCATGGCGGTGTGCGCGTGCGTGAGGTGTTTACCCGAGCGTTCGCGCCGCAGTCGATGTTTGTCTACGCGTGCGGCTTTCTGATCTTCGCGGTGGCTCCTTATCTGCTGTTGCAGAAATCGATACCTGCACGACGGCAGTGGATCGAAATCTCACTCGTCGCCGTGCGTCTCGGACTAACCGCGCTCCTCATACTGCTCGGCTGGGCACTCACACTCCGCGCACTCTCGATTCTTACGGTCGCGGAGAAGCCGTGACATGTTGAAGTTCCTTCGGCCACCCTTGCGCCTCACGTTTGCGACGAGCATCGCTCTGTGTCTCATCTTTGTGCTTTTTCGTGGTGACTTTGTTGACGCTCCTGCAAAACCGGACAACACAACCGTCCCAACCGCCGAGAACGATATGGACCAGCGCCTTCAGTCCGCTGCCGAGTCTGCGCTCGGCGAACGCGACGGCGCGATCGTGGTGCTTGATCCTCAGACCGGACGCGTGCCCGCAGTTGTCAATACGCAGCTCGCGTTTGACCACGCATTTACGCCGGGTTCGACCATCAAGCCATTCGTTACTCTGGCTGCTCTACGTACTCAAGTAATAAATCGCGACACGCGCATTCGGTGTCGAGGAAAGTACAAACGCACGCGTCTGGTAGACGCCTGTGCTCACGCTCGCAATCTCGGGCCGTTCGATCCGGCTGAAGCGTTGGCCTACTCCTGCAACTATTACTTCGCGACCGTTGGCGAAAGACTCAACGAAGACGATCTCGCACAAACGCTCTCCGAGTTTGGCTTCGGCCGTACGACCGGAATCAATGATGACCAGGAATCCGCCGGTCTGCTGGCGCGTGGCCGTTGGGGATTCGAGAGCGCAGTGGGCGAAGGCGTGTTTCTGCAAGTTACGCCCATCCAAATGGCGCTTGCTTACGCAGCGTTTTTCAACGGCGGCAAACTCTTCAGACCCTTCGTCGCTGGAGCGCCCGATTTCAAGTCTCAGCTTCGCTCTGAAGTTCACGTCGACGATGGCGAAAGATCTCTTCTGCTCGAAGGCATGCGAGGCGCGGTCGAGTTCGGCACTGCGAAGAATGCACATCTCGGTTCACTGTCCGCTTACATCGTTGGGAAGACTGGAACAGCCACGCCGCTTCAGGGCTTTCGCCCGCAAGGATGGTTTGCGGGAATCGCTTTTCCGTCCGACACGAAGACGGAACGTGAGAATGCACAGCTCGCGATCGTTGTTTACCTGCGCAAGGGTCACGGAGCTGAGGCCGCTGAAGTTGCACGTTCCGTCTTCGCGGCACTTGAAGATACACGCTACACGAAGAAGGATTCGCTACAGGTTTCAGTGCACCAGGTCACGGAAAACTCTACGTATCGAATGCCGCTGGAAGATTACGTCACGGGTGTAGTGTCGACGGAAGCGAGCATTGAAGATGAACCGGAAGCGCTCAAGGCCCTTGCTGTTGCCGTTCGCACGTATGCACTAAAGAATCTGGGCCGGCACAAAAATACCGGTTACGATTTTTGCAGCACGACTCATTGCCAACGCTTTACCGCAACACAAGCGCGGCCGGCCCTGGCAACCGCAGTCAGGCAAACTTCCGGACTGGTCCTGCTCGACGATCAACATCAGATAATCGACGCGTATTTCAGCGCCTCTTGCGGCGGTATGACTGCAAATATCAAAACACTGTGGGGAGTTGATGGGCCCGCATACCTGCGCGGGGTGCGCGATGATTATTGCAACTCCGGTGCTCACTACCGCTGGACAGACGTGATCGAGTCCAACCAACTGGCGAACGCTCTCCGCAGCGATCCGCGGACAGATGTCGGCCAAACAATTCGCGACCTGTCGGTGACCAGGTACGACGACACTGGACGCGCTGAGTTGTTGTCAATTGTTGGCGATGGTGCCCGTACGATAAGTGGATGGGAATTCAAGTTGATTGTCGGTCGTGCGCTTGGCTGGAATGTCCTGAAGAGTTCCCGCTTCAGTGTTTCGCGATTTGGATCGCAATTTGTATTTCGCGGTGGAGGATTCGGTCACGGTCTCGGTTTATGTCAGGAGGGTTCGCACGCGATGGCGGAGCGCGGATTATCGTTTCAAAACATTCTCGCGCACTATTTTCCGGGCACGACTGTGGGTGACTACCGCTGAAGTCATGTATCTGAAGTGATTGACAGCGAACTTGTTTTAGTTAATCTTGCTTTACGCCGTGCAGCGCCAAAGGCGCGAAATATAATAGCCAGGGGCAAGCGCTAAGCGTAGCGAAGCGCGTCGCCCCTGGGCCATAAAACTAATTGACCAGCAAGCTCTGAAAGAGCGGAATAATTGACCCTGGTATGTCGCGCCTTCAATGCTCTTTAAATTATTCCTGTGTTATAGGGGGCGACGCGCCTCGCTGCGCTCAGCGCTTGGCCCTGGGCTATCATATTCCGCGCCTTTCGCGCTCCCGGAATAAACCTGGCGACGAGCTGAACCCATATTCCTGACAAAGGTTAGACTCACATGAACGTTATTGCACGCCTCGCAGCGCTGTTGCTGTTTTTCACGATCCTCACTGCCCCGACCGGGGCCCAGAAGCGGCAGACGCCGGCGAAGCCGCAACCAAAGCCGGCGCCTGCACCGACCCCAACGCCCACGTTCGATAACCTGCTGCCCGCTGACGAGTACGTCATTTACTTTGAAGCCAGAGACGTCGGACAAGTGATTCGCTCCAGCGCGCTCAACGACCTGCTCGAGCCCGTCATGCAGCTTGCCGGGCCACCGAGAGAATTCAAGTCGGTAGTGAAATGGATCAACGCGCACGCTGAACAGGTGATGTCTTCACGTATGTTCGTCGCCGCGTGGCCCATGGATAAGAGTCTTCCCGATACACTCGTGGTGATCGAATTTGCTTCCGCCGAGGACGCCGCGAAGTTTGCGACGCCGTTGAATGAGTTCCTGCCTACGATCGTGACATCAGAGCAACCCGATCCTGCAGCGAAGAATGCGCCTCCAAAACCAGGCTTTCATCTCGAACGTCTCGGTTCGCTCGTAGCGATCACGCCGCGACCATGGTCCATGAAACAACTGCGACCGGCGGGCAGCAAGTCATTCGCTGACGAGTCCAACTTCCGCACGGCCCGCAACCGGTTCAACTCCGAGCCACTCTTCGCTTTCATCAATTTCAGGTTGATCGAGAAGGAAGACGAAGAATTCCGCAAACACAATGAAGAGGAACGACTCAAAGAAGAGGAGAAGCGAAAACAAGCGCAGGCTGAAGGCAAGCACAATCCCGCTGACACGAGCAACGTAGCGCTGCCCGAAGCTGAAAAAGTTATTGACGGTGTAAATGTTGCTGCCGGCCCGGTAGCTGTCCTCACTGCTCCGCCTCAGGAGGCTCCGCCGCCACCTGACCCGGTCTCGCATGCATTATCAATGCTCGGAAACTCGTTTTTTGGTGGCCAGACAAACGTGCCTGAAGCCTTCGCGCTTGCGCTCTCGTACGAAGGCGAATCATTCGATCTGCACGGTTTGCTCATCAACGCTGCAGGCGAGAAAAACGATCCGATTCCGTTCTGGCCGCGCGTGATCGCGGGCGCACCGATCGCGCCCGAGTCGCCGAACATTTTCCCCGCGAATACAGACCTGTTTGCAATGATGTCGCTCGACCTTGCGCAGATCTATACCGAGATGTCGACGCCTGCAAAGCCTCAACTCGCTGGCTACAGCGGGAACGGGACGCGGCTGGTAACGGGTGAGCCGCAAGCGCCATTCAAGGCGATCGAGAAGCAGATAAATCTCAGCATCAAAGACGATCTGTTGCCTCTGCTTGGTAGCGAAATAGCCGTCGGTTTACCGATGGAAGGTCTAAACTTTTTAGATCTTCCCGGACCAAACGGACCAAAGCCACGGAATACCGAGAACGCGCCCGAGCAGCCTGCAACCACTCATGGACCAATCGTGGCGATTGCAGTGAAAGACAAAGAACGTTTGCGCACGCTGATGCCGAAGTTGATCAGCTCACTCGCCTTCAAAAACGCGGGCGAATTTGCGTCAACAGAACGTCGTGAGGATACGGAGCTCGTATCTTATGGCAACGTTTTCGCATACGCCTTCGTGGGAAACTTCCTTGTGCTTTCATCTGACGCCGCAACTACGCGGAACGTCGTCGACTCATATTTGAAGAACGAAACACTCGCGACCGACACTCGGTTTCGGGCTAACACGCGCTGGCAGCCGCGACAGTTGCACGGACAGTTTTATATCTCGCCGGCGCTGATGGAAAGCTATAGCACCTGGGCCGCACAACCGACCACGAGGATGAACGATCAGACGAGGAACCTTTTCGCGCGCCTGAGCACGACGGCGCAACCGGTAACCTACTCGCTCTGGAACGAAGGTCTCGGACCAATTCACGAGCTGCACGTCCCGAAGAATCTGGTGGCGATGTTCGTGGCCGCGTTTTCCGGCGCGATCAATCCGCCGGAGATAGTTCAAAAAGAGCGACAGGCCATGGGAATGATGTACACGATCCTCTCTGCCGAGGAACAATACAAAGCCAAGAAGGGTGACGGCAGTTATGGCACGCTTGACGATTTGGTTGCTGAGAGTTTGTTCGCGAAGGAGAACCTGGAGAGTTCAGGTTACAAATTTGAGTTGACTGTCAGCGGCGATAAGTTCGAGATATTGGCCGTGCCAGTCGAATACGGCAAGACCGGCAGCCTTTCGATGTTTATGGACCAGACGCGCGTATTGCGAGGCGGCGATCACAATGGCGCCGCCGCGACCGCTGCGGATCCGGTGTTAAGCATGTACTGATCTTATAGATTTTCGATCTCGAGCGGTTCGACTGGTTCTGCTAGACCAAACCCAAACACCTTCGAGTAGAAGTACAGCTCTCCATCGAGCGCGCGCTTGATGTTCTTTGCCTGTCTGAAGCCGTGCTGCTCGCCCGCAAACGCGACGTACGCAACCGGAATTCCTTTCGCGCGAATTGCATCGACCATCGTCTCAGCCTGATCGGCCGGGACGACTTTATCTTCCAGTCCTTGAAAGAAGATCACCGGGCACGAGAGTCGTTCGGGAAAGTTGATGGGTGAACGATCGTAGTAGATGTCCTTTCGTTCCGGGTATGGTCCAAGCAAGCCGGTAAGATATTGCGACTCGTACTTGTGCGTATCACGCGCCATCGACTCAGTATTGCTGATTCCGAAGTGACTCGCGCCGGCTTTGAAAGTGTTTCTAAACGTGAGAGCGCAGAGCGTCGTGTAACCGCCCGCGCTGCCACCCGTGATGATTAATCGCTTGGGATCGACTTCGCCTCGATCTGCAAGATAGCGAGCGCCGTTCACGCAATCGTCGACGTCAACTATGCCCCACTTCTTGTTCAACCGTTCTCGATACTGCCGTCCATAACCCGAACTCCCGCCATAGTTCACATCGAGCACTGCGAACCCGCGGCTGGTCCAATATTGAACCGACAAACTTAACGCCGTCGAAGCCGCAGCCGTTGGTCCGCCATGACTCTTCACGATCAGAGGTGGCTTTTCGTTGTCGGGCGCCCGGAAGTCAGGATTCTGCGGCGGGTAGAAAAAGCCGTGTGCTATGAGTCCAGCTTCAGTCGGAAAATCAACCGCCCGCGGCACGGAGAAGTATTGCGGAAAAATTTCGCGATCGTTCGAGCGACGGAGAATCTCGAACTGCCCGCTCGCGAGATCAAACTTCACGATCGATACGACGTCAGTCGGCGAGCCGCCGCGAAACACTACGAGGCCATTCGCCGCTCGCAAGTACTGAATGTCCGTGTACGGACAATCAACCGGCGTCACGTTTCCTGTGTGAGCATCGACGAGAGCCAGAGTTGACACACCCTGATCGATATGGCTGCAAACGATCGTATCCGCCGACGCAAACGCATAAGACGACATGCCGAATACCCATTGCGGCATGCCGAGTTCAGCCTTCGATTGATAGACGTTTTCAATCCCGCCGTCAGGTGAAATCCGCTCGAGATTCCACCAGCCGCTGCGATCTGAAGCGAAGTACAAAACTCCGTCAGGGGACCACTCCGGTTGAAAGATCGATTCCGCAGCGCCGCCTGCGACCCATCGGGTCGATGCGAGTTTGCCGTCTTCACCAAACTCGCCGACCCAAAGCTCGCAACCATCCCAGGGCATGTTCGGATGGTTCCACGTGAGCCACGCCAACTGGCTGCCGTCCGGACTGATTCTCGGCGACGAGTAAAAATCATTCCCCTCCACCAGCACGTCGCCAAAGCCTTCGGCGCCAGGTTGAGTATTAACCGCAACTATGGAGTTAACAGCTTCGACTTCAGTGTCCGTGTGATCCTCGCGGACACAGATCAGACGCCCACGTCCATGGTCCACTCGCGCATCGGAGTAACGCATCTCGCCTGCGGCGGTCAACGGCTCGGGAGTGGCCAATTCTTGCTGCCGGTAAAGTCGCTGGTCCGAAAAGTTTGAGAAGTAGACAGTTCCGTTGCTGACGATGTAGTCACCGCCGCCGTACTCATGGACCTTGGTCCGAGCGTTGAAGGGAGACTGATTCACATCGAGACATGCGCCACTCGCATCTCTCTTAACGATGACGTTGCGGCCGCCTTCCTTGGGCCGCAATTCCAACCAGTAAATATCGTTGCCATCAAACGATGGTTGGCCCAAACCGACGGAGCCTTCGACGATCAGATCTGAAGTAATGGGCGACTTCCACGAGCCATACGGCGCGATCTTTGGTGAATTTGACAAGGTCCAACCTCGCTACATTGATCTGCGAACTTCGATAGTTGATCTTTGACTTCGTGTAATTGTCCGTTTTTTGTGCGGGCCTGAGAAACTTTTGCCACAACCTCGCAAAGGCTTTACAAGACATCTGCAACCTACATCAGCCGATACGCGGGTAGTATCACCCCGTCGTTAATTCTCCATGGGAGAACTGAGATAAAGGCAAGGGCACTGGTCTTGGGGGAGGTCAGTGCCCTCTCTTTTTGCCATCTTACCAGCAAAAGCCACAAAGACGCACAACGCGTTCATTAGCCACAAAAAAGCACATAAGGCACAAAATGAACTTGGTTTGATTTTTGTGCCTCATGTGCCTTTTTGTGGCACAATTCGCCAGTCCAATTTCGAAAGAGGTGCCCGCCCATGTCTAACCGCAAACGAAAGCTGTTCGGCTTTTGTCTGATAATCGCTTTCATCATTGCCGGCTTTCCTTCATCAACTTCACACGCTGACACATTTCGACCGGTGGTTCGCGGGAAACGAGGCGTCGTGGCGGGCGGCTCACCTTTATCAGTTGAAGCCGGTCTGCGGATGCTTGAGCACGGCGGCAATTCGGTCGACGCGGGAGTGGCGACAATCCTTGCGGCTTCGGTAATCGAGTTTTCGCACTTCTCGTTTGGCGGTGAAGTACCGATTTTGATCAAGTTGAAAGGTCAGAAGGTGGTCGTTATTGAAGGCATGGGCCAGGCACCGATGAAAGCTACGCGTGAGTTCTTCGTGAACCACGCTCAAGACGGCGCACCGACGTCAACCACGATGGCGGGGCCCAAAAAGGGCGGACTGATTCCGTCGACTGGCCCACTCGCAGCGACTGTGCCTGGTGTGCTCGACGCCTGCGTCGTCGCACTCGATCAATTCGGTACGAAAACACTTGCCGAAGTAATGGAACCCGCAATTCAACTCGCGGACGGTTTTCCGCTCGACGAATTGCGCGTGAACTACATCAAGTCGCGGTCACCTATCTTTTCGCAATGGCCCGACGCGAAACGGATCTTCCTGCCAAACGGCGAGGTGCCGAAACCCGGCGACATCTTCGTACAGGCTGACCTTGCACGCACCTTGCGCGCGATAGTTCAGGCCGAACGACTTGGATCCAAGGTCATGCGAAACAATCGGCACGCAGGTTTGATGGCAGCGCGTGATTATTTCTACCGTGGTCCAATCGCACGCCGTATCGGCAATTACATGCAGGCAAACGGTGGTTTGCTGGCTGCGGACGACTTTGCAAGATTCGCGGCGAAGGTGGGCCAACCAGTCGAGACCAGTTATCGCGGCTATGAAGTGTACAAAGCCGGCTTCTGGACGCAAGGTCCAGCCCTCATCGAAACCCTCAACATGCTCGAAGGTTTCGATCTGAAAAAAATGGGCCACAACTCGTCCACTTACATTCACACACTCGCCGAGGCGCTCAAGCTCGGGTTGGCGGATCGCGACCGTTACTACGGCGATCCGAACTTCGTGAAGATCCCGATGACCGAGCTGTTGTCGAAAGATTATGCAGCGCTGCGACGACCTCTGATCGACGAGCGCCACGCTTCACTCGCACAACAACCCGGTGATCCCCTGAACATGAAAGCGGTGCTCGCAAGCGCAGTTCAGACTATCGGCCGTGCTTCGGCGGTGCCGGAGATCGAGCGCGCCAACGACACCACCTGCGTCAACGTCGTTGACAAAGACGGCAACTTGTTCAGCGCCACACCGAGCGGCGCATGGCTGCCTGCCGTTGTCGCGGGCGATACGGGCGTGTTGATGGGCCAGCGTTTGCAATCAGCACTCACCGATCCGAATAGTCCGAACGTAGTTGCACCAGGCAAGCGGCCGAGGATCACTTTGACGCCGACGCTCGTTCTCAAAGGTGGCGAACCGTTCATGGTGTTGAGCACGCCGGGTGGCGACAACCAGGACCAGGCGCTGCTTCAAGTGTTATTGAATATCATCGAGTTTGGCATGAACCCGCAGGAAGCAGTCGAAGCGCCGCGCTTCGACACGCAACACTACGTCAGCTCGTTTGACGATCACGAATTTCTTCCCGGCTCACTCAACATCGAGTCGCGGGTGAGTTTGAAGACGATCCAGGAGTTGTCGGACAAGGGACACAAGGTAAAAGTCCAGGGGGAATGGGGCACGCTGTCTTCGCCCACAGTGATCATGTACGACCCTAAGAACGGCGTTGCGTCCGCCGGTGCTGATCCGCGGCGCAGTCGTTATGCTGTTGCGTGGTAACCGAAATCTCAACGCAAAGGAGTCCCCCGATGAAAGGCCTCAAAAAACGAACTCTGTTCGGCGTAGCTGTGCTTATCCTGGTTGTAGCGGTGCAAGGCTCGGCCAACGCTCCAGTGTTGCCAAATCCAGTGCTTTATTTTCTTGGTCAGGAGTATCTAACGATCGGCGGCAAGCAAGTGACTCACTATAATTTCGACGTGCTCAATAAAAGCGACTATCCCGACGATCTCTTTGCGGCGTCACCTAATCTGCCTCCGTGCGGAAAGAACACCAAAGCTGCACGGACCTGGGTCGACATCTACGACCAGAGCGGCAAACGCCTGAATGGTTTCTGCGCGCTCGGCAAATCGGCTGACCTGCACGGCATCTGGTTCTCGCTCGACACGGGCGTGATACCGCCTAGCTGGGTCTACATCGAGATGAACGATCGCAAAACCAACACGAAGTACAAATCTAATCTGTCAGACACAACACTCTAACCAACTTCATGAGGGGAAAACAAAAATCATGGGACTGCAAGAAGGAAAACGCTTCATAGATTTCAAACTCAAGAACCAGGATGGCGAAACAGTTTCGCTTGACGACTTCAAAGGCCAGTGGCTCGTTGTTTACGTCTATCCAAAAGACGACACGCCGGGCTGCACGATCCAGGGCAAGTCGTTCACAGCGACGAAGCAGGAGTTTGACGACGCAAACATCGCGGTCGTCGGAGTCAGTGAAGACGACGTCGCGTCGCACAAGAGCTTCTGCAACAAGTTTGGCTTCACTATCGATCTGCTCGCGGATCCGAACCACGAGTTTCTCGAAGCTGCGGGTGTGGGCCAGAGCGAGTACAAAGGAACGATGTATTGGAACCGCACCAGCTTCGTGATCGATCCGGAAGGCAACTTGCG
>Ga0070681_10005003_pt1 | contig 12767 bp, 6 predicted proteins | sample KBSC83BmetaG_FD_65650 | JGI IMG/M metagenome (GOLD analysis project Ga0070681, IMG submission 65650) | Corn rhizosphere microbial communities from Kellogg Biological Station, Michigan, USA - KBS C8-3B metaG | ecosystem: Host-associated > Plants > Roots > Rhizosphere | place: USA: Michigan... | reverse complement strand
CACGACGACCGACACGATCGTCAGCTACCTGTGCTCGGTCGACGGCGCCGCTTTCGTCGCCTGCAGCAGCCCGTGGACTCCGCCTGCCGGGCTCACCGACGGGTCGCACACGCTGGTCGTCGAGACCGTGGACGCCGCCGGTAACACGACGCAGGGGTCGCCGGTGACGTTCGTGACACAGACGCAGCCGGGCAGCCAGCCGCCGACGCCGGTGACCGCGCCTGGAGGTGGCCCCGTGGCGCCGACGGTCACGTCGATCGCGACGCCGACCTCACTCACCGGCGGCACGACGGTCACCTTCAGCGGCAGCGTCACCGGGCTGGTCGCCGGCGCGATCCGGCTCGCCGTCTCTGGTGCCACGACGTCGGTGCCGGTCAGGACGACCTGCCTCGCCGCCGGCGCCGCGACTGCCTGCGCGGGCACCTTCGCCGCGGTGCGGCTCGTCCCGACGACTCCGCTCGTGCTCGGCCAGCACTACGTCGTCACGGTCGATGCCGGTGCCGTCCACGACGCGTCGGGCACGCCCTCGGTCGGCTCGGGCGCGACCTTCCGCGCGGCTCGCACGATCGAGGAGAGCAACAGCGTGCTCCGCTCGGCGTGGGTGAAGGTCAGCAACCGCGCGGCCTACGGTCGCAGCTTCGTGCAGGAGCACCTCTCCGGCTCGACCGCGACCTGGACGTTCAGCGGTCGCTCGGTGACCTGGTGGACGGTCACCGGGCCGGCGCAGGGCAAGGCCAACGTCTACGTCGACGGTGTGCGCCGGGCCACGGTGAACAACTACGCCGCTGCGACCAAGTTCCACGTCGGTCGCGTCGTGAAGGGGCTCGCCAACCGCCGGCACAAGCTCACCATCAAGGTGCTGGGCGTCAAGGGCGCCAAGGCAGGCAAGGGCACGTTCGTCGCGATCGACGGGTTCACCGTCGGCAAGACGCGCACGTCGACGCCCGCGCTGACCATGCGCCTGCGCTCGATCGCCGGAAGCCACTTCTTCGGCTCGCACGCCATCACGGGCGACATCAAGGGGGAGACGGTCTCCGTGACGTTCCGCGGGACGTCGATCACGCTGACCACCATGAAGGGCGTCACCCAGGGCAAGGTCGCGGCGTACGTCGACGGCAAGCTCAAGGCGACCTACGATGGCTACGCCGCGAAGACGAGCTACCGGGTCGCGCGCACCATCGGATCCCTGTCGGACAGGGTCCACACGCTGAAGCTGGTCGTGCTCGGCACGCACCACAAGGGCGCGAAGGGCAACCTGGTCACCGTCGACCGCTTCGCCGTGCGCTGAACCCCGTCGCGCCGGGGGCGCCGGCCGGCGATGCGAGGATGGAGGGCGTGAGCATGCGCCCCACCGACATCCGCATCCCGGCCGGCGCCGTCGACCTCTCCGGCCTCAAGGCCAAGGCGACCGCACCGCCGCCTCCAGCCGGCGGCGCCGCGCCGAGTCAGGGTGGCGGCGGGACGGCGTACGTCATCGACGTCACCGAGGCGACCTTCCAGGCGGAGGTGATCGACCGGTCGACGCAGGTGCCGGTGCTCATCGACTTCTGGGCCGACTGGTGCGGCCCCTGCAAGCAGCTGTCCCCGGTGCTCGAGCGGCTGGCCGCCGAGGGCGCCGGGTCGTGGATCCTCGCGAAGATCGACGTGGACGCCAACCAGCGACTCGGCGCCGCGTTCCAGGTGCAGAGCATCCCGTCGGTCTTCGCCGTGATCGCCGGCCAGCCGGTGCCGTTGTTCCAGGGCGCGCTGCCCGAGCAGCAGATCCGCCCCGTCATCGACGAAGTGCTCCGCGTCGCCGCCGCGAACGGCGTCACCGGCGCCGGTGACACGGCCGAGCCTGCGCCGCCGACCGTCGATCCCGCGCACGACGCCGCGCAGGACGCCATCGACCGCGGCGACCTCACCGGCGCCGCCGCGGCCTACCGCGACCTCCTGGCGCGCGATCCCGGCGACGAGATGGCGAAGGCGGCGCTGGCTCAGGTCGAGCTGCTGTTGCGCACCGAGCAGGTCGACGAGACTTCGGTGCGGGCGCGCGCGGACCAGGCGCCCGACGACGTCGACGCGCAGGCCGCCGCCGCCGATCTCGACATGGTGCGCGGGCAGGTCGACCAGGCCATCACACGTCTGGTCGAGACCGTGCGCCGGACGAGCGGCGAAGATCGAGACCGCGCGCGGCAGCGACTGCTGGAGCTGTTCGAGCTGCTCGACCCGGAGGACCCGCGGCTGGCTGCCGGTCGCCGCGCTTTGTCCAACGCCCTGTTCTGATCAGGCGTACGACCCTAGGCGTAGGACGCGGCCTGGATGTTGTAGAGGTCGGCGTACGTGCCGCCGGCCGCCATCAGCTCGTCGTGCGAGCCCACCTCGACGACGTGTGCTCCGTCGAGCACCACGATCAGGTCCGCCATGCGCACCGTGCTGAACCGATGTGACACGAGGATGGTGATCCGCCCGTCGCCCGTGTTGTCGTCACCCGAGTCCTGGCGCAGTGCGTCGGCGTAGCGCTCGAACAACGCGTGTTCGGTCTCCGCGTCGAGTGCGGCGGTGGGTTCGTCCAGCACCAACAGCAGCGGCGCCTCGCGCATGAAGCCGCGCGCCAGCGCGAGCTTCTGCCACTGGCCGAAGCTCACGTCCACGCCCTCCGGCCACGTAGGCCCGAGCTGCGTGTCGAGACCGGCCACGAGGCGTTGTACGACGTCGGCTGCGCCGGCCCGCTCGACCGCAGCGGTGACAGCCGGCTCCTCGTCGGCGTGGGGCAGGTCGCCGACGCCGACCGACTGCCGGGCACGGAACTCGAAGCGGAAGAAGTCCTGGAACGCGCCGGCGACACGGGCGCGCCAGGCGTTCGGCTCGATCCGCCGCAACGGGACGTCGTCCACGTGAATCTCGCCGGCGCTCGCGTCGTACATCTTGCACAACAGCTTGACGAGCGTCGACTTGCCGGCGCCGTTCTCGCCGACGATCGCGACGACTGATCCCGCGGGGATCGTCAGGTCGATGTCGTCGAGCACGACGCGGTCGCTGCCGGGGTAGGTGAAGCTGACGTGCTCGAGCCGAATGCCGCGCTCGATCCGGTCCGGCGCCGGCAGGTCGGCGTCGACGACGACACTGGCGGCGTAGCGCTCGAGCCAGACCAACCGCTTCGAGCCGTCGAGCCAGATGCCGCGCAGGAAGCCGATCTCGCCCACCGCCCCGCTGACGTAGGACGAGAGTCGCGCGCCGGCGGCGAGCACGAGCAAGACCGCCGCCACCGACCGCGAGATGACGGCAGCGACCGCCACCGCGTAGGCGATTCCGAACACCGCCCAGGCGATCGAGTGCCACCACGCGGTGGCCCAGCGGGTCGAGGCCATCGGCCGGTAGTAGCGCTCCCACTCCGCGCGCCGGCGTTCGGCAAGGCCGCGACCGATGCCCGTGACCCTGACGTCCTTGCCCGGTGCAGCCGACGTCGCGAGCACGAACAGGTGGCGCGAGAGCCGGTCGTGGCGCGAGACGCGCTCCTGCGCGACGCGTTCGACCGCAGGCCGCCACGACGACGTCAGGACGGTGGGCACCGCGAACAGGGCGAGCAGGATCAGCGCGGGGGAGATGGACGCGAGCAGCACGACGGTGAGCGCGAGCCGCAGGATCCAGCCGGCAGTGGTGAACAGCGACATGTACATGTGGTCGAGCACGAAGACCTGGTCGCGCAGCACCGACAGCCGGTCGAGATAGTCCGGGCGCTCCTGGTGTGCCACCGTCGCGATCGACGCCTGTAGTCCCGCGACGTGCGACTCCAGCGCGATCGTCACCTTGTCGCGGAACCGGCGCTGGATCCGGGTGCTGACGGTGCGCAGCAGCCAGGTAGCGGTTGCCGACGCTCCCATCGCGAGGGCGAACACCATCGCCGCCGTCTCGTGGTGATGGATGACGGCTGCGCCGAGCAGGGCCAGCCACAACGCGAGCAACACGTCAGGCACGGCGGCGAGCAACGACAGCACGAACGCGGTGACGAGCAGCCACGGCTCGTGCTGGTAGCCGAGCTTGCACAGCCGCCACATCGCCGGGATGCCCTTGGGCATCGGGAGGTCAGGTGAGGACGTCATACAGACGTCCCTCCTCGTCTTGGGTCGCCTGGAAGCGGCTCGCCTGCAGGTCGAACATCGTGCGGTAGCGGCCGCCGTGCGCGATCAGCTCCGCGTGGCTGCCCAGCTCGACGACACGCCCGTGCTCCACGACGCAGATCCGATCGGCGTGGCGGACGGTCGAGAACCGGTGCGACACAAGGATCGTCGTCACGTCGCGCGTTGCCGCGAGCAGCTCCTCGAAGATCTCGGCCTCGCCGCGGACGTCGAGCTGAGCGGTGGGCTCGTCCAGGAGCACGAGGCGGGCGCCGCGGCGTACGGCGCACAGCGCGCGGGCCAGCGCCACCCGTTGCCACTGGCCACCGGACAGGTCGGTGCCGCCGGGATAGCCCTTCGCCAGCGGGGTGTCGAGATCGGCGAGAGCATCGGCTCCGGCCTGGGCGAGCGCGGCGCGGATGTCGTCATCAGGAGCACCGGCGGGTGCGACGTTCTCGCGCAGCGAGAGCTCGAAGCGGGAGAAGTCCTGGAACACGGCGGTGACCTGGTGCCGCCAGCTTGCGAGGTCGAGGTCGCGCAGGTCGACGCCGTCGACTTCGATGACGCCGTCCGTCGGGTCGTACAGACGGCAGAGGAGCTTCGCGAGAGTGGTCTTTCCGGCGCCGTTGACACCGACGATCGCCAACGACGATCCGGCCGGGATCTCGAGGTCGATGCCGTCGAGCACAGTCTGCGGGGTGTGCGGATAGGCGAAGCGCACGCCGCGCAGCCGGATCTCACGGGCGGGCATCCCGTCGGCGTCGTGTGATCCCACGCGCAGGGCTCCCGCCGGCGCCATCGCGGCCTCGAGCCTTAGCACCGCCGCCACCGGCGCTGCGGCGCCGTCGAGTGCCCAGTTGAGCCCGCCGAAGGCGATCATGCTGGCGCCCACGGCGCCCTGTGCGAACACGACCATGCGTCCGAGTGAGAGCTGCCCGTGCGTCGCGTCGTACGCAAGTGCGATGAACACCGCCGCGTTGGCGACCAGGACGAGAAGCAGGCATCCGAGCACGGACTTCTCGCGCAACCTCGTCGCTTCGTACTGCAGCCGGAACAGCTGGCGGCGCCGGTCGATGAAGCGGTCGACGGTCCAGCCGACCAGGCCGAACAGCCGCAGCTCCTTCGCGGCCGGTGGGTCGACGGCGAGGCGGTAGGCGTAGTCGGCGTTGCGTTGCGCGGCGCGCACCTCGTCCGTGTTGCGGTCCCGCCAGACGGACGACTCGCGCAACAGCCAGTGCGTCGATCCCCAGCCGAGGATCAGGACCAGGGGAGCCCACCATCGATAGCCGAACAACAGGGCGGCCCCGGCGGCACCGCTGACCAGGTCGAGCAGCCCGGTGCCGATGAACTCGACGTTGAGCCGCATCGGAGGCCCGGTCATGCCGGCGTCGAACTCGCGCGCGACGGTGAGGTCATCGGCAAGCGTCGGATCCTCGAGGTGGGCGACGCCCGGCGGCTGAACGCAGGCGTCGGTGAGCCGGTCGAACAGCCACGCGGCCATCCGGCTGCCGAGGTTCTGGCAGATCGCCTGATGGATGGGCGCGAGGACCTGCATCGCGATGAACGTCACCGCGGCGACGGTGACGCCGACAGTCGTCGATCGATGGTGCTGCACCTCGCCGATGACGACGCCGGTCGCGATCGCGAACACTGCCGGCAGGACGCCGCGCAGCAGCAGCACCACCCAGAACGCGATGGCCAGCGGCCGGTCGGCGCGCGGCAGCGCGGCGAAGAACTGCCACTCCTGCCGCTGCCTCAGACCTGTCAGCACGTCAGCACGCTATAGCGTGCTCAGCCGCTGACAAGACCGGTTACGAGGGGCTGGGCGGGGACGCGAGCCAGAGGACGCCGAGGGGCGGAACCCTGAGCGTCGCGCTGGCCGGCTGGCCGTGCCAGGACTCCTCGACCGCCTCCACGGCGCCCATGTTGCCGACGCCGCTGCCGGAGTAGAGCTCGGCGTCGGTGTTGAGGATCTCGCGCCACTCACCGGTGAAGGGCAGACCGACGCGGTAGCCCTCGTGCGGTGCCCCGGCGAAGTTGGCGATGCACGCCACGGCCGACCCGTCGTCGCCCCAGCGGAGGAACGAGAACACGTTGCCTTCGGCGTCGTTGGCGTCGATCCACTGGAAACCCTCGCCGCTGGCGTCCTGGGACCACAGCGCGCGGTGCTCCTTGTAGACGCCGTTGAGGTCGCGGATCAGCTGCCACACCCCGTGGTGGTCGGGCAGGTCGAGCAGCCACCAGTCGAGCGAGCGCGCCTCCGACCACTCCGACTCCTGGCCGAACTCGCTACCCATGAACAGCAGCTGCTTGCCGGGGTGCGCCCACATGAACGCGAACAGCGCGCGCAGGTTGGCCAGCTGCTGCCAGCGGTCGCCCGGCATCTTCCCGAGCAACGAGCCCTTGCCGTGCACGACCTCGTCGTGCGAGAGCGGTAGCACGAAGTTCTCGCTGAACGCGTAGACCAGCGAGAACGTCATCTGGTGGTGGTGCCACTGCCGGTAGACCGGCGGCTTCGAGACGTACTCCAACGTGTCGTGCATCCAGCCCATGTTCCACTTGAAGCCGAACCCGAGCCCGCCGAGGTACGTCGGCCGGGACACGCCCGGCCACGCGGTGGACTCCTCGGCGACAGTGATGATCCCGGGCACCCGCTTGTAGGTGGTCGCGTTCATCTCCTTGAGGAACTCGACTGCGTCAAGGTTCTCCCGGCCGCCGAACTGGTTGGGGACCCACTCGCCTTCCTTGCGCGAGTAGTCGAGGTAGAGCATCGACGCGACCGCGTCGACCCGCAGGCCGTCGATGTGGAACTCCTCCAGCCAGTAGCACGCGTTGGCGACGAGGAAGTTGCGCACCTCGCGCCGGCCGAAGTTGAACACGAGGGTGCCCCACTCCGGGTGCTCACCGAGGCGCGGGTCCTCGTGCTCGTAGAGGGCCGTGCCGTCGAACCGCGCCAGGGCCCACTCGTCCTTCGGGAAGTGTGCGGGCACCCAGTCGACGATGACGCCGATGCCGGCCTGGTGCAGCTTGTCGACGAGGTAGCGGAACTCGTCCGGCGAGCCGAAGCGCGACGTCGGCGCGTAGTAGGACGTGACCTGGTAACCCCACGACCCGCCGAACGGGTGCTCCATCACCGGCAGGAGCTCGACGTGGGTGAACCCGCTCTCGCTGACGTAGTCGACCAGCTGCTCGGCGAGCTCCTTGTAGGACAGGCCCTGTCGCCACGAGCCGAGATGCACCTCGTAGACCGCGACCGGCGAGGAGTACCAGTCGCGCTGCGTCCGCCTGCGGCACCAGTCGGTGTCGCTCCACTCGTAGTCGCTCGAGAAGACGACCGACGCGGTGGCCGGCGGGTGCTCCGTGTGCTGCGCCATCGGGTCGGCCTTGTCCCGCCAGATGCCATCGGCGCCCAGGACGTCGTACTTGTACTTGGCTCCGTTGCCGACGCCGGGGACGAAGAGCTCCCAGACACCGGAGGAGCCCAGGCCGCGCATCGGAAAGGCGGTGGAGTTCCACCCGTTGAAGTCACCGCTGACGCGCACGCCGCGAGCCGACGGGGCCCAGACGGCGAACGACGTGCCGATGATCGGCGCAGACGGTGAGTCGTAGGTGCGGACGTGGGCGCCGAGAACCTTCCAGAGCTCCTCGTGCCGACCCTCACCGATGAGATGCAGGTCCATCTCCCCGAGCGTCGGGAGGTAGCGGTACGGATCGTCCTGGCGGTGTTCGAAGCCGTCGCCGTAGTCGACGAGAACGCGGTAGTCCGGGATGTCGCTGCGTTCGAGCGTCGCGACCCAGATGCCTTCGAACAGATGGCTCATCTCGTGCCGCTCGTCCCCGATGGCGAGGGCGACCTTCTCGGCGCCCGGCCGCAAAGCGCGCACGGTGATCTTGCCGTCGTCAGGGTGTGCGCCGAGGATCGAATGCGGGTCGTGGTGGACGCCTCCGACGACGTGCGCCAGCTCCTGCGAGGTGATGACTCGGGGTTCGGCGACCTCGGCCGGGGGCTTCGTCGTCGTCGCCGCGACCTTCGCCGCGGGCGCCGTCTTCTTGGCGGCAGCGCGCTTGCGGGGTGCGGGCTTGTCGGTCACGGTCTCACCTCAACAGGCGCTCGATGGAGCCGAGCGGGATCGGTAGCCAGGTCGGTCGGTTTCGCGCCTCGTAGACCACCTCGTAGACGGCCTTGTCGAGCTCGAACGCCCGAAGAAGCACGTCGTCGTCGCGCGGGTCACTTCCTGTGGCGCGCGCGTAGCCGGTGCAGAAGGCGTCTGTGTTTCGCTCTGCCCATTCGTTCGCCCGATATTCGAGACCGGCCGCTGCCGGCTGCTCCGCGAGCAGATGTCGCGCCGCGTAGTCGAACGATCGCAGCATGCCCGCGACATCGCGCAGCGGGCTCATCAAGGCGGTTCGCTCGGCGAGTGGGCGGGCCGGCTCGCCTTCGAAGTCGATGAGGACCCATCCGCTGTCCGTGCGCAGCGCCTGGCCGAGGTGGAAGTCGCCGTGCACGCGTTGCACGGGGACGCCTGGCGGAAGCTCGGCGAGGGCGTCGTACGCCGTCCGCAGATCCTCGGCGAAGGGCGCGAGCTCCGGCACGACCTCGAGCGCGTCGTCGAGCCGCCCGTGCATGAGCTTGGCCGTGGCGTGGTTCTCCTCGGCGTCCGCGCCACGGGACGGAAGCACCTCGCGCAGAAGCGAGTGCACCTCGGCCGTGGCTGCGCCGAGCCGCTCGGACTCCGCGGCGAAGTCGCCACCGACCTCGTCGGCGTGCAGGTCGGCCTCGGCGTAGAGGTCGCGGACACTGGTGACCGCGAGCTGCCAGCCTTCGCTCGCGGAGCGCAGGAACGGTTGCATCATGCCGAGCGTCGTGGTTCCGCCCGGCGTGCCCGATGCGGCGGTCGGCAGATCGGTCTCGAGCCAGGCGAGCGGTGGGACGATTGCGGTGCAGCCGGCCTCGGCCAGCGCGCGGCTGATCTCCAGGTCGGGGTTGAGTCCGGGGGAAACCTTGCGGAACAGCTTGAGGATGTAGTCGTCGCCGAACACGACCGACGTGTTGGACTGCTCGGCGCTCATGACGATGCCGGTCAGCTCTGTGCGTAGGGCGACCTCGGTGAGATGGCGGAAGCGCAGTCCCTGCTCATCGGCCTGCTCGGCGAGCATCTGCAGCATGACCTGCGTGACGACGTAGTCGTGCAGGCCGTCGTAGAGGATGCCGTCGCCGGTCGCACCGATCGCGACGTGCACCAGTCGCTCGGGCAGCTCGGGACGGCAGCCGAGGAGCAGCTGGTAGGTCTCCTTGTCCTCGCCGAGGTCGACCTGCACGAGCACGTGCCGGCAGGTCGGGTTGCCCTCCATGATCGTGCGGTCGGCAAGAAGTGAGATGCCGTGGATGCGGCGGCCCTTCGCGCCGAACCAGCGTTGTTGGGGCAGCCACTCCGGCAACAGGTCGATGACGTCGGCCACGAGCTACGCCTCCACCGTCGACACCTGGAACCAGTAAAACCCGTGTCCCGGCATCGTCAGGAGGTACGGCAGCTCACCCACGCGCGGGAAATGGACGCCACCCATGAGCTCGATCGGCGTGCGTCCTTCGAACCGACGCAGGTCCAGCTCCACCGGCTGCGCGAAGCGGGACAAGTTGTTGACACAGAGCACGACGTCGTCGCCGAACTGCCGGACGAAGGCGAGCACGCTCGGGTTGGACGCGCCGAGCTCCTCGTAGTTGCCCATGCCGAAGGTTGGATGCCGTCTGCGAACGTCGATCATCCGGCGAGTCCAATGCAGCAGCGACGTGGACGACCGCATCTGCGACTCGACGTTGATGACCTGGTAGCCGTAGACCGGATCCATGATCACCGGCAGGTAGAGACGCTGCGGGTCGGAGCTCGAGAAGCCGGCGTTGCGGTCGGGTGTCCACTGCATGGGCGTGCGTACGCCGTCACGGTCACCGAGGTAGATGTTGTCGCCCATGCCGATCTCGTCGCCGTAGTAGAGGACCGGCGAGCCCGGCAGGGAGAGCAGAAGCGCCGTGAACAGCTCCATCTGGTCGCGGCTGTTCTCGAGCAGCGGAGCGAGCCGACGGCGGATGCCGATGTTGGCCTTCATCCGCGGGTCCTGGGCGTACTCGCTGTACATGTAGTCGCGCTCTTCGTCGGTCACCATCTCGAGCGTCAGCTCGTCGTGGTTGCGCAGGAAGATGCCCCACTGACAGTTGTCCGGGATGGCCGGCGTCTGCGCCATGATCTCGGAGATCGGGTAGCGCTGCTCGCGTCGTACGGCCATGAAGATGCGCGGCATCACCGGGAAGTGGAACGCCATGTGGCACTCGTCGCCACTGCCGAAGTACTCGACGACGTCCTCGGGCCACTGGTTGGCCTCGGCGAGCAGCACCTTGTCGGGGTAGAGGCTGTCGACCTCCTTGCGCACTCGCTTCAGGAACTCGTGCGTCCGCGGCAGGTTCTCGCAGTTGGTCCCCTCCTCCTCGAACAGGTAGGGGATGGCGTCGAGACGGAAGCCGTCGATGCCGAGGTCGAGCCAGAACCGCAGGACCTCGAGCATTGCTTCCTGCACCGCGGGGTTCTCGTAGTTGAGGTCGGGCTGGTGGGAGAAGAAGCGGTGCCAGTAGTACTGGTTCCGCTCGGGATCCCAGGTCCAGTTGGAGGACTCCGTGTCGACGAAGATGATCCGCGCGTCTTCGTACTTGAGCTTCGTGTCGCTCCAGACGTAGAAGTCGCCGAAAGGCCCGTCCGGGTCGGAGCGTGAGGCCCGGAACCACGGATGCGCGTCACTCGTGTGGTTCATGACCAGGTCCGCGATGATCCGCATGCCGCGCTTGTGCGCGCCGTCGATCAGCTCGACGAAGTCGCCGAGGTCACCGAACTCCGGCAGTACCCGCAGGAAGTCGCTGATGTCGTAGCCGCCGTCGCGCAACGGTGACTCGTAGATGGGCAGCAGCCAGATGCAGTCGACGCCAAGCCAGTGCAGGTAGTCCAGCTTCTGCGTCAGCCCACGGATGTCGCCGGTGCCGTCACCGTTGGAGTCGGCGAACCCGCGGATGAGGACTTCGTAGAAGACCGCGCGCTTGTACCAGGTCGGGTCGCGCGGTTGTTCGATCCCGTCGACGACCTGAGTAGTCACTCGGCGACTCCGGCCGATGTCGTCGTCACGACTGCCCCCTCCGTACGACGAACACGTGCGCGGGTGCGACGAACGGATCGAGCCGGACGTAGTTGCTCTCTCCCCACGTCCAGGTGTTGCCGGACAGCTCGTCGTGCACCTCGAAGGACTCCCACGGCTCGAAACCGAGAGCCGTCATGTCGACGTGCAGTGTTGCTTCGCGGACTGCGTGCGGGTCGAGGTTCACGACGACGAGGACGCAGTCGTCACCGTCCTTCTTCGACCACGCAAGGATCTGGTCGTTGTCCGCGTGGTGCCAGCGCAGGTTGCGCAGCTGGCGAAGCGACGGATGCGCGTTGCGGATCCGGTTGAGCTCGGTCAGCAGCGGTGCGAGGCTCCTGCGCTCGCGCTCGGCGGCGGCCCAGTCGCGCGGACGGTAGGAGTACTTCTCGCTGTTCTGGTACTCCTCGCTGCCCGGCTTGACCGCAACGTGCTCGTAGAGCTCGAAGCCGGAGTAGACCCCCCAGCTCGGGGACAGCAGGGCGGCGAGGATCGCCCGGATGTGAAAGGCGGGCGGGCCGCCGTACTGCAAGAACGCGTGCAGGATGTCCGGCGTGTTCACGAAGAAGTTCGGTCGCAGGAAGTCGACCGTCTCCTGGCTCAGCTCGGTGAGGTACTCCTCGAGCTCCCAGCGCTCGTTGCGCCAGGTGAAGTACGTGTAGGACTGGGTGAAGCCGATCTTGCCGAGCATGTGCATCATCGCCGGCTGGGTGAAGGCCTCGGACAACCAGATGATCTCGGGGTGCGTCTGCCGCACCTCACCGATCAGCCACTCCCAGAAGGCGACCGGTTTGGTGTGCGGGTTGTCGACGCGGAAGATCGTGACGCCGTGGTCGATCCAGTGGTTGACGATGTCGAGCACCGCTCGGGACAGCCCCTCCGGGTCGTTGTCGAAGTTGAGCGGATAGATGTCCTGGTACTTCTTCGGCGGGTTCTCGGCGTAGGCGATCGTGCCGTCGGCGCGGACCGTGAACCAGTCCGGATGCTCCTTCACCCACGGGTGGTCCGGCGAGCACTGCAGCGCGAGGTCGAGCGCGACCTCGAGGTTGTTCTGCTTCGCCGTCGCGACGAACGCGTCGAAGTCGTCGAACGTGCCGAGGTCGGGGTGGATCGCGTCGTGCCCGCCCGACTCCGCGCCGATGGCCCACGGCGAGCCGGGGTCGTGCGGACCGATGTCCTCTGGCTTGCCGCCGGGGAACTCCGGACTGTTCGGTCCCTTTCGGTACGCCGTCCCGATCGGGTGGACCGGGGGGAGATAGACGACGTCGAAACCCATGCCGGCGACCCCCGGCAGCCGCTCGGCCGCGGTCTTCAACGTGCCCGTCACCCAGCTGCCGTCGGGGCGCTGCTGCGCGCCCTCCGACCGCGGGAAGAACTCGTACCACGCGCTGAACCGCGCACGCTCGCGCTCGACCCGGATCGTGAAGCTGTCGCTCGCCGTGACCAGGTCGCGGACCGGATGCGCGTCGATGACGGCGACGAGATCCGCTTCGAGCG
>Ga0070681_10005002_pt1 | contig 12768 bp, 9 predicted proteins | sample KBSC83BmetaG_FD_65650 | JGI IMG/M metagenome (GOLD analysis project Ga0070681, IMG submission 65650) | Corn rhizosphere microbial communities from Kellogg Biological Station, Michigan, USA - KBS C8-3B metaG | ecosystem: Host-associated > Plants > Roots > Rhizosphere | place: USA: Michigan... | reverse complement strand
TGAAGAGGCGGACAGGGCACGATTTCTCCCGATACAAGCGCACGACGATCGCGCGGCGGCTCTCCCGGCGGCTTCAGCTCGCGCGGCAGCTGACGATTGCGGACTACTGGCAGTTCCTGCGTGCAAACGCGCAGGAGGCCCAGGCGTTGTTCGACGATTTGCTCGTGTCTGTCACCTCGTTCTTCCGCGATCCGGACACGTGGAGCGCACTGCAGACGCAGGTGATCCGCGCATTGGTCGAACGGGCCGAGATCGACGAGCAGATTCGTCTCTGGGTTCCTGGGTGTGCGACTGGCGAGGAAGCCTACACGCTGGCGATTCTTTGTCTCGAGGAGTTCGAGCGCCGCAACATACCGCGCAATCTCGTCGTCTTCGCCTCCGATATTGACGAGGGCGCGCTCTCGGTGGCGCGCGAGGGTCTCTACTCGCGCGCGATCGCCGCGGACGTGTCAGAGACGAGGCTTGAACGTTGGTTCCACGCGGACGACGATCATTACCGCGTCGTCAGCGAAGTTCGCGAACACGTCGTGTTCGCCGTTCACAGCCTGCTGCGCGACGCGCCGTTTTCTCGCATGCACCTTATTTCCTGCCGCAACCTCTTGATTTACCTGGATCGCGATCTCCAGGAGCAGGTCATGCGCGTGTTTCGCTATGCCTGCCGCGACGATGGCTATCTGATTCTCGGCGCGTCCGAGAGCGCGCCAGATGATCTGTTTCAGCCGCTAGACAAGAAACATCGGATTTTCATGGCTCGTCCGCGGGCGACCGGCGAGCGCCCGATCCTCCCGGACATTCTGGCCATGCCGGTCGATCGCCTGGGCCGGAGCTCCCCGGAGCTCCACATCCCCAGTCATTCTCCGCTTGAAATGCATGTCGCAGTGCTGGAGGCGCTGGCGCCGCCAAGCGTCGTCGTGGATGAACGCTGGAACGTCGTCCATGTCTCCACCTCTGCATCCCGCTTCTTTCAACAGAGTGGTGGTCCTCTGGCCCGGCGAATCACAGAGCTCGTGCGGCGCGAACTTCGCGACGAGCTGCATTCTCTCCTCCATCGCGCGACTGAGCAGCAGGCACCGCAGCTCTCGACCTTCGTTGCCGTGAGATTCAATGGCACACCGCACCGCGTGGCACTTCTGGCGCAGCGGCGGATACGAACCGAAAATGGCGCCGTGGACATCCTCGTGACGTTCCTCGACGCAGGCGTTTCCAATGAACCTGAACAGCCCGATCTGGACGAGGCGAGCGGACAGATTCGTCAGGTTCGCGAGCAATTGCGGCAGGCAGAGCGCCGCATCGAGACGATGCGGGACGAGCACTACCTGACCAACGAGGATCTTCGGGCCGCCAACGAAGAGCTGCAGAGCCTCAACGAGGAGTACCGGTCTACGACCGAGGAGCTTGAAACCAGTAAGGAGGAGCTGCAGAGCCTCAACGAGGAACTGCAGACCGTCAATCAAGAGTTGAAGTTGAAGCTGGAGGAAGTCTCGCGGGCGCATGGCGACTTGGAAAACCTGATCACCGCAGCGGACGTCGCGATCCTTTTCCTGGATCCTGATCTGAGAATCAAGCGCTTCACACCACAGCTCGGCCACATCTTCAACGTCAAGACACGCGATCTCGATCGGCCGATTAGCGATCTCACCCATACGCTTCACTATGGGACATTGGAAGGCGATGCGCGGAAGGTGATCGCGACTCAAGAACCGACACATCGAACTGTGTCGAGTGACGACGGCCGCATCTTCGCGGTGCGATTCCGTCCATACACGACCGACGGACGGCAAACGAGCGATGGCGTCGTGATCACCTTTGTCGACGTGACGGCGATCAAGCAGTCAGAAGCATCCCTGCGTGAGAGCGAAGACCAACTCGCAGAAGAGCTTCGTGTGATGCGGCGACTGCATCAGCTGACGCTGTCGGCAGCCACCGCGCCTACCCTGCGGGAGGCGTTACTTCACATCGTGACAGCATTCGTTGAACTGGAGGCGGCGCGGCTCGGGACCGTCGAACTCATCGATCCGGCCACGAAGAATCGTGAGATCGTCGCCCACGTGGGATTCCGATCCGACGTGCTCTCGACCATCCAGCAGATCGACGGGCGCGCGGACTCGGCGGGCAGTCGCGCACAACAAAGCCGCAGCACCATCGAGATACCGGACGTTTTGGAAGACAGGGCCTATCGCGACTGGAGCGCGGAGGTCCGAAAAGCGGCTTATCGCGCGGTGCACACCACGCCGCTCATCAGCCGAAACAACGAGCTGGTCGGACTCCTTTCTGTCTACTTTGAAGCCCCGCACATCTTCTCTGAACGCGACCGACAGCTGAGCGCGTTGGTCGGACAACAGGCTGCCGATCTGATCGAAAGCCGCCGGCAGCACGACGCTTTGGCGCGTGCCAACGACGAACTTCGCGAGCGAACCCGAGAGCTCGAGGCGAGCCAGGCTCGGCTTTCGGACCAGGCAGAGGAACTGCTCGCTCAGGGCCACAACCGGGAAGAGTTTCTTGCCGGCTTGGGTCACGAGCTACGGAATCCATTAGCAGCCATGACCGCCAGTCTCGCCTTGATCGCCGCTTCCGATGACCGATCACGCAAGGCGATCGCGGTCCTTCAGCGGCAGACGAAGCACATGACACGGCTCGTCAGCGATCTTCTCGACATCACCCGCGTCAAATACGGGAAGCTGCGCCTGACGCGAACGTCAATTGGACTCAATCAATGGATACAGGCAGCGGTCGAGGCGGCGCGACCACAGGCCGAGGCAAAGGGGATCGCGCTTCGGCACGATGTCCCGTCGGATCAAATTACGGTCGACGCCGATCCCGAGCGTCTCGCCCAAGTACTCGACAACCTTCTCCGGAACGCGATTACGTATACGGACCGCGGTGCAATCACCGTGATCGTGGGGCGGGAGGACGCTTACGCGCGAATCGCGGTACGTGATACTGGTGTCGGCATCGAGGCTGCCGAGCTCGCCGAATTATTCAAACCTTATCAGCAACATCTTCGTGAAGGCGTAGCGGGAGGGCTTGGACTTGGTCTTGCACTGGTGAAGTCGTTGGTCGAAGCGCACGGGGGGACCGTCTCCGTTCACAGCGCGGGTCGCGGTGCCGGAAGTGAGTTCGCGTTTACGATTCCCGTCTCCTCCCAAGTTCGATGACGGGGAGCGATGAGTCATTCGTTGGGAGCACGACGCTGATGTTGAGTTCATGGTACCTGCTACCAAGCGGGAAGCTTCAACAGCTGACGAGGACGCAGGATCTGTTAGTCGAGCTGAAACCTGTCGTCGAGGATATGACCGCCGCCTGTCAGCAATTACGGTTTGCGACGGCGGCATGCGCGCGGACGCGAGACGAAGCGCGGCGCTTGATCGTCCGCGCTCGTCGGCAGCGCCTTGGTCTTCGGCTCCTTGCGAATGGCGATTCGACTGGTTAGCAACGGGCCTGAAGTGAGATGAACGCTTCAGCGCTCGCCGTTGCCTCGCCGCGTGTTCTCGTCGTCGACCCCGACGCCGATATCCGTGCATTCTACGAGCACGCGTTCCTGACGGGTGGATTCGACGTCGCGCAAGCGGCCGACGGTCGTGACGCGCTAACCGAGGCTTTGGTCCGCCCGCCCAATCTTGTGGTGATGGAACTGCGGCTGCCGCTGATCGATGGGTTCGCGCTCTGCGAGATCCTCAGACGGGATCGCATCACCACCCAGACGCCGATCCTCATCGTCACGGCCGAAACGCGACCGGCTGAACTTGATCGCAGTCGGCGTGCCGGAGCCGATGACGTTCTACTCAAGCCGGTTTCGGTTGATGTCCTCACTAAACGGGCGGGACAGCTCGTGGCGGCGTCGACCGACTCGGGACGTGAAGCGGACCTCATTCGAGGAAGGAGTCGCCCCGCGCTCCCGAATTTCACTCGAGCCTTCGCACACGTGGAGCAACGTCGTCGGCCGTTGAACAAAACCACACGGCGCGAACTGACGATGACGCCGCCGCTGGTCCCGCCCGCATTGACCTGTCCGTCCTGCGATCGTGCGCTCACCTATCACGTCAGCCAGATCGGAGGGGTCAGCGAGCGCCATCCCGAACAATGGGATTACTTCTCGTGCTCGGCGTGCGGTGCGTTTCAATATCGTCAGCGCACTCGCAAGCTCCGGCGCCTTGATGCGAGCGAAGAACACTGGCTGCAGCGACAGCGGGGCTCTGGCGCTTGATGCGCGGCGTTTCACCTAGGGTTTGAATGTCGCCTTGTTCGCGAGCCGAGCTTTCTCCTGAGACGCGCGAGCATCTTCTGCTTCCTTGTTCTTTCGGTCAGCCTCGCGCTGCGGCGCTTCGCGCTCATCGAGGCGCGCTGCCTCTGCGGCAGCGATCCCGGCTAGCGCCGCGAGTCGCGGCGAACTGACCACGACGCGAAATTCTGACGCGAACGACGAGCGATACAGACCGACGGCGTAATCGGCGTCTCCCCACAGAGCAATGGGCGGACCCAATTCGCGATCGATCTCAGAATCGACGATATTCAGGTTGTGTGGTGACGATTGCAGCAAAGCGGGGCCATAGGTTGTCGAAATGGCCTCGATCATGTCGCCGTCGGTCAGACCGTTCGTTTTCCACCGATCGTAGCTGACCACCAGCTTGAACAACTGGTCATTGTAAAAGGCGAACACGATCCGTTGCACCGGGTCATTCTGCGCGGCTGCCGAACCGGTCATCATGTAGACGGGTCGCCAGTCCAGTTCCTGGATCAGTGCGGGCCGCTGATGGATCGTCTTGGCGCCTGATGCGGCGATTTTCGCCGCGGTCGCGATCGACGACAGATCGCTCCCGAGCCGAAAGCCGCGATAGCTGGATCGATCCTGAGCGTACCCGACCTGAACGACGAGCGAGAGTCCGAGAGCGATGACGATTGCTTGCGTCGCAGACATGCCTAACCTCTTTCCGTGAACTCGTGTTCAAACTTGATCGCGTCGCCAGACCTTCGGCTCGAACCCTGGGCGCGCTTCAGTTCAACGCCTGGCCTGTTGGATGCTCTGCGATATGGTCTGCGCCGGATCGCGCCACAACATCCGCAGAATGATGAGCGAACTACCCGCGAGGAGCATCATCACGGACCACCCGGAGAGGGTTCTGACCTGGACGAGAAGTCCGACCGCAAACAGAATGAGAATCCAGCCCGCCGCTACGAACTGCCGTGCATTACTGGTTGTCATCCACCCAGTCTGGCGGCAGTCGTCGTTTAATGATGTTCAAGAGTGAACACTGGCGCTACGCATCAGCGAGAACGGCTCCGGCCTAGTCGCGGAGGACAACTGTCAACAAGGAGTTGTAAATCTTCAAGCGACCGTTGTAATCGATGAACCCGAGCTTTCGAAACTTGTTCATGAAGAAGTTCACCCGCGACCGGGTCGTGCCGATCATGTCGGCGAGGACTTCCTGAGATACTTTCGGAATCGTTCGGTGGGAGATGTCCTGTTCACCGTAACGCGCCAGCAACAGTAATGTGCGGGCGAGCCGCTTCTCGCTGGAATTGAAGAGCTGATCGAGCAAATCTTCCTCGATTCGGATATTCCGTCTGAGCATGTGGGTCAGAAACCGGTCCGCGAATTTCGGCTGGGCGAACAGCTGCTGCACCATCTCCCCTTTGTCGACAACGAGGATCGTACTGCTCAGTACCGCCGTCGCCGTGGCCATCCGTTGCGATTGCCCTGCCAGGCAGCCCTCTCCGAAAAAGTCTCCGGCCTCGAGCAAGGCGATCACGGCCTCCCTTCCTGCCTGTGATACCACCGAGAGCCGGACCGCGCCTCTCTCCACGTAGAAGATGCTCGTGGCAGCATCGCCCTGACGGAAGACCTTCACGCCGGTGGTGTAGTCGACACGCTCGTTTCTTATCCGCGTCCAGTCTGGCGCAGCGACTGCCCGCCGCGATCTCCGTCTGGATTTCGCCACGTTCGTATTCTGACACGACAGTTATCGCCGACAGGCCCGAACCACCGCTGGACTCACTCTGTATGAACGACATTGCTCCAGCGGTATCCGCCACAGTTGAAGGCGATTCGCGGATTGAGTGCAACAAGTCGCCGCCTGCGGGGCTGTGCTGAAGTGAACAGCGTGTCTTCTCGCCAAAACCTAGAGTTTGGTTAACGTGGCCGGCGCCACGCTTTCCAAGGACCGCAACCATGGCTCATCGCGACGCTTATGACGATGGAACGACAGCGGCCGGCACCGAATTCACAGTCAACGATTTTCGGATCAAGCGTGCACTCGATGCCATCGTTCGCAGCGCTACCGCGATCAAAGATGATGTCGCCCTGGCGGAAGACATTCTCGCGAGGACCCAGTCGCTGCAGCACCTGCTCAAGGAAGTCGGTCATCGTATCTAGTCGGCGTGACGTCTGAGCGCTCAGCGGAGGTGAGGCTTGATGATTCCCGGAGAATGGGTCCAGCGAACCGCCACGGTCCCCGTAGCGGTGCACGTCGCGCACGGTGTCACACCGGTGACGACAGGCGCAACGGATTCGCCCCCGCGCACTTCCCGCTGGGGACCCTGGCCACCTTGGGCAAAGATCGCGATCGTCGTCGCACTCATGTTTGTCTACACGCTTCTCGCGATGTGGGGCGCATCGTTCTCAGACACGCTCAGCCATGCTCGCACGACCATGATTGGAGTCGTCGCACCCGCGGAGGAAACCGATGCCGAACATGAATCCGGGTCGAGAACTGACGTGTCCACGCTGTCCGAAGCAACTCCGCTACATCACTACGCGTAGCGCAGACGGTTACGTACACCAGAAGAACGATAAGTTCAAAACGACGGCTGACACGCACGTCTACGAATGCGCATCGCACGGCCGTTTTCATGTTGGACCGAACGGCCGGCTGCTCACCGGGGGATGACCCGATCACTCTTGGAGCGCGCACGACGCGCCGGTTTTCGACGTCGGCCGAGCTCGGCAATCAGACCGGCGAGATCCACGACATCCATTGGCTTTGCCAGATGCGCGTCGAATCCGGCATCGAGGCATCGCTGAATATTTTCTCGTTCGGCATAAGCCGTCACGGCCACCATCGGCACTTTCCCGCTTTGACGGCGCTCGAGCGCCCGCACTTTGCGAATCAAACTGAATCCATCCTCACCGGGCATCGCAATGTCGCAGAGCACGACATCGGGCTGGTAGCGGGCAAGAGCCGCGAGGCCCTGCTGGGCGTTTTCGGCCGACTGGACCTGAGCCCCAAGCGACTCCAGCAGAGTGGATAGCGCTTCCCGTGCGTCCGCCTGATCGTCGATGATCAGTATTCGAAACCCGTTCAATTCGGCGGGCTCCTGAGCATGCAGGCCCATGTCTGGATCGGATCCAGAAATTGCGCCAACTCGGCGCGAACGCCCAGCGAGGTCGCACGGCAACGTGACTGTAAAGATGGCGCCTTGTCCTTCACCAGCACTGTCGGCTGTCACGGTACCACCGTGCATATCGACGAGATTCCGAGCGATGGAAAGGCCTAAGCCGAGGCCGCCGAAGGCGCGTTTCGCCGAGCTGTCTTCTTGACTGAAGCGCTGGAACAGATAAGGCAGAAACTCGCGCCGAATCCCCTTCCCCGTGTCCTGCACCTGAATTTCAAGTTGCGCCGGATCTGTTTTTAGCTTCGACCGTACTGTGACTGTCCCTCCCGGATTTGTGAACTTGACAGCGTTGGTGAGCAGATTCCGGAATATCTGCTGCAATCGGGCAGAATCGGCTTCAATCCGGCACGGTGAGGGGTCGAATTCAGTGTGGATCGTAATGGACTTGTCCTCGGCCAGACCACGAACCGAATCGAGCGCAGCGGCGACCCACTCGATTGGTTCGATTTCGTGCAGCTCCAGACGAACCTTCCCCGCCTGAATGCGGGAGATATCGAGGAGATCTTCGATCAGCTGGCTCTGATCCTTGGCGCTCTTCTCGATCAGCGCGACGGCCTTCTTCGTCAGTTCTTCATCGGCACGCTTCAGGCGCAGAATCTGCGCCCAGCTCAAGATCGTGGTCAGCGGAGTGCGCAGTTCATGAGAGAGCGTCGCCAGGAACTCATCTTTGACTTGATTGGCCCTCTCTGCATCGTGCCGCGCCTCTGTCTCTCGGGCGAAAAGAGCCCGCCGTTCTTCCTCGATTTTTTTTCGCGTGGAAATGTCACGGACGATCGCCGTGACAAGCATGTTCGAATCCACCTGGAGGGGGCTCAGTGAGATTTCCAGAGGGATAATGGTTCCGTCTTTGCGCTTGCCAAAAAGATCGATGTCCCTGCCGATGTCACGAGCTTCAGGGTTGTGCATGAAACTTTCATGCAGTTGTCGGTGCATCTCCAGGTATTGGGCGGGTATCAGAAGCTCGTAGGACTTGCCGTTCAATTCGCCGGCCGCGTAACCAAACATCTCTTCGATGCTGCGATTGGCGAATTCAATCGCGCCCTTCTGATCCACAATCAAGACGCCGTCGCGGGCGCGTTCCAGAAGATGGCGATAATTCTCTTCGGCGTGGCGAAGCTGATCGGCTGCTCGCTTCCTTGCCGTCAGATCTTCAATGGCCAGGAGCGCCGTATTGGTTCCAGCTCGGGTCAAGCGGGTCGCCGTGGCATTCAACACCATGTACTTGGACCCAACTCGGGGGTAATCGTTCTCGATCTCAAAATCGGTGAACACGGCTCCCGTGCGAAGAACGCCCTCCAGCCTTTCCCGCAAGGAAGGGATGTCCCACGAGCCATCGCTCAGCTCAGAAAAAAGTTTGCCTTCCGTTTCCGCAGGGTCGACCTGGAACATGCGGCAATACGAGCCATTGACCGTTTGAACGCGCCAGTCCGAACCGATCACCAGGATCGCGTTCGGCATCGTCTCGATGATGTTCCTGGCGTCATCGCGAGCGATGGTGAGCACGTCGGCGGCGCGCTTGAGAGCGGTGATATCTATCAGGGTGAACACCGCGCCATCGATTCGATTATCGGCAGTCCGGTACGGTCTGACCTGGAGACGGTACCAAGTGCCTTTCCTGTCCTGGGTCTCCAACTCCTTGATCGTCAGGCTGCTCATGACTTCGGCCGCCATCCCGTCCAGGTCAGGGGCCTGAAATCCGGGCTTGATATCGCCGATGGGACGCCCGACGTCGGTAGGGATGAGGCTGAGTATCTGGCCGGCTTTCGGCGTGAAGCGCCGAATCTTCGCATCGGCGCCGACCATCACGATTGGTGTATCCAGGCTTGCCAATAGATTTGTCAAATCATTGGTGAGTTGGCCCATCTCGGCGTTTCTGACCTGTAACTCGTCGTTGATCGTCGTCAGTTCCTCATTGGCTGACTGCAGTTCTTCCTTGGCGGTCTCCAACTCCTCATTGGTGCTTTGCAACTCTTCATTCGTAGACTGCAGCTCCTCGTTGGACGAGGTGAGCTCTTCCTGAGTGGCCTGATACTCCTCGATGAGTGCGTGGTCGTAACTCGGCTCCCGAACATCCCGCCGAACGTTCAGTCGGCCGCGCTCGGTCTTGGATCGCGACGTCCGGGAAGCGGTCTCACCGATCGGCTCCTCGAAAAAAATCGAAAAGTAGCGCTCTTTGACCTGGGTGCCCGGATGAAGCGGGACGACTCTGATAGCAAAGGCCTTTTGCTCGCCCCGTTTCTGCAGCGTGAGGCCGGTCGTTTTTACGGGAGCGTTCTCGCTGCGAGCGGCTTCTATGGTGTCTCGGAGAGCGGACACGATTTCGGGGTGGGCAAGCTTCAGAACGTTCAGCGTGGCGCGTCCGGGAGGGAGCTCCAGGTACGGCGTCAGGCGCCCGTGGACGTTGAGGATCTCCAAAGAATCATCGACGACAACGGCGGGAGGGGCATATTCGCGGACCGCGGCACGATCCGACTCTCGCAGCAACTCCTGCAGCGTCGTCGACGAGCTGATGGTCTTGCCTGAAACTGAAGAAAAGTCTGGCACCTGCCCGCGAACCGAGAACCGCAGCTTGAGCGCAGCCGTGACGTTCTTCTTCAAGTAGAACTTGTGGGCCCTGTCCTGCAATGCGAAGAGATGTGAAAATTCGGCGATGCTTTCGGAGCGGCCCAGCCAGAAGATTCCCCCGGGCTTCAAGGAGTAATGAAGGATCGGAACTACGCGCTTTTGTAACTCTGACCCCAGGTAGATGAGGACGTTTCGGCAGGAGATTAAGTCGATCTTCGCAAACGGCGGATCGGCGGTCAGGTCGTGCCTCGAGAACAGGCACGTCTCGCGAATCCATTTGGCGACACGATACCCGTTTTCCACCTTCTCGAAGAAGCGCCGAAGTCGTTCCTTGGAGACGTCCCTCGCGACGTTGTCGGGATAGATGGCGGCTCGCGCCTTTTGAAGGCTCGCCTCGCTGATATCGGAGGCGAAGATTTGCAGCGTCGGCCGGACTTTGGCTTTGTCCAGCAACTCGAACAAGACGATGGCGATCGAATAGGCTTCCTCGCCCGAGGAACATCCTGGAACCCAGACTCGGAAAGAACCACCGGAATCAAACGTCTCCAGGTACTTCGGAAGAATTCGGGTCTTGAGCGCCTCGTACGCCTCGTGATCCCGAAAAAAACCTGTGACGTGAATCAGAATGTCATCGAAGAGAGCTTTGACTTCCGCCGGATGCGTGTCGAGGTAGTCCGCATAGGCCTGCAAATTCTCGATCTTGCGCAGCGACAACCGCCGTCCAATGCGCCGCCGGATCGTGCTGTGCTTATAGTGCGTGAAGTCGACGCCGGTCGCCTTTCGAACGGATGCAAAGATCTTGCGAAGCGCACCATCTGGCTCGAGTTGAGGCGATACGGGCCTCGTCTTCTTTGATACGCCAGGGTGCAGATCGGACCGCTGCACCATCTTCGAGATATCTTTCGCAATCTCTGCTGGTCCGTCGACGGTATCGACGGCGCCCGACGCGATGGCGCTGCGAGGCATGCCGTCGTACTGCGCGGTGCTCGGATCCTGCGCGAACGTGAAGCCGCCGGCGGCCTTGATGGCCAGCACACCGTTTGTCCCGTCCGACGCAATTCCGGAGAGCACGACGCCGATCGCCTTGTCCCTCCGTTCTCGCGCCAGCGATTCGAAAAACAAATCGATTGGCAGGTGCCGTCGACCTTTGACGCGCGGCGAGAGTTTCAGGAGCCCCTGCTCCAGGCGCAGATCGCGGTTAGGCGGAATCACGTACACGTGACCGCGCTCGATTCCCATTCCATCTGTGACCTCTGACACCGGAAGAGGACTGATCCTCGAGAGAATCTCGCCCGAGAGGCTCCCATGCTCGGGATCCAGATGCTGAATGATGACGACGGCGGCTCCGATTCCTCGTGGAAGTTCCTTGAGCAGCTCGGTCACGGCTGCCAGGCCGCCAGCCGAGGCGCCGATGCCCACAACCGGAAAGAGAAAGGACGATACTTCTGCGGCTGTTTCGGTGACCTCGGGCGGTGCACCGTCGGGTCGCATCGGTGAGGTTCTCCCCTTGGACTTGCGGCGGGCTGGTCGTTTGTTCCTCGAAGGGCCGCTCATGAAGGAACTGGAGCAGGGTCAGGTTGGAGGACTAAGCGTTCTCACGGCAAACCAGGTCTGCGCCCTTTTTACCGAGGTTGCAAAACGTCGAGGTTTGAAAGCAGCTCGGTGAGGGTTTGCGCCGTGAGCGGCTTGGACAGAAACAGGTTCACCGCCCGGGTTCCCGTGTGACCCCTGAACTCGCGGAGATCGTCCGCGCTCCTCGCCGTAAGCATCGCAATTAGAAGGTCGTTCGTCTTGCCCTTCGCACGCAAAACGTGCGCGACGTCGAGACCCGCCATGTCGGGCAGCATCATGTCGCACAACACGAGGACTGGATTGAATTCCTCTGCCATCTTCAATGCATCGGCGCCAGTGGTCGCGACCCGGACTTCCAATCCGTGGTGTCGCATCAACTCTGCGGTTGCTTCTGCCAGGGCTACATGATCCTCAACGAGTAAGACGCGATGCGGCGGTCGTTTACCGTTTATGGTCATGGCCGCGCCAGTCGAGGTCATCGGACGCCACATCCTATCAAAGGAATGGTTGGCCGATGACGACGATTTGCCTTTCAACATTCAGCGCGTGTGGATCACGCAATCGCGAAAAGCCGGGCGACTGCATCGTTGCCCTGTTCGCCCTCTGTCACTGTTAACAGTTCCGACAACCACGCATGGACGTGCGGCACGCACCGCCACACGCCGCCGTCTCGTCTCCGCTGTTCGATCCCTGCAACTCTTAAAGAATTAGTTGACAGACGACACCGTTAGGCATATCGTCGTGTCGTGGCCCGAAAACCGTCGACCGGTCTGACCGACGCTGAGCACCGCATCATGAACGTGCTCTGGGATCTTTCGGACGCCACCGTTGGCGACGTCGTCGAGCGCATCCAAGGTCCGTCGCGTCCGGCGTACAACACCGTACTCACGCTGCTTCGCATCCTCGAGCGGAAGGGATACGTCCGTCATGAAAAACAAGGGCGTGCCTTCACGTTTGCCCCGATCGTCAATCGCACTGAGGCTCGCCGCGGAGCGCTCACCCATCTGCTGTCCCGATTTTTCAACGGATCGCGCGAGCAACTCGTGATCGACCTTCTTGGTCATGACGACGTTGATGCAGACCAGCTCGCACAGGTGAAAGCGTTGTTGAACGATGCGGCCGTCGGCACCAGGCCGGGGAAACGACGATGAACCAACTGGTCGCGTGGCTCTGGCAGGGAGCGGTACTGGCGATTGTGACGACGGTTGCCGTTCGAGCCGTGCCGCCCGCGGCAGCAGGTAA
>Ga0070681_10005001_pt1 | contig 12768 bp, 10 predicted proteins | sample KBSC83BmetaG_FD_65650 | JGI IMG/M metagenome (GOLD analysis project Ga0070681, IMG submission 65650) | Corn rhizosphere microbial communities from Kellogg Biological Station, Michigan, USA - KBS C8-3B metaG | ecosystem: Host-associated > Plants > Roots > Rhizosphere | place: USA: Michigan... | reverse complement strand
CCGAAGGTGATCGATCACCGCCGCCGGATGTCGGAGCGCGCGAGCGTGCGCAACGCGATCGCCGAGGAACTCGCCTAGGGCTGGTGGGTCGCTCGGCTACTGAAGACTCGATCGGTAGTGACGCAGTTTGAAATCCAGCCCTTGATCGGCCTTTACTCCCGCGATGGAAGCAGGCGTGGCGGATCATGTATGGTCGATGGAAGAGATTGCGGACCTTGGGAAGCCCGTCGCGCCTGCAAAGCGCGGGCCGTATAAGAAACGGGCAGCCGATGCTCACTGATAGCGCTCGAAACAAGATTTTGGAATTGCTGGCCGACTTTAAGCGGCAATTCGGCAAGGACGCCGTGCCGGGAATAGTCTGGGTCGACGCTGCATTGAATCAGGGCCGCGTTCAGTCAGGCATCGGTATCGGGTTTTATACGGATCGCGCCGAGATTGAGGCCGACATCCAAAACGTCGATGGCTTGGAAATCGTCCTGGCAGTTGCCGATGAGGACAAGGTCCGTTTCGTCGGGAAGGTCGTCGACTACGTCGACGGCTTTGTTTTGCGGTCGGCGGCTATCTAGTTTCAAACTGAGACACCACCACTCGATCTTGTGGATCGATCTCGTAAACAATTGAATCAATTGTAATTTCTTGACCATCGCACCGGGGATGACTCATCTTCCCCCGATGCCTGTGGATAATCTCGATCGCGTTCTTGTCGGCGACTGCATCGACCTGATGAACGGCCTGCCCGAGGGCTCGGTCGACATGGTCTTCGCCGACCCGCCCTACAACCTGCTGCTCGGCGGCGACCTGCTGCGGCCCGATCACAGCAAGGTCGATGCCGTCGACGACGACTGGGACAGTTTCTCCGATCCCGCCGATCGCACCGCGACCGGCTTTGCCGAGTACGACAAGTTCACCCGTGCGTGGCTGAAGGCGGCGCGCCGCGCGCTCAGGCCCGGCGGCACGCTGTGGGTGATCGGCAGCTATCACAACATCTTCCGCGTCGGCACGGCGCTGCAGGACGAAGGCTACTGGCTGCTGAACGACATCGTGTGGCGCAAGTCGAACCCGATGCCGAACTTCCGCGGCAAGCGCTTCACCAACGCGCACGAGACGATGATCTGGGCGGCGCGCGACCGCGCCAACAAGAAGTACACCTTCAACTACAACTCGATGAAGGAGCTGAACGAGGGCATCCAGATGCGCTCCGACTGGCTCCTGCCGCTGTGCACCGGCGGCGAACGGTTGAAGGACGACGACGGCAAGAAGGCGCATCCGACGCAGAAGCCCGAGGCGCTGCTGTTCCGCTGCATCATGGCGGCATCCAACCCGGGCGACGTCATCCTCGATCCGTTCTTCGGCACCGGCACGACCGGCGCCGTGGCGCGTCGCCTCGGCCGGCATTTCATCGGGCTCGAGCGCGATCACACCTATGCCGCGATCGCGAGGAAGCGCATCGCCTGTGTCGTGCCGCTCGACGGCCAGGACGTGACGCCGATGCCGAGCAAGCGCAGCGAGCCGCGCATCCCGTTCGGCACCCTGATCGAGGCGGGCCTGCTGCAGCCCGGCACCGTGCTGAGCGATCCCAGCGGCCGCCTGCATGCCCGCGTGCGCGCCGACGGCACGCTGTCGGCGGCCAACGCGATGGGCGAGCATCGCGGCTCGATCCACCAGGTCGGCGCGGCGGTGCAGGGCGCGCCGGCGTGCAATGGCTGGACGTTCTGGCACTTCCAGGGCCGGCCGATCGACCAGCTTCGTCAGCAGGTCCGTGCCGGGCTCTAGATCCACGCAATAAAGTTGCGCGGGAGGGGTGGCGGAAAAGGGGACGAATCTCGTAAAACCCTTATACCATCGGCATCGGAACCGTCCCCTCGAGAGGGGACGTTTTCACTTGCTGACGGCGTGCGCGATTATCTTGCGCATGACGGTGGGCAACGCCCGCTCCGTCAGTTTGTCCAGGGTCACCCAGGCGGTTCCCGGGGAGAGCTTGGCCAGACGCGAGGTCGTGGCGGTGGCGTGGGCCACCACCAGCTCGAGATGGAAATGCGTGAACGTGTGGCGCACGCCGCCCTCCAACACCTTCCAGTTGGCCGGCACCGGCGCCTCCTTCAGCGCTTCGGCCACGACCAGCCTGCCCTCGCGCCAGGCGCTCGACGGCACCTCGTCCATGCCGCCCAGTAGTCCCCGCGGCGGGCGCTTGCGCAGCAGCACCGCGCCCTCGCGATTGGACAGCACGAAGGCGACGCCACGCCGCGTCGGCTTGAGGGTCTTGGGTGCGCGGCGCGGCAGCTCCTCGGCGATGCCCTGCCGGCGGCCCTCGCATCCCGCCATCAGCGGACAGATCACGCAGCTGGGCTTGCGCGGCGTGCACACGGTGGCGCCGAGATCCATCATCGCCTGGGCGTAGTCGCCGGCGCGCTTGGTCGGCACCAGTTCGGCCGCGCGCAGCTGGATCTCGGGCTTCACGTCGGGCAGCGGCGTCTGCAGCGCCAGCAGGCGCGCGATCACGCGCTCGACGTTGCCGTCGACCGCCGATGCCGGATGGTCGAAGGCGATCGCGCGGATCGCCGCGGCGGTGTAGGGCCCGATCCCCGGCAGGGCGAGCAGCGCTGCGGCGTCCTCGGGGAAGTGCCCGCCGTGGCGCTCGACCACGGCCTTCGCGCCGGCGTGCAGGTTGCGCGCGCGGGCGTAGTAGCCCAGCCCCGCCCACGCCGAGAGCACGTCGTCGAGCGGCGCGGCCGCCAGCGCCTCGACCGTGGGCCAGCGCTTCACGAAGCGGTGAAAATAGTCGTGAACCGTGACCACCGTGGTCTGCTGCAGCATGATCTCGGAAAGCCAGACGCGGTAAGGCTCGGTGCGCTCTCCCGCCGGCGCGCGCCACGGCATGGTGCGACGATGACGATCGTACCAGGCGAGCAGACGAGTGGCGTGGGTAATGGTCATGTAAGGGAGCCTGCCCTACCATAAGGCACAGCGTTTGAAAGGACCCATGCGGGAAAACGGCTTCCGTGCCATCGGCGGTTTGACCCAGCGGCTCACCTCGGGCTTCGCCAAGGGGCGCAGCACGTCGATCGCACGCCTGCGCGCCGACTGGACGGCGATCGTCGGCCCCGAACTCGCACGCTGCACGCAGCCCGAGGCGCTGATCGCCGGCCGCGGCGGCCGCGCCGGAGCGAAGCTGCTGCGCCTGCGCGTGGCGGGGGCCGCCGCGCTCGAGGTCCAGCATCGCAGCGCGCAGATCGTCGAGCGCGTGAACGCCTATCTCGGTCACCGCCAGATCGACGACATCCGCCTGATGCAAGGCGCCATCGCGCGGCCGCCGGCGCCGCGCTCCATCCCGAAGCCCGCGCCCGAGGTCGTGGCCCGGATGGACGGCCAGGTCGCGGGGGTGAAGGATCCGGAGCTGCGCGCGGCGCTGGCGCGGCTGGGCGCGCGCATCGCCACCAGCCGCGACACCGGCCGGCGCGGCGTGCTGCTGGGGATGATGGGATCGCTGTTGCTGGTGCGCGGCGCGCGGGCGCAGAGCGAGGATGCCGCCCAGTATCTCGCCGCCGTGCCGGGCGACCACATCCTGGGCGATCCGGCGGCGCCCAACATCATCATCGACTACTTCTCGCTCACCTGCCCGCACTGCGCGAACTTCAACGCCGCGGTCCTGCCGCCGCTGCGCCAGGAGTGGATCGACACCGGCAAGGCCCGCCTGATCATGCGGCATTTCCCCTCGGACGGGATCGCCACCCACGCCGCCCTCCTGTCGGAGTGCGCCGGCCCGGCCAGGTTCTACGAGACGCTCGATGCCCTGTTCCGGGCCCAGATCGACTGGCTGACCGCCTCCGACCCGGACGCCGAGATGATCAAGGTGCTGGTCGGGCGGGGGATCGGGCAGAAGGCCGCAAATGCCTGCCTGGCCGACGACCGGCTTTTGAACAAAGTCATCGCCGATGTGCAGTCGGGCCAGGCCCTCCAGGTCCGGTCGACGCCCAGCCTGTTCATCAACGAGCAGTTCTACGGCATGCCGGGCGATGGGGCGGCGGGCATTTCTGCGATTCTACGGCAGGTGGAGCGGTAAATCGTTCGGGATGGCCCCGAACTTGTTTGACTCCCCACAGGCTCAATTCCCAAGATGTAGTGGAGAGGAAGAGATTATGCGGAATATCTTGATTGTCGCCGGCGGTGCCGTGGCGGTGGTCGCAATTGCGGCTGGCGTGTACTTCGGCAGCCGTCCGACCGTGCCCGGCCCGGTGCCGGTTGCGGCGGCCGTGGCGGCTGGTGGCGGGACGTCAGCGGGCGGGACGGCGGGCGGGGCGGCCGATGCGGCGCCGGCCACCGGCAAGAGTCTGCTCGAGGTCCAGCCGGGCGACCATGTCATGGGCGACCTCAAGGCGCCGATCACCATGATCGAGTACGCCTCGCTGACCTGTCCGCACTGCGCGCACTTCAACACGACGGTGCTGCCGGAGCTCGAGAAGAAGTGGGTGGCGACCGGCAAGGTGCGCCTGATCTACCGCGACTTCCCGCTCGACCAGATGGCGACCAAGGCCGCCCAGCTCGCCGAGTGCGCGGGCAACGACAAGTACTACGCCGTCCTCGACATGATCTTCCGCGGCCAGGGCACGTGGGCCACCGCGACCGATCCGATCGCCGAGCTCTCCAAGTCGCTGCGCATCGCCGGCATGGGCGACAACGAAGTGAAGGCGTGCCTGGCCAACGATGCCGTGGCCACCGGCGTGATCAACGATTACCGCGGCGGCGAGTCGCTCGGCGTCAACTCGACGCCGACGATCTTCGTCAACGGCGAGCAGTTCAAGGGCGCGCGATCGGTCGAAGAATTCGACGCGGTGTTCACCAAGCTGGCGAAGTAGCCAACCAACCGAGTAACAAGACAGGCGTGGGGTAAATGGTGCAGTTCGACAAACTCCGGCTCTCCGGTTTCAAGTCCTTCGTCGATCCGACCGAACTCGCCATCGAGCCCGGCATGACCGGCATCGTCGGTCCCAACGGCTGCGGCAAGTCGAACCTCGTCGAGGCCCTGAAGTGGGTGATGGGCGAGACGTCGGCCAAGCAGATGCGCGGCTCGGAGATGGAGGACGTGATCTTCGCCGGTGCGGGCACGCGGCCCGCGCGCAACATCGCCGAAGTGACCCTGTCGCTCGACAACAAGACGCGCAGCGCGCCCGCCATGGTGAACGACGCCGACCAGCTCGACGTCGTGCGCCGCATCGAGCGCGGCCACGGCTCGGCCTATTCGGTCAATGGCCGCGAGATCCGCGCCCGTGACGTCCAGACGCTGTTCGCCGACGCCGCCACGGGCTCGCGCTCGACCGCGCTGGTCAGCCAGGGCCGGGTCGGCACGCTGATCAACGCCAAGCCCGCCGATCGCCGCTCGATCATCGACGAGGCGGCCGGCATCACCGGCCTCTATGCCCGCCGGCACGAGGCCGAGCTGCGCCTGCGCGCGGCCGAGCAGAATCTGGCGCGCGTGCAGGACGTGCTCGTCGCCCTCGAAGAGCAGCACAAGGGCCTGAAGCGCCAGGCGCGCCAGGCCAGCCGCTATCGCAATCTCTCCGACCACATCCGCCGAGCCGAGGCAGCCGTCCTGGCGCTGAAGCTGGCCAACGCCGAACGCGAACTGGCCGATGCCGGCGAGCGCCTGAAGGAAGCCGAGGCGCAGGTCGCCGACCTCACGCGCTTCGTGGGCATCGCCACAACGGCACAGGCCGAGTGCGCCACCGCGCTGCCGCCGCTGCGCAACGACGAAGCCGCCGCTGCCGCCGCGCTGCAGCGCCTGCGCTCGGCGCACGACGCGCTGAACGCCGAGGCCGAGCGCGTGGCCGCCGCCCAGCAGGAGGCCGAGACCCGGCTTTCCCAGACCGAGTCCGACCTGGCCCGCGAGCGCGGCCGCAAGGGCGACGCCGAGACCGCGATCGGCGATCTCGACAGCCAGCGCGCAGCCTTGGAGCAGGCGCGCGTGGGCGAGGACGACCGCGCCGCCTCGGCCCGCCAGGCGCGCGACGAAGCGCACGAGGCGACCGCCGCCGCCGAGGGCGAGCACGAGCATCTGACCCGCCAGATCGCCGACGACGAGGCGCTGCGCGACAGCGTGAGCCGCGAGATCGCCGAGCTGCGCGAGCGCCTGCGCCGCCTGCAGGCGCGCCGCGAGGAGATCGCCGCCCAGCAGCGCCAGGTCGAGAGCGAACTGGCCAGCCTGCCGGCGCTGCCCGACGTCGAGGCCGCCCTCGATGTCGCGCGCACCGCGCTCGACGAGGCGCGTCTCAAGGGCGAGCAGGCCATCGACGCCGCCCGCGAGGCCGAGCGCTACGAGTCGGATGCCGCCCGCCAGGCCGTCGCCAAGGCCGAGGCCGAGCGCATCGAGACCGAGCACGCCCGCGCCGGCGAGCGCCAGGCCGCCGAGGCGAGCCACGCCATCGCCGCCGAGACGCTGCAGAAGAGCAACGCGCGCCTGACCAAGCTGCGCGCCGAGGAAGGCGGCCTGGCCGCCGCGCTGAAGTCGGCCGCCGACTCGTTGTGGCCGCCGCTGCTCGACGCGCTCACCGTCGAGCCCGGCTTCGAGACGGCGCTGGGCGCGGCCTTCGGCGAGGACCTCGAGGCCTCGTCCGATCGCGGCGCGCCGGTTCACTGGCTGCCGCTCGGCGTGCTGGCCGATGCGCCGGCCCTGCCGGAAGGCGCCACGCCTTTGTCGGCCCACGTGCAGGCGCTGCCCGAACTGGCCCGCCGCCTGGCCTTCATCGGCATCGTCACCGACGACGCCACGGGTGCGGCGCTGCAGCCCAGCCTCAAGGCCGGCCAGCAGCTCGTCACCACCGAGGGCGCCGTGTGGCGCTGGGACGGCTACACGATGCGCGCCGGTGCGCCGACGCCGGCCGCGGTGCGGCTGAGCCAGCGCAACCGCCTGGCCGAGATCCGCCAGCAGATCGACGGCGTCGCCGCCGAGCACGCCCGGCACCAGGCCCGGGTCGACGCCGAGACCGGCTGGCTGGCCGCCGCGCGCGACGCGGAGAAGACCTGCGTCGAGCAGGCCCGCACGCACGAGCGCGCCGTGGCCGACGCCTCGCGCCGCAAGACCCAGGACGCGGGCGAGGCGACCCGCGCGGCCGAGCGCGCCGCGCAGAGCACCATCGCCGCGGCCGAGAGCGCCGCCACCAGGGCGCGCGAGCATCACACCGACGTGGCGCGCCGCACCGACCAGCTGCGCACGCGCCTGGCCGGCATCGAGCAGGTGGTGGCCGAGATCCAGGCCGACGTCGCCGAGGCCGAGATGCGCCGCACTTTCCGCGAGGCGCGCCTGTCGTCGATCGCCGACACCCAGGCCGATCGCGTGGCCGCGGGCGCGCTGCGCGCCCGCATCGCCGAGCTGCGCGCCGCGCTGGTCGAGGCCGAGGGCCTGTGCGACCGGCTGGCCCGCGAATCCGAGATGCGGATCGAGCGGCTGGGCAAGATCGCCCACGACCACGCCGGTTGGAGCACCCGCCTGTCCGACGCCGACGGCCAGATCGTCGAGCTCGACGCCCGCCGCGAGCAGATCGCCGCGGCGATCGCCGAGCTGGCCGCCAAGCCGGCCGAGATCGACGCCAGGAAGCTGGCGCTCGGCCAGGAGATCGACAAGGCCGAGACCAACCGCCAGGAAGCCGCCGACCGCCTCGCCATCGGCGAGACCCGGCTCGGCGAGGCCGACAAGGCGATGCGCCAGGCCGAGGGCGAACTGGCCGCAGCGCGCGAGAGCCGCGTGCGCCGCGAGGGCCTGTCCGAGCAGGCGACCAAGGACCGCGAGGCCGTCGTCGAGCGCATCGTCGAGCGCCTGCGCTGCGAGCCCGCCGGCGTGCTGGCGCTGGCCGAGGTCGAGACGCTGGAGGAGCTGCCCGAACTCGACAAGGCCGAGCACAAGCTCGAGCGCCTCGTCCACGAGCGCGAGACCATGGGCGCCGTCAACCTGCGCGCCGAGGAAGAGGCCAACGAGCTCGAGCAGCAGATCACCGGCATGACGGCCGAGCGCGACGACCTGGTCGCCGCCATCGGCCGCCTGCGCCAGGGCATCCAGAGCCTGAACCGCGAGGGCCGCGAGCGCTTCCTCGCCGCCTTCGAACAGGTCAGCGGCCACTTCCAGCAGCTCTTCACCAAGCTGTTCGGCGGCGGCAAGGCGGAACTCCGCCTCACCGAGTCGGAGGATCCGCTCGAGGCCGGCCTCGAGATCCACGCCTCGCCGCCGGGCAAGAAGCTGCAGGTCATGTCGCTGCTCTCGGGCGGCGAGCAGGCGCTGACGGCCCTGTCGCTGCTGTTCGCGGTGTTCATGACCAACCCGGCGCCGATCTGTGTGCTGGACGAGGTCGATGCGCCGCTGGACGACCTCAACGTGGAGCGCTTCTGCGGCCTGGTGAAGGACATCGCCGGCCGCACCGACACGCGCTTCATGGTCATCACCCACCATCGCGTGACCATGGCCCGCATGGACCGCCTCTACGGCGTCACCATGGCCGAACAGGGCGTTTCACAGCTGGTGTCGGTCAACCTGCAGGAGGCCGACAGGATGGTGGCGTAAGCCACCATCGGATGGTCGCCTGGACCAAGTTCAACCCAAGCAACAAGACTATCTTCCTCTCAAATCGACTGGGCGCCGGCTCTCCCACGAGCCGGCGCCCTTCTCTTTGGCGGACGGTGCCTGTATTTTCCCGCCATGCCCGACACGCTCGCTCCCGCCGCCACCGACACGATCGAACTGACGCGCGCGCTCGTGCGCTGCGAGAGCGTGACGCCGCGCGAGGCGGGCGCCCTGCAACTGCTCGAGAAGGTGCTGGCGTCCGTCGGCTTCCGCTGCGAGCGCATGGACTTCACCGAGAAGGGCAGCGACGACGTCGCCAACCTCTATGCCCGGATCGGCGAAGACAAGAACGGCAACGGCCGCCACTTCTGCTTCGCCGGCCACTCCGACGTCGTGCCGGTGGGCGACCTGTCGTCGTGGACGATCGGCCCGTTCGCCGCCGAGCTGTCGGGCGGCTACCTGTTCGGGCGCGGCGCCGCCGACATGAAGGGCGCGATCGCGGCCTTCACCGATGCCGCCCAGCGCTTCGTCGCGCGGCGCGGCAGCAACTTCGGCGGCGCGATCAGCCTGCTGATCACCGGCGACGAGGAAGGCCCCGCGGTCAACGGCACGGTGAAGATGCTGCAGCGCCTGGCCGACCGGGCTGAGAAGATCGACGCCTGCGTCGTCGGCGAGCCCACCAGCTCGAAGCGCTTCGGCGACATGATGAAGATCGGCCGGCGCGGCAGCATGACGGTCGACCTGGTCGTGCGCGGCGTGCAGGGCCACGTGGCCTATCCCGAGCGGCTCGACAACGCGGTTCATCGCCTGTCGGCGATCATCGAGGCGCTGGTGCGCGAGCCGATCGACAAGGGCAGCACGCATTTCCAGCCGACGTCGCTGCAGTTCACCACGGTCGACGTCGGCAACCCGGCGACCAACATCGCCCCGGGCGTCGCCAAGGCGCGCTTCAACACGCGCTTCAACGACCTGTGGACGTCCAGGACGCTGCTCGCGCACCTCAAGGAACGCATCGAGCGTGCCAATACGAACCTGGGCGGCAACGGCATCGTCGAATACCAGGTCTCGGTCTCGGGCGAATCCTTCTACACCCCGCCGGGGCCGCTCTCCGAGCTGGTCGCCGGCGCGGTGCGCGACGTGGCCGGGGTCGAGTGCGAGCTGTCGACCACCGGCGGCACTTCTGACGCACGCTTCATCCGCAGCCACTGCCCGGTGCTGGAGTTCGGCCTGGTGGGCGAGAGCATGCACAAGGTCGACGAGAAGAGCGCGATCGCCGACTTGAGGACGCTGAGCCGCGTCTACGAGACCATGCTCGACCGCTACTTCGCCAGCTAGGGAGACCGGCGTGCTGAGTACCAGTGACATCGCCCGCGGCACGCGCGGCGCCGTCCGGTTCCTGCAGCGCGATCCCGGCGCGCCGTACTATTTCGACAACACGCTGGAGGCCTGCCTCGCCTCGTTCCGGGTGATGGCGCTGGCGGCGCCGCTCTACGGGCTCTACCTGCTGCTCTACTATTCGAGCGTCGACACCACGGCCGATGCGTTCGAGATCATGGCCGTCGAGGCGCTGCACTTCGTCGTCGACTGGCTGCTGTTCCCGGTGCTGTTCTACGAGATCGCGCGCCGCCGCCGGTGGCTCGCCAACTACCCGCGCTACATCGCGGCGCTCAACTGGATCAACCTGCCGGTCATGGCGCTGGCGGTGATCGCGCTCGGCGTGGCGATGGTGACGCCGCGCGCGGTCGGCCAGCTCGTCGGCATGGCGACGCAGTTCCTGTTCTACTACTGGTTCGTGATGGCCACGCGCCTGTCGCTCGGCGTCAGCTGGCCGCAGTCGATCCTGCTGCTGATCGTCAACTGGATGCCGTCGCTGCTGCTGTCACTCATCGTCGACCGCGTCCTCGGCGTCGTCCCGCTGCCCGGTACCTGAGGGGCCGTAGCGCACTTCCATGAGGCAGAGGCCGAGCGGCGGCGCGGTCGGCCCGGCGCGCGTGCGGTCGCGCGCCGCCAGTGCCTCCTCGACGTCGCGCCGGCTCCATTGGCCGCGCCCGACCAGCGCCAGCGTGCCGACCAGGATGCGCACCTGGTTGTGCAGGAACGAGCGGGCGCCGACGTCGATGACGACTTCCTCGCCGTCGCGCCGCACCGACAGTTCGTCGAGCGTGCGGATCGACGACTTGGCCTGGCACGCCACCGACCGGAAGCTGTTGAAGTCGTGATGGCCGACCAGCACCTCGATGGCTTCCGACATCCTGGCGAGATCGAGCGGCACCGGCACGTGCCAGACGAAGCCGGCGTCGATGCCGGCGCGCGTGCGGCGGTTCAGGATGCGATAGCGGTAACGCCGGTAGTTGGCCGAGAAGCGGGCGTGGAAGCCCGGCGCCGCCAGCTCGACCGTCGGCACGGCGATCGGATTGGGCTTCAGGTGATAGTTCAGCGCGCCGCGCACTTCCTCGAGGGGCTTCCCGACGGCGAGATCGAAGTGGGCGACCTGGCCGCGCGCATGGACGCCCGAATCGGTGCGGCCGGCGCCGCGCACCGGCACGCGCTCGCCGGAGAAGGCGAACACGGCGTCCTCGAGCGACGCCTGGATCGACGGACCGGTGTCCTGGCGCTGCCAGCCGACGAAGGGGCCGCCGTCGTACTCGACCGAGATCCTGTAGCGCGGCATGGGATCAGCGCGGCCGCGTCTGCGGCAGCGAGACCACGGCGGGCGAGGGCAGCACCGTGCCGGCGGGAAGGTCGAAGCCGCGCAGGAAGGCGTCGGCCGGCGTCGCCTGCTTGCCCGGCCGCTGCAGCTTCAGCAGCTTGAGCCCGCCCGAGCCGCAGGCCACCACCGGGCAGCCGTCGCGCGCCACGCCGAGCGTACCCGGCGCACCGGCGGCCAGGGTGAGGGCGGCCTGCAGCACCTTGATGCGTTCGGTGGTGCCGGCCGCGTTCTTCGGCAGGTCGAACGCGGTGCCGGGCCAGGGATGGAAGGCACGCACCTTGCGCTCGAGCTCGGCGGCGGGCCGGCGCCAGTCGAGCACGCCTTCCTCCTTGCCGAGCTTGTGGGCGTAGGTGACCCCCTCCTGGGGTTGCGGCGTGGGGTCGATCGACTTGCGCACCAGCCCGTCGAGCGTCGAGACGATCAGGGTGGCGCCCATGTCGGCCAGGCGGTCGTGGACGCTGGCGGCGGTGTCCGCCGCCGAGATCGGCGTGCGCTCGGCCAGCAGCATCGCGCCGGTGTCGAGGCCCTCGTCCATGCGCATGGTGGTGACGCCGGTCTCCGCGTCGCCCGCCAGGATCGCGCGATGGATCGGCGCGGCGCCGCGCCAGCGCGGCAGCAGCGAGCCATGGATGTTGACGCAACCCAGCACCGGCGCGTCGAGGAAGGCGCGCGTCAGGAGGTGGCCGTAGGAAACGACGACGGCTGCGTCGAGGTCGAGCGCGCGGAAGGCTGCGGCCTCGGCGTCGCTCTTCAGGCTGGCCGGCGTGCGCACGGCCAGGCCCAGAGAATCCGCCAGCAGGTGCACCGGCGTCTTGCGCTCCTGCTGGCCGCGGCCGGCGGGTTTCGGCGCGCGGGTGTAGACGGCCACCACGTCGTGGCCGGCCTCGACCAGGGCCTTGAGGGCGGGCACGGCGAACTCCGACGTGCCCAGGAACGCGATCTTCATTGCTGCATCTTATAGGCAGGCGCGCGCCGGTGAGCTAGGTATGCGCCCGCAATGGACGTCGCCACCCCCATGACCGGCAAGGGACCCGCCGCCAACCTCGCCGCCCGCCGCGCCGCCGGCGAGGTCCATGCCGATCCCGTGCAGGAGAAGATCGTGGCCCGCCTGCAGGCCGTGCACGACCAGTTGAAGGCCCGGCCAGGCCACCCGGCCAGGCCCGGCTTCCTGGCGCGCCTGGGGCTGGCGAAGGCCGACAAGCCGCAGGACGGGCCGCATGGCCTGTACATCTGGGGGCCGGTCGGGCGCGGCAAGTCGATGCTGATGGACCTGTTCTTCGCCGACGCGCCCGTCGCCCGCAAAAGGCGCGTCCATTTCCACGAGTTCATGCTCGAGGTCCACGAGCGCCTGCACCGGCGGCGCGAGGAGCTGGCGGCCAACGGCGCGCCGCCGGAGGCCGACACGATCGTGCCGATCGCGCGGGCGATCGCGGCCGAGACGCGGCTGCTGTGCTTCGACGAATTCCAGGTCACCAACATCGCCGACGCCATGATCCTCGGCCGGCTGTTCGAG
>Ga0070681_10004998_pt1 | contig 12769 bp, 12 predicted proteins | sample KBSC83BmetaG_FD_65650 | JGI IMG/M metagenome (GOLD analysis project Ga0070681, IMG submission 65650) | Corn rhizosphere microbial communities from Kellogg Biological Station, Michigan, USA - KBS C8-3B metaG | ecosystem: Host-associated > Plants > Roots > Rhizosphere | place: USA: Michigan... | reverse complement strand
GTTCGGATCGACGCTGGTGGTGGCCGAGATGGCCGGCACGCGGCTCCTGCCGTCGACGTTCCTCGCCGCCATCGTGGCCCTGTTCCTCACCAGCCGGGTCTCGATGATCGAGGCCCAGCGCACCCGGGAGGGCGCCTTCGAGGAGGCGACGATCGACCGTGACGCCATCACCGCCGAGCCCGGTCCCGGCGTGATCATGGCCGGGGAGACCCCCGACGTCCCCGAGCCGCCGGCCGAGCCCCTCCCGCCGGCGGAGCCGGGCCCCCCGATCTCGGCCCGGTCGAACCCGCTACCTGCGTCACCGGAACCCCGCAGGACTCCTCCGCTCGACGGAGCACGTCCCGACCCCGCCAGCGCGACACCCCGCGGGGAAGAGTCGACAGGATGACCTCGCGTCACCGGCGATCCGCACCCCGTCGCGACCGGGAGAACGACCACCAGCGGCGACGGCCGTTCTCCCCGAGGTGCACCCAGCCGGGCTGCAGCCGCTCGCTCTCCATCCGCACCCGCCGGGCCCGGAGGACGTCGGTGCGGGTGCACATCCCGACGAGCTTCCGCCCCGACACGACCGGCAGGTGGCCGACGTCCTCCTCCAGCATGCGGCGGAGGGCCACGAGCAGCGTGTCGCCCGGCCCGGCGGTCACGACGTCAGCGGTGGCGATCGTCGACAGCGGCAGGTTGTCGTGGCCCCGGGCCTGGAGGAAGTCGTGCCGGGCCACGATCCCGACGCAGGCGCCTCGCTCGTCGACGAGCGGGTAGGCGCCGTGCTGGCCGGCCTCGAGGCGCTCTCTCGCCTCGCCGATCAGCATCGTGGGGCTGAAGGTCTCGACGTCAGCGGTCATCACGTCGCGCACCAGGACGCTGCGGAGGATGTCGACCTCGAAGTCCGACTGCACGCGCAGCCCCCGCCGCGACAGCTTCTCGGTCATGAGGCTGTCGGGCAGGAAGGTGGTGGCCACGATTTCGGCCACGACGCTGGCCAGCATGAGCGGCAGGATGATCTGGTAGTCGCGGGTCAGTTCGAACAGGAAGACGATCGCCGTGAACGTCGCCCGGACCGACGCTCCGAAGGTGGCGGCCATGGCCACCAGGGCGAAGCCGCCCGGTGAGATGTGCGCCCCGGGCAGGACCTTGTCGGCGCCGACACCGAGCAGCGTGCCGACCGAGCCGCTGATCAGCAGCAGCGGCGCCAGCGTCCCGCCCGACGTGCCCGAGGCGAGAGCGATCACCCAGGCCACGAACTTGGCCGCCGCCAGGCCGGCGACCGCCCCGACCGCCAGCCTGGCCGTGAGGACGTCGCTGATGGCGTCGTACCCGACGCCGAGCGCCCGGGGCTCGGCCAGCCCGACGAGGGCGAAGCCGACCGCCCCGATGAGTGGATGCCAGAAGGGGCGGACGGGCAGCCGCCGGTAGCCCGCCTCGACCAGGAACAGCCCCCGGGTGATGATCACGGCCAGCAACCCGCAGGCCAGCCCCAGGACGGCGTAGACGGGGAGCTTCTCCAGGCCGGTGTAGTCGTGGGGCGGAACGGCGAAGAGCGGGCCCGTGCCGAACAGCGCCGAATGGGCGCCGCCGGCCAGCGTCGTCGAGACCACGAGCGGCACGAAGGCCCGGACCGAGAACTCGAACAGCAGCAGTTCGATGGCCAGCACGACGGAGGCCAGCGGGGTGCCGAAGGTCGCCGCCATGCCGCCGGCCGCGCCGCAGGCCAGGAGGATCTTCCGCTCCGAGGGTGTCACCGGGAGGACCTGGCCCATGAGCGACCCCAGGGCGCCGCCGGTCACGATGATCGGCCCCTCCGCCCCGAACGGCCCGCCCGTCCCGATGGCGATGGCCGCCGAGAGGGGCTTGGCGAAGGCCGCCCGGGGCGGGATCCGGCTCTGCTTGGTCAGCACGGCCTCCATGGCCTCGGGGATCCCGTGGCCCCGGATCTCCGGCGACCACAGCGCCAGCAACGACACCACGAGGCCGCCGGCGACGGCGACCAGCACGAGGTTCGGGCCCCGGTGCAGCCGGGAGAACGACGGCAGCGTCCACGAGAGGTGATGGAACAGAGCCACGTTGGTGATCCCGGCGATGAGGTGGATGAGCACCCAGGCCGCCCCGCCCCCGAGCAGCCCGAGGACGGTGGCCAGAGCGCTCAGGAGCACCAGCCGGTCCGGGCTGCTCGGCCCCGCGCGACTCACACCGGCACGTCTTCCCCGAACGCGGCCGCTTCAGCCGCTCGGCGGCCGGCCGCCCGGACCTAGCGTAGGGTCGCGGTCGTGCTGACCGACGAGCAGTTCGCCCGGATCCTGGAGTTCCGGGTCGCCCTGCGCCGTTTCGGCCGGTTCAGCGAGGAGCAGGCCGGCAAGCTCGACATGACAGCGGCGCAGTACCAGCTGCTGCTGGCCGTCCGGGGCCACGGCCACCCGCTCGGCCCGACGATCGCCGACATCGCCCGCTACCTCCTCATCCGCCACCACAGCGCCGTCGGGCTCGTCGACCGGACGCGGGACCTGGGCCTCATCGAGCGCCGCCGCGACGGCGACGACCAGCGGCTCGTGCGCCTCGTACTCACGCCCCTGGGCGATGAACGCCTCAACGCCCTGGCCCAGGCCCACCTGAAGGAGCTCCACCGGCTGGCCGAGGTCCTCGGCGCCCTGCTCGACAGCGAGCAGGCGGGTTCTGCGGACGGCGCGGCCGGGTAGACGGGTGCCATGAGCTTCGTCCTGGTCGTCGTCCTCGTCCTCGTCGTCGCCCTCGTCGTGCTGGCGCTGGTCCGCCACGACGCCTCCGCCCGTCCCCGGGCCGAGTCGCGCCACCGGCCGCCCGAGGGCTGAGGCGATGGCCGCCCGGCGCCGGCCGCTCGCAACGTCGGGCTGATCGCTCGGGCTCGGTCGATCCGACCGCCCACGGCGAAGTGGGCGGCCCGAAGACCGCCCCCTTCTTCTGTCTTGCCCGTTCCAGCAACGATCAGCCGTCGGCGACCGCTGTGCTGCCGTCACCGGTCCCACCGGGGTTGCCGTTGCCGCTCCCGGTGTTGTTGCTGTTCGTGCTGGTCTCGGTCGTCGTCGCCGACGACAGTCGGTCGACGTCTGCGTCGAGTTGTTGGAGCCGGTGTTGGTCTCGGTCGTCGAGTTGTTGTTGCCGTCCACCGACCCACCGGCACCGCCGGCACCGCCGCCACCACCGGCACCACCGGCACCACCGGCGCCGCCGTTCCCGGCGGTGTTCACCTGCTTGTTGCTGGAGCCCATCGAGTTCGAGTTGCTCTGCCCGTTGGCCTGCGTCGACAGCGGTAGGCCGTCCGGTAATGGACTCCGAGACCGGGATCAGACCCCTATCAGGCCGGGACGCCGGGGACGGCGAGTCGGCCGGGTCATCACGACGACGCCGAAGCCGAGCAACATGAGCCCGAGCCCGAACAGCCCGTCCCGCGTGCTCGTGGACCCGGTCCGGGCCAGGTCCCCGGGAGCCGTGCCCGCTCCGGTCGTCGGCCCGCCACCAGGGGCCGACGAGGCCGGCGCGCCGGCGGTCGGCGCCGCCTTGGTCGACGGCGGACCCACCGCACCCGAGGCCGTCCGGCCCGGCGCGCCCGGAGCGGCCGCGGACTTCGGCGGAGCGGCGATGTGGGGCCCGACGGACGCCGGACCGCGGGTGGCGCCCGGCGCCGCGGCAGCCGGCGGCGGCCCCGCCGGGGGCGCCGGCGGCTGGAACGCCGGGGCGGCGGCCGGCTCGCCCGGGGCGGCCTGGGCCGTGAACCCGATGTCGGGCACCCGGTCGCTGACCACCTGGGCGTTGGCGTCCTTGGGGTTGGAGCTGATGAACGACATCACCGCCCAATAGAGGGACTTCGGGCTCCCGATGCACTTGGGATCGAAGACGACGGTGTAGCCGTCCTGGGCCGAGAAGCTGGCCGAGTCGGCGTCGCAGACCGAGTCGCTGTCGGGCTTGCCGGCGTCGAAGACGGCGCCGTAGAGCTCACCCTTGTCGGTGGCGAATTCGAGGGTGTAGTCGACCTTGCCGTCGTTGTTGGTGTCGAAGTCCCACTCGAGGTCGTCGGAGTCGCTCCAGGCGGCGTCCTTCAGCGGGTCGGTCGCGGTCTTCAGCTGGACCTTCATCCGGATCCAGCCCGGCGCCCATTCGAGCGACGCCCCGGTGATGTCGGCCCGGCCGTTGTCGAAGAGACCGCCGGTGACGCCGTTGACGATGTCGCCGACCCCGTCGACCACCTTCTGGACCGTCGTGACGAGCGGCGGCGCCGTGTCGGCCGCCCCGGCTCCGGGCGGCCCCATGACCAGCCCGAGCCCCATGGCCAGGACCACGACACCCGCCATTCGGCGAATCCCCACGAGCCACCCCCAGTCGACGAGCACGTCAGGCGCCGGGGCCCACTACCCGCCCCTTTTGTCGTTTTTCGACAGTTTGGGCCGTTTCCCTGCTTTTATCCCCAGTGCACCATTCAGGATACCGCGGCCGCCGACTCCTCCCAGGCCAGACGGGGGGCGTCGGCCCAGAGCCGGTCGAGGTTGTAGTAGCCCCTCGTCTCCTCCAGGAAGACGTGGGCCACGAAGTCGCCGTAGTCGAGCAGCACCCAGGAGGCGTCCTGCAGGCCCTCGCTGCGGATGGGCCCGGGATGGCCCTCCTCCTTCAGCCTCTTCTCGATCTCCTCGGCGATCGTGCGCACCTGGCGCACGTTCCTGCCGCTGGTGATCACGAACACCTCGGTGATGCCGATGATCGGGCCGACATCGAGGACGAGCGTGTCCGCGCCGTTCTTCGCCGCCGCCGCCCGGGCGGCGACGATGCTGCGACTACGGGCGTCTTCCGTGGGATCCCTCCTCAGGGTGCGGGGACGGCGACGGGCCGGGACGCAAAAAGGCGCCGGGATCCGGTCCCGACGCCAAACCTGCCGAAATCGCCGTCATCTGCCCACCAGTCTATCGGGACCGTCCAGACCGGCGGGTCAGGGCCGGTACAGCCCCCGCTCGACGATCAGCCGGACGGCCCCCGGCGGCACCAGCCCGTCGAGGGGCCAGCCCCGGGCCGCCCGGGCCCGGAGCTCGGTCGACGACACGTCGAGCCGGGGGATGGCCACGCGCCGGCACGGCCAGCCTTCGGGGAGGCCGTCCGCCGGCGGCCCCTCGTCGGGCGGGGCGTCCCCGGAGCGGTCGACCACCACCAGCGTCGCCAGCCCCGGGAGCCGCTCGATCCCCACCCACGTCTTCATCGTCGCCGCCACGTCGGCGCCGACGATCAGGAAGAGCTCCCGGCCCGGCCCGGCCAGCGCCTCGAGCGTCTGGTACGTGTAGCTCGGCCCGTCGCGCTCGACCTCCAGCGGCGAGACCTCGAGCCCGTCGATCCCGTCCACCGCCGCCTGCACCATGGCCAGCCGGTCGGTGGCCGGCGCGGCCACGCTTCCCCGCTTCTGCCACGGGTCGCCGGCCGGGACGAGGATCACCCGGTCGAGCCCGAGCGCCCGGCGGGCCTCGACCGCCGCCACGACATGGGCGACGTGGACGGGGTCGAACGTCCCGCCGTAGACGCCGACCCGCTCCGACCGATGGGAAGTCGCCACAGTGCGGGGGAGCATACGAGCCCCCCGATCGGTAACGTGCCGCGAATGGCGACCGCTCACGTCCTCGTGCGGGTCTGGCTGCCCGACCGCCCGGGGGCCCTCGGTCAGGTCGCCTCCCGGATCGGCTCCGTCCGGGGCGACATCATCGGCGTCGACGTCCTGGAGTGCGACGGCGGCGTGGCCATCGACGAGTTCGCCGTCAACCTGGCCGACCCCGAGCTCGTGCCGATGCTCGTGCGGGAGATCGAGGAGGTCGACGGCGCCTCGGTCGAGGAGGTCCGGGTGGTCAACCACTTCCCCGACCCCCGCCTCGACGCCCTGGAGGGAGCGGCGCGCCTCTGCCAGGCCGGCAACGTGAAGGAGCTCCACGAGGTGCTCGTCGACCAGGTGCGCAGGGAGTTCCTGGCCGAGTGGGCCGCCCTCGTCGTGGACGTCGGCCCGCAGGAGGAGCACGTCGGCGGCAACGGCGCGGGCGGCGAGCAGGCGGCGGTGGCCGCCACCGCCGGCGCCGCCCCCGGCGCCGACCACCTCGAGGCCCTGGCCCTCGGCGTGGCCGCCTCCCCGCTGGTGGCCAGCGGCGCCGCCGGCCCCGAGGACCTGGCCGCCGCGCCGCTGGCCGGCCACCGGGCCGTGCTGCTGGCCAGCCGCAGCGGCTACGCCCTCCGGGAGCGGGAGCGGGGCCAGCTCATCGCCCTCGGCCGGATCGCCGACCGCCTCTGGACGCTCCTGTCAGGCGCCTGAACCCGCCTCGACCGGCAGGTAGACCCGGGCGCCGTGGTCGACGAACTCGGCCGCCTTCTCCTTCAGCCCGATCTCCACCGCCGCCTCCGGACTGAGGCCGTGTTCCTCGGCGTAGGCCCGGACGTCGGCGGTGATCCGCATCGAGCAGAACTTCGGCCCGCACATCGAGCAGAAGTGGGCGGTCTTGGCTCCCTCGGCGGGCAGGGTCTCGTCGTGGAACGACCGGGCCGTCTCGGGGTCGAGCGACAGCTCGAACTGGTCGGCCCAGCGGAACTCGAAGCGCGCCTTGGACAGGGCGTCGTCCCACGCCTGGGCGCCCGGGTGGCCCTTGGCCAGGTCGGCGGCGTGGGCGGCGATCTTGTAGGCGATGACGCCGGCCTTGACGTCGTCCCGGTCGGGCAGGCCGAGATGCTCCTTCGGCGTCACGTAGCAGAGCATGGCCGTGCCGTGCATCCCGATCACCGCCGCCCCGATGGCCGACGTGATGTGGTCGTAGGCCGGGGCGATGTCGGTGGTCAGGGGGCCCAGCGTGTAGAAGGGCGCCTCGTGGCACCACTCCATCTGGAGGTCGACGTTCTCCTTGATCTTGTGCAGCGGCACGTGCCCCGGCCCCTCGATCATCACCTGCACGTCGTGGCGCCAGGCGATCTCGGTCAGCTCGCCCAGCGTGCGGAGCTCGCCGAGCTGGGCCTCGTCGTTGGCGTCGGCGATCGAGCCGGGCCGCAGGCCGTCCCCCAGGGAGAAGGCGATGTCGTAGGCGGCAAAGATCTCGCACAGCTCCTCGAAGTGGGTGTAGAGGAAGTTCTCCCGGTGGTGGGCCAGGCACCAGGCGGCCAGGATCGACCCGCCCCGGCTCACGATCCCGGTCACCCGGCGGGCGGTGAGCGGCACGTACCGGAGCAGGACGCCGGCGTGCACGGTCATGTAGTCGACGCCCTGCTCGGCCTGCTCGATCACCGTGTCGCGGTACATCTCCCAGGTGAGGTCGGCCGGCGAGCCGTCGGCCTTCTCCAGCGCCTGGTAGATGGGGACGGTCCCGATGGGGACGGGGCTGTTGCGGATGATCCACTCCCGGGTGGTGTGGATGTCGGGCCCGGTCGAGAGGTCCATGACCGTGTCGGCCCCCCACCGGGTGGCCCACGTCAGCTTGTCGACCTCCTCGGCGATCGACGACGTGACCGCCGAGTTGCCGATGTTGGCGTTGACCTTGACCAGGAACTGGCGGCCGATGGCCATCGGCTCGCTCTCGGGGTGGTTGACGTTGGCCGGGATGATGGCCCGCCCCCGGGCCACCTCCGAGCGCACGAACTCCGGGTCGAGCGCTTCCCGCAGGGCCACGAACTCCATCTCCGGGGTGATCTCCCCCCGCCGGGCGTAGTGGAGCTGCGTCACCCGGCGACCGGCGCCGGCCCGCAGCGGCGGGCGGGCCTCGGCGGCCATCACGGGCGCCGGGCTCCCCCGGCGGACGGCGGCCCGCCCGTCGTCGCGCCGCGTCGCCGTCCGGGCGCCGGCGTGCACCTCGACGTCGCCCCGGCCGGCGATCCAGCCGGCCCGCAGGGGCGGGAGCCCCTGCTCCGGGTCGCTGCCCGGCCCGCTGGTGTCGTAGAGGCGGACGCCCGGCTCGCTGCCGCCGAGGACCACCTCCGTGAACGGCACCGCCACACCGGGCTGCGAGCCCTCGACGTAGACCTTGTGCCGGAACGGCGTTGCCGTCATGGCCGTCCTCCCTTCGCCGGTACTAACCGGAGCAGGTTCATGCGGTCGGCGGCACCACCGCCCTCTCAGCCCGTTGACCCGAGCTCCCGCGTCCGGACGCGACTCTACTGATCCTCGGCGGGGAGTTCTGCACCGCAGCGGGGGCAGCGCTCGGCGGCGCGGTCGTCGGGGATCGCCCCGCACTCCGGGCAGAGCAGATGGGCCCAGCAGACCGGGTCGCCACCGCCGGCCTCCCCGGCCCCGGAGTCCGCCTCGGGCCGTTCCGTCACGACTCGATCACCGCCTCCACGAAGCGCTCCAGCTGCCGGAGGTTGCGGCACTCGTAGACGCCGTCGCAGTACTTGGCGTAGTCGCCGATCACCGAGTCGCCGGTGTTCCAGTAGGCGGCCGGCTCGGGGTCGATCCAGTACAGGTGGCGGGCCTTCTTCTGTAGCTCGGCCAGCACCCACGACTGGCTGGCGTGGTAGTTGTTCCGGGCGTCGCCGAGGATGATGACCGACGTCTTCGGCGTGACGTCGTGCCCCCACTTCTGGTGGAAGACCTCGAAGGCGTGGCCGTAGTCGGAGTGGCCGTCGACCCAGACGACGTCGGCCTCGGTGTTGATCCGCTTGACCGCCTCGCCGAGGTCGGCGTTGCCCTCGAAGAAGCGGGTCACCTCGTCGATGCCGTCGATGAACACGAAGCTCCGCACCCGGGAGAACTGGCTGGCCAGGGCGTGGACCAGCTGGAGGGTGAAGCGGGCGAAGCTGGCCACGGAGCCGGAGATGTCGGCCACCACCACGATCTCCGGTTTGGACGGGTGGGGGCGGCGGAAGCGGGGGTCGGCCGGCACGCCGCCGTAGCTGAGCGAACGGCGCACCGTGGCCCGGAAGTCGAGCTGGCCCCGGTGGTGGCGGCGCCGGCGCATGGCGAGGCGGGCGGCCAGCGCCCGGGCCAGGGGGCCGATGGCCCGCTGCAGGGCCGCCATCTCGTCGCGGGAGGCGTGCATGAACTCGACGTCCTCCGGGAGCTTGACCCGGAGGCTCCGGGCCATGGCCTCCGGCCCCCGGTCGGCCACGAGCCGCCGGCGGATCTCGGCCTCGACCTCCTCCCGCACCCGCTGGATCCGGGCGGCGAGCTCCTCCCGGGCCAGTCGCCCCTCGAGCTCGTCGGCGAATCCCCCCCGCGGCTGGCGAAGCTGCTCCATCAGCCGGTCGAGGAGGCCGTCGAGGTCGAGCGCCCGCAGGGTGCGGTACAGGTAGTAGGTGCCGCCCACCGGCCGGCCGGGCTCCATGCCGGCGTGGCGGGTGACGGCGGCGGCGGCGAAGGCCCGCAACGCCTCGGGATCGAGGATGGCCCGCATGAGCATGGCCGCCAACGCCTCGGGGGAAGCGTCCCCGCCGGCACCCCCGCCGGGCATACCGCCCGGGATCGGCACCCCGCCGCCCGGCCGGCCGCCGGGCCCGTCCGCCTCGCCGTCGCCGTCGCCGTCGTAGGGCTGGAGGGCGAAGTAGACGTCGAAGAGGATGTCGAAGACCCGCTCGTGGTCGGCGTGCTTGACCAGCGTCGCCCGCAGCGCCGTCTTGAACGCCGCCCGGTCCTCGATCCCGACGTACTCCAGCGCCTGCATGGCGTCGAGGTTCTCGGTCATCGACACCGGGAGCCCGGCCGCCCGCAGCTCGTGGACGAACCCCGACAGCAACTGGAGCATGCGCCCCGGCGCCGGAACCTCGACGGCGGTCATGCCTCGGCGACCTTGAGCTCCTTGTTGGCCCGCTCGATGTCGCGCTGGTACTTGAGCAGCACGTGGAGCGTGCCGCCGACGACCTCGGGCGTGACCCGCTCGACCCCGAGGTGGACGAGCGTGCGGGCCCAGTCGATCGTCTCGGAGATCGACGGTGCCTTCTTCAGGTCGAGCGCCCGGATCGAGCGCACGACCCGGGCGATCTGGTCGGCCAGCCTGGCGTCGATCCCCGGCACCCGCACCCGCACGATCTCCTGTTCCCGGTCGGCGTCGGGATAGTCGAGGTGGAGGAACAGGCACCGCCGCTTCAGGGCCTCGGACAGCTCCCGGGTGTTGTTCGACGTGAGGAAGACCATCGGCCGGCGGACGGCGGTGATCGTCCCGAGCTCGGGGACCGACACCTGGAAGTCCGACAGCACCTCGAGCAGCAGCGCCTCGGTCTCGATCTCGACGCGGTCGACCTCGTCGATGAGCAGCACGACCGGCTCGTCGGCCCGGATGGCCTCCAGCAGCGGCCGGGTGAGCAGGAACGGCTCGGAGAAAATGTCGGACTCGACGGTCTCCCAGTCGCGCTCGTGCTCCCGGTCCGCCTGGATCCGCAGCAGCTGCTTCTTGTAATTCCACTCGTAGAGGGCCTTGGACTCGTCGAGGCCCTCGTAGCACTGGAGGCGGATCAGCCGGGCGCCCGAGGTGGCGGCGATCGCCTTGGCCAGCTCGGTCTTGCCGACGCCGGCCGGTCCTTCGACGAGGACGGGCTTCTCCAGCCGGTCGGCCAGGAAGACGACGCCGGCGGTCGACGGGTCGGCCAGGTAGTCGACGCGCCGCAGCGCCTGCTGGACGGCGTCGACGGACTCGAAGCGTTCGGCCATGCTCTTCCTTTCGGGGGACGCCCCCGAGCCCCCGGGTTGGTTCCGCCTTTCGAGGGTGCGGACCGAAGTTCGTTGCGTGAAGATACTGAGTCTAACCGCGGATCTGGCCGTCCCCCCACACGACGTACTTGTAGGTGGTCAGCTCCCGCAGGGCCATCGGCCCTCGGGCGTGCAGCTTCTGCGTGGAGATGCCGATCTCGGCCCCGAAGCCGAACTCCTCGCCGTCGGTGAAGCGGGTCGAGGCGTTGACGGTGACGGTGCCGGCGTCGACGGCGGCGACGAAGCGGCGGGCGGCGCCGATGTCGTCGGTGACGATGGCCTCGGTGTGGCCGGTGCCGTAGCGGTTGACGTGGGCCACGGCGGCGTCGACGTCGGCCACGACGGCGACCGACATCTTCAGGTCCAGGAACTCCCGGCCGAAGTCGTCGTCGGTCGCCTCGCCGATCGACGGGACCAGGCGGCGGGCGGCCTCGTCGCCGACGAGCTCGACGCCGGCCGCCTGCAGCGCTTCCGCCACCCGGGGCAGGAAGGAGCCGGCCACACCCTGGTGCACCAGCAGCGATTCGGCGGCGTTGCAGACGCTCGGCCGCTGCGTCTTGGCATTGATGACGATGTCGAGCGCCCGGTCGAGGTCGGCGGCGCCGTCGACGTAGACGTGGCAGTTGCCGTCGCCGTCGATCACGTAGGGGACCTTGGCGTTCTCGAGGATCGACTTCACGAGGGACGGACCCCCCCGGGGGATGAGGCAGTCGACGAAGCCGGTCAGCTGCATGAGCTCGACGGCCGCCCGGTGCGAGACGTCCTCCACCAGGATGACCGAGTCCTCGGGGAGGCCGGCCTTGGCCGCCCCCTCCCGCAGCCGCGCCGCTACCGCCTGGTTGGACCGCAGGGCGGTCGACGAACCCCGCAACAGGGCGGCGTTGCCCGACTTGAGGCACAGGCCGCCGGCGTCGCTGGTGACGTTGGGCCGGTTCTCGTAGATGATCGCCACGACGCCGAGCGGCACCCGGACGCGGGTGATCTCCAGCCCGTTGGGGCGCTTCCAGCCGTCGAGCACCTCGCCGACCGGGTCGGGCAGCGCGGCCACCTTGCGGAGGCCGGCGGCCATGCCGGCCAGCCGGGCGTCGGTGAGGCGGAGCCGGTCGAGCGGGCCGGGCTCCATGCCGCCGGCGGCCGCCGCCTCGACGTCGGCGGCGTTGGCCTCGAGGACGTCGCCGCTGCGCTGCTCGAGCAGGTCGGCGGCGGCCCGGAGCGCCTCGTCCTTGGCCGCGGTTGACGCCGTGGCCAGCTGCCGGGAGGCGGCCTTGGCCCGCCGGCCGAGGTCGGCGACGCCGGAGGACGGCGCGGAAGATGTATCCATGGCGCCACTCTACCGGCGCCTCTTCGCCGCCCTCCCGCCGTGACGCGCCCCTGTGAAACGGCTGAGGCGGCGGCCGGTAATCCATCAGCCCCCGGCGGGCCGGCGTTGCTACGCTGGGTTTCCGGAGAGCGAAAGCGACAATGCTGGAGGCTCATCCGGGCGCGTTGGGGACGATCCTGGCAGAGATGCCATGAGGAGCCTTCAGGTTCCGGTCAGGTCGTGCGACGGTGGTGCCCGCACGCAAGCGGGGAGGTCTGGGGACGATGGATACGGGAACGCGGTGGGGGGTGTCGCAGGGTGACCCCCTCGACCTGCCGCCGGAGCGCGCCACCGATCCGCTGTCGACCGTGCTCGGCTCGCTGGTCGGGACGTTCTCGGTCGTCTCGATCGCCTGGATGGTCGTCCTCGGCTTCGTCGGCGGCACGGTGCCGGTCACCGGGTGGCAGTTGCCCGGCGGGGTCGCCGGCGGCCTCGAGTGGCTGATGGTCGTGGCCAGCCTCGGCGTCGCGGTCCTGTGGTTCCTGCCGCTCATGCTGTCGACGGCGGCCTACGGCGGCCTGTCCCGGCTGGCGCCGGCGCTGGCCCGGGCGGTCAAGCGCCCCCGCTCGCAACGGCCGGAGCAGCCCGGCGGCCGGATGCCCCGGGCCGCCTGACCGGCCCTCCTACGACGGCAGCACCACCAGGTCGTCGCGGTGGATCACCTCGTGGGGCGCGCCTTCGGGGAGCTCGCTGGTCCGTGAGCCGGCCAGCTCGGCCAGCAGCACCGAGCTGTAGCGGACGAGGCCCTTGGCGAACGGGCG
>Ga0070681_10004994_pt1 | contig 12774 bp, 16 predicted proteins | sample KBSC83BmetaG_FD_65650 | JGI IMG/M metagenome (GOLD analysis project Ga0070681, IMG submission 65650) | Corn rhizosphere microbial communities from Kellogg Biological Station, Michigan, USA - KBS C8-3B metaG | ecosystem: Host-associated > Plants > Roots > Rhizosphere | place: USA: Michigan... | reverse complement strand
ATCCGCGCCTCGCGCTCGAAGCGCGCGAGGCGATCAGGATTCCCCGTCACCGTGGGCGGTAGAACTTTGATCGCCACGTCCCGACCGAGCTTGGTATCGCGCGCGCGATACACCTCACCCATCCCGCCGGCGCCGAGCAGCTCCCGTACTTCATACCCACCGAGCGTATGGCCACTCATGGCGGCAGGCGTGACTGCCGACGCGATCGCTGCCGGCACGAGCGCGGGCGTGTCCAGAACTCCAGCGGCGGTCGGTTCGTTCAGGAGCGATTCGACCTCGCGCCGCAATGCGTCGTCATCGCCACAGTTGTCGGTCAGAAAGGCCACGCGATCGCCCGACGAGCGAGTGCGCGCGGCGTGATACAGCGCCTCGATCAGTTTCCAGCGCTCAGGCGTCATGTGGGCGACCACCGCGCATTTCGCGGTGCAGCCATGTCTTGGCGAGCCGCCAGTCGTCCATCACCGTCGAGGGCGACACCTTCAACACGACGGCGGTTTCCTCCACGCTCAGCCCGCCGAAGTAGCGCAGTTCGATGACGCGGCTTTTTCGCTCGTCGAATGTCGCCAGCGCCTTCAACGCGTCGTCGAGCGCCACGAAGTCCATCTGCCGTTCGTTCGTGACGACGAGCGCCTCGTCGAAGGTCACTCGCGTAGCGCGGCCGCCGCGTTTCTGAGCACGACGCATGCGCCCATGATCCACCAGGATGCGGCGCATGACACGAGCGGCGACCGCAAGGAAATGCGCGCGGTCCTCCCATTTGACGCGTGCCCCTTCGACCAGCCGGAGATACACCTCGTTGACCAGTGCGGTGGCCTGGAGGCTGTGATCCGCGCGCTCTCCCGCCATGCAGCGCCGCGCGATGTCGTGGAGTTCGCGGTGGACGAGCGGAATCAATCGCTCGAGGGCGGCCTCGTCGCCTCGCCCCCATTTGAGCAGGAGCCCGGTCACATTCGTGGGCTTCAAAGGAATTCCTCATATTAGGCCTTTTTTCGCCCATTCGACGTTTTAGGGGCCATCTTCCGCTTCCTAGAGACAGAGGGTATTCATGACGAACAAACCTGTGTGTGCGACGGCCAGAATGAGCCTCGGATCGATTGTTTTCAGGGCGTTTGTGATCGCTGGCCCGCTCCTTGTCGGGGCGTGCTCTTCTAACCCGTCCACGACATCTCCCACGCAGCCCGAGCCGCCGCCTGGAACTTATCGCGCCACCTTCAGTTCGTTGAAGGGCGAAACGGGATTCGCCGGCATCAGCGTCACCCCGAAAGCCATTCCAGAGGGCACTTTCACCGCGGATATCAGCATTCGTCTTAAAGGCCTGAAAGCGAATACGACCTATCTCTTGCAGCGGGCACAAGAAGGAGTCGGTGGACGTTCGCTCGGTGGCGATGGGATTTGCCAGCGCGCCCTCGGCCTCTCTCCGTGGTCGCCAAGCGATGCCCCCACGACGACGTTTCAAACGGTGCCGCTTCCCAATACGGGTCCGCTTATCACGGTGACGACAACGGCGAGCGGCGATGGGACTCTCGATTTTGAGTTCCGCACACTCATGATCGTGGCAGGAACTACGAACGATGTGATGTACCGGTTGATCGACAACGACACCGCTCCTACGACTGAGTTACGCAGTCCCTGCATGACGATCACGGCTCAATAGCGTGTTAGGAGTGCATATGAGAATTTGGCCACCGCCACCTGGCAGGCCCTCTCCGTCGGTGCCTCGGTGACCTCGGGTGGACTGGTGACGGCGGTGACATCCGGAACAGTCACGATCATGGCAACCTACGAAGGGAAATCTGGCCTGGCCATGGTCCAAATTTCTCCCACCATGCCTTCACGGAGCTCCATGAGCGCGACCATTGATGGCACGTCGTGGGTTGCCAGTTATGTTTGGGTAACGAAGATCGGTGCCAATCAGCGGTGCGACCGCGGTGAAGATCGCCGGCACCAACCTTGGGACGGCGCGGCCCGCGCTCTCTTAAGTGTTCTTCGAGAATATAGCGCTGTCGGGTTCTCCCGGCACAACCGTGACTCGCCAGAGTTCCCTCCCGCCGGTGACGACATGGAGGCTATAGATGCGAAGGTCGGGGGCGCAGCTGTAACGGAAGACCTCGGCACGCCGCGCTCGCTCGTTCTCCGTCACTTCGCCCGCTTCACGAGCCGGGGGAGCACGACGGCCTGTGACGGCGCCGGCGAAGGAGCGAGCAGTTCCCGAGCGCGCCCTTCGTCTACCGCTCGTCTATGACGTGCCATCCGCCCGCCAGCGAGTAAGGCTTGCCGATGCTCGTCGCTCAGCACCCGTCGCGCCTTAATACGTGTCGGGATCACCGGACTGGTTGCGTCACCCGCCGCTTCGGCCTGGGGTTCCGGAGCATTCACGACGCTGATGCCCGCAGTGGGCAGCGCGGCGAGCGCGCTATCGATGGCGTCGACCTGATTCAGCAACTCCGTGCGCTTGGCGTGCAGCCTCCTCAGCGAGCGCTCAAGATCGATCGTCATCATCGGCGTGCTAATGGCGCGTGAATCAGCTGGCAACCGGTGCACGTCTTTCATCGCCGCTCAGACCACCACGGGAGGCGACACCGGTGTCAAATCTTCAATCACTTTGCCTTGCGCCACCTCGAGCTGAGCCATCGTCGTCAGCTTATGGATGCCCGTGACACGAGGCGTACACCCACGTGTTAGTTGTACGGCGCGCAGCGAGGCCAGCACCACAAATTGAAACTTCCCCATGTCAGTTGGCCGTTGGATCATAGTGTTTGTCCCTCACAGCAGGCTTTGGTGAGGGTTCGGGCAAGGCGGCCGAAGAACTCAGAAAAGCAGAAATCTTGATTTTCACATTACATTAATGGACCGATTGAAATAAAGGCGCTCGCATTTACGCGCTGCCGGCCTTGCGAGCTCCTCCGGCTTTGCGCGGCGTACGCGTGCGGTTACCGAACCCACGGGTATTGGCCGCCGCCCTCCACGGCTGATGGCTCTGAGCCCTGGGCGATGGTACTGTTCTTACTGTGGTCGCGACGGATGTCTCGGATACGGCGGAAGATTGTTCAACCGCTTCCGCCGCCTTCCGTGCGGCGCTCGCTTCCGCGTTGTCCTTCTCGAGGCAGCAGTGCTTGTACTTGCGGCCCGACCCGCAACGGCACGGCTCGTTGCGTCCCGGTCGAGCGATCGTCGTTGCAGTCATCGGACGACCCGGACGTTCTCCGCGCGCAGTCCCTTGTCGCCGCGGCCCGCATCGAAGACGACTGGTTGGCTCTCGCGCAGTTGCTCGAAGACCGAACCGTCCCGGACGGCGCTCCGATGCATGAAATATTCTTGGCCGTCCTCGCCCTGAATAAACCCGAAGCCCTTATCCGAAATCACTTTTGAGATGGTCCCGGTCATCGTTGTCCCTTTCCGCGCTCGATCCGCACGCTCCGTCTCTTACGTCGTGGTGCGCTTGACATCGATCGCCCGCGGACCCTTCGGGCTATCGGTCACCTCGAACTCGACTCCATCACCCTCGCGCAGATCAGCAATGCCCTCACCATAGATAGCAGTTTGGTGAAAGAAATAGTCTTGGCCCGCTTCACTCTTGATGAACCCAAAGCCCTTGTCTACTCGTAGCGTCCGAATTGTTCCTGTCATATAGGTCTCTCCGATTTCTGGTGTTGATGTTCGCCGCACTTCTCCCGCCGAGTGGCAGGTACACAGCAGGCGGTGCGAAGGGACAAGGCTGACGCCCTGTCCCCTTACAGCCCTGGAGTAGCTGGTTACCAGCGCGGCTCAGAGCGTCGTCGCGATTCGCCGCCGCCGAATCCCCCGGCATACGCGGGCTTCGGCCGCGCTTCGTTGACGGAAAGACTGCGGCCGCCAAGCTGATGTTCATTCAGCTCTGCGATCGCCTTCTGCGCCTCGTCGTCGGTGCTCATCTCAACGAACGCAAACCCGCGCGGCCGCCCCGTGGCCATGTCCCGCATCACCTTCACCGTTTCCACCGTGCCGGCGCGGGCGAACAGGTCCTGGAGCTCCGCTTCTCCGGTTTCATACGGGAAATTTCCGACATACAACTTTCGACCCATGATCTGACTCCTCTGTCGCGAAACGCGACGTCAACGCCGCCTACGCGGCGCACACTTTCCACGACGCCGAACGGACGACGTGGTCCAAATTTCGTCTCGTAGCTAGGAAGTCAGGGACGAGCGAGTCAGGAGAGGCTCGTAACGCCGAGAATCAGCACAGCACGCGGCAAGATTCGACAGGCAAGTATACACCATGCGGCGCTCCCCCGTTCCTGCTCCTCGTATTCGGCGTATTGCCTGCAGGATGAGATCGCGCACGCGGTCTGCGCCCAGACGTCCGCGCCGAACGAACCTGCGCAGAGGATGTGCGCCGGCCCATCTCGACCAACCAACCAATCTCGCATTGTCTTGATGGTCGTGTGGGTGTCGATGCAGCATTGCTGCTCCAAAAGTGTTTTTCGAGCGCTGCAGAACTTAGGGCGAGGTCTTTGCGGGGGCGTGCAACCAGCATTATCTGCAGCTTTGGCGGCTCGTTGCTTGAGCGAAACGAAGCCATTCCCAAGTGCCAAGTGCGAGGCTCTGCAGTTGCGCCCCTCTAAGTTGTTGTGTGAAGCGAACCCGCGCTGCGGGACCGAAAGGGGCCGGCTGTCGATTACTCGACGACCACTCGGCAGGTGGGCTGTCTTCTGATCGAAATTGGCGCTCGAAAATGCCACTCGACCGGCATTGGTCAGTCGGAAGTCGAGGTCTTCCTAGCGTGTCGTGTCCTCCGCGCAGAAATCACCATGCGCAGAACAATGTAGATCCCCAACGTCAGCACCGCGGGCACGAACATATTCTGTGTGTTGGTCAGAGCGTGCGCCAGCCATTCGATCGCGATGAGGGAACCGAATAGAAACACAATCTCTAAGGCGAACGTTGTTTTGTTAAACGTCATCGGTTCCAGTCCCCACAAAGCGTTAGGAAGCGCCTGAGCAAGACCGGCTATCTAGTAATAGTCGCTGAGGCGGCGACCATACTCTCGCCCGTCGCATCTGTGTAAGTGATGGACACGGTGAGCTGAAACGAGTCGCTGTGTGCGAGGGCGGCTGGAGCGCAGTAGTCGCCTAACAGGGACTTCACCGTCTCTGGCGTGAACACGTCGAGCGTTCCGCCAGCCGCCACAGTGATGGGAAGATCCCCCCAGCACCAGGGAGCGTTGTCGTTCACGGCGTCTGGCGATGTGACGACGATGCGGCGGATTGTGGCACCGCTATGCCCTGACGTCTCTCTGATGAAGAATTTCACTCGGTACCAGGACTTTCCGTCTTGCAGAGCAAAAGGCGGCTGGCCGACTGAGAGTTGGTCGATGATGAGAGAGGCCGGCTGCGGCGGAGCCGGGGCACCCGGACTAGTCTGCCCCTGACTCGGTCCGGTGACGGGGTTCGGTCTATCCTCGCAACTTGTCACGAGCAGCGTCATGGCGACGAAGATAGCGAGCGACCGGAACGAACTGGATACGCTGACTTTGTTATGGCCGAATGACCGTCGTGGCACAGATCCCTCTTCGAACAACAAGGCGCGAATACGGGTCAGAAACTGTCATTGAATCGGCTCTTTCTGTCGATGACAGTTCTCCGGCCCGTTTCGCGCCTATCCAGGCGTGATGCAGGCCTGGGTGGCGATGCTCCTGGCGGTCGGCTGTTTTGCCTGCAATCGGCAGGCGCCACCTTCAACAGCGCCGTCAACCCCCGTTTCTCCTGGGCCTTCCGCCACACCCTCGATCCGCGGCGTGCTCCGGGAAACGAACGGTGGACCAATCGCCGGTGTCCCCGTCTCGCTCTACAAATATCCCCAGCGAACTCCCGAAGTCGTATCCGACGCGTCGGGATCGTTTGTGATTCCTTCATCACAAGATGTCTGTGAAACAGGGGCGGTGATCACCTTCCGGTTCGGAGACGCCAACCACTGGTATCGGCCCACCGTAGCGCCAGCCTGTACGACTGTTCGTAAACACGTTCGTGACGAGGACTGATTCGCCGACGGAATCTGCGGCTCAGTTGTGGCTCTGGAGCTCGCGGTGCAGCCAGGCTTTGGCGACCCGCCAGTCGCGCATGACGGTTTCGGCCGACACCTGCAATGCCGCGGCAGTCTCGTCCACGCTGAAACCGGCAAAGAAGCGCATCTCGACGACCTTGGCCTTGCGCGGATCGATGGCTGCGAGCGCCTCGAGCGCGTCGTCTAACGCGACGAGGTCCACGCTGCGCTCGACCGGCATCGACGCGTCGTCGAATGGTGTCGTGTGCGTGCCGCCGCCGCGTTTGAGGAACTGCCGCGAGCGCGCGTGATCGACGAGAACCCGGCGCATTAGTCTGGCTGACACCGCGAAGAAATGCCCCCGGTCTTGCCAGCGAACTCGTTTGAGATTGATCAGGCGGAGATACGCCTCGTTGACCAAGGCGGTGGTCTGGAGCGTATGGTGTTTGCGCTCGCCACGCATGTGCCGACGCGCCACCCGGTGCAACTCCGCGTGAATGAGCGGCACCAACTGATCGAAGGCTGACTCGTCGCCATCGCCCCAGGCCAGCAGCAACTCGGTCACTGGTGGAGACGGTGAGAGATCGCCGCGTTCATGTGATCCGTTCATCGGGCCCGTACGGATTCTAACCTCGGCTCTCCTGCTCGAGCGCGCCGCGAATGACAGCTTTTCGTCACATTTCGCGCCTACTCACACAGACACTTTATGCGAATCGCACCAGCAACGTGGGCCTGCGCCCTCCTGACGCTGTCGCTGTCAGCGGCCTGTGGCGGCAAGAGTCCGACGGCGCCTACAGCCGCGCTCGGGGTGTCAGCCCCGATATCCCAGGACCTGACGCACGCCTTGTCAGTGACAGACTTCAGCCTCCAGGGATGGCGAGACGGCAGTTTTCATTACTTGCCAACAATGTCGGTCTCGGTCCCTGCGACCGGCAGCAGCCTTACCGTCCAGCGAGTCGACTTCTACACCTTGAATGGCGGTGCGACGACCCACCTGACAGGAGTTGTGTTCGTCAGCCCACAGCATGTCATTTCTCCAGGCGGCACTCTGGATCTCTTTCACCAGAATTCCCCTATGGAGATTGTCTCTGCCGTCGCACTGACTTCGATCACAGCGACCGTGTCCTTCACCAACGGCGCCGGCCAGACAGGAACCGTTGCCATCACCGAGAATGCGCCGCTGTTCGCGCCAGATGGTTCGTCAGCGGCACTCGTGATCCAGGCTTTCTCCGTCGTTGGCTCGTCCGAGGGCGCCTCCTTCGGCTACTGGCCGAAACTCACGTTGGCCGAGACGTCCGGCGTCAGCCGCGCGTTAATCAAGAAAATGACATTCGAGTTGCTGGACGTTGGCCCCGCTGGCCACGTTCCGCCATCGTGGGAACCACGCGAGGTACCAGCTCGGGGCAGCATGAACCTCGACGAGGATGACTATGGGGGGCCCTGGCTCTGGATCACCAGCATGGGCGACGCCTCGCGCGTCTCACTCACGATTGCATTTGTGGACGACGCAGGGCGAGGAGGCTCGGTCACAGCCGTCGCGCCGGTTTCGCGATAACGTCAACGCTCGGAACCGGTTCGCGTAGAATTCCGCCGGATCATGGATCCCGATCGCTGGAAGCGTGTTGACAGCCTCTACCACCAGGCGGCTGCGCGCACAGGCGACGACCGATCGGCGTTCCTGGACGAGGCGTGCGACGGCGACGCTGGGTTGCGTCGGGAACTCGAATCGCTGCTCGCGCATGATGACCCCGCGGAACCGTTCCTCGAAGAGAACGCACTGTCGGTTGCCGCCCGCGGAGTGGCCGAGCAGATGCCGCGCCTCACCGGCCAACACTTTGGGCCGTATCTGGTCGGCGAGTTGCTCGGTGCGGGCGGCATGGGAGATGTGTATCGCGCCTACGACACCGTGCTTCGCCGCGAAGTCGCGATCAAGATTCTGTCGGATACGTTCGACGCCGATCCAGGACGGCTCGCGCGGTTCGAACAGGAGGCGCGAACCCTCGCGTCACTCAGTCATCCGCATATTGCCGTCATTTATGGCGTACAGGAGGCCGAAGGCGTCCGTGGCCTGGTGCTCGAGCTCGTTGATGGGGAAACGCTGGCGGATCGGATTCGCCGCGGGCCTCTTCCGCTCGGTGAGGCGTTACCGATTGCGCACGAGATCGCGGAGGCGCTCGATGCGGCCCACCAGCGAGGGATCGTTCATCGCGATCTGAAACCGGCCAACATCAAGATCACGGCCGACCGTGTGACGAAGGTCCTCGACTTCGGCCTCGCACAAGCCGAACCCGCTGGCGACAGCACCTCAGGCGACCCGGCCCCAGATACGCGTCGAGAAGTGATTCACGGGACCGCCGCGTACATGAGCCCAGAACAGGCCCGCGGCGAAATCGTCGACAAACGAACCGACATCTGGGCCTTTGGCTGCGTCGTCTACGAAATGCTGACGGGGCGGGCACCGTTCGCGCGAGAGACGACCACGGAGACCGTGGCGGCGGTATTGGGTAGCGAGCCGGAATGGACGCTCCTGTCGGACGTTGCGCCCGCCGATTTGTGTCTGCTCGTCCGACGCTGCCTCGACAAGGACGCGAAACGCCGGCGGCGCGACATCGGTGATGTGCTGTCCGATCTCGACGCGCTGTCTCGCCCATCGCCGGCTTCACTGTCTGTGCGTCGACCGAAGCGAGCGTGGTTCACCGCACTGATCGCGGCCGCCACACTGCTGGCGCTCGTCGGTGGTGCAGGCATGATGCTGAGGCCGGCCGCTGCGCCACCATCCGGGTTCCTGTCGAATCTGTCGCTGGTCCTGCCGGCCAATATGAACTTTCCGCCGTCAGAGGAAAACCAGATCGCCGTCTCGCCGGACGGAACGATGATCGCGTACGTCGCGATGGCGACAGGCGACGCCCCTCGCATGCTGTTGAAGCGGCTCGACGCAGCCGAGAGCCAGATCGTGAGCGACACGATTGGCGCGCGCGACCCATTCTTCTCACCGGATGGCCGGTGGATCGGCTTCTTCGCCGGAGACACGTTGAGGAAGTTGTCGATCGTGGACGGTAAGTCACAGGTCATCGCGCCTGCGCGAGGTGGCGTTGATCCGTCGTGGGTGCCCGGCGCGATCGTGTTTGGCGAGGGTGGCGATGTCCCCGATGGGGGCATTCGGCGCGTCACGGACAGCGGGGGGCCGGTTGAAATGCTCTCGCGGCCCGACCGCGCGCACGGGGAAACCAATCACCTGACTCCTCAAATTCTGAGCGATGGTCGAACGCTGCTGTACACGGTCCGGAAAATTGGTCCGCAAGGCGCGACCTTTTCGATCGTGGTCCAGCCGCCGGGCGGCACGGCGCGCGTGATCATCGACGACGCCAGTCATGCGCGTTATTTGGGGAATGGCGCGCTCGTCTATCAACGCGGACGTTCGTTATTCCTGACGGCCTTCGACCCCAAGACCCTCACCGCGGCGGGCGCAGGAACGCCCTTGTTCAGCGATCTGACGCCCGGACCGAACTCTGCCCGATCGATCTGGGCGGCGGGCGGCGACGTGCTCGTCTATCGACCACGAAACGAAAACCTGCGCTTCGTCTGGGTCACTCGAAACGGAAGTGAATTGTCATTGCCCGGTCCGGAAAGACCGTACTCATCTCCGTCACTCTCTCCGAGCGGTGATCGCATTGCGATGGAAATCGGTGACGACGGGAAGTTCGACATCTGGTTATTCGACCTGGCGCGACAGGCGCTCTCGAGGGTGACGTCGGATGGCGTCAGCCGATACCCGATGTGGACGCCCGATGGCCTTCGCCTTGGATTGATTCGGCGCCGCACTGGCTCAATGGATATTTACTGGCAGATGCCGGATGGGACCGGCGAGCAGCCGCTTGTGCAGGCAGACTATCCAAGCCGGATAGGGTCGTGGACGGCGGACGGGGCAACCCTGGTCTACGTGCAGGAAAATCCCGTGACGCGCAGCGATCTGTGGGCGATCGACTTGAAAGGCCAGCGAGCGATCCGGCCGCTCGTCCAGACAAAGGACCGTGAAGCCGGCGGACGGGTGTCACCCGACGGCCGGTGGCTGGCGTACATTTCTGACGAGACCGGCCGCGCCGAACTGTATGTGGTGCCCTTTCAGGCGCGTGCGCCGCGGTGGCAGATCTCCCAAGGGGGCGCACGCGAGGCGATCTGGTCCAGGGATGGCCGGGAGCTGTTTTACCGCAACGGCAATCGCATGATGGCGGTGAAGGTGGCGGGGATTAAAAGATTCTCGCCCGGTCGACCGGAAGTGCTTTTCGAACGCGAGTACTTCCAGGCGGGCGGTCCCGGCATCATCAACTACGACGTCGCGCCGGACGGTCAGCGCTTTCTGATGCTCAAGCGTGCGGACGACCGCGGCGCCCGTATCACAGTCGTTCAGGGATTGAGGCAGCTGATTCGACAACACATGCCGCCAGTTCATTGATCCATCCGGGCGTCTAACTCTCCGAATGCAGCAAGGTCTCTCGGTCGAGGGCCGATACCGTGCCTGTAGAACAATGTCACGGTCATTCTGATTGGTACGAAGAGTTGAAGCAGCGCGTCCCCGTCCCCACCAGATCGTAGGCAGACAACAGAAACAGACCGCTGAAGAAGTCTGGACGCTGTAGAGCGACGGTGATATTGACCCCTCGCGCCATTAATTCTGACCCCTCAGGAGGAGGGGCGAATGGAGTTGGAGCGAGGGAATTTGGTATCTCCGGCATCGGAGGTACCGGTGATCGAAGGACAGATCGTCACCGCGATTCGTGAGTTGGCGGATCGCGGGTGGGGTTCGAAAGCGATTGCGCGGGTCGCCGCCGATGCCTTCGTCGACGTCGCGACCGTACGCTACAGCGTGCCCTATCGATTGGTCCGTGAGCACGTCGAGGTCGCGATCGCCGATGACCGCGTACAGATCTTTCATGGCACGACGGTGGTCGCCACGCACCGACGGGTGCGGGAGCCGTGTGCGCGCGTGCTGGAGCCGGCGCATGTGGCTGGCCTCTGGCGCACCACCGCTCCTGACGCGGTCGCGCGGAACGGCGCGTCCTTAGCCGCCCTCGGCCGTTCCCTCGAGACGTACGCCGCCATCATCGGAGGTGCGCAGTGAGCGCCGTAGTGCAGGCGCGCGTCACCGAGCAGCTCACCCAGCTCCGGCTCGGCCACGTGGCGGAGCGCCTGGATGCGGTGCTCGCCGACGCGGCGCTCCGGGAGCCGACCTATCTCGACTTTCTCCACGGTGTGCTCCGACAACAGATTGAGGCCAAGCAGCGGAAGCGCATTGCGATGGGCGTGCAGATCCCGCACTTCCCGACGGTGAAGACGCTCGACGACTTTGATTTCAAATTTCAGCCGCAGCGCTTAGTGCGCGAGGTCGCCGGCGGCCACTTCATCAGCCAGGCGGAGAACGTGCTGATCTTTGGACCGCCCGGCGTCGGCAAAACCCATCTCGCGATTGCGCTCGGGCGCGCCGCTGTCGAAACCGGACACTCCCTGTTGTTTACGAGCGCCACCGCCCTGCTGGCCGGCCTCGCCAAGGGAGAAACCGACGGTCAGCTCGCTGAACGCCTGACGTACTTCACCAAACCGAAACTCCTGATCATCGACGATCTCGGATATTTACCTTTCGAGCGGCGCAGTGCGCACCTGTTCTTCCAGCTCGTGGCACGCCGCTATGAGCGTGCGAGCCTGCTCATCACGACGAACCAGCTCGTCACCCAATGGGGCGCGTCTTTGGCGACGACCTGCTCGCGACCGCGATCCTCGATCGCCTGCTGCATCACAGTCATACGCTGATGATCCAAGGCGAAAGCTATCGATTGAAAACAGAAGAAGAAAGCCGGCTTGCTCGGCCGCGAGCACGTACACGCCGAGGAATAGCGCTAGCCACTTGAGCGTATGGGCGATCGCCGCATAGCTCAGTCGGACCGTTGCAGTGGCAATCCCGCTACCGAACGCCAACACCCACGCGCTCGCCGGGACGCCAGTGGAGCAGGTGCGCAACGTCCGCGATGCGGCCCAAGTCGGCCCCGACGTTGATCGTCTTGGCCATGAACAGCGCGCCGGCCGCCGTGGCGAGCAGCCATCGCGGATATTTCGACCGCAGTGCGCCAGCCAGCCCGCAGCCGGTCACCAGCCCAATTCGAGGGCACATCATTTGTACCGCCGCCATCGCCGGCCAGAGCACGGGCGCGGTTCAGAGAAACTTTGTACCGAACTGCGCGCCGGTGATGGAGTCCGTCGCGATCCCCGAAGGATCGTCGTCGGCGGCGCCGGTAATGATGCCGGGCCCGAGCGCAGCCACTACGCGACGAAGAGCGGAAACCTTGAGCCGGGCGTGAGTGCGTCTAGTCACGTTGCCGAGTGTAGTCTCTTGCCGGCGTGTACAGAGAAGACGCGGTCGGGGTGTCTGTGTGATGTGAGGCGACGCACTAGTCAGGGCGCTGTCGCGTGTGCTGCTTATCGTGTGGATTCGGCCGGTCGCCGTTCCGCCATGAGAGCCTTCACGTGCGTGACGGCGTCGCCAGCACTGTCTAATGCCGGCTCCAGCAACAAGCAGCGGAGACCTGGTGAGTATCTGAGGTCGCTGTGACGAGCGTCGGCTGGAGTCGGCGTGGTTGATGTGCTGCTGCTCGACGTGTTGGCGCAAATCGAATCGCCGCTTCGAATCTCGCGCGCGGCACCGCCTTGATGGTTGCCGCGCGTCAGTCGCGCAACACCACGCTCAGGAGCGAGTTGTTGATCTTGA
>Ga0070681_10004992_pt1 | contig 12775 bp, 5 predicted proteins | sample KBSC83BmetaG_FD_65650 | JGI IMG/M metagenome (GOLD analysis project Ga0070681, IMG submission 65650) | Corn rhizosphere microbial communities from Kellogg Biological Station, Michigan, USA - KBS C8-3B metaG | ecosystem: Host-associated > Plants > Roots > Rhizosphere | place: USA: Michigan... | reverse complement strand
CAGAACGCTGTTCTACCTCGCGATTCTCGCCGGAGTGTGGGCGGTGAGTAACATCACCGAGGCCGCACCGCCGGCGTTCATCTACCAGGGGTTCTGACACAGGGCATGGATCTGCTGGACCGCATCGATCAGTGGGGCCGTCGCGTTCCGGACCGAGTCGCGCACCAGGTGAATGGCACCGCGCTCACCTGGTCCGAGCTCGTTCGGCGCTCGGACGCCGTTGCGTCCGAGCTTGCGAACATGGCGTTGGAGGCCGCGTCACCCGTCGTCGTGCGGGGACACAAGGAAAGCGAGATGCTGCTCGGGTTCCTGGGATGTGCGAAGGCCGGGCATCCATATGTGCCGGTCGATGCGGGCGTCCCGGAAGCGCGGGTCGAAAAGATCATCGCCGCATCGGGCGCTCGACTCGTGCTCACGCCGGAAACGACACGCGATATTGTCGCGCGCGGACTTGCGGCGGGGCGACCGCGTCCCAGTGTGACCGCGACGAGCGAAACGCCGCATTATATCATGTTCACGTCGGGCAGCACCGGGGAACCCAAAGGCGTCGTGATCACGCGCGGCTGTCTGGAGGCGTTTCTCGAATGGATGCTCCAGGAGCAGCGATTCGCAGAAGGGGAGGTCTTCCTCAATCAGACGATCTTCTCGTTCGACGTCTCGGTGATGGACACGTGGACGAGCTTTCTCACGGGTGGAACGCTGGCCAGCATCACCTCGAGCGATCTCGCCGATTTTCGCCGGCTGTTCACGACGCTCGAGACGGCTGGTATCACGACGTGGGTGTCGACGCCGCAAGTGGCTCAACTGTGCCTGGCCGACCGGCGCTTCGCGGCTGCGCTACTCCCGCGATTGAAGCGGTTTCTCTTCTGCGGCGACGTGTTGACTCCCGAAGTCGCGTCCAAGCTGCTCGAGCGCTTCCCCTCGGCCGAAGTATGGAATACGTACGGCCCAACGGAGACAACCGTAGCGACGACATCCGTGCGAGTGACGCGAGAGGTGATCGCGCGGTACCCGCAGATTCCCGTCGGCATCGCGATGCCAGGCAGCATCGTGCAAGTAGAAGACTCCGACGGGCGGGTCGTCGACGACGGAGTGCGCGGTGAGCTCGTGATCATCGGGCCGAACGTCAGTCCGGGTTATCTCGGCCGGCCCGACCTCACGGAGCGCGTCTTCACGCGACGCCACGGCATGCGGGCGTATCGGACAGGCGATTGGGGGACGCGCGAGGACGGTTTGCTCTTCTTTCACGGGCGAATGGATAGCCAGGTCAAGATCGCGGGACATCGCATCGAGCTTGGCGATGTGGAAGCGCACCTCGCGTCGCTGTCGTCGGTGAGCGGCGCGGTGGTCCTGGCCCAGTTCAAGGGCGGCCTTCCTGATTCGTTGCATGCCTTCGTCGTACTCGGACAGCGGCCGAGCGGAACGGATCTCGAGATCAGTGCGGCGCTCAGGCGGGAGCTGGCGCAGTTCGTTCCCGCCTACATGCTGCCGCGCAAGTTTCACTTCATCGATCAATTCCCGCTGACCGCGAACGGCAAGCGGGATCGAAAGGCGCTGGCCGCGCTCCTCAGCGCGTGATTCCGTTCGCAAGCTTTCTCTATTTCGGGTTGGTCGCGTACGTCGTCGTTCCCGCGCTGATCGCGCGGGCGGCGAACATCAAAGCGCGGCACATCATTCTGCCGACCACGCTGATCATGGTGGTCGTGCAGTACGGGCTCGGACCATCGGGACTCGTGCTCGCGCCGTTGCGCGACATTGGGAAAGTCCTCGCGTTCACGGCCGCCCAGTTCCTCGTCGCCGCCGCATTTCTGCGAGCGAGATTGGCCGGCCACCGCCGCTACGCGTTCTACGCAGCCGTAGTGCTCGCGCTGCTGCCGCTGGCGCTCGAAAAATTTCTGCCGCACGCCACGGCTCCCGTCGTGGCGTTTCTTGGCATCTCGTATCTCACGTTCCGCGCGCTCGACGTGATCTTCGTGATCCAGGACGGTCTGGTGAAGGACCTGCCGGTTGGCGAATACGTCGCGTATCTGCTTTTCTTTCCGGCAATTTCGGCGGGACCGATCGATCGGTACCGCCGCTTCCGACCGGACTACCGGCGCGAGCGAAGCCGCGACGAGCTGCTGCAGGATCTGGATCGCGCCGTCGAGCGAATCTTTCGAGGTTTGCTTTACAGTTTCATCATCGGCCGCCTGATCGACTTCTACTGGCTCGCGCCGCTGTCGCACGAACGAGGCCTGCGCGCCACTGTGGAGTACATGTACGCCTATAGCATGTTCCTGTTCTTCGATTTCGCGGGCTACAGCGCATTCGCGATCGGCGTCGGCTACCTGTTCGGTGTGCGAATGCCGGAGAACTTCAACATGCCGTTCCTCGCGAAAAATATCGCCGAGTTCTGGCAGCGCTGGCACATCACGCTGTCGACCTGGTTGCGCGATCACGTGTTCGGGCGCTTCGTGCTCGCCGCGACGAAGGGCCGCTGGTTCAAGAACCGGTACATGGCCGGATACCTCGGCATCGCGCTCGCGTTCTCGCTGATGGGTGTATGGCACGGCACGGCGGCGCATTACATCGTGTACGGCATCTATCACGGCGTGCTCCTCGCGGGCCACGCCATGCTCACACGTCCAGGACGTCAGCGACGCTTCCGCCTGCCGCCGCTGGCCGCGCAGATCGTGACGTTCCACATCGTGTGCTTCGGATTTTTGATCTTCTCTGGCCGGCTGTTCTGAGGTCTGCGTCAGCGAACGCTGACGAGCCGTTTCAGCTCCACGACGGCGCCTTCGTACTCCGTCGAGGCGACAGGGCAACTGGCACGCGTTCGCTCGAACCGTTCGAGCGCTTCGGGAATTCGGTGCCGCCACACGAGCTCCTCGCCGAGATAGAAGTCCACCGCGCAGCGCTGATCCGGCATCGCCTTGGAATCCGTGTTCGCCGCCGCCGCCATGAGCTGATCCGCGGACATCCGGCCGAGGTAGTATTTCGCGATCGGGGCGGGCCAGTGCACCGTATCGGTGAGGGCGATCTGGGTCGCAAGCTGACTCGCGTTGTCCTTACCGAGGCGCTGATTGATGAAGTGCAGCCAAATGGCGAGGTACGCATTCGTCGAATCGACACGGCGGCCCGCCTCCATATCGCGCGCCGCATCGGCGAAACGGCCGAGAAAGAACTCCACGCGTCCGAGGCTCTTCCGCGCCTGAACGAACGTGGAATCGTTGGCGAGCGCGTCGGAGTAGGATGCCGCAGCCTCCTCGTATCGCTGTGCCAGTTGGAGGGTGAGCCCGCGGTCGTTGTAGTACGCCGGGTTCTTGGGGGCGAGGGTGATCGCTCGATCGAGATCCTGCAGCGCGCGGTTGAAGTCTCCCGCGCCTCGATGTGCGCGTCCGCGGTTGCGATACGCCTCCGCGAAGTCCTGACGCGCCGCGATGGCAGCCGTCGCGCTCGCGATGGCGCTATCGAATTGCTCTCGCTGAAGAAACGCCAGAGCGCGCGAGTTGAGCGCGGCCGCGTCCTCCCCGTGCCTGCCGCAGGCGGCGAGAAAGAGGAGGGCCAAGATCTGTGATGCCGCGCGAAGACCGAGCCGTGGGATTGCCGTGCGTATCATCGAGCAGCGTGAGCGAACGTCAGAAGGTTCGGTCGCAGGGAAGGCAACGTAGGTTGGATCTCGGATCGCGTCAACGGACGCACGCTGTCGCGGTGTGACAGGACCGCATCATCCCGTGGCGGTGCTGCAACACGGATCCGGTCGCGGCCCATCCGCACTGACTTTGCGAGGTGACGATCGCGTGTTTCGGTGCGTATATTGTGCGCGCACAATGGCTTGCGTGACCCGGTACGGCGGCCGTCAGTACCAGCGTTGGCGCCGCCTCTGGCGCGATCCTGGCGTTCGGCATATCGATTCTCGGCTCTTGCCTCCATCGATACCGCGGCGCTGTATGGGTCTCGATCCCGCCGCACCTTCACCCCGCACCGTTTTCGATGCGCGTCCTTCTGTTCCGATCCCTATGCGATACAGGCGGGGTGTCCAGCTCCATGCTCCTGCTGGGGCGCCAACTCGTGTCGCGCGGGATCTCCTGCGAGTATTGGTTCTGCCGCACGTCGAATCGGTTCGCCGATTTCGAGGCGCAGGGGGGCGCCACGCTTGGGCCGCTGTCGAAGCTCGCGCCGCGGTTTGCGCGACGTGAGTTCGATGTCGTGCACATGACAGCGACCGACCCGGCTGCGCCGCTCGTAGCTCGCATCGCCGGAGACGCGCGAGTCGTCGTGACAGCGCGAGGGGCGATCGGAGACCAGTGGAATCACGCGACCTGCCACGCCTATACGGCGATCTCAAAGGGCATGGCGCAGGTCAACCAGCCATACACGGATCTCGAAGTCGAGGTCGTTCGTAACTCGATTGACGTCTCGCGCTATGCGCCACCACGCGAGCGAACGAATGGCCCTCCGATCGTGGCGTTCGTCGGACGAACCACGGCCAAAGAGAAAGACTTCGCGCGTTTCACGCGCATTGCGCGGCGCCTGAGCGCGCAGCCGCTGCGAATCTGGATTGCGGACCCGCACCAGGCTTCGTGGGAAAAGTTCGACGGTCAGGCCGTCGAACGAATCGAAGCGGAGCGTTGGGAGCCGGTTCCACACGGGAATATGCCTGACTTCTATCGCGCTGTTGCTGCGTCGGGCGGTCTCGTGCTGATCACGTCCATTTCGGAAGGCTTTGGAAACGTGGCGCCTGAGGCAGCGGCGTGTGGAGCACGAGTGGCTGCGCCAGACGTCCTGGGTTTACGGGAGGCCGTCGTCGACGGGGTAACCGGCAGGCTTTTTCCGGCGGATGCTTCGGACGACGATGTTGCGTCGAGCCTCCGCGACTGGCTGTCAGCGCCGCACGACGCCGCCGCGTGCGCTGACGCGACGTGCCGGGAATTCTCGCCCGCCGTGATGGTCGATGCGTATACCGCAGTCTATCAGCGGAACGAACAGCGGCTCGCGGCAACCAGAGCTGCTGCTCCGCCGGATACTCCGGAGGTGAGACACCTGCTGCGTCATCTGGCCCGTCAAGGTACCTGGCGTGCCGAGTTCGCGCGAGGCGCCGCGGTAGATCTGGCCGGGGCCGGGTACACACGTGAGGCCGTTCACGCGCTCTCGATGGCATTGCAGGACGCGCCACGGCAGTTCCTGACCCGGGGCGCGGCACGCCAGCTAATCTCAGTCGGTCGTTCCGCCTTCGCGCGGCGGCCGCACGTGGCCTAGAGCATCACCAAGCGAGCCGGTCGCATTTTGCGGAGTCGAATGACGAATCATCGTACGCTGACCGTGCTCGGCGGCGGTTTCCGGTTCGACCTCTCGCCCGTCTTAATCAGATGAATTCCACCCACCCCATCACGTCCTATCCGCTCGTTTCGCTACAGGGCGCGATGCTCGTGAACCACCTTCGCGCATCACGCTCCGGGGTGGACGTCGTGCAGATGGTGTGCACGATGCCGGAACAGGTGGACGTTGAAGCCATGCGCGCCGCATGGGAGCTCGTGACGGCGCGGCACGACGCCCTTCGCACAGCCTTTCGCTGGGAGGACGTTGCAGAACCTCGTCAGGAGGTTTTCGCCACTGCGCCAGTAGAGCTCGCGGTGCTGGATTGGTCGGATGCCGGCGCCGACGAGCGCGATACGCGGTGGGCCGCGCTCATGGCGGCCGATCGATCGCGCGGGTTCGACCTTCGGCATCTGCCGCTCCAACGCGTGACCCTCGTTCGGTATACTGACGCGTCGTGGCGGCTGATGTGGACGTTTCACCATATTCTCATCGACGGCCGCGCGTTCGCCATGCTGCTGCGCGAGATCTTCGCGGCCTACGACGCGAGCATCCGCAACGAGCCCGCGCCCGCCGTGGCCGAGCGGCGATCGTTTCGCGAGTTCGCCGATTGGTATTCGAGCCGCGATTTCTCACTCGCCGAGGACTTCTGGCGCGCGCGGCTCCGCGGCTTTCCCGGGCCGACACCACTGCCAACGGCATTTCACTCGGCCGGCGATGCCCGCGAAGGCCGCGGGCTGCACGAAAGAATCCTGGACGCCGCGTCCACGGCGGCGCTCGAGCGCTTCGCGAAAGCACACGGCCTCACGATGAACACCGTCGTGCAGGGCGCGTGGGCGCTGCTGCTGTCGCGACACTCGGGTGAAAGCGACGTGATGTTCGGCGCGACGCGCGCCTGCCGCAAAGGAACGATCGCGGGCGCCGATGACATCGTGGGATTGTTCATCAACACGGTGCCGGTGCGCGCGCATATCGATCCGGACCAGACAATCGCCGAATTTCTGGGTGAGCTGCGCCGAACGTGGCGTGAGCTGTTCGAGGTCGAGCACACGCCGACGAATCTGATCCAGAAGTGGAGCGAAGTTGGCCCGACCACGCCGTTGTTCGAGTCGCAGATCGTGTTCGAGAATCTGCCGCTCGACCGCACGCTGCAAGCGGATGGCGGGGCGATGGCGGCGCGTGGATTTCATCTCTATGGCGGGACGAACTTTCCTCTCACCGGACTGATCTTCGGCGGCGAGCAACTGTCACTCGAGATCGAAAACGATCGATCCCGGATCGACGACGCCACCGCGGCGCGTGTTCTCGACCACCTTGCGACCATCTTCGAAGCGATTGCGGCTCGGCCGGATGCCACGCTCGCGGAGCTGTCGATGGTGTCGCCGAGCGAGCACGCGCGCGTGATCAGCGACTGGAACGACACCGAGATATCGTATCCGGAAACGACGCTCGTCGAACTGATCGCACAGCAGGTCGCGCGGACTCCGGCGGGCGTCGCCGTTGAAGACGAGCGTCGCGCGCTGACCTTCGCGGAGCTGGATAGCGCGACGGGCGCGCTCGCGGCGCGCCTGCGCGCCATGGGAGTTGGCAGGAACGTTCTCGTCGGCATCAGCGCCGAGCGCAGCGTGGAGCTCGTTGTCGGGCTTGTTGCAATCATGCGGGCAGGCGGCGCATACGTCCCGATCGATCCTGAATATCCGCGCGACCGCATCGCGTTCATGCTCGAGGATGCCGCCGTACCGGTACTTCTCGCCGACAATGACGCGATCGCGGCGCACGCGCCGGCGGGAACGACCGTGATCGCGCTTTCCGGCGTCGCAGACGCTCGCGCGTCGAGCGCGAGTGAGCTCCCGTTGCCGAGCGCCAACGACGCGGCGTACATGATCTACACGTCGGGCTCGACGGGTCGGCCAAAGGGCGCGCTCAACGCACACAGCGGCATCGTCAACCGCATCCTCTGGATGCAAGGCGAGTATCGACTCGCGACGGGCGACGTTGTGCTCCAGAAAACGCCGTTCAGCTTCGACGTGTCGGTGTGGGAGTTTTTCTGGCCGCTCATTTCCGGCGCGAAGCTCGTCATGGCGCGCCCGGGCGGCCACCGCGACAGCGGGTATCTCGTCGAGGTGATCACGAAGCGCGGCGTGACCGTGTGCCACTTCGTGCCGTCGATGCTGCGCGCGTTCCTGTCCGATGCGGGCGCCTCGCGATGCGTTACGCTGCGCGACGTGATGGCGAGCGGCGAAGCGCTCCCGCCCGAAGTCGTCGCGGAATTTCATCTGAGACTTCCGCGTGCGCGGCTGCACAATCTCTACGGGCCGACCGAATGCGCGGTGGACGTCACGTACTGGCCCTGCCCGCCCGTGCCACAACCACCTGCCGTGGTGCCCATCGGCCGGCCCGTGTCGAACACGCAGATGTATGTGCTCGATGCACGAGGCGAGCCGGCGGCCATTGGTGTTGCCGGCGAGCTCCACATCGCTGGAAAACAAGTCGGCCTCGGGTATCATCGGCGCCCGGATCTGACGGCCGAACGTTTCGTACACGATCCGTTTGCGCGCGAACGAAACGCGCGCATGTACCGAACGGGCGACAAGGCCCGGTGGCGCCCCGACGGCACGATCGAGTATCTCGGCCGCCTGGACTTCCAGGTGAAGATCCGCGGCTTCCGCATCGAGCTCGGTGAGATCGAAGCGACGCTCGCCAAACATCAAAGCGTGCGTGAAGCGGTGGTTGTCGCGCGCGATGAAGCCTCGGGTGAGCGGCGTCTGGTCGCGTACCTGGTTGCGAATCGCGAGGGCGAGGCGCCCTCTGTCGGAGCGCTTCGTGAGCATTTGCTCACGACGCTGCCCGAGTACATGGTGCCGGCCGCGTTCGTGTGGCTCACCGCGTTGCCGTTGTCGAGCAACGGCAAAGTCGATCGGCGGGCTCTCCCTGCGCCCGAGATCGAGCGCGAGGCGCTCTCGCACGCATACGTCGCTCCGCGGACGGACATGGAGCGCGCGATCGCGGAAATCTGGGCTCAGGTGCTGCGCGTCGAGCAAGTGGGCGTCGATGACAATTTCTTCGAGCTCGGCGGAGATTCGCTCTTGACGGTGCAGATCGTCGCGCGCGCCGCCACGGCTGGAATTCGCATCACGCTGATGCAGCTGATGCGGCATCCGACGGTGGCCTCACTGGCGCGCGTGGCCGTGTCCGCACAACCCGGACGCCTCTCACAGGACGAGGTTGTCGGTGAAGTCGCGCTGACGCCGATCCAGCATTGGTTCCTGGAACACCAGCCGAACGCCGCGCATCAGTGGAATCAGGCGTTCATGTTCACGGTGCCGGCACAGTTCGACGCGCGGGCATTGCGCGACGCGATGAAAGCAGTCGTGCAGCGCCATGATAGTCTGCGACTGCGACTCCAGCGCACGCCGACTGGCTGGCGACAGCGATGCGTCGCGGCCGACGACCTCCGGCCGGAGGATACCGAAGCCCTCGTCGAAGAGATCGATCTCACTCGCGTCAGTCCGGACGAGCGTGCGGCAACGCTCGCGCGCGAATCGATGCGACTGCAGTCGTCGCTGAACGTGTCCGACGGCCCGCTGGTGCGCGTCGGGCTGTTCCGCAATGACGCAGGTGTGGCTGGACGGTTGCTCATCGTCGTACACCATCTCGCAATCGATGGCGTCTCGTGGCGCATTCTTCGTGAAGACCTCGAGACCGCGTATGGGCAGCGGCTTCGCGCGGAACGCGTCGCTCTACCGGAGCGCACAACACCGTTTGGTCGCTGGGCCAACCATCTGGCACTGGCGACGACCCGCGCGATCGTGCGCGACGAGATCGCATTCTGGGAACAGGTCGGTTCTTCACCGGGCGTTCGCGTCGCACGAGAGCTTGAACTGACGGGAACTGACAGTGCCGCGCACACGGAGACCATCGTCGCTCGCCTGGACGCAAACGAGACGCGCGCGTTGCTCCAGGCCGTGCCGCGCGCGTACAACACTCAGATCAACGACGCGCTCCTACTCGGACTGACGCAAGCACTCGGCGAATGGCTTGGTCCCGGCGAAGTGGTCGTGAACGTCGAAGGACACGGCCGAGAGGATCTCGGTGGTGCGGTCGATGCGTCGCGCACGCTCGGTTGGTTCACCACGCTGTTTCCCGTTCGCCTGCGCCTCGACGGCACTGGCGTCGGCGAGCACTTGAAGGACACGAAAGAGCGGTTGCGCGCGGTGCCGCGACGAGGCATTGGCTACGGCATTCTGCGCTACCTCGAGGGCGTTGAGACGCTGCGCGCACAGTCCACGCCGGACATCGTGTTCAATTATCTCGGACAGTTCGATCAGGTGCTCGCCGGCTCCTCGCTCTTCGGCTTCGCCACCGAATCGACCGGACCGTGGTACGGCGGCGAAACGCCGCGACCGCATTTGCTCGAGGTGAACTGCCTCGTGATCGGCGAGTGCCTCGAGCTTCGCTGGAGTTACAGCGGACGAGTGCACCGGCGTGAGACGATCAACCGCGTCGCGACGGCGCATGCGAATGCGCTGCGCGCGATCATCGCGCACTGCGCAAAGCCGGAAAGCAGCGGATACACGCCGTCGGATTTCCCGCTCGCGGGCCTCGATCAGGCCGCCTTGGATCGCGTCGTTGCCGGCCGTCGCGACATCGAGGACATCTATCCCGTGGTGCCGATGCAGCGCCTCTTTCTCGGTTTCGCGGATCCGGCGACGGATCCGGGGTTCGAGCAATGGCGTTATCGGCTCCGCGGACGCGTCGATCTCGCCGCGCTGCGCGCCGCATGGCAACAGATAGTCTCGCGTCATGCAATTCTTCGCACCGCATTCGTCAGCGAAGGAGGGCCGCGGCCGTTGCAAGTCGTGTCGCGCAGCGTTGCGCTGCCGTGGGCCGAGCACGACTGGCGCACTGTTTCGCCCGAAGAGCAGGAGCGACGACTCGTCGATCTACTCGCGGCGGATCGCGCGGCCGGGTTCGCGTTCGACCAGGCGCCGTTGATGCGCATCACCGTCGTGCGCCTCTCGGACGATGTCGCGGAGTTGGTGTGGAGCAACCACCATCTCCTGCTCGATCGGTGGTCGTGGCCGCTCATTCTGCTCGAGATGTCTCGCGCGTACCCGGCGCTGGCGAGTGGGCGCGAGCCCACGCTCGAACCGCCCCCTCGTTACAGCGATTTCGTGGCTTGGCAAAGTACGCGCTCGATGGATGACGCACGGCGGTTTTGGGAGCGACATTTCGCCGGTTTTCGCCGGCCGGCTCGGTTCGCGGTCGTCAGCCCGGGCACAACGGACGAGCCTGCGGAAATCTCCATCACATTCACTGCCGACGAAACACGCGCCGTGCACTCGCTCGCGCGCATCGCGCATGTCGCGACCAACACGGTCGTCGAAGCAGCGTGGGGCCTCTGGCTATCGCGGCTCAGCCAAAGCGACGACATCTCGTTTGGCCTTGCCGTCGCCGGACGCGACGGAGCGGTGCCCGGTATCGAAAAGATGGTCGGGCTGACGATCAACAACCTGCCGCTGCGCCTGCGAATCGATTCGGGGGCTCGCGTGCGCGATTGGCTCCGGTCGGTTCACGATGCGCAAGCCGAGGTTCAGGAGTTCGCGCACTCCCCGCTCGACGCAGTGCAGGAATGGAGCGGACTTCCGTGGCATTCACGCCTCTTCGACACGTTGCTCGTCTTTCAGCACGACGACGCGGAGCTCCTCACGCGAGCCTGGCTCGGTGACGGAATCGAGACGAACCTCGTGCACGTGCCGACTCGGACCGCATATCCGTTGTCGGTCGTGATTGCCGGCACCGGCGCGATGGTTCTGCAGGTGACGTTCGATCCGCGCTACTTCACCGTGGACACGGCTCGCGATATGGCGGCCGGATTACGCGGTTCGCTCCTCGCGATGATCAGCGCTGACTCGGTGGCGGACGCGCTGTCGCGTCTGCCAGAGCCCGCTATGACCCTGGGCAGCGCCGCCGCGACGCGGGAGTACGTGGCTCCGCGGACGGCGACCGAGGGAGTGCTGGCCGGCGTGTGGGGCGAGGTGCTCGGCGTCGAGCGCGTAGGTATGACCGACGACTTCTTCGCGCTTGGCGGATACTCGCTAGTGGCAACGCAGATCGTGTCGCGCGTACGCTCGACGCTTCAGGTCGACATGCCCGTTCGCCTTTTATTCCAACATCCAACGGTTGGCTCGCTGGCCGCCGCGCTCGCGAACCGAGAGCGCAAGCCCGGGCAGCTCGAGCGGATCGCGCAGTTGGTGCAGCGAGTCAATGCGATGTCACTCGACGAAGTCCGGCGCGCGCGGGCAGCACGCGCCGGACTCAATTGAATACGTTTACTCGCATGGATAGTCACACGACGAGACCGCCCGCCACACCCTCGCTCGAGGACGAGCGCCAACGATTGCTCGCGGAGCTGCTGGCCGCCGAGGGACTCGACTCTCCCGCTGCGCCTTCAATCGCGCCGCGCGATCGATCGGTGCCGGCGCCGCTCAGTTATGCGCAGGAGGTCCTCTGGCTGCTCGATCGTGCGGCGCCGGGGCTCACTGCCTACAACTCGGCGCTCGCCCGGCGTGTTCGCGGCCGGCTCGATCTCGCGGCAATGGAGCGCGCGGTGTCGCAGCTCGTCACACGACATGAGGCACTGCGGACGGTGTTCGAGACCCGAGGCGACGGCGCCGTCCAGAGCATTCTGCCGGGAGGAACGGTCTCGGTCTCTCTGCACGATGTACGCGAGCTTCCCGCCGCGGAGCGCGAGCACGCCGCAATCGCCGCACTTCGACAGGTGGCCGATACGCCATTCGATCTCTCGCGCGAGCCCGGCTTTCGCGCGGCGATCGCTCGAATCGGCGACGACGAGCATATTCTGCTGCTGCTGACGCATCACATCGTTTCCGATGCGTGGTCGTACGGCGTGATCTTCCGTGATCTCGGCGTGTTGTACGACGCCGCGGTTAGAAACGTGACGCCAGATCTCGCGCCGCCGCCGCTGCAGTTCGGTGATTACGCCACGTGGCAGCGTGAGACGTTGCGCGGCGCGGCGCTGGACGCGGCGCTGCAGTATTGGAGAGACCGCCTTGCGGGTCTTCCGATTCTCGAGCTGCCGACCGACTATCCGCGCCCATCGGTACAGGGCTTCTCCGGCGCGCGTCGCACGATCACGCTGTCGCCGGCCACGCACGGGGCTATCAAGACGCTCGCCCAAAGCACCGGCGCGACGACGTACATGGTGCTGCTCGCGGCATACGCGACGGTGCTTCGTCGCTACTCGGGTCAGGATGACATCGTCATCGGGTCCGCTGTCGCGGGACGCGACAAACGCGAGATCGAGCAGATTGTCGGGTACTTCTCGCAGGCGCTCCCGATGCGCGTGCGCTTCGATGGTGATCCGACGTTCTCGCAACTGCTCGGCCGCGTGTCAGAAACGGTGCTCGGCGCGTTCGAGCATCAGGACACCCCGCTCGAGTCGCTCGTACTCGAG
>Ga0070681_10004991_pt1 | contig 12775 bp, 9 predicted proteins | sample KBSC83BmetaG_FD_65650 | JGI IMG/M metagenome (GOLD analysis project Ga0070681, IMG submission 65650) | Corn rhizosphere microbial communities from Kellogg Biological Station, Michigan, USA - KBS C8-3B metaG | ecosystem: Host-associated > Plants > Roots > Rhizosphere | place: USA: Michigan... | reverse complement strand
CGATTTTCAGCTTCATTAGAAATGAATTCAGGTTTTCCGACGTCTCTCACTCCAATTTCACCTGGTTGTGCGGACGTTCCCTAACACGCTACGGAAAGGCCGCATCTGCTGCACGCCGGCGGCAATCGGTGTAGCCTACACTCCCGGCAGGAGAACCGGCATGGAAGATTCGAACGTTGATCCATCTCGTCGCAGGACATGCAGGCACCCCGGATGCGGATCGTCGTCGTCGACGACGATCCGATGATGCGGCAGGCGCTTAAGGCAGTGCTGGCCGCCTGCGGTTTCGAGCCGCTGCTTTACGATTCCTGCGAAGCGGCGTTTATAAGCGACGATCTCGCCGGCGCCGGGTGCGTCGTCACCGATGTCGTCCTGCCCGGCATGTCGGGATTCGACTTCTGGGCGCGCCTCACGTCGGCCGGCAGCCGCCTGCCGATCATCTTCATCACGGCGCACGACGAGCCGGCGGTGCGCGAGGCGGCGTCGCGGGCCGGCGCGAGCGCGCTTTTCATCAAGCCGTTCTCCTGCCGCGCGCTTGCATCGGCTGTCGATCATGCGATGCGCGCCAAGCCGAGGGCTGCGCCATGAATGCGCTTCGCCTCGGCAGTCCAGCCGCGCTTTTCCGGTACGCGGCCCGCAAGCGGCGCGCAAGCCATATCGGGGCGTTGTGCTTCCTCGTCTTTGCCGGCTATTACCTCGGCACGCGTGTGGGACTCGCGCTCACGTTCCTTCCCAATCCGATCTCGGTGCTGTGGCCGCCGAACGCGATCCTGTTCGCGGCACTGCTCCTCGTGCCGCGTCGGCTCTGGTGGGTGGTTGTCGTCGCCGCGCTTCCCGCACACCTGCTCGCCGAGCTCGAAGGTGGCGTTCCGCTGTCGATGGTCCTCTGCTGGTTCGTGAGCAACGTCGCCGAGGCGGCGATCGGCGCGCTCGTGGTCCAGTTCGTCGTGAGCCGTAGGCTCGCGTTCGATCGACTGCTCGACGTAAGTGCCTTCCTGTTTGCCGCGTTCGCGGCGGCGTTCCTGTCGTCGTTTCTCGACAGCGCGTTCGTCGCGCTGATCGGCTGGGGCGAGAGCGGCTACTGGGACCTCTGGCGAACGCGTCTGCTGTCGAACGTCACCGCATCGGTGATCTTCGTGCCGTTGCTCGTGGTCTGGCGCGGGGTCGGGCTCGACCGCCTGCCGTCGATGCGACGCCTCCGATGGGTCGAAATCGCCGCGCTTGCCGTCGGCCTGTTCGCGATCACGTTGATCGTATTCGATTCGCAGTCCGCAACGAGCCGCGCGCCGGCGCTCATCTACTTGCCGCTCGCATTCCTGTTGTGGGCGGCGTTGCGCTTCGGGCCGGTCGGAGCCACCGCGTCGTTCGCGGTCGTGTCGGTTCTCGTCATCTGGGGCGCCGGGCACAGTCTCGGACCGCTCGGCATGCGAAGGCCCGCCGAGAATGCGTTCTCGGTTCAGCTCTTCCTGATCTTCCTCGGCGCGACGCTGCTTTGCCTCGCGGCGGCGCTCGAGGAGCGACGCGAAGCCGAGCGGTCGCTCCGCGCGAGCGACCGTCGCTTCCAGCTCGTGCTGCAGGCGACCAAAGACGCTGTTTACGAGCAGGACTTGGCGACCGATGCCGTTTCGTGGAGCGGAAGCGGACTCGCGCAATACGGATACGTGCACGGTGTGTCGCCGCGCACGTTCCCTTCGCTCGTCGATCTCGTTCATCCGCAGGACAAGGCGCGCGCGTTGCGCGCGCGCACTGCGGCGACGAACTGTGGCCATGCCTTGTGGGAATGCGAGTTCCGGCTGCGCCGCAACGACGGAAGTTACGCGCACGTTCACGAGCAGGGCCTGATCGTCCGCGACGACGCGGGCAGGGCGATCCAGATGGTCGGCGCGTTGACCGACATCACCGAGCGGCGCGACGCCGACGAGCTCAACCAGCGGCTGGCGCACGCGTCGCGGCTCACCGCGATGGGCGAGCTGACCGCGTCGATCGCGCACGAAATCAACCAGCCGATGTCCGCGATCCTCAGCAACGTCGACGCCGCCGAGATGCTGCTCGACGCGAACGAGCTCGATCGTCGCGAGCTGCGGCAGATCCTGAGCGACATTCGCGGCGACGACCTTCGCGCGAGCGAGATCATCCGGCACATTCGCGGCCTCGCGAACAAGCGCCAGGCGGATGCCGAACGATTCGACGTGAACGAGCTCGTCAGGATGGTGCTGCGGCTGGTCGCACCGACCGTGAAGCGGCGCGGCATGACGCTCGAAGTCGAGCTCAGCCGCGTGCCGCTGATCCATGCCGATCGCATCCACGTCCAGCAGGTGCTGCTGAACCTTCTGTTCAACGCGATGGATTCGATGTCCGGCACGCCGGAGCAAGACCGCGCCATACGTGTCGTCACGTCGAGCGTCGAGCCGCATACGATCGAGGTCCGCGTGTCGGATCGCGGACACGGCATCCCGACCGAAGACCTCGATCGCATCTTCGACTCGTTCTTCACCACGAAGAGGAACGGCATGGGCCTCGGTCTTTCGATCGCGCGCTCGCTCGTCGAGGCGCACGGCGGCAGGATCTGGGCGGAGAACAACACGGACGCCGGTGCGACGTTCCGCTTCACGTTGCGCGTCGATTCGCGCAAGGCGCGCGGCGCCGCCTGAACGCATCGGAGAAGCCGACGATGAATCCCGCACTCGTTCACGTGATCGATGACGACGGCGCCGTACGCAATGCGTTGTCGCGCCTGCTGCGCTGCGCGGGCTTCGAGGTTCGTGCGTACGGCTCGGCCGTCGAGTTCCTCGTCGCCGAGCGCGACGACCGTCCGGGGTGCGTCGTGCTCGACGTCGGTCTGCCGGGAATGAGCGGCGTCGAGCTGCAGGCGGCGATGGCGCGCAAGGAGAGCTCACCGCCAATCGTTTTCCTGACCGGCCGCGGCAGCGTCGACATGAGCGTACGCGCGATGAAGGCCGGCGCCGTCGACTTCCTGACCAAGCCGGTCAAGCGCGAGGCGCTCCTCTGTGCCGTGGAGAGCGCGCTTGCGTGCGACATGAAGGCGCGTGCTCGCAGCGAGCAAACCCGCGCTGCGCGCGCGCGGTTCGAAAAGCTCACGCCTCGTGAGCGCGAGGTGCTCGCGCAGGTGGTGCGCGGGCGCCTCAACAAGCAGATCGCAGACGATCTCGGCACGTCGGTGCGCACTGTCAAGGCGCACCGGGCGCAGGTCATGGCGAAGATGGAGGTCGGCTCGCTGGCCGAACTCGTCAACGTCGCCGCGAAATTCCGGGATACCGGCGGATCTTAAGTCCCATCGCCGCGTCCTTCGCGGTCCCTTGTCCTTTGGTGCAGTAGCGGTCTTCCCCGAGACCAATTGCTGGACCTTGCGCTCTGCGGGGATTATCGTGAATGCGCGCGTACGACGCGCGGCCGCGAAGGCGCACGGTGACTGGGGAGAACGATGCAGGGTACTGCTTCGAAGGCCGTCGCGATCGTCGAGGACGACCCCAGCATAAGGCAGCCGCTTGCGCGAATCGTGCGCCTGGGCGGCTCGTCCCCGTCCTTTATGAATCCGCCGAGGCGCTCCTCGGCGTAGCGGCTAGCGACGCAATGTGCTTGATCATCGATGTGCAGCTTCCCGGCATCGACGGCTTCGCGCTGCGACGCCGCCTCGCGGCGAAGGGCGCCTTGCCGCCCGCGATCTTCATTACCGCGTTCGACGAGCCGGAAGCGCGCGCAGGCGGCTGCTGCCGGCGCCATGTTCGTCGCGAAGCCATTTTCGGGACGGTTGCTGCTGCAGGCGATCCGCGGCTGCCAGCGCGGTGCGGTGCGCGACGCCGACGTGCCGATGCAATGAGTGCGGGCGAGCGCATCGCGAGCGCGTTCGCGGCCGGCGCGATGCTGCTGTTCTCCATGCATTCGCATGCCCAGCTGCAAAGCGGCGAGGACCTTGCGAAGAAACCCGACAATCCAGTGTCGTCGCTCGTCAGCGTGCCGTTCCAGTTCAACTGGGATCACGAGATCGGGCCGAACCGCGACGGCCGCAAATTCACGCTCAACATCCGGCCCGTCGTGCCGACGGCGCTCAGTGCCGACTGGACGCTGATCTCGCGCGTCATCGTGCCGATCGTCGACCAGCACGTGCCGGCGCTCGGCGAGGGCAGCCAGAGCGGCGCCGGCGACATCAACGGGGAGTTCTTCTACGTTCCTTCGGCGCCGGGACCCGGCGGAATCCTGTGGGGCGCCGGTCCCGACGTCGTCGTCCCGACGAACACCGACCTGATCGGCGGCGGGAAATGGGCGCTCGGCCCGACGGGTGTCGTCGTCAAGGAGGAGGCGGGCTGGACGTAGGGCGTTCTCGGGAATCACCTGTGGTCGGTCGAAGGCCCCGGCGCGCAGGCCATCAGCAGCACGTTCGTGCAGCCGTTCGTCTCGTACACGACGAAGAGCGCATGGACGTTCGGAGTTTCCCATCATCCGGAGGCCCAATACGTTCACGATCGACGATGCGATGGCCAAAGATGTCCGAGGCGACCGGCTCCAGCTGAAAGCTCCTGACTGACATGCTCGAATCGTGGAACGATGGCGCGGCGAAATCGGCGATCGTCGATTTCGTCGCGCGCGTGACGAAGGAAGGTGGACCGGATTACGTGCCGCCGGCGGAGCGCATCGCGACGTTCGACAACGACGGCACGCTGTGGTGCGAGCAGCCGATGCCGGTGCAGGCGTTCTTCGTCGCCGATCGCGTCAGGGAATTGGCGGCGAAGGATCCGGCGATGAAGGCGCGCCAGCCGTTCAAGGCGTTTCTCGAGCACGACGCGAAGACGCTGCACGCGCTCGGCAAGCAGGGAATCGTCGAGCTGATGTTCGCGACGCACACCGGCATGACGGACGAGGCGTTCGATCGGATCACGCGCGACTGGCTCGCGAAGGCCCGACATCCGAAGTTCGGGCGCGTCTTTACGCGATGCGTCTATCAGCCGCAGCTCGAGCTGCTCGAATATCTGCGGGCGAACGTCTTCAAGATCTTCATCGTATCGGGCGGCGGCATCGAATTCATCCGCGCGTTCGCAGAGCATGCGTACGGAATCCCACCCGAGCGGGTCGTCGGTTCGAGCAGCAAGCTGCGGTTCGAGGCGAAGGACGGCCGCGCGGTGCTGGTGAAGGCGCCGGAGCTCGGCTCGTTCGACGACCGCGACGCGAAGCCCGTGAACATCGGCCTGCACATCGGGCGCCGGCCGCTGCTCGCGTCCGGAAATTCCGATGGCGACCTCGCGATGATGCGCTACGCGAAGTCGGGTGACGGAGCACGGCTCGCACTGCTGGTGCACCACGACGATGGGGATCGCGAGTTCGCGTACGACCGCGAGTTCCGCTTCAGTCCTCTCGCCGAGGCGTTCGACAGGGCGGACGAATATGGCATCACCGTCGTCAGCATGAAACGCGACTGGAAGTGCGTCTTCGTCGCGCAGTGACCTGGGCACCGATACGATGGAACGGTCTCGCTCGTGACGCCGTCTCCGGCACGCTATCGCGACCGCCCCACGACGGCATGGTCTGGATTCCCGGCGGCGCGCTTCGGATGGGTTCCGACGCGCACTATCCGGAAGAAGCGCCCGCGCACGACGTCACCGTGAACGGCTTCTGGATGGATGGTTCACGGTCACGAACGCTGACTTCAAGCGTTTCGTCGACGAGACGGGCTACGTCACGCTCGCGGAGAAGCCGGCCGATCCCGCGAACTATCCGGGCGCCAAACCGGAGATGCTCGTTCCGTCGTCGGTGATGTTCAGGAAGCCGCCCGGACGTGTCGATCTGTCCAACCATTACAACTGGTGGATCTACGTCCCGGAGCCGACTGGCGCCATCCGCGCGGGCCGGCGAGCAACATTCGCAAGCTGATGGATCATCCGGTCGTGCACGTCGCGTTCGAGGACGTCGAGGCGTATGCGAAGTGGGCCGGAAAGGCGCTGCCGACCGAGGCCGAGTGGGAATTCGCCGCGCGCGGCGGCCTCGACGGCGCCGGTGCTCGCGCCAGCGAGGCCTCGTGTCGCGACGTTGCGTCCGGTTTTTCGAGAAGCTGCGCGAAGACTGCCGCGGCGCCTCGGCGCTTCGGCGAAGCGCTCGTCTACCTCGGCATCGCCCTGTTGATCCTCGGCATCATCTATCACGTCTCGTTCATGAATGGACTGCGCGCCGAGTGCACGCGCATGAGGGCTGAAGGACTTATTCACGCCGAAAGCCAATATCCGCCGTCACTGACGCTCTTCGTTGCGACCGTCCTGCTCGTGATCGGCATCCTCGCGGGCTTCAGCAGGGCCTACAACGTCGGTCCGTTCGGCTGATGCTGCGCCGGCGCGAGACGATGCGCGTTCACTTCCATCGACTCGTCGAGTAAGAACTGTCGCGCTCGCGTGGCAAGCGATCGTCGCCGCGTTCGCGCTCGCATGCGCGCCCATTGTGGCCCTCGCGGCCGACGCTGCGCCGACGCCGCCATCGCAGGCACCGCGGGCGTTGTCCGTTGCGGCCAAGCCGTGGACCGGCGATTTCGCGCCGATGCTGGACCACGAGCAGCCGGGCGAGCCCGTCGTCGCCAATCGCGGCCAGGTGCAGCAGGTGATTCTCAACCTGGCGGCCAACGCGATCGACGCGCTGGCGCACATCGACGATCGCGCGAAGATGCTGACGATCCCCACGCGACGCGGCGACGTGTGCACCATCGTATCGGTCATCGACAACGGCGACGGCGTGGATGCGAAAATCGCCGCGCGCATTTTCGATGCGTTCTTCACGACGAAATCGACGGGAACCGGGATGGGCCTTGCGATATGCCGCTCGCTCGTGTCCGCGCACGGCGGCCGCTTGTGGCTTGCATCGGATCACCCGCGAGGCGCCGCGTTTCATTTCTCGCTTCCGGCGGCCGCCGGAAGCGAACGCATGTCCGACGACGTCGCGCACGCGACGACGCAGAGCGTGCAGCCGTCCTCGGCTCGAGCCTTGTCTGTCGGCGGCGCGTCGCTGCGGCTTATCGCGGCGCGGCCAAAGACCGTCGCGCGCTCGTCTAGAATGATTTGTTTTTCCCTCCCCTCGCAATTCGTCAAGCGCCAGCATGGATACGCGCGGCACCCGCTACGTCCTCGAAGTCACGCCGGCCATCCCGAAGCCGCTCGCGCGGCTCGCGGATCTCGCGAACGATCTCTGGTATAGCTGGGACCGCCCGACGCGCGAGGTGTTCGCGCGGCTGCACCCCGGCTTGTGGAACGCGGTCGGCCACAGTCCGAAGGCATTTCTCGCGCGCATCGACCAGAGCCGTCTCGACGCGGCGGCGAAGGATCCGGTGTTCCTGTACAAGTTTCACCGGATCGTGTCGGCGCACGACACCTACGAGGACATCGCGACGCCGGCCGGCGTGGGCATCGCGCTCGACCCCGGTGATCACGTCGCCTATTTCTGCGCGGAGTTCGGTTTTCACGAAAGCCTGCCGATCTACTCGGGCGGGCTCGGCATCCTCGCCGCGGATCATTGCAAGGCGGCAAGCGACAGCAAGGTGCCGCTCACCGGCGTCGGTCTGCTGTATCGGCAAGGCTATTTCTCGCAGACGATCGACGCCGAAGGGAACCAGCACGCGAACTACGCCGACTCGAACTTCGCGGAACTGCCGGTCGAGCTCGTTCGCGACGACGACGGTCACGAGCTGCGTGTCGCGGTCGACCTGCCCGGCCGCGAGGTGTCGGTGCGCCTTTGGCGCGCGCGCGCGGGCCATGTCGCGCTGTACCTGCTCGATACCGACGTCGCCGAAAACGCCGAGCGCGACCGCCTGATCACGTACCGCCTCTACGGCGGCGATCGCACGACGCGGATCGAGCAGGAGATCGTGCTCGGCATCGGCGGCGTGCGCGCCCTTGCCGCGCTCGGCGTCGAGCCGACGGTCTGGCACATGAACGAGGGCCACGCGGCATTCATGGTGCTCGAGCGCGTCCGGATGCTGGTGCGCCGCGGATTGCCGTTCGAGACGGCGCTCGAAGCCGTCGCGGCGAACAACGTCTTCACGACGCACACGCCGGTGGCGGCCGGCCACGACCAGTTCGCGACGCGCGTCATCGATGATTATTTCGCGCGGTATTGCGGCGACGTCGACGTGCCGATGGCGAAGCTGTTCGAGCTCGGCCGCAGCGCGGGAAGCGACGACTTCAACATGACCGCGCTCGCGGTGCGCGGCTCGCGGATGTACAACGGCGTGTCGCGGATCCACGGCGAGGTGACGTCGCGGACGCTGCAGTCGCTTTGGCCCGACATTCCGCCCGACGAGAACCCGGTCGACTACGTGACGAACGGCGTGCACGTGCGTACGTTCCTCGCGCTCGAATGGTTCGACCTGTTCGACCGCTACCTCGGTGCCGAATGGGCGCATCGGTTGGCGAGCAGCGACGCGTGGCACGACATCGACCGCATTCCCGATCACCTGTTCTGGTCGGTCCACCAGCATCTCAAGTCGAGCATGCTGGAAGTCGTGTGCGATCGGATCTGCGCGCAGCACTTCCGCAACCAGGGCAGCGAATCGCACCTCGACCGCATCCTGCGGTTCGCGCGTCCGGGCGACCCGAGCGTGCTGACCGTCGGCTTCGCTCGCCGTTTCGCGACGTACAAGCGGGCGACGCTGCTCTTCAGCGATCTCGAGTGGCTCCGCGCGATCACGAGCGATCCGAAGCGGCCGATCGTGTTCATCTTCGCCGGCCGCGCGCATCCGGCCGACGTGCCGGGACAGGACCTGATCCGCGACGTCGCACGCGTCGCGCGGATGCCCGAATTCGAGGGCAAGATCCTGCTCGTCGAGGGCTACGATCTTCGACTTGGACGCAGGCTCGTCGCCGGCGTCGACGTCTGGCTCAACAATCCGATCCACCCGCTCGAGGCATCGGGTACGTCGGGAATGAAGGCCGGAATGAACGGCGTCATCAACCTGTCGGTGCAAGACGGCTGGTGGGGCGAGGGCTACCGGCACGGCAACGGCTGGGCGATCAAACCGGCCTCGGGTGTGGCCGACCCGGCGCGACGCGACGGCGACGAGGCGCGCTCGCTCTACGAGATCCTTCAGGATCACACGCTGCCGATGTACTACGACCGCTCGCCCGCCGGCTATTCGCCGGCATGGGTGCGGATGGCGAAGCAGTCGATGGCGACGATCCTGCCGCGCTTCAACGCGCGCCGGATGCTCGGCGAATACGTCGACAAGCTCTACACGCGCGCGGCGCGGCAGGGCAAGCGCTACGTGGCGGGCAACGCCGCAGTTGCGAGCGCCGTCGCGGCGTTCAAGCGGCGCGTGCGCGAGGCGTGGCCGCGCGTCGCGCTGCGCATGCTCGACAAGGGCGCGCAGCAGATCGCATTCGGCGAACGCTTCGCGATCGAAGTCGCCGTCGAACTGGCGGGACTCGATCCGCGCGATATCGTCGTCGAGGTGCTGCTCGAGCGCATCGACGAGCGGACCGGGCGTGGCGAGCGGCGCCAGTATCCGCTTGCGCCGATCGACGGTCGGACCGACGGCGGCGAGCACCGATTCCGGATCGAGCTCGCGCCGGAGCTTTGCGGACATCTGACGTATCGGCTGCGCGCGTATCCGTACCATCCGGATCTCACGCACCCGCACGAGACCGGGTTGATGCGATGGTCATGATTTCGCGAGGGCCTGAACCAAACCGCGATCGTTTTGTCCGCTCGTTAAGCCGGCACTGAAAAAAGCCTGGCGCGAAGCCGCGTCGACCGACGCCATGGCCCCGACGGAACCGATGGCATGATCGAAGCAACGGCTGGACCGACGTTCAGGGTGGATACCAGAGCCGAATTGGGCGAACAGGACGTCTATCTGTTTCGCGAGGGCACGCACGCGTCGCTCGCCTCGATTCTCGGTTGCCACATGCAGGGCGACGCGGTGCGCTTTCGCGTGTGGGCTCCGAACGCCGCGCGCGTGTCCGTGATCGGCGATTGGAATGGCTGGAACGGCGACGCCGATCCGCTCACCGCGCGCCACGACGAGACGGGCATCTGGGAAGGCGTCGCGTCCGGCGTCGTGCGCGGCCAGGCGTACAAGTACCGGATCGTCGCGCGCCACGGCGCGGTCCTGGAGAAGGCCGATCCGTTCGCGTTCTACGCCGAAGTTCCACCGGCGACCGCATCGCGAAGCTGGACCCTGGAGTACGCGTGGCAGGACGCGTCGTGGATGGCGTCGCGACGATCGCGCAACGCGCTCGACGCGCCGATCTCGATCTACGAGGTGCACCTCGGATCGTGGCGGCGTCCGCATGGCACGCTGCCGACCTATCGCGACGTGGCCGAGCCGCTCGCCGATTACGTCTCGGTGCACGGCTTCACGCACGTCGAGTTCCTGCCGCTGATGGAGCACCCGTTCTACGGTTCGTGGGGCTACCAGACGACGGGCTATTTCGCGCCGACGGCCCGCTACGGCACGCCGCAGGACCTCATGTACCTGATCGACGTGCTGCATCAGCGCGGCATCGGCGTCGTCCTCGATTGGGTCCCGTCGCATTTCCCGGACGACCCGCACGGGCTCGCGTGGTTCGATGGCACGCACCTCTACGAGCACGCCGATCCGCGCAAGGGCTTCCATCCCGAGTGGAAGAGCCTGATCTTCAATTACGATCGACACGAGGTGCGCGCGTTCCTCGTATCGAGCGCGCTGTTCTGGCTCGACCGTTACCACGTCGACGGCCTGCGGGTCGACGCCGTCGCGTCGATGCTCTACCTCGACTATGCGCGCAATGCAGGAGAGTGGGTTCCGAACGTCCACGGCGGCAAGGAGAACCTGGGCGCCATCACGTTTCTGCGGCAGTTGAACGAGGCGGTCTACCGCGCGCATCCCGACGTGCAGACGATCGCCGAGGAGTCGACGTCGTGGCCGATGGTGTCGCGGCCGACGTTCGCCGGGGGCCTGGGTTTCGGCATGAAATGGAACATGGGCTGGATGCACGACACGCTCGACTACATGCACCGCGAGCCGATCCACCGCAAGCATCACCACGACCGGCTGACGTTCTCGATCTGGTACGCGTTCTCGGAGAATTTCGTGCTGCCGCTTTCGCACGACGAGGTCGTGTACGGGAAGGGATCGCTGATCGAGCGCATGCCGGGCGACGCGTGGCAGCGCTTCGCGAACCTGCGGCTGCTCTTCGGCTTCATGTGGGCGCATCCCGGCAAGAAGCTGCTGTTCATGGGCGGCGAGCTCGCGCAATGGCGCGAGTGGGCGCACGAGGGCGAGCTCGACTGGGCGCTCGCGATGAACGGCCAGCACGCCGGCGTGCAACGCTTCGTCGCCGATGCGAACCGGCTCTACGCGCGCTCGCCGGCGCTCTTCGAGATCGACTTCGAGACGCCGGGGTTCGAATGGATCGTCGGCGACGATCGCGACGCGAGCGTCGTCGTCTTCGTGCGCCGCGCGCGTCGCGGAGCGCCGCTGCTCGTCGCGTGCAATTTCACGCCCGTGCCCCGCAGCCACTACCGGGTCGGTGTTCCGGAGCCCGGCTTCTGGCGCGAAGTGCTGAACAGCGATGCGAGCGCTTACGGTGGAAGCGGGATCGGCAATCTCGGCGGCGTGCACACGGAGCCGCACGGCTTGCACGGTCGCGCGCAGTCGCTTTCGCTGACGCTGCCGCCGCTTGCCGCGGTTTATCTCGAGCACGGAGGAATCTGAGTTGCCCGCACGCAAGACCGCCTCCCGCAAGAGTGCCTCGCTGCCGGCCGAGGGCCGTGCGCGCGCGGTCGTCGAGAACGTTTCGCCGCAGGTCGACGACGGGCGCTTCGCGGTGAAGCGGATCGTCGGCGACCGCGTGATCGTCGAGGCCGACTGCTTCGCCGACGGGCACGACGTGCTCGCGTGCCGCGTGCGCTCGCGTCGCGAAGGGGAAGCGTCGTGGAGGGAAGCGCCGATGCAGCCGCTCGGCAACGACCGCTGGCGCGGCGAATTCGTCGTGAACGACATCGGCCGCCACGGCTACACCGTTTGCGCGTGGGTCGATCACTTCCTGTCGTGGCGGCACGACTTCGAGCGGCGGATCGAGCCCGACGACATTCGAGTCGCGGCGCAGGTCGGCGCGGACATCGTCGCCGCAACAGCGGCGCGCGCGCGCGGCGAGGATCGCAAGCGTCTTGCCGACTGGGCGTGCGCGCTGCGCGAGACGACCGATGTCGAGGCGCTCCGCAACATCGCGCTCGACGCGATGCGCTGCGAGCTCGCGCAGCGTTATCCGGATCGGCGCTTCGAGACGTCCTATCCGGCCGAGTTTCCGCTCGTCGTCGACCGCGCGCGCGCCGGTTTCTCGAGCTGGTACGAGCTGTTCCCGCGCTCGACGTCGCCATATGCCGGCGTGCACGGAACGTTCCTCGATTGCGAAGCGCGTCTTCGCTACGTCGCCGACATGGGCTTCGACGTGCTGTACCTGCCGCCGATCCATCCGATCGGCCGCGAGCGGCGCAAGGGCCCGAACAATGCGCTCGACGCGGCAGCCGAGGACGCCGGCAGCCCGTGGGCGATCGGCGCGGCCGAAGGCGGGCACACGGCGATCCATCCGGCACTCGGCACGCTCGACGACTTCCGTCATCTCGTCGCTGCGGCGCAGGCGCATGGCCTCGAGCTCGCGCTCGACGTCGCGTTCCAGTGCGCGCCCGACCACCCGTATGTCGGCGAGCATCCGGACTGGTTCAGGCATCGGCCCGACGGCAGCGTCCAGTACGCGGAGAATCCGCCGAAGAAGTACCAGGACATCTACCCGTTCAACTTCGAGTC
>Ga0070681_10004989_pt1 | contig 12780 bp, 13 predicted proteins | sample KBSC83BmetaG_FD_65650 | JGI IMG/M metagenome (GOLD analysis project Ga0070681, IMG submission 65650) | Corn rhizosphere microbial communities from Kellogg Biological Station, Michigan, USA - KBS C8-3B metaG | ecosystem: Host-associated > Plants > Roots > Rhizosphere | place: USA: Michigan... | reverse complement strand
GAAGCTGCGTCGCAGGACATGCAGTGGAAGGCGATCGATCGCAACTCGAGCGATTACATCGAGATGCAGACCAAGGATAAGGTCCGCTTCTTCAAGACGCCGGACGCCATCCTCAAGCGGCAACTCGAGGTTTACGACGAGGTTGCCACGAAGTATGCGGCGGCCAATCCGATGTTCAAGGAGATCGCCGAATCGCAACTGGCGTTCGCCAAACGTGCGACCCGCTGGGAGCAGGACTACGTCGTGAGCCGCAAGATCGCGTTCGACCATTACTGGGGTCCGAACGCGAAGAAGCCGATCTAACGGCACGGTGCCGGCGAGGCCCCATCCGGGATAACCGGGTGGCGCCTCGCCGTGCCGGCCTTGGCTGAATCATCTTGCATCGAGCGGCGGGGGCGAATGAACGTCCAAAACGTCTTGCACGCGATCGACGGCATCAGCACCTGGGTCGGCAAAGCGACCTCATGGCTGATGGTCATTTTGACGGCCGTCGTCTGTCTCGAAGTGTTCAAGCGCTACATCCTCAACGCTCCGACGGCGTGGATTTTCGATCTTGAGAACATGCTGTACGGCACGCTTTTCATGCTGTGCGGTGCCTACACGCTGGCGCAGAACGCGCATGTTCGCGGCGACTTTCTCTACAGCTCGATGCGGCCGCGGATGCAGGCGTCGCTGGATATCGTTTTGTACCTGGTCTTTTTCATTCCCGGCATCCTGGCGCTGGTCTATTCCGGCTACACGTTCGCCGTCGAATCCTGGCTGATCAAGGAACATTCCACCATCACCGCGGACGGGCCGCCCGTCTATCAGTTCAAGGCGGTGATTCCGATCGCGGGCGCGCTGGTGATGCTGCAAGGCATCGCCGAAATCATCCGCTGCATCGTTTGTCTTAAAACCGGCGAATGGCCGAGCCGCTTGAAGGATGTCGCCGAGATCGACGTCATCGAGGGGCAACTCGCCAACAGCGAATACGTCGACGAAGAATCGCGCAAGATCGCAATCGAACGCGCACACGAGATCGACGAGGCTGCGCGTCAGCGCGGCATGGGGGGAGATCTGCAGACATGAGCGATCCCGCACTCGGGCTCTTGATGCTGTGTCTGATCGTCGTCGTTATTGTCATGGGATTTCCGACGGCCTTCACCTTGATGGGCCTCGGAATGTTCTTCGGCTACATCGCGTTCTACGATCCGACGCAGCTTTTCACCGACAATAAAGTCTTCGACCTGATGGTCCAGCGCACTTACGGCGCGATGACCAACGACGTGCTAATTTCCATCCCGTTGTTCGTGCTGATGGGCTACGTGATGGAGCGCGGCGCGCTGGTCGACAAGATGTTCTATTCGATCCAGCTTGCGTTCCGGCGGGTGCCGGCGTCGCTCGCTGTCGCCACGCTGATTGTGTGCACGTTCTGGGGGATCGCCAGCGGTCTTGTCGGCGCCGTCGTGGTGCTGATGGGCGTCATCGCGTTCAATCCCATGCTCAAGGCGGGCTACGACGTGAAGCTCGCCTCCGGCGTCATCACCGCCGGCGGCACGCTCGGCATTCTGATCCCGCCATCGGTGATGATTATCGTTTATGCGGCGGTGGCCGGACAGTCGGTGGTGAAGCTCTATGCGGCCGCGATGTTTCCGTCGTTCTTTCTCGCGTTCCTCTATCTTGTCTACATCATCGGTTGGGCGCTGATTAATCCCAAGATTGCGCCGCAGTTGCCGGAAGAAAAAACCCGGGTTCCGGTGCCGGATTGGATGCGGCGATTTCAGGATGCCTATTCGAGAAACGTCTTTGCGGGCTTCGTCACGGCGCTGGTGTTGCCGTCGCGGGCGAGGGCCATCGAAACCGGCGCGGGTCGCGTCGGATATGGGCTGCTGCTGAAGAATTTCTGCATCTCGCTGACGCCGTTCATTCTGGTGGCCGGAACGTTGTGGCTGGTGTGGTGGTACGTGGTCATCCATCAGCAGGTCGCGCCGGAAGAGGCCGTCACCGGTCTGCAGCAACTCGGCACACCGGACCTTGCGACAGGTCCGGCAACGGCCGCGGAGCAAGGACCGCCACCCAACTTCTATCTCTGGTTTGGCGTGGCAGTCTTGCTCGGGGCCTTCGTCATCGTTCGCTATTACTGGCGGATGGATGCGGACCGCTTTGAGGTCCTGAAGCTCGTGTCGTCGTCGGTGATGCCGCTTGGCATCCTCACCATCGTCGTTCTGGGCGTCATCCTGTTTGGCATCACGACGGCGACCGAATCCGCGGCGGTGGGCGCCGCGGGCGCGTTCCTGCTGGCGTACCAGGCGCGAACGCTCGACTGGAAGCGCACCAAGGAAGCCGTCTATCTCACGGCAAAAACCACCGCGATGGTGTGCTGGTTGTTTGTCGGCTCGGCGCTGTTTTCCGGCGTGTTCGCGCTTCTCGGCGGTCAGGCGCTGGTCGAGCAATGGGTGCTGTCGCTCAATCTGTCACCCGTGCAATTCATGATCCTGTCGCAGGTGATCATCTTCATTCTCGGCTGGCCGCTGGAGTGGACCGAGATCATCATCATTTTCGTGCCGATCTTCCTGCCGCTGTTGAAGCACTTCAACATCGACCCGGTGTTGTGGGGCACGCTGGTCTTCGTCAATCTGCAGGCGGCGTTCTTGTCGCCGCCGGTCGCGATGTCGGCGTTCTATCTCAAAGGCGTCGCGCCCTCGCATGTCACGCTCAACCAGATCTTCAGCGGCATGATGCCCTATATGCTCGTCGTCATCGTGTGCATGATCATCATGTACATCTGGCCGGGCATGACGCTGTGGCTGCCGAATTACCTCTACGGCAACTAGGCCGCCGGCGTTCACGCGCCGTGCTCAGGTTTGGATTCGGCGGTTGCCACAATTGGTCGGTCGACGAAATGCCTGGGCTGCGCCCGGACCGGGTTGACGATCGGCGCGCGGTTCGCACAGATGGCGCCGTTCGTCGAGAGGATCATGATGGCCGGTGGAAAGCGAATTCTGCACGTGGCACGGCGTGCGTTGATCATCGGGGTCGCGATATCGAGTTTCGCGATCCCAAGCTTCGCGCAGGAGACCGGCTTCCCCTTTGACAGCGAACTGTTTCTCGATGCGCAGCCCATGTCCGGCTCGAAGCGCATTCCCAACATGGATGTCGCGGCCAACGGCTCGATCGTCGTCGAGATGTGGTGCAATCGCGTGGAGGGGCAGCTTGTGGTGGCGGGCGACACCATCACCGCGGTGCTCGGCCAGCCCACCGATCGCTCATGCCGCCCCGCGGAAACGCAGCGCGATGCCGATCTTCTGGCGGCGCTCAATGCCGTGACGAACTGGCGGCGCGAGGCTGATGCGCTGGTGCTGGTGGGGCCGACGACGCTCCGGTTCAAGGAGGCGACCCACTAGCCTTGATCCGTTCGGGTTGAACGCGGTCGGACTTTGCGGTCGGCATTTCATCGCAATTTTGCAGCGAGGGTGGGCTTCACGCCTCGCCCCGCACGAAACAAAAAAGGGCCCGGCTTTTGGCCGGGCCCTCGTATTTGCCTGTCGGGCAAAGCTTACATCATGCCGCCCATTCCGCCCATGCCGCCGCCCGGCATCGCCGGCGCAGCCGCATCCTTCGGAATTTCGGCGACCATCGCTTCGGTGGTGACCAGCAGGCCCGCGACCGAGGCCGCATCCTGCAGGGCGCGCCGAACGACCTTGGCCGGGTCGACGATGCCCTTTTCGATCATGTCGACGTATTCCTCGTGCTGGGCGTCAAAGCCGAAGGTCTCGGACTTCGATTCCAGAATCTTGCCGACCACGATCGAACCCTCGACGCCGGCATTCTCCGCGATCTGGCGGATCGGCGCTTCGATGGCCTTGAGCACGATGTTGATGCCGGCCTGAACGTCCGGGTTATCGTTGGTGAGCTTGCCGACCGCCTTCTTGGCGCGCAGCAGAGCGGTGCCGCCGCCGGGAACGATGCCTTCTTCCACCGCAGCGCGGGTGGCGTTGAGCGCATCGTCGACGCGGTCCTTCTTCTCCTTGACCTCGATCTCGGTGGCGCCGCCGACCTTGATGACGGCCACGCCGCCCGCAAGCTTCGCCAGGCGCTCCTGGAGCTTCTCGCGGTCGTAGTCCGAGGTGGTCTCCTCGATCTGCGCCTTGATCTGCGCCACGCGGGCCTCGATGTCTTTCTTCTTGCCGGCGCCGTCGATGATCGTGGTCTTTTCCTTCTCGATCACGACCTTCTTGGCCCGGCCCAGCATCGCCAGCGTGACGTTCTCGAGCTTGATGCCGAGATCCTCGGAGATGAGCTGGCCGCCGGTGAGGATCGCAATGTCCTCAAGCATCGCCTTGCGGCGGTCGCCGAAGCCCGGAGCCTTCACGGCCGCGATCTTGAGGCCGCCGCGCAGCTTGTTGACCACGAGCGTGGCGATGGCTTCGCCTTCGACGTCTTCGGAGATGATGAGCAGCGGCTTGCTGGTCTGCACCACCGCCTCGAGCAGCGGCAGCATGGTCTGCAGGCCGGACAGCTTCTTCTCATGCAGCAGGATGTAGACGTCTTCCAACTCCGCGATCATCTTCTCGGCGTTGGTGATGAAGTACGGCGAGATATAGCCGCGGTCGAACTGCATGCCCTCGACGATTTCGACCTCGGTGTCGAGCGACTTGGCTTCCTCGACCGTGATGACGCCCTCGTTGCCGACCTTCTGCATGGCGTCGGCGATCATCTTGCCGATCTGCTTGTCGCCATTGGCGGAAATGGTGCCGACCTGGGCCACTTCGGCGGACGAGTTGACCTTCTTGGCGCGCTTTTCGAGGTCCTTCAGGACGGCGGCGACGGCGATGTCGATGCCGCGCTTGAGGTCCATCGGGTTCATGCCGGCGGCGACCGACTTGGCGCCTTCCTTCACGATCGCGGCGGCCAGCACGGTCGCCGTGGTGGTGCCGTCACCGGCGTTGTCGTTGGTCTTCTGGGCGACTTCGCGCACCATCTGCGCGCCCATGTTCTCGAACTTGTCCTCAAGCTCGATTTCCTTGGCGACGGTCACACCGTCCTTGGTGATGCGCGGCGCACCGAACGACTTGTCGATCACGACGTTGCGGCCTTTGGGACCGAGCGTGACCTTCACGGCGTTGGCAAGAGTCTCCACGCCGCGCAGCATGCGATCGCGCGCGTCGCCGGAGAAACGGACGTCTTTGGCAGCCATTTCAACTCACTCCTGAAAAACTTCGGTTGCTGGACTTCAGGCGATCACGCCCATGATGTCGGATTCCTTCATGATCAGGAGATCCTCGCCGTCGAGTTTGACTTCGGTGCCCGACCACTTGCCGAACAGCACGCGGTCGCCGGCCTTCAGATCGAGCGGAATGAGCTTGCCGCTTTCGTCGCGGCCACCCGGGCCGACGGCGACGATCTCGCCCTGCGACGGCTTCTCCTGGGCGGTGTCGGGAATGATGATGCCGCCGGCGGACTTTGCCTCGGCGTCGATACGCTTGACGACCACGCGGTCGTGCAGGGGACGGAACTTCAGCTTGGCCATGCTTTCCTCGTCGAGAGTGGGGCGGATGGTGGAGCGAATAATTGTGATGTATCAGCTATTTAGCACTCTTATATCTTGAGTGCCAAGTCTGAAACCCGGAAATAGGAGGTTGCGCGGGGAGTGTCAAGGCAAGCGCCTCCCGACCGCGGACCGAACCGGCGTTTGGTTAACGCGTCAGGGACAACGGCGGGTGTGGCCTATGATGCTGTTTGCGCACGATATTTTCCGGCCACTTGATTCTCGATTTTCGCCCTCATGCCGCGCCGAGCAGTTTCATCGCGCTGTCGGCCAAGAGCTTCAGCCCGGCTATGCCAACCAGCAGGTAGCACCAGAAGTAGAGACGGTTGGCATCGAGCCGATCGTGCATGCGCTTGCCCAGCCAGACCCCAAGTGGGACCGCGGGCAGCAGCGGCAGCGCCTGCCATAGCGCCTCCGGGCGCTGAAGGCCGAACCAGACGTAGGGCACGATCTTGAAGGCATTGCTGAAGGTCAGCAGCGCCACCATCGTGCCGGCATACGTGGACTTCGGCAGGCCGCGCGGCAGCAGATAGACCGAGAGCGGCGGGGCGGCCGCGTGGGCGATGAAGGTGGTGAAGCCGCCGACGGTGCCGAACACCAGGGCTTTCGGAGGCGAAACCGGGGCGCCGGTCTGCGGTTTGAAGCGTTCGCGCAGGAAGTAGCGGACCGCGAAGGCAATCGTCACGATGGCGATGCCAAGCACCAGAATCCTTTGATCGACCAGCACGAAAAACAAGGCGCCCAACCCGACCCCGACCAGCATGCCGGGCGCGACCCAGACGATGTCGGGCCACGACCACGTCCGCATCGGGAATGCTTTCAGGGCGAACACGTCCGTGGTCGAGGCGACCACGGCGATGATGATGGAGGCGTCGATGGGCTCGGTCACGAGAATCAGGAATGGCACGCCGATAATGGCGAGCCCGCCGCCGAAGGCACCCTTGCCCAGCCCGATGACAAAAACGGCCGGAAGCCCGATGAGGTAGAAAAGCGGGTCGGTGGGCATGAATCGATTCTGGTATTTCGGTGGGTTGGCCGCAGCCTTTGGGAGCGGCCTTGGGGCTGCTACAATCGGGTGCTTCAGACGGGGGCGGTTAGAGTCTGGTTAAATGCGCTCCGGCTACAATGGCCGCCGCGCGGTCCAATGGGGTTTGAGCCGCATTTGCAGTCATGCCGCCGCAATGGGCGGAGGGGACCTGGGAGCTCGCATGCGCCATCATTTTCAATCTCGCGCCCTTGTCACGCTGGCCGTCCTCGTCGGCGGGTTGTTCTTGGCCGGATGTAGCGGCGTCAGCTTGCCGAGCTTTGGCACCAGCTCCGAGCCTCCTCCCGAGGCTCCGGCTGCAGCGGCGCTGCCGTCCAAATATAACCCGGAGGAATTTGTCGGTCGCTGGGGCTTCACCTCTTATCAGAAAGAGTCGGACCGCACGCGGACCATCAATACGGCGCGCGGGCTGTGCCGTTCGCCTTACGTCATCACCAAGGGGCCGAGCGGCGGCGTCATGATGCACCTTGCCGATCAACGCCAGCCGAGCGAGCTCCGGCTCAAGGGCAGCGCCGACGGCAAAAACTACATCGGTCCGGACGGCGAAGCCGGCAATCCGCAGGATCGAGAAATTCTATCGTTCGACGGGCGGGTTTTGATCACGCGCTATGTCGACCCCGACGCAGCCAACCGCTATGGAAACATGGTCTATGTGCGGTGCGGCCCCCGGGCCTAATTGGTTGCAATCATGACCGTTACCATCTGGCATAACCCCATGTGCGGGACCTCGCGCACGGTTTTGGCGTCGATTCGAGCCCAGGGCGTTGAGCCGACCATCGTGGAATATCTCAAGGATCCGCCCAGCGCGGCCGAAATCAAGGCGGCATTGAAGGAAATGGGGATAGGACCGCGCGAACTCTTGCGCCGGCGCGGCACTCCCTATGATGATTTGAAACTCGGCGAGTCGAAGTGGACCGATTCTGAACTCATCGCTGCGATGACAAAGCATCCGATCCTGATCGAGCGGCCTGTGGTGCGGACGCCTAAGGGCACGCGGCTCTGTCGGCCTGCGGAACGGCTGAAGGACATTCTCTAAAGCCCATCCCCCTGCGTGGCAGTTTGCTTTCGGCGTTTGGTCCGACGCGTGCCGGTCGGACCGGATTCAAGCGAGGTCGCCCATGATGCAATGGTTTCACGCCCTGATGCCGAAGGAGGAACACTTCTTCGAGCTGTTCGCGCAGCATTCGCATGCTGTCGTGGCGGGGGCCGTGGCGCTGCGCGCCATGCTCGAGGGTGGCGATGCGATCGCCCGCAATTATCAGGTGGTGATGGATCGCGAGCACGACGCCGATGACGTCACGCGTGATGTCTTGATCGCGGTGCGCCGCACCTTCATCACGCCGTTCGATCGCGGCAATATCCGCGATCTCATCACCTCGATGGATAACGCCATCGACCAGATGCAGAAGACAGCCAAGTCGGTCCGCTTGTTCGAGGTCACCGTATTCACGACGCAAATGAAAGAAATGGCGGATGCCATCGTCAAGTGCGCCGAACTGGTGCAGGAAGGCGTCCAGCTGTTGAAATCGATCAGTTCGGAAGCGGGGCGCATCAGCTCCATCTCCCAGAAGATTTCGGCGCTCGAAGGACTCGCGGACGAAATGCACGATCAGGGTCTGTACGATCTTTATCGGGCCAATGTGTCGAGCGGAAACGGATTGGCGTTTTTCGTCGGCAATGAAGTTTATGACCACCTGGAAAAGGTGGTCGATCGCTTCGATGACGTTGCCAACGTGATGCACGGCATCGTTATCGAGCACGTTTAGGGGCTGAGGCGCGGAACATAATGGACGCCGGGCTCGCCCTGCCGCTGCTGGTGGCGCTCATCGCGATCGCGCTGGCGTTCGATTTCCTCAACGGCATGAACGATGCCGCCAATTCGATCGCGACGGTCGTTTCCACGCGCGTGCTTCGTCCGCAATACGCCGTCGCCGCGGCGGCGTTCTTCAATTTCATCGCCTTCCTGGTGTTTGGTCTGCATGTTGCCGAGACCGTCGGCCGGGGCATCGTCGAGGCCAACATCATCGATGCGCGGGTGATTTTCTCGGCGCTCGGCGGCGCCATCGTCTGGCAGCTCATCACCTACCGGCTGGGGATTCCCTCATCGAGTTCGCATGCGCTGATCGGCGGCCTGGTCGGCGCCGGCATGGCCAAGGCCGGCGCCTCGGCGGTGGTGTGGGCCGGCGTGCTGAAGACCGTCGCCGGCATCGTGCTCGCGCCGGGGCTCGGCTGCGTGGCTGCGTTGATGCTCATGCTGCTGGTGGCGTGGACGTTCCTGAGGTTTACGCCGTTTGGCGTCGACCGATTCTTTCGCCGGGCCCAGCTTGTCTCCGCCTCGCTCTACGCGCTCGGCCACGGTGGCAACGACGCGCAGAAGACGATGGGTATCATTGCGGTGCTGCTCTATTCCCAAGGCTACATGGGAACGGAATTCTACGTGCCGTTCTGGGTGGTGCTGGCGTGCCAATTTGCCATGGCGGCCGGAACACTGGCCGGGGGCTGGCGCATCGTGAAGACGATGGGTTCCAAGATCACCCGGCTCACGCCGATGCAAGGCTGCTGCGCCGAGACCGGCGGCTCCATCATGCTGTTCGCGGCAACCGAGATGGGCATTCCGGTTTCGACGACGCACACGATCACCGGATGTATCATCGGCGTCGGTGCCGCAAAGAATGCCTCTGCGGTGCGCTGGAGCGTGGCCAAGGAGATCGTCACGGCTTGGATCGTGACCATTCCAGCGGCGGGTTTGGTTTCGGCGCTGTTCTATTTCGCAGTCGGATTGTTTGGCTGAGCGGATCGTCGGGTGAGACGGACGCGCGCCGTTCCGCCATAAAAAGAAGCCCCGCGTCGGAGACGCGAGGCTTCAGTTGGTGGTCGCGATTTTCTTAGAAGCGGTGGTTGAAGCCCGCCCGCACCGTGTTCAAGCGAAGATCGACATTGTTGAGGCCGCCGCAGAGCGCGCCGCACGAGGTGTCGCCGAGGTCGGCGTAGAGATATTCGACCTTTGCGGTCCAGTTGCCGGCAACCACGGCTTCAACACCGGCGCCGATCGTCCAGCCGACGTTGGTGTCGCTCCAGCTTCCAACGCCCGGAACCGCGGCCTTCACGTTGCCCAAGGCCAGGCCGCCGGTGACGTACGGCATGACGCGATCCCAGGAATAACCCACCCGCCCGCGGAAGGTGCCGAGCCAGTCGTTTCGGGTTTCGCAGCTCGTGCCGGCGCCGCAGGGCGAACTGTCCCTGATGTTGGTCCAGTCGATGTCGCCTTCGAGGCCGAACACCCACGGGCTTCCGAGGGCCTGCCAGTTGTAACCGGCGGTCAGACCGATCATGGCGCCCGACGGGCTGTTGTTGATGATGCCGCCGTTCCAGTCGGAATCGCCCCAGGCGCCGCCGCCGTTGATACCGAGATAGAGGCCGGTCCAGTTGTAACCGGCCATATATGCCGGAGCCTTGTACGGCATGGACCGGGGAAGGTCCGCCGCCGACGCCGGCATCGCGAGAGCGAAGGCCAGGAGGCCGAGGCCAGCAGCAAATGAACGTTTCATCGCACTATCTCCAAATGACAAAGTTATCGCAAAGTATTCGAAGAAGCTAAACTGTCTAGTGTCAGAAAGACACATCGGTATCCTTAACAAAATACCACCAAGAAAAGGGCCGTATTTGCTCGATTTCCGAGGGGCGCAATTCTATTTACTGTAATTTTACCATGTTTATGGTCAAGGAACCCTAAACGAATATTGTCATTGCCCATAGCAGCGCGGCTCCGAATGGTATCCCGTTCGGAGCCGCGCTGCAGTTGATGCGTGCCAATCAGAATCGAAGGTTCAAACCGGCGCGCACGATATGGCTATGGAAATCGACGTTGACCGGGGCGCCGCAGGTGAAGGCATCGCAACCGACGCTGCCGAGATCGGCATAGAGGTATTCGAGCTTGGCGGTCCAGTTGCCGGATATGGCGGCTTCCACGCCGGCACCCACCGTCCAGCCGACCCGTGTGTCGCTCACACTGCCGAAGCCGATCGGTGTGGCCTTGACCTCGCCGACGGCCAAGCCGCCGGTGACGTAGGGCATCACCCGATCAAACGAGTAGCCCAGGCGTCCGCGGAAGGTGCCGAGCCAACTGGTCTTGGTTTCGCAACCGGCAACGCAATTGGCATTGGCAAAACTGCCCTTCAGGTCGGCCCAATCGATATCGCCTTCCAGGCCGTACACCCACTGTCCGTTCTGCCAGTTGTAACCGGCGGTCACGCCGATGAGCCCGCCCGACGGATCGGCGCGACCCAGGCCGCTCCAATCGGAACCGCCCCAACCGTAACCGCCGTTGATACCCACGTAGAAACCGGTCCACGAATAACCCGGAGCGAAAGTCGGTGCTTGGGTGACGGGCGGCATGGCTCGCGGAAGATCGGCCGCCAGCGATGGCGTGGCGGCAACGGCGAGCAGACTCATTGTGGCGAGGAGTAAACGGCGCATACCCACCTCCCGTGCTTTGTTCCCAACTGAATGGCAAACGCGACGGGCGGCCGGTGGTTCCTCAATTACCGCGGCGGTTCTCAGGTTCTTTGACGCAGGCCGAACGCGGAACGCGCCCTGTTCGCGCGCATTCCGCACCGTCCGCGTTCGAAATCAGAAGTGATAGTTGACACCGAAGCGCAGCACGCCGGACTCGATGCCGTGCGTTGTGCCGGTCGATGCGAAGGTGTGATCGCCCAGATCGACGTAGAGGTATTCGGCTCTGGCGGTCCAATTCCCCATCAGGCCGACCTCCATGCCCGCGCCGGCGGCCCAGCCGATTGTCGTGTTGCCTTCGGATGTTCCGGTGAGCGCGTTTTCCAGTCTCAGGGTTCCGTACGCGAGGCCAACGGTCCCGTAGAACATCACGTTGTTCATGGCGATGCCGGCTCGCGCACGCATGGTGCCGAACCAGGGGTTGGAGAATTTCCAGCCGGCAAACCGGTTGTCGGCATCCGACAATTGCAAGTCGGTCTCGCCGCCGAATACAAACTGTCCGCTCTGCCAATTGTAGCCGGCCTGCAAGCCGCCAACGACCCCGGACGGATCCTGCGGAGCGTTCGTCACCGATCCCCATTGATAACCAAAATTCGCGCCGACATAGGGGCCTTGCCAGAAATAAGCGCGGGCCGGTCCGGGCGAAGCATAGGATGTGAGGTCGGCGGCGGCTGCGGTTCCGAACGTCACCGCCAAAGCCGCAAGCGCGGCAAGCGCCGTCTCAACCATCGTCTTTTGCATTACAATCTCCACATCACATCCCGCTGCAGGTTGGCGGGGTTATGACCGTTCGCTTGAGGCCGTATGCCGCGCGAGCATGGTCGCGATGAGGAGCGGCGAGGTTGGCCGGATGGCGAAAGATCGGCGCGTTCGTGGAGAATTTATCGGGACTTTTATCTTAAGCGTTTCTGAATCGGTAACGATGCCGGATCGTTAACGCTAAGGAAGGGTGTATTTGCGGTCGCGCGCGGAGAAATCTATTTACCATGTGAGCGCGGTTGCCGGCGTGGTGTCGGATCGGCGCTCGGCGCAGGAAACGGTAGGGAGCCGGCATGGCCGGTCGCGATAAAGACATCGATCCGGCCAGCGAACTCGTCGAGGACGATGAGGAGCAGGCGCTTCCGGACAGCGACGTGGCCGAGATCGGCGAGGGCGCGCCCCCGCTTACCGCCGGCCGGGCCGTGCTTTTGCGGTATGCCAAGCTCGCGCCGTCGTCGCCGGGCGTGTATCGCATGTTCGATGCCGACGGCGAGGTGCTCTACGTCGGCAAAGCCAAAAGCATCAAAAAGCGTTTTGCGTCCTACACCCGCCCGACCGGCCATGACACGCGCATCGAGCGTGTGATCGCGGCGACCGCCGCGGTCGAGTTCGTCACCACCGCGACCGAGACCGAAGCGCTCCTGCTTGAGGCCAATCTCATCAAGCGGCTGCGGCCGCGCTTCAACGTCCTGCTGCGCGACGACAAGTCGTTTCCCTATATCCTCATCACCGGCGACCATTGGGCGCCGCAGATCCTCAAGCATCGCGGCGCGCGCTCGCGGCCGGGCAATTACTACGGTCCGTTTGCTTCGGTGTGGGCGGTCAACCGCACCATCACGGCATTGCAGCGGGCGTTCCTGCTGCGCTCCTGCTCGGACGGCTTTTTTGAAAGCCGGACGCGGCCCTGTCTGCTTTATCAAATCAAGCGTTGCTCGGC
>Ga0070681_10004987_pt1 | contig 12780 bp, 8 predicted proteins | sample KBSC83BmetaG_FD_65650 | JGI IMG/M metagenome (GOLD analysis project Ga0070681, IMG submission 65650) | Corn rhizosphere microbial communities from Kellogg Biological Station, Michigan, USA - KBS C8-3B metaG | ecosystem: Host-associated > Plants > Roots > Rhizosphere | place: USA: Michigan... | reverse complement strand
ATAGATATATTGGGCGCCGAACTTGAAGTTGTGATCGCCGCCCCACAACGACGGCACGAACTGCGTGAAGACTTCGTTGACCTCATAGGCGTCGTCAATCCTGAACTGCGCGCCATTGCGCGTGCCGTCGGTAAAGGTCAACATCGTCAGGGTCGGCGGCAGCGCGGTCATCGGCACGCCCTGTTGCACAGCCGCGGGCGTAAACCCGTTCTTCTCGTGCGTGTAGCCGATTCGAATCTGATTGAAGCGCGTGTTGCTGAACGTCGTGTTGTAGTTGCCGCCCGTCGATCGATCGATGTCGAACTCCTGATCTTTCGAGGCTTGCGACCAACGGCCGGCGATACGATCGTAAGTCGGTGAGTACTCCACCAGATAGCGGCCGGTCCATGTATTGTTGGCATTGATCTGATGGTCGAACCGCACCATGTGATTCCAGAGCCTCATCGTCTGTGTGTTCGAGTAGTTCAGCTCCGGCCGCGCGTCGAACGTGTTGCTTCGACCTTCGGCGTAGATCAGTCGATCGAGACTGTAAAAGAAATGCGCCTTGTTCTGGACGACGGGGCCGCCCAGTGTGCCGCCCCAGTCTTTCTGCTCCGTTTGCGGCTTGGCCAGACCGCGCTGCGCGACGAAGAAATCCGGCGCCGTGACCTTATCGTTCGTGAAGCTCCCAAACAGCGAACCGTGGAAGGCATTGGTCCCCTGCTTGGTGATCGCATTGACGATCGCGCCGGCGGTGCGGCCGAACTCGGCGTCGTACTGATTCGTGAGCACCTGAAATTCCTGAACGGCCTCGAGCGCGGGCCGGACCTGACTGCCGCACGAGGACCCGAGATAGTCGTCGTTGTTTCCCCCGCCGTCGATCGAAAAATTGCCGCTGCGATTGCTGCCACCACCGACGATCAGCGACTCGCAGGCGAACGACGCCGTTGACGATTGCACCTGGATGCCGGGCGCGAGCGAGACCGCGAACATCCAGTTCTTGTTGAGAATCGGCAACGCGGCCAGTTCTTCGTTTCCGATATTGGCGCCGATCGCCTTCGACGTCACATCGACAAGCGGCGATTGTCCCGTCACGGTCACGTTTTCCTCGAGCGCACCAATGGCCATCTTGATCTCGAGCGCCACCGTATTGCCGATCGTGAAGACGACGTCCCCCTGCTCGAACTTGCGGAATCCCGCGAGCTCGGCGGTCACCTTGTAGGGGCCGGGGATGATGCCCGTCATGAAGTAGGAGCCATCAGCGCTGCTGACCACCTGGTGAAAGACACCACTGCCCTGGTGCGTGACCATGACAGTCACGCCGGGCATGCCCGCGCCTGATTCATCGATGACGCGCCCTTGCATAGAGGCGAACTGGCTTTGTTGGGCGAAAGCGGGACGCAGGGCGACGGCCAGCAGGACATACGCGACCAGACACATGCGACGCATACTCGGACCCCCCTTCTTGACGACGAGTCTTTACAGAGCGCGGAAGCCGTGCGGATCGAAACTATTCAGTTGTAATCAGTGGGTGATGCTGGCGAATCGAACGATGTCCATTTGATTACCTCGCGCCGATCCAGCTGGCCGACGAATCGAAAAGTGCGGACATCCAACGCCGAACGGGGGGTTAAAAATTGCGGGTAGTGTAAGCCCGTCGTAAGGGGATCACAATCGAAAGGCGCGGAAATGTCTGGCGGCTGAGCTAGCGCTAGCAGCAACAAACCAAGAAAATGGAGCGGATTTTCTGGGCCGCAACCGGATTCACGAAATTCGCGCGATTGGTCACGTTGATGAGATCGGCGCTGAGGTCGAGCGTTCGTCCAGCCCCGCGACGCAGCCGCCAGCCCACTCGCAAATCGAGCTGTGCGAACCCGGGCCCGTACGCACCGTTGCGGCCGCCCTTGTTCTGCACCGTGATCGCGTTGGCGCCGCTGCCGCTGAAGCTGCCGGAGGAGAGCGGATCGAACAGAATGCCATTGCGATCGGCGTCGACGGCCGTGTTCATGATGGTGAAGGGCAGGCCAGATAAGAGCCGCAGCGTTCCGCTGAGCGTCATCCCGTGGGTGTGCGGCAGTTCGCCGCGGCCGCTGAAAACCAGGTTATGGGCCGATCGAAGTCGGTCGGGCCCTGGTTGAGATCGAGCCGGAGGTCGTTCAAGTAGTGGAATAAGTCGACGATTGCCAATGACTTATGAAGAATTTACGGGAGCGCTGCCCTTCGACTTCGCTCAGGGCAGCCCGAGCGGAGTCGAGGCAGATGCGGCTTCCGTGTTGATCGTCGTTCGGAGGCTCGGGGATGCTAGCGAGCGCTGCGGCTTGTCGCCGTTGCTTTGCCTACCATGGCATCCCAGTGGGCCCCCGCCTCCCGGACCATTGCCGCAATGTCGCTTTCGAGGACGTAGCGATCGGCCGCAAGTCGCGTCGCGACGTCCTGAATTTTTTTCAAATAGTCGGCTCGTGTCGGGTAGCGCTCGGCGACCGAGAGCCGCGGATCGTGTGTCCTGTCTCGCTCAGCGCGCGTTGCCGGCAGTGGAATATACGCGCCAGCCATCGCGATCAGCGTGTTCTGAGCACCAATCCGTTCGCCGCGGAACTGCCATCCGGTCAAGGTCGCCAGCGGCACCGCCTGCTCCGGCAGCCGGATGCCAGCCATATCGTTGCCATCCGCATCGACCTTCGGCACGAGGAACGGCAACGCCGAGTACGGCGCGGGCACGTCGGCACGATAGCCGCCTGGCACGGTCGCCGGCCATTTCACATTCGGAATCGCCGGGAACTTCAGATTGTCGCGCTGCACCAGCGTCAGGTCGCCAAGCTTCGGATGCTGGCTCGGTGGCGGCGTCGTGCCCTTTCGCACCCACGCGTCGAGCGCGGCAAGCAGTCCGCGCTGCGCCCAACGATAGTCATTGGTATTTTCCTTGAATTCGCCGCCGTTGTCGGCGGGCGGAAAGCTGCCAGCGCCGTGTTTCGTTCCGGCCAGCAGAAACACTCGCACATTGGGCGCATCTTCCACATCGTCGCTGCCGTCGAGCGTGGTGTGCCGGAGCGCCGCCACGCGGCCGCGATCCCAGTATTCGGACGACGTATCGACGAGCATGATCTTCGGCTCGAGTCCGGCTGGAATTCGTGCGCCCAAACCGTCCACGCGCCCAGTGACCGGATCGGTCGTCGTCTTATACAGGATTGGAAATTTCGTCTGCGTGAACGAACCGAGCTCGTTCGGTTGCGCGAAACGTTCGTTGAAACTGCCCAGTCCCGTCGCGCCGGTCTGCACGAACGCACCGTCAAACGCCTTGCGGCCCTGTTCGTCGATCGTGAACCCTTCGTAGATGATCTGACGAATCAGCCGCCCTGTCTGCGACGCGCCATACATGTAGGCGAAGCGTCCCGGCGCGATCCCGTCGGCGTTGTACTTCAACGCGGATGCGACGTCGCGGATCGCAGCGAGTCCGAGCCCGGCGACCGGCGGATCCTTGGTTTCGAACGCGACCTCATAGGTGAGACCGGCGCGGATGCCGTCTTTGACAAAAATCGACTTCGCATCGGGCACCGGCTTTCCATTTTCGGCGCGCGCAAACTGCCAGTTCTCGCGCGGAATCAGGCGCTGCGGCGCGAACGTGCCCTCGCGAACGGTCAGCCGATAGTTCGCGTCGTTGAGGTCGAGCGGCGCATACGCGGCCGTGTTGTATCCCGTCACGTACGCATACGACATGACCGGCTCATTCGAGATGAACCACATCCGCACCCATCCCGTAATCGCCTTGCCGTTGTCGGTCGCGATTGGCAGTTCCGTACCGACCAGACCGCGTTCTTTCGCGACATCGAACTGCCAGCCAACGGCGACCAGCGTGTAGCCCTGGCTGAGCAGGTACGCGTCACCAAAGTCCGCTTCGGACGTTGGATCCGCCGAACCGCCGCCGCGACTGAACGTCCTGAGGAGTTGCTTGTTGCCGCGATTGACGATGTCGAAGAAGACGACGCCGTTGCCACGGGCGGGATCTTTCGGCTTGATGATGTAGAGGTCGGACGAGAATTCCACTTTGCCCTGTGCGTTTCGCGGTGCCTTGTCGAGGTCGACGATGATCTTGTTGTGCGGATTGTCCGGGTCGACCGCGAAAAATACGCGACCGATGATCTTCTCGTACGGGCCGACGCTGCCGAACGACTTGCCGCCGAGCACGTCTTCGCGCCGCTGGATTTCAACCCGCGTGACTTCGGCCAGCGCAGGCGCCGCCACCAACACGACAGAGACGGCGACGAAGAGCCAACGAGTGCACCCGACCATCCTCGAATTCATAGGATCCTCCCGCATCGGTCTCTCGCGAACGCACCACTATACCGCCCGATTCGACTCCCGCTCGCAGTTTCACAGACGAGCACATACCGCTAAGACTGCACCCCTTCAGCGGCATCGACCTCCGCAGAGAGTGCCAATACGCTCACATACGCATGTCATCCGCGGACCGCCTCGAAAAGCACTTCTACCTGACTTTTCTGCTGATTGGTCGACGAGGCATCCTCCCGCCGATCGCCGGTCACGGCGACGGGAAACCGAGCGCGGCCGTCACCTTCTGCACGACCAGATCGTCGGCGTACGGGCGCCAGCGTCGCTCAATGCCAATGAATGTCAAACCGACGTCGCGATCCACGAGGGCTTGATTCAGCGACCGCTGCATGCCATCGCGATCGCCCAGCCCTGCACAGACCAACGCGAGATGGTACGCCTGGGAATGGCCTTGCCTACGGCGATCGGCCAGTTCGGTAAGGATGTCACGCGCCGCTTTGATTTCGCCGCAGCCGGCCAGTGTATAGCCGAGCGCTGCCTTGGCCTCCCCGCTCGCATTCGCCAGAGTGACCGCTTGCCGCAGCGCAGGCATGGCTTCGCGCCGACGGCCGACCATCTCGAGCACCTGCCCGCGCACGAGGTGAACCATCCAGAAATTTGGTTCCAGTTCGATCGTGCTTTGCAGCTGATCGAGGGCCCGATCGTACTCGCCTGCCTGATACAGGAACTGCGCCAGTCGTGCATTGGTGACAATCGAGAGCGGTTCGATAGCCACCGCCGCGCGAGCTTCGCGCAGCGCTTCGCCGTGACGGCCCATATTCGAGAGAAAGTGACCGAAAAAGCGGTGGCCGTCGGCCCCGCCTGGATCAAGATCGATGGCACAGCGAAATTCGCGTTCGGCGCCGGACCAGTCCCAGTCGAACCAGAACCTTACGGCGGCCAGTGAGAGGTGGGCCTCGCACAACGCACTGTCCAGCTCGAGTGCTCTGACTGCGGCTGCTTTCGCCTTGGGAAACGCCTGCCGCGGCTGGGCGCCGTTGGTGAGCGGCAGTGTCGAGTAACAGGCTGCGAGCCCGCTCCACGCGAGCGCACATTCCGAATCCTTCTCAAGAGCGGCTTCAAAATAGCGAATCGCCTTGAGTGCGTTTTCCTGGGTCCGACGCTCCCAGAGATAACGGCCTCTCAAATAGAGGCCATGCGCATCGTGATGGCGCGGCCGCACGGTCGCCGCGCGACGGCGCCCTTCGCGAGTCGTTTGAACTGTCCGCACGCCCGCTACGAATCGATAGCCCGATCGGGGAACGGTTTCGATGTAGCGATGCGCACGATGCGTATCTCCGAGCGCTTTCCGCAGGGTCGAGACGTGCACCGCGATAATGGCTTCTTCGACGAACGCGTCCGGCCAGACCAGGGCAAGCAGTTCGTGTTTGGTCGTCAGCTGTCCGGCGCGCCGCACGAGGATGGTCAGGAGATCGCACGTCTTCGGCTCGAGCGGAATACCAACTGCGCCTTTCGACAACCGGCGCTCAGGCACGTTGAGCGTGAACTCGCCGAACTTGAAGACATCCCCGCGGTTCATCAGGCCAATCCGGAATCTTAACAAAACCTTAAGGACACGGCCGCTGTCCTGAAACTACGTTGAGGCGCTGGAAAGTCACAAAGGAGTGCTCGAATGCGTCAACGTCTCGAAGTGGTAGCACTGACGGTCGTCGCAACCATGCTCACGATCGGATGTACGAACGGTTCGTCCCCGGCGACACCATCGCCTGACAATCGGCTGAATGCTGCGGACGCGGTCGGCAGGGCCGTTGCCCACGGCGCCGCCGGGCAGTCCACCTCGCGCACCAGCGGCAGACCAGAATACGGTCATGCGTATTACAACGGCACCACCGTGACGATGAACGAGATCGAGGTGCCGCAAAATCCCCACGCGCTGGAGCACGCAGCCGCCGATCTGTATGCCGTTATCTATCCGCCTAATCACGCGCTGTGGCCATCACCGCCGCAGTGCAATCCGTGCGATCACAATGGAAACGGCGAGGATCTACCCGACTTCCACGATCACGTGCTCGATTCGATCCCGCCAAGTCCCGGCCACGGCGAGTTCAATCCGCTCTGGCACGTGCTCGTCATTCTGCCGGCAGACTTTTCACCTGCCACTCAGGCAGCATATGCCGCGCGATTACCCATGACCTCGGAAGCTGCGGTGGACGCGGCGGTTGCGGCTGGCGTCGCACGAGAAATCGATACCGGTGGATACTTCCTGTGCTCGATCGTGAATGATCACGCGGCAAATTAGGGGCAATCGAGCTGGACAATATAGAGAGGGAAGTTTCATCGAATCGTTGACCCAATTGAAACCTTCGATGGTTGCTTCCTCTCTATAACCTCGGATGTTGCAAATGATGATCGGTGCCTGACTGAAACGCATGCGCCAAGAGAAGTAATTCCGGCTCACCGAACACCTTGCCCGTCATGTGAAGCGCCGTTGGTGAGCCTTCAAAGAACCCGCTCGGAATTGTGAGGATCGGCAGGCCAAGCCGGTTGGTGAGCAAATTGTCGGCGCCAAGAAACAGATCCAGGTCCGCCATCGCGGCATCCACTTCTTTCATGATCCGCATCCGATATCGGTTCGCCTGGATGTACTCGAACGCCGGAATGAACCGACCGGCTCGGATGTCGGCCGGCCGCGTGCTCTGCTCAGGACCGTTCTCGGCTTGTCGAAGCGTTCCGGCGCGTGTCGGCTCGTCGAACGCCGCCGCCGTTTCCGCCCAGCGGATGAAGTCGATCGCCGCGATCTCGACGTGAGGCAGATCAAAGGGCACGAGCTGCACGCCCAGACTCCGGAGCACCGTCAGGGCTTGTTCATTATTTCGCCGCGTGGCCAGTTGTCGGGCCGTCTCTCGCGGTCGACCTTCAAATGAAGATCGGAGATAACCAACCCGTAGCTTGCGGACATCCCCTGTCGCGTCCCATCTGAATGGAACATCGAGCACCGCGTTGTCGTGTCCGTCCGGTCCGGAGATTGCGTCGAACACGACCGCACAATCCTCGGCCGAGCGGCAGAGCGGACCGACGGTGTCCTGCGTCCACGCGAGCGTCATTCCGCCGTATCGGCTGACGCGCCCGAACGTCGGCCGCAGTCCAGCGACACCGTTTCGCTCGGCAGGACCGGTAATCGATCCGCCCGTATCGGTACCGATTGAAAACCCGACAAGGCCAGCGGCGGTGGCCGCGCCTGGGCCAGCCGACGAGCCCGCCGCATCCTCGTTGGTGTTCCACGGATTACGAGTGATACCGCCGAACCACTGGGCGCCCACCGCGAGCGCTCCCGTCGACAGTTTCGCGATCAGGACTGCGCCAGCCGTGCGCAGCTTCGTGTACACCGTGGCATCTGTGTCGATGATGCGCTCTTTCCACGGGAAAGCGCCCCACGTTGTTCTCGTCCCGCGGACCGCGAACAGATCTTTCAGACCGAAGGGAATGCCATGGAGCGGGCCGCGATATCTGCCGCCGGCGATTTCGCCATCTGCTTCGCGGGCCTGTGCCCGTGCCAGATCGGACGTCAGCGAAACCACACAGTGGAGCACGGCATCGTGGCGACCGAGACGCGATAAGTAGAGTTCAACGAGTTCCGCGGACGTCACCTGACGCGTTTCGATCAACCTGGCGAGATGCGTGACGGGCAGGTACGCCAGATCTTCGTCGCTGGACGGCCGGGAAACATCCGGTGGGTGACGAATCAGGCCCCGCGGGCCCGACGGCATTCGCTTGTCCGGCAGAACCGGCGTGAACACAATCGCCGGGGGCTCGTCGTCGCGAAGATTCGCACGGCGCAGCGCTTCAAAGCCCGCGACGTATCCGGCGGGCGCGTTGAGGCGGCTGAGAATGGCATCTTGTTCCGCGCGTGTGAACGATACACCGGCAAGTTTCTGCGCAGCCTCGAGCATGGCGACGGTGATGAGATCCGCGTCCTGCGCGGCAATCAGCAGCGCCTCTGGCAGGAGCGTTGACCCCAAACCGAGTGCTGAAAGAGACGCGAGAAAGTGACGTCGTCTGACTGCGACGCGTGAGTCGTCCATGGCCGCGAATCTTATGTCTGACCGCGCTGACCGTGTCGCGCGGACCTACCGTCGTTCGGCATAGGTGTGCAGGATCCCCGCCAGGGCCTGCAGCCGCCGCTGGTCTATGCCCGGCGCATTGCCGACTCGCCGATTGAGGCTGGCGGCGAGCTCGGCAAGCTCGGTCGCCCGCCCGTCCGGCCGTGGCGTCCGGTCGCTGTCGGCTCGATCGAGCGCCTTGCTGATGGCATCGGCTGACTCGCGCGTGACGGCGTGGCTTCGCAGCAGCTGATCCAGATAGGCGCGCGCGACGAGCGAGGTCGCCGGCCAAGAGATGCGTGTCTGCGCCTGCGGATTGAACACGCTGGAGTGCACCAGCGTGGCCGCGGCGATTTCGTGCTGCGACAGATAGTCGCTCGCCGTCAGCTTGAACACGTCGAGACCACGGGCGATTTCCGACGCGTAGATCGCGCCGTTGTACCAATATGCCGACCAGTAGCCGCCCAGAATCAGCGCGTGCGCATCGAGCGGACCACGGTCGAAAAACGCGATCTCCACGGGGTGAGCCGAATCGGTGAAGTCGAAGACCGAAACGCCTCCCTGGTACCAGGCCTGCACCATCACGTCGCGTCCCGGGATGGGAACGAGGCTGCCGTCGTGGGCCACGCAATTCTCCTGGTCAGTCTGCGGCGCCGGCATTTTGAAATACCCGCGGAACTGCAGCTTGCGATCGATGATGTCGAAGACGGCGTCAGCGCCCCAGTCGAGCGGATCAGTGGCACGGCACCGTGGCTGCGTCCCGCCGCCCCATTCGTCGGTGAACACGACTTTCGTGCCATCGTTGTTGAACGTCGCCGAATGCCAGTACGCGAAATTCTTATCCGCGACGGCATCCAGCCGGACCGGGTGAACCGGATCCGAGATGTCGAGCAGAATGCCATTGCCGGCGCAGGCACCGGCGGCCAGTCCGATCTCGGGAAAGACGGTGAGGTCGTGGCAGCTGTTTGTCTCGGAGGTTTTCTGAGTGCCCTCACCGTGCGTACCGCCGGCCCAGAGCCCGGCGATCGCTCCGGTCGTCTGGTCGGCAAAGATTCTCGGTCGATTCACAAGGCGCGCCTGTTCTGGCGCTGCAACCGGTACTTGAATCACATCGATGCTGTACCGCGACGTGGTCGGATCCTCTTTGTCACCTGACGAACACCCGGCGAGTTCCTCCCCGGAGCGGACATTCGACGTGCCCGATCCATAGAGATAAACATTGGCTTTGTCCCTGGGGTCAACGACGAGCGTATGCGTGTGCGAACCGCGGCAGGTTTGCACGGCCGCGATCTGCCGTGGCCGTTTGATGTCACTGATATCAAAGATGCGGACCCCGCGAAATCGTTCCGCGCTGACCGTGTCCTGGATCCCCTGTGTGCCACAGTCGAGACGCCCCAACGTCTGCTCGACGGACATGAAGAGGAGGGTCCCGAAAATGGAGACGTCGCCCTGGCCGCCCGGGCAGACGACCGACGTCACCAACCGTGGCTTGCCGGAACTTTCGATGTCATAGGTGTTGAACCCGTGAAAGCTTCCGAGCACGGCGTATTTGCCATCAAATGCGAGGTCGGAATTCGAGAAGCTCAAGATCTTGGTCATCGCCGCTCGTGACGCGACGACGGCCGGATCGGTGGCCGGTAGCTTGTCGTCGACCGGAGGCGGGATTGCCGAGCCCGCGGGAGCCGCCGGGTCGAAGAAGCCTGTCGGCTTCGGGAGGCTTGCTACCAGTTCGAGATTGCGGGCGGCGACGCCGGCATTGCGCAGGCCCGCCTTCAGGCCGACACGCGGATCGCTTGAGCGCGACGCCGGCGGCTGGGCGGCGATATCCGCGACGAGCACAACCGCCAATCCTGACGCACAGAGCAGAAGCGATTTCATTTCTGCAGCTCCTCGAGCATTGCGCTCATACGAGCAATTTCCGCCCGCTGGTCCGCATCCACATCGGACGCGAACATGAAGATTTCCGGTTCCTGCCCGGCGCCGGGATGCGAAAACAATTCCGCGACCATCTCGAGCGCTCCACCATGGTGCTTGATCATCCCTTCGAGAAACAGCCGGTCGAAGGCCATCCCGTTGGTCGCCGCGAGGCGATCCATCTCTTCGGGCAGCAGCATCCCAGGCATGAGCGTCGCACCATGCATATGCATCGCGTGCATGTCCGGGATCGATTGACCGCGGTTCGTCAGCCAGCGTTGCATCATCCGGATTTCATCGTTCTGCGATATGGCGATGCGGTCGCCCAGCCGTTTCATCCCGGCGTTGGCGGTATGCGTAGGAACGAGATCGGTCATTTCGATCGCCTGTTGATGATGTCCGATCATGCCCTGCATGAACGCGATGTCTGCTGCCGTCGCTTGCACGGCGTGAAGATCCGTGGCCTGTTGTTGACTGATGACGCGAGTCGGTTCGCCGGGCCGCCCCGGCTGGACGAGAGGAGGTGGCGTGCCGTCGGTGCGGCATGACAAGGAAAGGACCGCCAGGACGGTACTTGTCATCAGTTGGGCGATAGAGCGGGAACAGCTGGCCACGCCTGCGCCAGTCTATTCCGCCTGGCCGCGTCTTGTAACGCGAAGATGTTACGAATTGGCCGATTCAGCGGCCTTCAGGAAATCCCTAATCTGATCGTGTCCAGCATGGTCAGCCCAACCGGCTGCCGTGTTTCCGACTTTTTCATCCCTGACATTGACGCTTGCTCCGTGCTCAATCAGGAACTCGATCATCGGCTGATGGCCGTTCAGGGCAGCGTAATGCAGACCTGTTCCTGCGTAATCAAACCCGCCGGGAATGACGTCGATTTGCGCGCCGTGGTTCAGCAGCACTTGAGCCGCGTCGATGTGACCGTGCATGCAGGCGTACACGAACGCGTTGTTGAGAATGCTCTGACGGTCATTTCGCCATGAACTGAATCTGGCTGCGAGTTGCCGCCTGCCTTCGGGTCCAAAATTGGAGTTTTCGATCACACTCAAGTCGCCCCAGGGCCAATTGATGGTGCCAGCCTCAGGCTTCAGACTGCCGTCCTTGTTGAAGAAACCCTCAATGAGATCTACGCGTCCCAGTCCGGCTGCGATTCTGAGATTGTGAATTGTGGCGCCGCGTTCCAGCAACAGGCGGGCCATGCGACGGCTGTTCCAATACAACGCTTCTTCAAGCGGCGACCAGCCGCCAGCACCGTTGACAGCAGCGCCGGAATCCAGAAGCAACTCGGCCACTTCAACGTTGTCGCAACTGGCGCAGGCGCTAAGCGGTCCATTCAGTTCGGCGCCCGCGTCGACCAAAAGCCTTGCCATCGCGAGCTTGTTCGCGGAGCTCTTTGCGTCGAGAACCAGGCATTGAAGCAGCGTGGGATGACTCCTGGAAGACCGGGATGTCGCCAGTGTGGGATCTGCGCGAACGAGGTCGTGCAGGCGTTGAAGATCGTCGGCTTTGATTGCCGCGATCGCCGGATGAAACTTTGCGTCCATCGTTTGGATCTCCACGCTCGACGGATGCGCCTACGGACACTCCGGCAGTGGGCCACCGTATTCGGCGGCCAGTCGCCTCGCTGCAATCTCAGCGCCGTCCCAACGGACCTCAGCGGCGAGCCTCCGTGCTCGAATGGCCAACGCGTGATCGAGTACCGTCCGAAGCGCGCCGGCCAGTGACTCGTCTGTCATCGTGGCGTACGGAGTCATGGTCCCGATGCCGAGAGCCGCGATTCGGCCGGCCCAGTAGAACTGGTCGCTGAACATCGGGGTAATCACCTGAGGGACGCCAGCGCGAGCTGCCGCGGCGGTGGTGCCGGCGCCGCCGTGATGGATGACTGCCGCGACACGCGGGAAAAGAACGTCGTGGCTGACATCCCCCACAGCGATGCAGTCGGGCATACCGTCAATGACGTCGAGATCCGCCCAACCTCGAGAGATGATGATTCTGCGTCCGGCAGCACGCGCGGCCGCAGTCAGCCGGCGTATCGCGTCGTCGCTTGCCGGCATGCTGCCGAACCCGACGAAGATGGGCGGTTCACCGCTTGTAAGGAATGCATCGAGATCCACGGGAAGCGGCGTGCGATCGCGGAGCACCCACGTGCCCGTCTGGAAGATCCTCCGCCCGGGAGTGGCGGGCGCCGGCGCGAGTGCGGCATCGGCAGCGAGCCACGTGTGGTCCGTGAGGACATAATCGAGCACGTCGTCGATCCGATCCATGCCGAGCCGGCCGCGATTGTGGTTGATGCGCTCGAGCGCGCGCTCGTTCCAGGCAGTGGCAGTATTGCGCCACTGCTCGTCGATCGTCGTGGGCGAAGCCGTGTCGATCGCCTGGCCTGGGATCGGCGGCGGCGCGAGGTCTGGCGAGGGAAGCGCGACCGGCGCGTAAACGGCGGTCACGCAGCCAATGCCCGCGTGTTCGGCGATCGAGGGCGCTGCATATTGATGCGCGT
>Ga0070681_10004986_pt1 | contig 12781 bp, 11 predicted proteins | sample KBSC83BmetaG_FD_65650 | JGI IMG/M metagenome (GOLD analysis project Ga0070681, IMG submission 65650) | Corn rhizosphere microbial communities from Kellogg Biological Station, Michigan, USA - KBS C8-3B metaG | ecosystem: Host-associated > Plants > Roots > Rhizosphere | place: USA: Michigan... | reverse complement strand
TCCGCGCGCCAAGCGCTACGCGCTCCTCGGCGTATGCGTTGCCGTCATCCTCGCCGTATGGGGCATCACCAGCCGCCTCATCGCCCGCAACGCGCTCGACCATCAGGCCGCCAGCGCCGCCATCGTCACCGTCGCCACGGTGAAGCCGCTGACCGGGCCGGCGTCGGATCAGCTGGAGCTGCCCGGTACCGTGCAGGCGTTCTACGAGGCGCCGATCTACGCCCGCACCAGCGGCTACCTCAAGGACTGGAAGACCGACATTGGCACGTCGGTCAAGAAGGGCCAGCTACTCGCCGAGATCGACGCACCGGAGGTCGACCAGGAGCTGCGCCAGGCGCAGGCCGATCTCGCCACCGCGCAGGCGAACTACGAACTCGCGCGCACCACCAACGAGCGCTGGCAGGGCCTGCTCAGCACGCAGTCGGTGTCGCAGCAGGACGCCGACCAGCGCGCCGGCGATGCCGCAGCGAAGGCCGCGGCGCGCCAGTCCGCCGCCGCCAATCTCGCCCGCCTGGAGCAGCTCGAGTCGTTCAAACGCGTGCTGGCCCCGTTCGACGGAGTCGTCACCCAGCGCAACACCGACGTCGGCGCCCTGATCAACGCCGGCACCAGCCCGGGCAACGCCCTGTTCCGCGTCGCCGACACCCACCGGCTGCGCATCTACGTCTCGGTGCCGCAGCCGTACGCGGGCGGCATCCGGCCGGGGCTCGATGCCAAGCTGGAGTTCGCCGACCGGCCCGGCAAGTCCTACACCGCCACCGTGGCCTCCACCGCGCGCGCCCTCGACGCCAGCTCGCGCACCCTGCAGGTGGAGCTGCAGATCGACAACGCCGCGGGCGAACTGCTGCCGGGCTCCTACGCGCAGGTGAATTTCTCGCTCGCGGCCGGCGGCGGTCAAACGCTGCGCGTGCCGGTGAACACCGTGCTGTTCCGCAGCGAGGGACTGGTGGTGGCCCAGCTCGACGACCAGCACCGCGTGCACCTGAAGACCATCACCCAGGGACGCGACTTCGGCACCGAGCTGGAGGTGATCTCCGGGCTGGAGCCGACCGACACGCTGGTGCTCAATCCGCCCGACTCGATCAGCGAAGGCCAGCAGGTGCGCGTCGCCAAGACTCCGGTCCAGGGCAGCGTGGGCGCCAAGCCCCCCGGCGCCCGCTCGTGAGACTGCGGCACCTCGCGCTGCTGGTGCCGGCGCTGCTGGCCGGCTGCTCGCTCGCACCGCACTACCAGCGTCCCACGGTGGCGGCGCCCCCCGACACGTACAAGGAGGCGGGTGACTGGAAGCTGGCCACCCCCGCGGACAACGCGCCGCGCGGCCCCTGGTGGACCCTGTTCCACGACCCCGACCTGGACGCCCTCGAAGCCCAGGTGAGCGATGCCAACCAGAGCCTCAAGGCGGCCCTCGCCCGGCTCGAGGAGGCCCGGGCGCAGACGCGCACCGCGCGCTCGTCGTGGTTCCCGACGCTCACCGCACAGGGCACGGCCACCCGCGCCGAGTCCTCGGTCTACTCCGCCGGCTTCACGCCCGGCGCACCCCGCACCGGCAACTCCTTCGTGGCGGCCGGCGACCTGTCGTACGAGCTCGACGTGTTCGGCCGCATCCGCAACACCGTGTCCGGCGCGCGCGCCAGCGAGCAGGCGAGCGCCGGGGATGTCGGCGCGCTCGATTTGAGCGTGCACGCCGACCTCGCCACGGACTACTTCACGCTGCGCGGGCTCGACATCGAGCTGACGCTGCTCGATCAGACCGTGGCCGACTACGCGCGCGCCCTCGCCCTCACCGAGAACCTCTACCATGGCGGCGCGGCGGTGATCTCCGACGTGCAGCAGGCGCAGGCGCAGCTCGAGACCGCCCGCACCCAGGCCGAGGACACGCGCCTGCGCCGCGCGCAGACCGAGCACGCCATCGCGGTGCTGGTTGGCAAGCAGGCGTCCGTCTTCAGCATCCCGGCCGCCCAGGCCGGCAAGGCCCTGCCGCTGCCGGAGGTCGCGCTCGGCCTGCCCTCGCAGCTGCTGGAGCGGCGGCCCGACGTCGCCGCCGCCGAGCGGCGGGTGGCTTCCGCCAACGCCGCCATCGGCGTGGCGCGCGCCGCCTACTTCCCGGTGCTCGACATCCTCGGCGCGGCCGGCTCGCAGGCCCCCGAGACCACCAAGCTGTTCACCGCGCCCAGCCAGTTCTGGTCGGTCGGGCCACAGCTGCTGCTCACGGTGTTCGACGGCGGCCTGCACGCGGCTCGGTCCGCCCAGGCGCATGCCGCCTATGACGAGCAGGTGGCCAACTACCGCGCCACGGTGCTCACCGCCTTCCAGGACGTCGAGGACAATCTGGCGGCGCAGCGCCAGCTGCAGCGCGAGAGCATCAGCCAGGCAGCCGCGGTGGCCGCCACGCAGGGCGCGCTCGATCAGGCGAACCTGCGCTACAAGGGCGGCATCGTCACCTACCTCGAGGTGGTGGCCACCGAGAACGCCGCGCTCGCCGCGCGGCTCGCCGCGGTGGACATCGAGATCCGCCGCGCCAACGCCACGGTGCTGCTGGTCAAGGCACTGGGCGGGGACTGGCAGCCGCCCGCCGGACACTGACGCCTACTTCAGATAGGCGTGCACCACGTCGATCAGGTGCTTGGCGCCCTTGGCGCGCTCGCGGTCGCGGTCGTGGCTCGGATCGGAGACGTGCAGGCGGATGTGATCCTCGACGAGCTCCGCCATGAGGCTACTGGCCGCGCCCCGCACCGACACGGTCAGCTGCATCACGCGGGCACAGTCGGCATCATCCTGCAACGCGCGCTCGATGGCCTCGACCTGGCCGCGCAGGCGCCGTACCCGCTGTAACAAACGGGTCTTATCCTCGATGGTGTGCGACATGCGGGAACTTCGTGGGGTGGCGCCCGTATAGGGTGGGGGGTATAGTATACCCTTCCTCGGGGAGCAGCTTCCATGCGCACCTTTGCGTACGCGCCGCCGCTGCTGCGTGCGCCGACCCTGGCCAGCCTCGCCCTATGGGCGGCCCACGCCTGCGCGGCCGATGCGACCGCGCCCGCCGCGACGCCCGGCGCCAGCAGCCCCTGGCCGATGCTGCTCAGTGCGCAGTACACCTTCATCGACCAAGAACAGGGCTCGCTGCGCTCGCCCTACGCCGGCCGCTTCAGCCTGCATCCGGGCGGCGATACCGAGGCCACCCATACCATCGGCCTGTACGGGGGCTGGGCGCCGGTCAGCTGGGGCCAGCTGTATCTGGACACCGAGAAGTTCATGGGCGCGGGCGTCAGCGGCGCCACCGGCCTCGGGGGCCTCAGCAACGGCGACGTGGTGCGCGAGGGCGCCACCGGTCTCAAGAAGGAGTTCTACATCGCGCGCCTCTATGCGCGCTTCATGCTGCCGCTCGGCCCGGGCGCGGTGCCAGTGGCGCGCGGCCAGGACCAGATCCCGGGGGGCGAGGCGGCGCGGCGGCTCGAGTTCAAGGCCGGCCGGCTGTCGGTGTCGGATGACTTCGACCACAACCGCTATGCTGGCTCGACGCGCACGCAGTTCCTCAACTGGTCGCTGTGGGACAACACCGCCTGGGACTATGCCGCCGACACCCGCGGCTACACCGACGGCTTCGTGCTCGGCTTCATCAGCCCGTCCTGGTCGTTCAAGTATGGCCTGTACCGCATGCCCTTCATGGCCAAGGGCCAGGCGCTCGAGACCCTCGACCGCGCGCGCGGGGAGAATCTCGAGCTGACGCTCTCCCCGCCCGCGCTCGCCACCGTGGTGCGCGTGCTCGTGTACCGCAACACCGCACGCCTCGGCGACTACCGCCAGGCGCTCGCCATCGCCCTCGCCACCGGCGCCGTCCCGAACGTGGCCGCCGACGACCGCGAGGGCCGGCGCAAGTACGGCTGGGGCCTCAACCTCGAGCAGCCGCTGGCGGATGACGGCGACACCGGCCTGTTCCTGCGTCTCGGCTGGAACGACGGCCGGACCGAGGATTTCGTGTTCACCGAGGTCGACCGCACCGCGAGTCTCGGGGCGCAGCTCTCGGGGGTGCACTGGCGCCGCGCCGACGACCGCCTCGGCCTCGCCGTGGCCGTCGACGGGCTGTCGGGGCCGCACCGCGACTACCTGGCCGCCGGCGGCTCGGGGTTCCTGCTCGGCGACGGTGCTCTGGACTACGCGGGCGAGCGCATCTTCGAGACCTACTACCGGGCGCAGTGGAGCTGGACATCCTGGGGCGCGCCGCTGCGCGCGCAGCTCGGACCGGACTTCCAGTACGTCACGAACCCGGGGTACAACGCGGCGCGCGGGCCGGTGCGCTTCTACGCCCTGCGGCTGCACCTCGAGTACTGACCCACCCGCGGCCACCTACAATGCGGGCATGAGCCTGCGACCCGGAGCGGCGCTTCTGCGGCTGACCGCAGTCCTCGCGTGGCTGGGGCTCGGGGCGCAGCTCGCCGCCTCCATGCACCTGGCGCTCGCCAGCGGCCGCCCGGCCCTGGCCGGTGCCCTGGAGGCCTTCGGTTACTTCACCGTGCTGACGAACCTCCTCGTCGCGCTGGTGAGCAGCGCCTGCATTGCGGCACGGCCCGCACTGCTCACGCGCGCCGGCGTGCTGGCCGCGGTCGCGACCTACATCTTCGTGGTCGGTCTCATCTATTGGCTGCTGCTGCGTGCGCTGTGGGCACCGACCGGACTGCAGCGTATGGCGGACGTGCTGCTGCACGACGCCGTGCCGCTCCTGTACGTCACCTGGTGGCTCGGCTGGGGGCCGCGCGGGAGGTTCAGCCGGGGCCAGCCGCTGCTCTGGCTCGCCTGGCCGCTGGCCTACTTCGTCTTTTCGCTGGCACGCGGCGCGCTCACCGGCCGCTACCTCTACCCGTTCGCCGACGTCGGCGCGCTGGGCATCCCCGCCGTGGCGCGCAACGGCGCCCTGCTGCTCGCGCTCTTCACCCTGCTCGGCCTCGGCGCGGTCGCACTCGACCGCGCGCGCCGTCCTGCCCCTGCGGCCTGACCTCTGCGAGGCGGCGGCGGCACCCCCGCAGTACGTCCGGCGCGCTCAGCCGCGCGAGGGAATGAGGTCGGCGCGGGCCTGGTCGACCGCCTTGCGGGCCTCCGCCTTGGCGTCGGCCGAGGGCTTCAGGTCATGGATCGCCGCCGCCAGATTCTGGCCGCCGGTGACCTTGGACTTCAGCCCCGGATACGGCAGGTTGAGGTTCTGCGCCGCGTGCAACGTCGCCGCGCACTGCGCCACGCTGTCGAAGCCGAGGCACGCCTCCTGGGGTGTCATGCCCGAGGGGACGATCGCCGCCAGGCGCGTGCTGGGCGATGCCGGCGGACCGGCCGTGCCGGCCTGAGCCGGGGGCGCCTGCGACGGCTCGGCGGCGGTAGCCTGGTCAGCCGCCGACGGATCCGGCTGTGTCTGCGCCGGGGTCGACGGGTGCGCCGGCATCGGCTGCTCCGAGGAGTACGGCTGCGAGGGCTGGGACGGCGGGTCGGGGGGCTGCGCGCAGGCGAGGCCTGCCAGTGACAGTGCCGCCGCGGCGGCCAGCAAGGAATTCACACGCTTCATTACACACCTCCATGGTCCAGACCTGTGTGTCCGAGCGCCGGGGCGTAGGCCGCCGCGCGCCCTCCCTGGCGCGATCTGGCTGTACGCTTGGTGCCGCATGCGGCACCGGCCTTCGCCGCGCGGGGCCGCCGACCTCCGTGTCAAACGGCGCCCGACGCGGGAAGCTTTGCGTCAGCCGTTGCCGCTATATAAGACGAGTGCGCGCGCGCCGACAATATGTCGGCAATTGGCGCCGGTTCCCCGAGTCGGGCGGTCAGCGCATGCGCACGAAGTCGATGAAGCCACGCGGCACGTCGGTGTAGGTCAGCTGCACGCGCACCGTGTCACCGACGTCGAGGCCCTCGAAGCCCTTGATCACGCGCCCCTCGGCCAGCGGGTGCGTGATGCGCACCCAGGTGCCCTTGTCCGAAGCGCCGGTGACGATGGCGTCGAACTGCGCCCCGAGGCGGCTCTGCAGCAGCATGGCGGCCGCGGACTTGCGCACCTGGCGCTCCACCTTCGCGGCGTTGCCCTCCTGCACCGTGCAGTGGGCGGCGAGTGCGTTCAGCTCTGCCTCGCTGTAAGGCGGTGGCGCTGTGCCAAGGGTCGCCTTCAGCAAGCGCTGCGTGATCACGTCGGGAAAGCGCCGGTTGGGCGCGGTCGCATGCGTGTAGTCGTGCAGCGCCAGCCCGAAATGGCCCGTGGCCGGCTGGCCCGGGCGCTTGAGCGTGTACTCGCCCGCGCCGATCAGCTTCACCACCGCGAGCGACAGGTCGGGGAACAGCGCCGGCGCAGCCTGCTGCCGGCGCGCGAGGAACTCACTCAGCGCCCGCGCGTCCGGCTGCGGCGGCAGGCTCGCCCCGAGTGCGCGCGCCAGCGCCATGATGCGGCTCCAGCGCTCGGGCTCGCGCAGCACGCGTCGCAGCGAGGGGCTGCCGCGCGCCTCGAGGTAGCGCGCCACCACCTGGTTGGCGGCGATCATGAAGTACTCGATGAGCTGCTTGGCGCGGTTGTCCTCGTCCGGCCGCAGATCGATGAGCGCGCTGTTCGCGTACACGGCCAGCGCTTCGAGCGTCGTGAAGCTCAAGGCCCCTTGGCTCTGGCGCACACGCTTCAGCCGCTGCGCGGTGGCATCCTGGATGCGCAGCTGCTCATCCAGGCCGGGAACCGCGCTGAGGGCGGCCGGGGCGGCCGCCTTGCCGTCGAGCCAGGCGGCGACGCCGTCGTAGGCGAGCTTGGCGCGATTGACCACCCGGGCGCGGTAGATCTGCTCGGCGCCGATCGCCCCGCCCGCGTCCACGGTCATGTCGATCACCAGGCTGAGCCGCTCCTGTCCGGCCGCGAGACAGGTGAGGTCGGTCGAGAGCCGCTCCGGCAGCATGGGGAAGATCTCGGCGGCGGTGTACACCGAGGTGGTATTGGCGCTGGCATGCGCATCCAGTGGCGTGCCCGCCCCCACCGTGGCATCGACGTCCGCGATCGCCACCAGGATCTGCACCGCGCCGTCGGCCTGCGGCTGCGCCACCGACAGCTGGTCGAGGTCGCGCGAGTCATCGTTGTCGATCGAGCACCACGGCAGCGCGCGCAGGTCGCGCACCTCGCTCGCCGCGGCCGCTGCGGCAGTGATGCCGGCCAGTTGCCGCAGCGCCGCCGGCGGGAAGTCCGGCTCGAGCCCGTTGTCGAGCATCGCGCGCCGCGCGACGCTCTTCAGTTCAGGAGTCTGATCCTGGGACATGCGCGCATGATAGCAAGGCAAGGTCGGCGCTCGCGGCGCGCGCCAAGCGAAGGGCGCCGCGGATCCTCCGCGGCGCCCTTCTTCTCGAACCGAGGTGCTTCCCTTTCCCCGTTCGATTCCCGGTTCAGCTGGCCGGCATCATGCCGGTGTAGTACACGAGCACGTAGGCCTTGAGCGTGCCGTCCGGCTGCGGCACGCCGTACACCTTGACCAGTGCGCCCGCGATCAGGCCGGTGCCGAGCGCCTCGAGTCCCTGCGCGGTGGTGACGTCGACGGGGCTGACGGTGAGCACGCCGCCGGAGCGGTCGACCCGGTAGACCAGGGTCGCCGCCTGCACGCTCGTGCTGACATCGACCGTGGCCGGCACGCTGCCGCCGACGACACTCATGGCGAACGTGCCAGCGGCGAACGGCGTGCTCACCGTGCCGAGTGGCAGCGGGGTCGGGACCAGCACCGCATCGCGCAGCGTCCAGGCACCCGCATTGGCCGGATCGCCCCAGGTGGCGCGGCTCACGCCCCAGGCCTGGAGTGCGCCGACACTGCCGCCGAAATTGACGCCGCCGGCGGTGACGGTCACGAAGTCGGGGATCGCCTCGCTCCCGGTGGTGACGAGCGTCGGCAGGGTCAGGTCCCACCACTTGAAGCCCGTGACAGGGTTGCCGCTGCCGTCGGTGCCGTTGGCCGTCGTCGCGGCGATGTAGTCGAGGCTGACCGTGTAGTCGTCCGTGGCGCGGAGGTAGTTGCGCGTGTAGGTGAAGCCGCTGCTGCCGGCGGCGGAGATGCGCCCCGAGTAGGCCGCGGTTTCGATGTCGATGCTCTGCGCCACCAGCGGCGTGGCGAGCGGGTCGACCGCGCTCACGTGCACCTTGAAGCCGCGCACCAGTTGCTCGCTGGCGAGGAAACCGGTGCCGGTGCCGATGGGCGTGGCATCCGCGCTCGGATTTGCGGGTGCACGGAAGAAGAACTGCGTGTTGGCGTCGATGGTGACCGGCACGGCGACGCCGGATTCGTCGTCGACCGTGACGACGTCGGTGGCGGTGTTCACGTGCGCGACGTGCCCTTCCGGGCTCAGCCACACCTTGCTGAACTCGCTGCTGGCCCAGATCCGCACCGCCACCAGCGAGCCGTCCTCCTGGTAGCGCGCGGCGATGCGCACGAACTTGCCCGGCAGCGCCATCGCCTGGGCGGAGAAGTTCTTGACGATGCTGCGGGTCCCGGCATCGACGTCGTAGAAGATCGTGCCGTTGACGGCGTCGGCCTCGATCTGCAGCGACTGCGCGCCCGCCACCGCGCTCTCCGGCGTGGTGACCGGCAGCGCCGGGAAGTCGCGCGTGATGGTGAGCGAGGCGCTGTCAGCGGCGACGCTGCCGACCGTGCCGTACAGGTGCCGCAGCACCAGCGCGGCGAGGTCGCGCACCGGGTGGTGGCGCAGCGGGCCCTTGAAGTCGACCGCCCACAGCGTGGCGCCGCCGGCGGCCGGCGGCGTGTGGCCGACGATGAAGGCGGGGTGGCCCAGGTCGAACTCGAGATCGAGCGCATTGTTGGCCCCGCTGGTGACGGTCAGCGGGCTGTCGAAGCCCACCTTGACGGCCACCGTGAGGCTGCCCGCCTGCCCGCTCTTGCCCTGGACCTGGATCTGGTCGGACGGCACCGTGGTGCCGGCGGCGAGCGGGAAGCCGCTCGCGGGATTGTCGGATACCGTCAGCAGCACGTCGCCCGGGTTGGCGCTCACGCTCAGCACCGCACCGCCGTAGGTGCCGGTCGGCACGCTGGCATTGCCGAGGATCTCGCCGAGCTGGTCGAGCTGCTCGAGGTTGATGAGTGGTGCCGGCGTCGGCGCCGTCCACACCGTCACGTCATCACCGCCACCCTGCGGCACGAGCGCGATGGCGAGCACGCGCACGCCGATGATGGCCCAGTCGTCCGCGGAGGCATCGCTGATCAGCACCGGCATCGTGCCCATGCTGCCCGGCGCTGGCATCGTGGCCGCTGCGGAATCGCCGCCGTCGCAGGCCGCAAGCCCCGCCGTAAGTGCGCCGACGAGCGCGCAGTAGACCGCGCGAGGCAACATATTGCGCTGCATATTCCTACCCTTCCGTTGGTTCGCGTATGCCGCCTGCCGCGGCTGGTGACTAATAGCGAACGAGCGCGCCGCGGGTTGACGCGTCACGGGGCAGGAATCAGTCAGCTGTCGGGGAGGAGCGACATGACCAACAGCGTGGGCGGGCTCAGCGTGGCGCGTCGAAGAGCTGCGTGACGTGATCCTTGGCGCGCCGACATGCCTCGCTCAGCGGCAGCCGTGCGGCGAGCCCGGCCGCAATCGCCGCGGCGAGTGCGCAGCCGGTGCCGCGGCGGCGGCCCGCGCGGCGCGCCGTGGCCAGGCACTGCGTGTCGGCGGCGCTCACCAGGTAGTCGCTCGCCTGCGCGCCTGCGGCATGACCGCCCTTCATCAGCACCGCGCGCGCGCCGAGCGCGCGCAGCTGCTGCGCCTGCTGCAACAAGGCCGCCTCGCCCACCGCGACCTGCGTGCCGAGGAGCGCCGCCGCCTCCGGCAAGTTGGGAGTCAGCAGCGTCGCGCGCGGCAGCAGCCACTCGATGAGGGCCGCCTGCCCTCCGGCATCGAGCAGGCTCCCGCCCGCTGAGCTCGCGAGCACCGGGTCGAGCACGATCGGCGCGCCGAGTCCCGGCGGCAGCGCGGCGGCCACGGCGTGCACGATGGCTGCGCTGCCGAGCATGCCGATCTTCACCGCCGCGACGCGGCCGCTCTCGAGAGCCGCGCCGATGGCGGCGCTCACGAGCTGCGGCGGCATGAGCTGACAGGCGATGAGGAGCGTGTCCGACTGCACGGTCACGGCCGTGACCGCGCACAGCCCCTGCGCGCCGAGCTGCTCCAGCGTGCGCAGGTCGCGCGCCAGCCCCGCCCCGCCGCTCGAGTCGACGCCGGCGATGACGAGGACCGCGCTCACTCGCCCAAGGCAATCAGCGCCAGGTTCACGTGCCCCCGGCGCTGCAGGGCGCGCGCGGCGCGCCAGGCGCGCACGCCGCTGCGGCAGCACAGCACGATGCGCGGCGCATCCGGCAGCGTCACCTGCTGCTGCTCGAGTGCCTGCACCTCGAGGCGCAGGGCACCGGCGAACGGCGACACCGGCGCCTCGGCGAGGCTGCGCAGGTCAATCACCAGGTCGCGCTCCTCGACCGCCGCCGGCGCGATGAAGGCGAGCGGGACTGCCTCGGGCTCCGCAGCGCCCGCGAACGAGAAGCCGCCGAGGTGGAGCGTGCGAAAGTCGATCGACAGCAGGCGGCCGCTGACCGGCGGCTGCCACTGGAGCAGCAGCGCGAGCGTCAGGTGTGCCTGCAGCGCTCCGAGCGTGCCGACCGCCGTGCCGAGAACCCCCGACTCGGCGCACGAGCCGGCCGCGCGCGGCATGTCCGGAAACACGGCACGATAGCTCGGCGCATCGCCGCAGAAGACGCCCACGTAGCCGGCCAGGCCCACCACCGATGCGCTCACCAGCGGCCGCTGCGCCGCGCGGCAGGCATCGCTCAGCACGTAGGTCACCGCGAAGCTGTCGGCCGCATCGAGCACCACGTCGGCCGCGGCCACCAGCGCCGCGGCGTTGGCCGGCGTCAGCCGGGTGCCGTGCGCGACCACGCGCACCGCCGGGTTGAGCGCGGCGAGCGCGGCCTGCGCCGCCTCAACCTTCGGCCGGCCGAGATCGCTCATGCGGTAGAGCGGCTGGCGGTGCAGGTTCGATTCCTCGACCCGATCGTGGTCGACAATCACCAGCTGCCCGACCCCGGCCGCCGCCAGGTACGACAGCACCGCGCAGCCGAGCCCGCCTGCGCCCACCACCAGCACGCTGGCCCCGGCGAGCCGCGCCTGGCCCGCCGCGCCCACTTCCGGCAGCACGGTCTGTCTGGCGTAGCGCTCGGTCATGGCCGCTCCTTCAGGCCGCCGCCGCGGCGAGCCACGCGCGCGTGCGCGCTTCGGGCTGCGCGTGACGCACGATGTCGGTGACCACGGCGGCGACGTCGGCACCGGCGGCGAACACCCCCGCCAGGCGCTCGGCGGTCAGGCCGCCGATCGCCACCAGCGGCAGCACGCCGATGCGGCGCTTCCACTCGCTCAGGCGCGCCAGTCCCTGCGGCGCCCACGGCATGACCTTGAGCAGCGTCGGATAGACCGGGCCGAGCGCCACGTAGTCGGGAGTGAGCGCGAGCGCGCGCTCGAGCTCGGCGTGATCGTGCGTGCTCACGCCGAGCCGCACACCGGCACGGCGCAGCGCCGCGAGGTCGGCGCCCTCGAGGTCGCCCTGCCCCAGGTGCACGAAGTCACAGCCCTCCTCGAGCGCCAGCTGCCAGTGGTCGTTGACCACCAGCTGCATGGCGCTCGCTGCGCAGCGCGCGCGCGCGGCACGGATTTCGCCGCGCAGCAGCGCCGGCGCGGCGTCCTTGATGCGCAGCTGCACCAGGCGCACGCCGAGCGGCGCCAGGCGCCCCACCCAGGCGGCGCTGTCGACGATCGGGTAGACGCGCGGCAGCTTCACGACCGGAAGGCCGTGCCGATCACCGGCGTCGAGGGCGCGGCGAAATCGCGCGGCTCGATGGGTCCGGCCGCCCGGGCCGCGGCGCCCGCCTCCACCGCGCGCGCGAACGCCGCCGCCATCTGCACCGGGTCGCGCGCCTGGGCGACCGCGGTATTGACCAGCACCGCATCGAAGCCGAGCTCGAGCGCCTGCGCGGCGTGCGAAGGCACGCCGAGCCCGGCATCGATGATGAGCGGCACGGCGGGGAAGTGGGCGCGCAGCGCCTGCAGCGCGAACAGATTGTTGAGCCCGCGACCCGAGCCGATCGGCGCGCCCCAGGGCATGAGCACGCGGCAGCCGGCGGCCAGCAGCCGCTCGGCCACCACCAGGTCCTCGGTGGTGTAGGGGAATACCTCGAAGCCTTCCGCGCACAGGATGCGCGCCGCCTCGGTGAGCCCGAATACGTCCGGCTGCAGCGTGTCGTCCTCGCCGATCACTTCGAGCTTCAGCCAGGTGGTGCCGAACACCTCGCGCGCCATGTGCGCGGTGGTCACCGCCTCCTTGACCGAGTGGCAGCCCGCGGTGTTGGGCAGCACCCGCACGTTGAGTTCCCGGATCAGCGACCAGAACCCTTGGCCCGCGCGCTCGCCGGCGGCCTCGCGCCGCAGCGCCACCGTGACCACCTCGACGCCGGCGGCGCGCACCGCCGCGCTCAGCACCGCAGGCGAGGGATAGCGCGCGCTGCCGAGCAGCAGGCGCGAGCGCAGCGTGCTCTGGTAGAGCTGCAGCATCAGCCGCCCTGCATCGGCGCCAGCACTTCCAGCCGGTCGCCGTCGCTGAGCGCAGTACGCGCGCGCGCCGGGCGCGCGACGAACTCGCCGTTGACCGCGGTACTCACGACGCTGTCGCCGTAGCCGAGCTCCTCGAGCGCGCCGGCGAGCTCGCCGGCGCGCAGCTCACGCCAGGCGCCGTTGACCTGGATCTTCACCCATC
>Ga0070681_10004980_pt1 | contig 12782 bp, 11 predicted proteins | sample KBSC83BmetaG_FD_65650 | JGI IMG/M metagenome (GOLD analysis project Ga0070681, IMG submission 65650) | Corn rhizosphere microbial communities from Kellogg Biological Station, Michigan, USA - KBS C8-3B metaG | ecosystem: Host-associated > Plants > Roots > Rhizosphere | place: USA: Michigan... | reverse complement strand
GGGATTGGGATTGACCGGCGTATCCGATTTGGTGAGCACGAAGAGGTCCGAGCCTGAGCGCATGAACACCATATGCGCGTTCCGCCGCACCTTCTTGAAACCCATGATCTCGGTATAGAACTTCTCGGACCGGTCGAGGTCGGCGACGGGGATGGTGAAGTGGACCAGTCCCTTGGTACGCAGCATCGCTTTTCCTTTCTTCCACGGAGCATATCTACCCCCGTTTGATGCTATTATCGGCGAGGGCGCGGCCACCGACTATCCGGCTTGTTGGAAAAACGGCTTTCCAAAAACCTATTAAGGGGCATTGGGCGGAAGCAGATGGGCGATCTGAACGATCTCGCGATATTCGCCCAGGTGGTCGACCACAAGAGCTTCACGGTCGCAGCGCGGCAACTGCGCCTCAGCCCCTCGGCGGTCAGCAAGCATATCGGCCGCCTCGAAGAGAAGCTGGGAGTGCCGCTGTTCAACCGCTCGACACGGCAGCTGACCCTCACCGAGTTCGGGCAGCACCTGTATCAGCGCTGCTCGAGGGCTCTGCTCGAGCTCGAGGAAGCGCAAACGATCGTCAAGGATATGAATCGCGGCCTCAAGGGCCGGCTGCGGATCCATGCCATTCCCGGCGTCGGCCAGCGAGTCGTGGAGCCGCTGCTCATCGAGTTCATCAATCAACATCCGGACTTGTCGCTCGACTTCACAATGTCTACCGACCTGGTCAATCCTGTCGAGCAAGGCTTCGACCTGACGTTTCGCAGCGGTTCGCCCGACGACGGGCTGATGGCGCACAGCAGCCTGGGTTGCTGCGAATACGGCCCGCTGCGCTATTTGATCTGCGCCTCGCCGGCCTACATGCAGCGGCATGGGGTTCCGGCTTCGCCGCACGAGCTGGTGCATCACAATTGCCTCATTCACGTCGTCCAGGCGTCTTCGCGGCAATGGTGGTTCAACGGGCCCGAGGGGGAGTACTCCGTGCCGGTCTCGGGCAGCATCGTCGCCAACAGCCACACAACCATCTACGAGGCGGTAATCCAGGGAGTCGGCATTGCGCGTCTGCTGAGCTACGAAGCCGGTGAGGCGCGCAACCTCGGCAAGCTGAAGATTCTCTTCGCCGCGGCGACGCGGTCCAATCGTGTCATCCGCGCGATCTATGCGCGCACCAGCCACATGCCGGACAAGGTCGCACTCCTGCTCGAATTTCTCGGCAAGCGGTTGGAGCAGCCAGCGGTGGGTAATGTCAACACCCCCTAGATCTTGTCGAGCTGCAGCGCGTGGTTGAACGGCGTCTCGCCGCGCGTGCCGCTGCCGCCTGACTGCGCCTCGCCGCCCGCGATGTAGAACTTGTTGTCGATGATCGCTCCGGCGCAGCCGTGTCGCGGGGTGGGCATCGACGGCAGAACGGTCCAGCGGTTGCGGGCAGGATCGTAGGCTTCGACGGCGCGATAGGCCGACAGCATCGCGCGATCCTGGGCTTCGCCGCCGGCGACATAGACTTGCCTGCCATCGCTCGCCCAGGCACAACCGCTGCGCGGCGTCGGCATGCGCTCAAGCACTGGCCCCCAGCGGTCGGTCGCTGGATCGTAGCTCTCGACCAGGTCCAGCGGGTTGGAGAATGGGATGAAGACCGAGCCGATGCGGCCGCCGATGGCGTAGATCTTGCGACCGATGGCGCCGACGGCATGGTGGTTGCGCGGCGTCGGCATGTTCGACCGCCGCTCCCACTGATCGTGGACCGGGTCGTAAACCTCGACCGTGCCGACCACCATTTGAGGGCTGCCCGGCAGCAGCATCTTTTGGTCGGTGGGTAGCGATGCGCCGCCGATCACGTAGAGCTTGCCATCGAGCTCGACCGCGGCGGCGGCACCGCGAACGGTGGGCATCGGCGCCAGCGCGCGCCAGCGGTCGGCGGCGGGGTCGTATTCCCAGCAATCGCCGACCGGCATCCATGAGGGCGGACCGGCGGAGGGCAAGGCGAATCCGCCGAAACCATAGATCTTGTCGCCGAGCGCCGCGAAGGCGACATGGTGAAGGGCGCGCGGCATCGGCTGCTTTTCCGCCCAGCTGTTACTGCCGGGGTCGAACTGGAGAACCAAGCCACGCGGGCGGAAGCCCGGCGCCAATCCGCAGAATACGTGGAGCTTGCCGTGCAGCGCCACGCCCAGGACCTCCGCCGATGCTTCCGGCATCGGGGCCATGATGAGCCACGGCGTATGCTGAATCTGCGCCGAGGCGGGCGCGCCGAGGGTGGCAGCGAGCCCCGCAAGCGAGGCGGATTGCAGTACCGTGCGGCGGCTGAGCATGTCGGTCATCGCGTTCCTCCCGTTCTGCATGTCAGCTTGCTGCGACTTGCGCCTTGAACTGCTGCGTCACCTTGCCCAGGGCGTTGCGCTCGATTCGTTCCACGAACGCGACCCGTTTCGGCGCCTTGTATCCGGCGAGAAGCTGCTTGCAATGCGCGATGATCTGGGCGGAATCCGCGGCGCATCCGGGCGCGAGCACGACGATCGCCTTGACGGCCTCGCCCCATTCGGGGTCCGGAACGCCGATCACCGCGACATCCTCGATTCCGGGCAACGCCAATATGGCGTTCTCCACCTCGCGGGGCGCAACGTTGATGCTGCCCGTCTTGATCATGTCCTTGATGCGGCCGGACACGTAGAGATAGCCCTCGTCGTCGAAATGCCCGAGATCGCCGGTGTGATACCAGCCGTCATGGAATGCCTTCGCCTGTTCCTCGGGGTCGCGGTAATAGCCCTCGCAGACATTGGGACCGCGCACGCAGATCTCGCCTTCCTCGCCGCGTGCCAGACATTGGCCCGTCGCGTCGAGCAGCTTGACCTCGGCGCCCCAGACTGTCCGGCCAGCCGATCCGACCTTGGCGAGTTGCTCCGGGGGCCGCAGGAGGCTGACGCTACCGGACTCGGTGGACGCGTAGCCCTGATAGATATTGGGTGTGAGCTTGGCGATGATTTCCACCGCCATCTGTCGGGTGAAGGGCGAGCCGGCCTTGCGCAGTGAGCCCAGCGAGGAGAAATCGAAACGCTCAAGCCGCGGCAGCTGCAGCAGCCTGTGGCACATGGTGGGGGCCAGCGCGATGGCCGTGATCTTCTCCTGGCCGATCAACCACGCGGCGCGCTCGGGATCGAAAGACGGCATGACGAAGACCGTGCCGCCGACGTAGATCTGAGCAAGAATGCTGCCGCGGCCCGATCCGTAATAGAGCGGAACGACGGCGAGCTCCCGGCTCGAATCGTCCTGGGCCTTTCCGAGCACGCCGTTGAGGCAGCCCATCTCTACATTGCGATGCGTGCGCATGACGCCCTTGGGACGGCCGGTCGTCCCGGAGGTGAGGACGAGGGTGCACACATCCTCGTCGCGCAAGACGACGGCGGGATCCTCATCTGAATATTGCGCCAGCGATTCGAGTAGATCGCACCTTGCCGAGCTGCGCTCGTAAAGAATGCGGCCGAGGGCAGGACCGGTGGCAGTCAGCTTATCGACCAGCGAGCGGTCGGCGATCACCAGCCGGCAGTCGAATAGAATTAGGGCCCGTTCCGTCTCGGCTGCGGTCCATCGCGGATCCAGCGCGACCGATACGGCACCGGCGCGGGTGATCGCATACAGCGCGACAATATGCTCGACGGAATTCTCCGAGAGGACCGCCACATGGTCGCCGGGGCCGACCCCCCGCGCCAGGAGAGCATTGGCTAGCCGGTTGACGCCGCGATCGAGCATCGCATAGGAGAGGGTGAGCCGGCCGAGCTCGACCAGCGCCGGCTTATCGGGAAAGCGCTGGGCGCTCAGCGCTAATCCGCGTGCAATGCTGGAATAGCCGCGATCCACGCGAGGCCTCAGGCTTTCTTGGTCGCCCGATAGCGCGGGTTCGCTCCCCCGCGTTGCGAGGCGAGATAGCCCTCGACATCGGCGAGCGGGTCGGTGTGGAACTTCTGTCGGTGCGAAATCGCCTCGTCGGCCTTGACCGCGAGATCGAAGGGAAGATCCATCTCGGTATAGGCGGCGATCTTCGCATGCTCGAGCGTGACCGGGTTGCGGCTGGCGATCTCCGCGGCCAGCGCGCGCGTCTCCGTCCGCAATGCATCGCGCGGCACGGCTTTAGAGACGAGGCCGATACGGGCAGCTTCCGTCCCGGACAGATTGTGGCCGGTCAGCTGAATGAGGAAGGCCTGCTTGATCGGGATGCGGGCGTGGAAAAGCGTCGGTGTCGCCGAGCGGCCGTAGCTCCCGCGCAGGATCTCGGGCATGCCGATCTGCGCGTCCTCGGCGGCGATGGCGAGATCGCAGCCGTTCAGCACGGCCAGGCCCCCACCCAAGCAATAACCCTCGACGCAGGCGATGGTGATCTGAGGCGCTTCGCGGAGCACGCGCACCACGCCCATCGCGGTCTCGCTTTCGTCGCCAAACCTCACCTTCTTGCGCAGGTCGGCCCGCAGCTCGTGCAGATCGCGTCCGGCGCAGAAGCTGTCCCCAGCGGCATCGAGGATGATGCAATGCACGTCTTGATGATCGTAGAGCCCGCGAATGGCGGCGATCAGCTCGCGGATGAGGGCGACGCTTAGGGCGTTCTTCTTCTCGGGCCTGTTCAATGTCAGGGTGGCAACGCCGGTTGCCCCATCGATGTCGCACAGAACCAGCGGCTTTTGCGTCATTCTTCCTCCCGTGACCGAGGCATGTGCCCCGGAGCCAGCCTATCGCGTACGCGCGGCCGGCGCGAGATTATCGGCGGGCGCTTCCCCATCGACTATCCGCCTTCTTGGAAAGAGTGGTTTCCAAAAGCCCATTAGTTTCCTGACGATGCGCCGGATCTTGGCGCGGCATCGCTCAGTCCGCGATGATCAGGGCGTCGAGCGCGAGGAGGCGCTGACCCGCGCCCGAAGAGGACTACCGGATTGAGATCGATCTCGCGCATCCCGGGCGGGCGCGTACGAGCCACGGTGCAATCGCTTCGACGAGCTCGCCGCCGCGAGCGACTCCGTGCGCGCGCTCGACCGTGTCTGCATCCGACGCCAGGCCGCCGCGACCGACGGCGCGTCCGCCCGGTAGGCCGCCGGGTGATCAAGCGAAACTTGATCTAGGTTGACGATATCTCAAATTCCCACGGCCCCCAGGGATGTACTAGCATCGGGCGCGTATTCAAAAAACGAAAAGTTTTGCATTTTTTGGCGGGCCCGGGCGGCGCCCTGCCCGGCCGGCAGCCGGCGAGCGAAAAAAATAGGTGCGTTGCACCAGGGAGGGAAAAATGCAGCGGAAAGAAGCAGTCGGCTCGAATGAGCCGCCGAGGCTTGCTGATGGGGCTGGGAGCCGCGGGAGCTGCCGCGACGCTCGCCGGCGGCGCCGCCGCCAAGGGATTCACCAGCTGGCGCGGTACGGTCGGAACGATCGCTCCGACGCTCCGTCCGGGTGGGCTCGAGGCGCTTATCCGAATTCTGCCGGAGGGCATCGGCGTGATCCCGATGTTCAACGACATCCGCGAGGGCAGTCGCGAGGAATTCCAGAAGGTGCTCGACGGCTATGCCGCAAAGGCGGCGCAGCTCGCCGAGGCGGGGGTCGACCTGATCTATGCCGGAGGATCTCCGCCTTTCATGGTGCTCGGCTACGAGAAGGAGCGCGAGCTCGTGCACAAGTGGGAGCAGCAGTTCGGCACGCCGCTCTTCACATCGGGAATCTCGCAATCGGAAGCCATGCGAGCGCTCAAGATCCAGCGCTTCGTCGGCGTCAGCTATTTTGCCGGGGCGGTAAACCAGATCTTTGCCAAATATTTCAGCGACTGCGGCTTCGATGCCCTGGGCATGTCGGGCATGGAGGTGCCTTTCGACAAGGTGCAGGACATGTCGAGCCTGGAGATCTACCGCTTCATCAAGAAGGCCTTTCTCGAGCATCCCGAAGCAGACGGCATCTATCTGCTCGGTGCCGGCTGGCACGCCTTCGAGGTCGTCGAGGTGCTGGAGCAGGATCTCGGCGTTCCGGTCGTGCATCCGACTGCGGCGCAATCCTGGAGCATTCAGCGGCGGCTGCATGTAAGGCAGCCCATAGCCGGACACGGCCGGCTCCTCGCTGAAATGCCGAACGCCTAGCGGAGCGACGAGTGGGGAGGGCGGTTTGTGATTGCTGATGATCGACGTCGGATGCGCCGCTGGACAGGCTTGCTTGCCAGCGCCCTCCTCGGTCTCCTGCCGGCCGCCGCGCCCTCTTGGGCGGCGACGGCCGAAGGCTTCTATTCCGGCAAGCAGGTCAAGCTGGTCGTGGGCGCCGTGGCGGGCGGCGGCAACGACATCTATGCCAGGATACTGAGCCGCCACATGCCGCGTCACATACCCGGCAAGCCCACCGTCATCGTCGTCAATATGCCCGGCGCATCCAGCATCACGGCGGCCAACTACTTGCAGCACATCGCGCCGCGCGACGGCACGGAGATGCTGGAGATCGTGCAGGCTCTGCCGATGGTTCAAGCCTTCGGGCAGGACAACATCAATTTCGACCTCGCCGCCTTCAACTGGATCGGCAACATGACGGATTCGCCCGTCGTCTATGTCGCGGCCAAGGCAGCCGGCGTCACGACTATCCAGCAAGCGATGCAGCGGGAGCTCGTCTACGGATCGACGACGCCGGCGTCGTTGTTCGCGATGATGCCGACTGTCATGAACAGCCTGGTCGGGACACGCTTCAAGGTCATCAACGGCTATGACTCCGGAAAGGCGATCGAGCTGGCGATGGAGCGCGGCGAGATCGGCGGATTCGGCGGTTCGACCTGGTCGAGCCTGATGGTCGACGAGCCCGGCTGGATCGACCGGCACGAGATCGAGATCCTTGTGCAGGCCGGCGTGCGGAAGGCGCAGGATCTGGCGGGGGTTCCGCTGCTGACGGATCTGGCGCGCAACGACGAGGATCGCCGCGTCTTGGCCTTCTATTCGGGTGTGGTCGCCTACGCCCGGGCCTTTACCGTCGGGCCGAACGTGCCCCAGGATCGGGTAGCCGCGTTGCGGCGGGCCTTCGACGCCACGATGGCCGATCCGGCCTTTCTGGCTGAAGCCTCCCAGATCAGGCTCGACGTGACGCCGATCGGCGGCGAAGCACTGCAGAAGATCATCACCGAGACTGTCCATGCCGACAAAACGCTGCTGGCGCGGGCTCAGGCGGCATTGGCGGACGGCGAGAAAAAATAGCTGGGGAAGATACGGATATGCGCACAATCGATGCCGATGCACATGTAATCGAGACGTCGATCACCTGGAAGTACATGACCGAGGCGGAGCGGCGTTACAAGCCCATCCCGGTATCGGCCGAAGACGGCGAGCTGCGCCCGGGGACCAGCCGGCTCGATGTCGGCTTCTGGGCGATCGACGGGCGGCTGCGGCCGCGCGAGCGTAACATCGGAGACGAAACAGCGCGCGAGGCCCGCGAAATGACCGATGTCGGCCGCCGCATCGCTCATATGAGCGAGCTGTCGATCGACATCCAGATCCTCTACCCCAGCCTATTCCTGCGTCCGCTCACCCGCACCAAGGAGATCGAGCTGGCGCTCGTGCGCAGCTACAACAAGTGGCTCGCCGAAATCTGGTGCAGCGGACAGAACAGGCTGCGATGGGTCGCGATCCCGCCGGTCCAATCGCTCGCCGATCCGAACTTGGTGCGCGAAGAGCTCGCGACGGCCAAACAGAATGGTGCCTGCGGCATCTTCATGAACGGCTTTACCTATGATCGGGAGCTGTGGGATCCCTATTTCTTTCCCATGTACGAGATCGCCCAGGATCTGGACATGCCGATATGCCTTCATGCCGGCAACGATTCCTGGCTGGTTCACGATTTCTTCGACAAGTCGGATGCGCTGGCGAAGTTTCGCTTTCCGGTCATGAGCGCCTTTCATTCGCTGCTGCAGAAGGAAATTCCCAGTCGCTTTCCGCAGGTCCGCTGGGGTTTCGTCGAAGCGGGATGCGGCTGGCTGCCCTTCGTGCTCAGCGAGCTCAAGCTTCGCTTCAGCCGTTGGGGCAAGCGCTTTTCCGACAATCCGCTCGCCGACAACAACATGTTCGTTTGCTGCCAGGTGAACGAGGACATCGCCTATGTCGCGAGCGTCGCCGGCGAGGACAATCTCATGATTGGAACGGACTACGGCCATAACGACAACTCGACGCAGATCGAGGCGCTGAGAATGCTCAAGGACGGCAATTCGCTGGCGCCGGCGGTCATCGACAAGATTCTGGGCGACAATCCGGCGCGTCTCTACGGACTCTGAGCGGGAACGGCGGAGGAGGCAGCAGATGGGCAGGCAGAAGACGACGAGGCGACGGACCCGTCTCGGAACGCCGGGCGCGGCGATCTTGGGCCTGCTCGTGACCTTGTCCGCCGCGATGATCGCCAACGGCCCGGCCCTTTGTGCAGAGGATCCGCTGAAGGTTCGGGTCGGTAGCGGCACGGGCGACGGCTCGGCCCAGGCGCTTTATGCACAACGGACCGGGCGGTTCTCGGCGGCGGGGTTGACGGTCGATCTTGATATGAAGATCAGCGACAGCGGCAGATATGCCGGTATCGATTCCGGGAAGCTCGACATTGCCTTCTCGAACATCGTGTCGGTCGCCGCGGCGATCGAAAAGGGAAAGCCTTATATTCTGCTGTCTCCGGGCGCGATCTACACGACCAAGGCGCCGATGACGGTGATGGTGCAGGGGCCATCGTCACGCTTTCGCTCCGGCGCGGACCTCAAGGGAAAGACCGTCGCAACGCCGAGCGCCAATGATCTCGGGCAGCTTGGCGTCATGGCATGGGTCGATCGGCACGGCGGAGATTCGCGCGGGGTCACCTTCGTTCACGGTATCGCCATGGCGAATATCGGCGCCGCCTTGGCCGACCGCAAGATCGATGCGGCCGAGCTTACCGAACCGGAATGGACCCGGCTGCGCAAGGCAGGAGCCGTGAAGCTGCTCGCGCATAATTTCGACGCGATCTCGCCGCGCTTCGCCAATGGCGCCTTTTTCGCCACGCGCGCCTGGGTGGAGACCAATCATGCGGCTGCGGATCGCTTTGTCGCCGCGATGGGCCAGACCGCACGCTGGGCCAATCAACATCACGCGGAAACCGCGCGTATGCTGGCGGAGGAGGCCAACCTGCCGCTGTCGCTGACCAAATCCATGGTGCGCGCCACCTATGCGGAGGCGCTGACACCGGATCTCCTCCAACCGGCATTCGATGTCGCCGCGAAGTACGGGCTGATTGCGCCGGTCCGCGCCTCCGGCCTCATATTCCACGACAGATAGCCGCTCGACCCGAGCCTGCGCGATCGACGTGGGAGGACTGGCAGGCCATGTATCCCCCTCGGCTGGCTCAAGCGAGGGCGGCGTCGCTCGCCGGCAACGCGCCGGCAAGCTGGCGCGCCCGTTCCGTCGCCGTCCCCGCCAAGCCGAGAATTGCCCTTGCCTCCTCGACGCGCGCGATCTCGATGCCGAGTTCGTTGGCGATACGGACGATCTTGCGGACCATCGCGAGCGTCGTCTCCGCCTGCTCGTTGCGGTGCGGATACATGTAGACGGCGTCGTCGAATCCGAGGCGGATAAGGTCGATGCCCTGGGTGAGCGCGATGATTGCCGTGGGCAACCAGTTGCGGCCGCATGGAAAGACGCCTTTCGTGCTTCCCTTCGGCAGCATGTGGATGCCCTTCAGCGTCATCTCGGCCGAGAACGGCTCTCCGAGCGTGATCGGGATCGAATCCTTGCCGATATGCGCATTCACGAAATAGGGCGTCATGCGCAGCACGCCCGGCTCGATCAGCCATTGCTGCACGTTTTTCGGGCCGATGAAAGTCGGGCATTGCAGCTCCGGCTTGATTCCCCGGTCCTCGAGATAGCGGACTTGATCCTGTAGCCCCTCGCGCGTGACCTTCCATTGCGTGCGCGTGTGTGTCTGCAGCGTATAGGTGTCGAACAGGTCCGGATCGACCTTCAGGATTTCTTCGAGCGGCTCTGCGAAGAGCTGACGATCCGCAAACTCTTTCCGGTCGGCGACATTCCCGGAAATGATGATCCCCGGACAGGCGCGCTTGATCGGTTGCAGTGTATCGATCGTTATGTCGGCCTCCAGCGTGAGAACGCCCTCCGCCGTTTTGCAGTGAATATGGGCGAAGGTCGCGCCGGCCTCGAAGCACGCGGCCGTGATATCGATGATCTCCGCGGGCGAGTTGGGAACACCCGGAACGGCCTGCTTATCCACGAAGGCACCGCACGGTGCGACCGCGATGACCAGCTTGCGATCGAGCGTGTCGATTCTCGGCTCCCGGACGAGCGGGAAGGTCGCATGCCGCTTCTCCACGGCATCATAGCGCCGCCACCGATGCTCGTTCGCGCCGCCGCTTCTCGTCTCGTCAGACATGCCCCTGATCCTCCCGTCGGCGGAACGCCCATGCGATCGATACTCGCCGAACGCGCTCACCTTTGACAATCCTGGCCGCGATCGTCCTCTCGTCAAGCTGCTGCTGGCGGCAGCATGCTGTCGGCTGCAACGCGACCTTATGGCTTACTCTGCGGCGAGCGCCTCGCGCGCTGGGCCGAGAACGGTGGCCGGCTGCTGCGCCACGGACCGGATGATCGCGTCGATTGCCTCCGCCGGCTGGGGATTGACGCCGAGATGCAACCGCTCGGCGTCTTGGCGGAAAGCCGGATCGGCCATGGTATCGGCAAACGCCTTGCGCAGCTCTTCCAGCCGGGCGGCAGGAACCCCCGCCGGCGCGGCGAAGATGCGGCCGATCTGGAAGGCCGCAAAGACGCACTCCAGAACGGCACGCGCGGCCGGCGGAGCGAGCTCTTGAATGAGCGGGACATCGGCAAGCATCGGATCGCGCCGCAAGCCCATTTGGAACAGCAGCTTGCCATTGACCGCGGCGGCCTCGGCAGATTGGCTGATACTGTCATAGGCGATGCCGACGATGCCCTCGACCTCGCCGCGCTCGATCGCAAGCATCACCTCGTCGCTGCCCTTGTATCCCTTCACGACCTTGAACTTGGTGTGCATCAGGCGGTTCAACATCTCGGGGACGTAGGTCGTGCTGCCGCCGGAGCCGCCGACGATCAGCTCGTGCGAGAGCAAATCACTCGCCACCCGCACCGGCGCGCCCGGTTTGACCAGGCCGATATTCGTCACCGGCGTCACGCTCCCGAGCCACCCGAAATCCTGCAGCGAATACTTGATCTGCCGCGGATCGAGGATGGGCTTCAGCGGCATGTTGTTCTGCAGGATTCCGATGACCGTGCCATCCTTCGGAGCCACCTTGGCGAGGTAATTCGCTTCCGCAATGCCGCCGCCACCCGGCATTCCCTCGGCCGTGACGACCGGATTGCCGGAGAGATGCGATCCGATATGGCGCGCGACGATCCGGCCGTAGGCGTCATAGCCGCCGCCGGGCCCTGACGGAATCAAAAGCCGGATCGGCTTGCCGGCGGCGCCCGTCCCCGTTGCCTGTGCCATCCCGGCGGAGCAACCGATGAGACTGGCCGCAATCGATGCGCAGGCACCCGCGACGGCGAGACACCAAGGCTTCATAAGCCCTCCCCCATGCTCCTGCCGGCCAGGCTTCGCGACGGTCCCAGCCTCAGCCCAACTGTCTATCAAGGCGACCGCGCCGCGGCCGGCTGCAGGGCGGATTTCAAGCGCTCGATCGGACCCGCGGGCGTTCGCGCGACCGCCTCGATGAAGGCGGCGAGCTTCTCGCCGGGCCAGGGATCGACCGTTACCGCGGCCCGCTTGGCATCGGCGCGCAGCTCCGGATCATCGACCATCGCGCCGAAGGCGCGGCGCAGCGCCGCCACCGTCTCCCTGGGAACACCGGGGGCGACGAAGAAGGAGCGCCCGATATCCGCCGGAAGGGTCATGAGCCCGAGGACCTGGCGCTGCGCCTCGGTCTCTGCGAGATCGGGCAGGCTCGGGACGTCGGCGAGCTCGGAATCGCGCGCGCTCAGGAGCTGGAAGAGAATGGTCACCTTGCCCTGCCGATACCAGTCGGCGCGCGAGCCGCTGCGGAACTCCTCCCAGACGCTCGTGGCATTGCCTTGCACCTCGTGCTGCTCGAGGGCGAGATAGATCTCCGCCTGCGAGCGGTAACCGGTGACGACGCGGATCTTGGTGCCGAGCAGCGCATTCAACACGGCGGGAATGGTGGTCCCGCCGCCGGTCGGCCCGGCCGCGCCGAACACCACTTCGCGCGGTTTCATGTCGGCGACCGAGCCGATCCCGGTGTCGTGCCAGACCAGACCGATATTGAGCACCGTGCCGAGCCGGCCGATCCATTGGAAGTCGGTGACGTCGGCGTCGAAGCTGCGCCGGCCGGTGAGCTTGTCGAGCATCAGGTTGGAATTGAGGATGCCCAGCACCGTGCCGTCCTTCGGCGCCACCGACAGCACGTAGTTGGTCGCGCGTAGCGATCCGGCTCCCGGCATGTTCTGCACGATCGCCGAAGGCCGGCCGGGGAGATAGCGCGGCAGATAGCTGGCCGCCAGCCGCGCATAATGATCGTAGGCCCCGCCCGGCTCGTATCCGACGACGATGGTGAGCGTCTTGCCTTGGAAGAGCTCCTGGCCTGCGGCGTCCGAGCCGCGGCCGGCAAGCGTCGCGAACGCCAGGGCAGCGATGGCGCAAGCGATCCGCGGCGCCAGGCGGGCGCTCATGCGATCGTCGGACCCGCGACGGTCACGCGATGCATCAGCCGGCGCGAGCCGTGGTAATCGTTGACCGCGTAATGCAACGTCGATCGGTTGTCCCAGAAGGCGATCGAGCCCTCGCGCCAG
>Ga0070681_10004979_pt1 | contig 12784 bp, 10 predicted proteins | sample KBSC83BmetaG_FD_65650 | JGI IMG/M metagenome (GOLD analysis project Ga0070681, IMG submission 65650) | Corn rhizosphere microbial communities from Kellogg Biological Station, Michigan, USA - KBS C8-3B metaG | ecosystem: Host-associated > Plants > Roots > Rhizosphere | place: USA: Michigan... | reverse complement strand
ACAGATGCGCCGCGATCACGTCGGGCCGTGCGCTCAGGTCGAACAGGTGGCGCAGCCGGCCCAGCAGCGCCGGCAGCACCGGAGTGAGCGCGTGCGCGAGCTCCACCACTAGTGCGCGCCGCTGCGGAACGTGCGCGACACGAATCCAACCCGTATGCGTCCCGAGGCGCACCGTGCGCACGTACGCATCGCCATCGACGCATTCCACGCCGCGCATGGCGCGCGCGCCGAGGAACGCGAGCAGCTGGCTCCAGTCGAACGGCGGGCGATACACGAGCTGCAACCGCAACGTGTCCGCCGACGTCGCCGCGGTCCGTGCGTCGGGCGCCGCCCTCCGGAACTGCGTGGGCGGGATGCCATAGCGTCCGTTGAACGCGTCGTTGAAGCGCCGCACGCTCGCGAATCCGCTCGCGAACACAATCTCGGAAATCGGCAACGTCGTTTCCGTTAGGAGCTGCTTGGCCAGGAGCAATCGCCGCGTCAGCACCAATTCCATGGGTGACACGCCGAGCTCGCGCTGCATCATGCGGCGAATTTGGCGCGAGCTCCATCCGAAGCGCTTGGCGATCGATTCGAGACCGCCGCCATCGTCGAGCAGGCCTTCGTCGATGTGGTGCGCGATGAGGCTCGCGATGCGGTGCGCGTCATCGACCGGTGCGTTGCCGGGCGCAAGCTCGGGCCGGCACCTGAGACACGGGCGGAAGTTTGCCTTCTCGGCCGCCTCGGCGCTGTCGAAGAACCGGCAGTTCGCGGCCTTCGGCGTGCGGGCCGTGCACACGGGACGACAATAGATACCGGTGGATGTCACGCCGACATAGAACACGCCATCGAAGCGTGGGTCGTGTGACGCGAGCGCCTGGTAGAGAGCAGTGGTGTCCGAAGTCATGGTCGGAAGCTAGTCCAGCTCGGATGTCTGTACTAGCCGTTTTCGGACAGCTGGGCACCTGCTGTCAATGTGATGATTGGCAGCGTTGTCGCCGCGAAACCCGGCTCATATCGGTGGCCGAATATGGCCAGCCAGACCCCCTCGGGGGACGCCATCTTGCGTCCGCGATTCACCACGACCGACATTTGCTCGAGAGGATTCCATGACTGCTACACTCAGCACGCGTTCCCGTCGGCCCCGCCGAGCCTCAGCCGAGCGCCGCGGGAGTGCCGACGTGATCCACGTCGCGTTTGCACGCTCGCCGATCGGACTCATGCTCGTCGCGCGCAGCGCGGCCGGGCTTGCGGCCGTGCTCATCGGCGACGACCGCGATACCTTGTGGCGCGAGCTCGCACGCCGCTTTCCGTTAGGAGAGCTCGCCGGCTCCGATGCCGCGCTGGACGCCCTTGCCGCAAAGGTCGCCGCACTGGTCGACGCGCCCGCCAAGAAGCTCGACGTGCGGCTCGACATGCGTGGCACGCCTTTCCAGCGCGAGGTGTGGCGCGCGCTACGCGCGATCCCTGTCGGATCCACCATCACGTATGCGGACTTGGCTGCCAGTCTCGATCGCCCGGGGTCCGCTCGCGCCGTTGGCGCGGCGTGCGGCGCGAATCCGCTCGCCATCATTGTCCCGTGCCATCGTGTCGTCTCGCGTGATGGCTCGCTCACCGGCTACCGGTGGGGCGTCGAGCGGAAGCAGGCGCTCCTGAAACGTGAGGCAGAAATGCGCGCCTCGCGCTGACCACGGTTGGGCACGCCAGGTCCGAACCGACGGACGTTTCGCGACGGTCATGTGCGCAGTACGTTGAGCGCGTATGACCGTCGCCCTTTGTCGTCGTCGAGGAGATGTGGAAACCGAGATCGATGCGCTGATCCAGCGCGCTGACCAGGCCGATCCCGCGGCCGCAGACAAATTGTTCCGTTTGCTGTACCACGAGTTGCACCGGTTGGCCGAGATGCAGCTGCGACGCGCGAACGCATCGGTGACCCTGGGCACGACGACGCTGCTCCACGAGGCGTACCTCAACATCACGGGGCGACCGCAGCTCGCGTTCCCCGATCGCTTGCGGTTCCTCGCGTACGCGTCGCGCGCCATGCGCGGGCTCATCATCGACTACGCGCGCCGCCGCCGGACGCGGAAACGCGGCAGCAGTTTCGAGGTCACGCTCGACGGGAGCGAGGTACCGGCCGGCATGGGTGGAATCGACGCCGCCGAGCTCGCCCAGTTAGGCGACGCGCTGGAAGAGCTGGCGGCCATCGAGCCGCGACTCTCCGAGCTGGTGGACCTCCATTTCTTTTGCGGGTTTTCGTTCACCGAGATCGCGGCGCTGCGGGGCGTGTCCGACCGCACGATTCAACGCGAATGGCGGAAAGCCCGCGCCCTGCTCCACCGCTCCATCCTCGGCGACGCCGAGCCGTCTCCCAGTTAGGCAACCGCGCTCGTGGCGCGGCGCCACCGCCTAACGCAAGGCCGCGAGCAGACGCGCCGCCTCGACGGATCGCGCCTGCGCGTCGCCCGCGCCGGCGCGGAGCTCGGTCACGGCACTGTCCAGCGCCTGCCGCGCCGACACGGTGTCACCCGTCGCCAGCAGCGCTCGTGCCTCCACGACCTGCGCCTCGCCGACGAACGCGTCGCGTGGAACCGTCGCCGAGTCCAGCGCCGAGACGTCCCGTGCGTCGCGTGCGTACCGCAACGCCGCGGTTGGTTGGTGCACGCTGAGCGCCGCTTCGGCGGCGAGCACTAACGCGGCATGGAACACGCGGCGGCGCTTCCCGTCGAAATATCCCTGGTCGCGCAGGACGTCTTCCACATCGGTGCGCGCCGCCGCTGCGTCGTGGCGCGCCATCGCCAGCCGCGCATCGATGACGCGCGAGTCCGTGATCTGATCGTCCACGCTCCGGATGGCGAGGTGCTCTTCGATCGTCTTGAGGGTCGCGGCGCTGCGTTGCGCCTCGGCGAGCTTGCCTAACTGTAGCTGCGCCAGGGCAAGACCGAAGAGCGCTCGCCCGTGCCAGTAGCTGTTGTGGTCGTGCACGGCCTGATCGGCGAGCAGCGCGAAGTACTTCGCGGCCGAGTCGGCATCGCCCTCGAACAGCGCCGCGTGTGCGTAGTGAATGAGCGGCTGCTCCGGGATGCGGCCCGACGGATCGCTGCGCGCCACCTGCACGAGCGCGTCGTGCAAGACGACCTCGGCTTGCGCAGTCTGACCCATGCCCCTCAACATGTCGCCCAGATTGTGCCGGAGCGTCGCCTGGGTCAGCGTTTCGCCACGCCCCGTCTGATCCGTGATCGCAATGCCGCGCCGCATCGCGTCGAGCGCTTCGCGGTGCCGGCCCTCGGTGTACAGGGCGTCCGCCGACGTCGACAGCATTCCGACGTACACCAGATCGTTCGTTAGGCCGAGACTGTCGCGGATCGCCAGCGCGCGCGCTATTTCGGGGCCGCTTCGTTCGTGAGGACCCGCCTCGACGTTGAGCTGGGCGGCCTCGTACAGACACAGGGAGACCGCGCGCGGGTCGGCGTGTTCGAACATCGGCTCGAGCCGGTGCAGCAGGGTGTGCGCGACGTCGTATTTCCCCTGCGCGCGCAGATTGTCCATCTGATCGCAACGCGCCTCGAGCAGTGACGCGCCGTCGGCGACAGACGTGGCGAGCGATTCCGCCCGTGCGATCAGCTCTCCGCGAATCGTGATGTCGTTCAAGGTCCCGTACTGATCCGCCAACTGCAGCAGAATCGGCGTCAGCAGTCGTGGCTGCGTCGCGTATTCGCGCTCGACCGCCGTGCGGCCGCGGTCCAGAATCTCCTTCATCGTGATGGGCTTGTCGCCCACCTGGCTCACGAGCACCGACTGGAACTCCGCCTGCGCATTCGCGCGTCGCGTCGCCACGAACGCTACATCGCGCTCTCGCTGCGCCTCGCGCATTTTCGCCACCGAGAAGGCCGTCGCCGCCACGAGCACCGCGAACACCGCTGCGGCGGTCGCGACCGTCGCGCGATGTCGCCGCACGAACATCCGCGCGCGATACACGATGGAGTCGCGCCGCGCAGTCACCGGTTCATGACGCAGCAGGCGCTCGAGATCCTGGCCGAGCGCCGCGACCGTCTGATAGCGCTCGCGCGGATCCTTGCGCAGCGCCTTGGCGAGAACGTTGTCGAGGTCGCCCATCCCGAGGCGAGCCGGCTCCACGTCGAACAGCGCGCGCATCTCGTCCACCGGCGACGTGCAGCCCTCGGCCGTCGGATGCTTGCCGGCACCGAGGATATAGAGCAGGACGCCTAACGCGTAGACGTCCGTGGCTGTCGTGATCGCGCCATCGCGCACTTGTTCCGGCGCCGCATAGTCGGGCGTGAATGCCCGGCTGCCCTCGGCCGTCAGCGCGGTGTGCCGGCCGGAGTCGCCGTCGTCCAGCAGCTTGGCGATCCCGAAATCGAGCAGCTTTACCGCACCGTCTCGCGTCACGAGGATATTGGATGGCTTGAGATCGCGGTGCACGATGAGGTTCGCGTGCGCGTGCCCAACGGCGGCGATGACGTCGAGCACCAGACGGATGCGCGCGTCGACGCCAAGGCTGTGCTCTCGCGCGTAGACATCGATCGGCTGGCCGTCGATGTACTCGAGCACCAGGTACGGCTGACCGCTCGGGCTCACGCCCGCGTCCAGCAGGCGCGCAATGCCGGGGTGCGTTAGGCGGGCAAGCACCGATCCCTCGCGCCGGAAACGCCCCTGCCCGGACGGGCTCAACCGCGCCAGGTTGAGCAGCTTGACCGCGGCGCGTCCCTCGAACCGGCCGTCCGTGCGTCGAGCGAGCCACACCGTCCCCATTCCGCCGTGGCCGATGGGCTCGACGAGCGTGTACGCCCCAAGCTCGAGGCCCTCGAGCGTCAAGGCGACAGGCTCGGCCATGAATCCGGTGTTGTCAGCCTCCGCGTCCCCCGACAAGAGCGAAGTTAGCTCGAGGGCCATCTCCGGCGAGCTGATGCTGAGCTCGGTCAGCCACTGGTCGCGCTCCGCGGCCGGCAAGTCGAGCGCGTGGTCGAGTAACGGCTCGATCAGTTTCCATCGCTCGCGGTCCATGGCGGGCATGCTGGCAATTCTTCCGTGGGGGGCCGGGTGCAGCTTATGGAAGTCGGTGTTATTCTGCCAGGCGGCGACGCGTGACTCGTGCGACGAAGGAGTTGTCTAGATCGCGGTTTGTCGCCATGTTACGGTGCATCTAGCTGCTGTCACGAAATGTTGCTCCCTCCGGCGTTCTCCATTCGCATCCAATAGATCTCACGCTGCTCAGCGCGCGTGCGGCACACTCGTGCCCCAGCGCGTTGCTCGCTCGTCAAGCTGGATGAGCGGAGCCAATGCGGGCTCCACCTTCCCGGCCCCCGATTCGGTACCCGACCGCGATGAAGCGTACGGACCTCATTCCAGTCGTCATTCTTCTCCCGTTGCTCGGCTTCGTGGCCGCACAGGTCACGGAGACAACGCATCCAGCGACCGAGCCACGCGTGAGCGCTGTTCCAGTCGAAGCACACGCTGAAGCTGGTCGGTTGGGCATCGCCCGACACTTTGTGGAAGCTGCGCATTTGGCGCCCGCGTCCATGCCGGCTGCGGCGACGGACGCGACACACGATCTTGGCGACGTCCGCCAGCGGTTAGCTGTGGGGTCGGCGGGAACGTACATCGACGAGGTCTTGTTGGAGCGCGACTCGGCGCTGGCGCGTTGGCCCGATCGCACGTCGCAGCCGATCAAGGTGTGGATCGGCAGTGGCGCCGGCATCAAAGGCTGGAGCGACACGTTCCCGGCGCGCGTCCGCGATGCCTTCGAGGAGTGGAGCGATCTGGGCATCCCGGTTCGGTTCGAGTTCGTGACGGACTCGTTGGACGCGGACGTGCACGTGGCGTGGATCGACCACTTCGACTCGCCAATCAGCGGCAAGACGCTGTGGGCGCGCGACCGGAGCTGGTGGATCGTCAACGCGAACATCACGCTGGCGCTGCACCACAACGCCGGCGAAGCGCTGGACGACTCGAGTGTCAAGGCGATCGCGCTCCACGAGGTGGGGCACCTGTTAGGCCTCGACCACACGAGTGACACGACGGACATCATGACGGCGCGGGTGCGGGTCCGCGACCTGTCCAACGCGGACCGCGCGACGATGAAGCTGCTCTACTCGCTGCCGCCCGGGAGCATTCGCCAGGGCCGGTAAGCCGGACGCCCCTGCCTAACGCGACGCGCGCCGGCGATCATGCCGGCGCGCGTTTGTCATTTCTCCCACTTGAGCAGGATCGTTTTCTTTTTCTTGAGCCGTATGACGTCGAGCCTGAGCTGGGCGTCGGACGCGCGATACATCGCCCGGCTCAGCGCCGCCGGCGTGCTGACCGGATTGCCGTCCGCGCGCACAATGACGTCGCCATCCTGGAGACCCGATCGGGCCGCGACGGTTCCGGACTCGACCCGCAGCACGAGCACGCCCTGGCTCACGCCGAAATAATCGGCGAGGTTGCCCACCGGGCGAACCTCGGCGCCTGCGACGACGAGCAGCGACCCACCAAGGTGCGAGACCATCGTCGAGATCTCGGGCATCGGCGACATGGATGGGAATGGGGTCACCGAAATCGTGATATCGGTGGTGTCGCTGTCCGGCTCACGAGTGGGCGCGGGCGGCGCCGACGGCGCGGGCGACGCGATCCGTGTGGATGGTGTCGCCGGCATCGCAGGGATCACGATCGTCGTCGCGCCACCATGTGGGAGCGTCCATACCTGCGACCAGGAGGCCACGGGTCGTTTCGCGACCAGCGCACTCAGTTGCTTCGTGTACGCTCCGCGCTTGATGCGCAATAGCACGTGCGATCCGGGTTTGAGCAACGTGGAGAACGGTTCACATCCGGCTGTCACATCCTTGCCGTTGAGCGCCATCAACTTGTCGCCTGATTCCAGACCCGCACGCTCGGCCGGCGAGTCCGGGTCCACGGATTCGATGGTGGGATAGTCCTCGAATCGCATCAGCGTCTTACCGCCTTCCTGCTGGACCTCGGGCGCTGTGGTGGAGAGGGTGACGCCGAGGTAGCCGACCTGGCCCTGCACCTTGCGCGTTAGGCGATCGATGTCGGACCGCTCGACGTCCATGCGCCGCCGCACGAGTTGGTTGGTCACTTGCTCGTAGCGTTGCTGCGCGCGGCGCAGGTTGCCGTTGGCGCGGGCGAGCGCTTCGGCCGCGGCGCCGCTGGAATCCTGCGAGACCATGGCTTGCTTCATCGCATCGATGAGCGCCTGCTGCGCGCGCTCGAGCGCGGCGCTCGCCCGGGCGAGCTCGCGGTCGGCGCGGGCGTCGTTCGAGCTGTCGCAGCTCGGGCAGACGGCGGGTGGCGTGTCCTGCGCAGCCGCGCTGCCTAACGGAATGGCGATGGCACCGCACGCCATCGCCGACGCGAGCAGCGCCGCGCCGCGGTTCATCGTTCGGGTCATCCGCATCGACGTCGTCATCAGTAGCTGGCCAACGACATGCCGGCGGGCAGCGAGCCGTTGAGCTGTTGCAGCGTCACCTCGCGCGCCGTGCGCGCGGAGATGAGGTACTGGTTGATGACCGGATCGGCCGGCGCTTGATTGGCCGCCGCGAGCGCGGCATCGGACACACGGTCGAGCGCGGCGAGCCGCTGGCGATAGCGATCGACCCCGGCAACGCCGTGCAGGGACGTGTCGTGCGCGACGACGAACGCAGCCGCCAACCGGTAGTCGCTTTCGGCCCGGCGCATGAGCGCCATGGCATCGTCGACGCTGGCGGGCGAGCGCGACGAATCGGTGCCCCCGGCCGCAGTCTGCGCGAGGGATGCCGTTGGGTTAGGCGTGCGCGCGGCCGTCGCGCGGCCGGCCAACATGCCGGCTGCAGCGATGACGAGGCCGGCAGCGATCTGCATCCAGGCGCGCGGCAAGCCGCGGCCGCGACTGGGTGCGGGTGCGATCCGCACGGATTCATCGGTCACGCGCGCCGACAGCGAGCGCCAATCGGTGAGCGGACGAGCGAGAACGGTGGTTCGCTCGCGCGCCGCCATGGCCACGAGCTCCTCGTACGCCGCCTGTTCGCGCGCACACTCCGGGCAGGCCGCGAGGTGCGCCGCTTCGTCGTGTGTGGGCTGGTCTTCGGCCAACGCGGCCAGCCGTTCAGGATCGAGGTGCAACATGGGTGCGAAGTTCCGTTGCCGGCGTTGGGACATCGATCAGGTGCGCGAGCAGCCGGCGTAGCCTCGCGCGCGCCTTGAACAGTTGCGATTTCGACGCGCCCGTCGTGATGCCTAATTCACGGGCGATGTCGTCGTGCGTATAGCCTTCCACGTCGTGCAACACGAACACCGTGCGGGCGCCGGGCGGGAGTCGCGCCGCGGCCTCGTCGATCGACGCCGCGAGAAACGCGCGATCGCTGTCCATCTCGACGGCCGACGAGTCTTCCTCGATGTCGACCTCCAGCCGCCCCAGCCGGCGCGCTTTGCGCAGCGCGTTCAGCGTGCGGTTCACCGCGATGCGGTGCGCCCACGTGCCGAACTGCGCATCGCCGCGGTAGGTGCCTAACGCGCGGAAAATCTGGATCCACACGTCTTGCGCGATGTCGGCCGCCAGATCCGGATCACCACCCACGAGCCGTCGCACGACCGCGTCGATGTGCGGCGAGTACTGCGACCACAACTGTCGCAGTGCTCGCTCATCGCCGTCGATGGCGCGCCGAATGAGAGCGTGATCCGTTTCCATCCCGGTTGCTTGATTGGTCACCGTTGCGTGAAGTTCGGTTGCCGAACCGGTGTTGGCCACCGTCTGCCCAGGCGTGAAATGCGGTCGAACCGACCGACCGATGACGCGGTCCTACCGCAAGCCGACGCGCCCGCACCACCATTACGCCTGAGCCCGCCGACGTCGCCCGCAGTGACGAACTGGCATGTATTTCGTCTTGCCAACTGGATGCAACCCCACATATTGAAGTAGGATAGCTCGCCCGACCTCAAGTCGTGTGGTCGTCCCGCCGGATTGAAGCCCGCCTGTTCCGGTTCGCACCACCGTTCGCGCTTGCTGCTGCTCTCGTTCTTGCGACAACTGAAGGCCGTCGCTTTGTCTGAGCCCCGGGGTATTACCCCAAGCTCGAGTCGCGGCATGTGCCGCGTCGCCGCGAATCGGGGCTCGCACGGTCGTTTTTGAGGAGAGGTCCGCCGTGGTTCTTGCGTTGCTCGCTGCTCTCGCCATTGCTGGAGGGGACGGAGGACTCCCGGTCAAAGCACCGGCCTCCGTCGGCATGTCGGCAGCGCGCCTGCGCGTCATTGACCGTGTCGTGCAACGCGGGATTCGCGGCGGCGGCTTCCCCGGCGCGGCCGTCGTGGTGGGCCGCAAGGGCGCTGTCGTTTGGGAGAAAGGGTTCGGCCGCACCGATTGGAAATCATCCAGCCCGCACGTCTCTCCCGGCGAAACCCTGTACGATCTCGCCTCGCTCACCAAAGTCGTCGGCACCACCACCGCCATCATGATTCTCTACGACCAGGGTCGATTCAAGCTCGACGACCCGATCGTGAAGTACCTGCCCGAGTTCACCGGCGGTGAGAAAGACAGCGTCACCATCCGCGAGCTGCTCGAGCATCGATCCGGCCTTCCAGCCGACCGCGAGCTCTGGCGCCTGGCGTCGTCGCCGGCAGAAGCACGTCAGATCGTGCTGACCACCCCGCTCGAGTACAAACCCGGAACCCAGTACGTCTATTCGGACCTGGGCGCGATGACGCTCGGCTTCCTGGTCGAAAAGCTGAGCGGCCAGCCGCTGGATGAATACCTGTCGATGTGGGTGTTCAATCCGTTAGGCATGACCAACACGTTCTACCGCCCGGCCGACTCGGTGAAGTACCGCACCGCGCCCACCGAGGACACACCGCCGCGCGGCTATCCGCTCCAGGGCGAAGTGCACGACGAGAACGCCTATGCGTTAGGCGGCGTGGCCGGACACGCGGGACTGTTCAGCACGGCGGCCGATCTGTCGATTTTTGCGCAGATGATTCTGAACGGCGGCGAGTTCAACGGCACCCGCATCGTCAGTGATTCCACCATCCGGCTCTTCACGCATCGCGCGGCCGGCAGTCGCGCGCTCGGATGGGCGATGGCCGACGGCCAGTGGGGCTCGGGTCGCTTCTTGAGCGACGAGGCGTTCGGGCACGTTGGATACACGGGCACGTCGCTGTGGATCGATCCCGATCGCGACATGTTCGTCATTCTGCTCACGAACCGCGTGCACGAACCACGCGCACGCCGCCCCGAGAAGGTGATCGCCGACATTCGCGCCGACCTCTCCGACGCGGCCGCCGTCGCGGTGACGGACGATCCCGACCAGTTGATCGCGATGCCCGTGTCGTTCCGGGCCGACAAAGCGAGCGGCTGGAATCACGTCGAGCGTCGTCACCATCGCCGCGTGCGCCATCACGGAACCAAGTCGACAGTGCGCATTGCCAAGCGCCACACCGTGGCGTCGCACGCCAAGAAGACGGTCGTTACGACCAAGAAGAGCCACACGACGCACAAGAAGTAGTCTTGCCCGCCTCTGTGGCGCCGGTGAAGTTGCAGATGATGTCTGCCGGAGCCCACATGATCGACGACCCGCGCCAACCCGAATTGCCTGCTGTTCCTGCTGCTGCCACCCCCGCGCCATCGGCAGCGGGACCCGCAACTGCGCTCACCGAAGACGTGGTCAAGGCGGCGCTCCGGCGAGTGAAGGATCCCGAGCTCAATCTCAACATCGTCGATCTCGGGCTCGTGTACGGCGTCACGGTCGACGGCGGCACGGTGACGGTGGCGGTCACGCTCACATCGCCGGGATGTCCGTCGGGCCCCGAGATTCTCACCACGGCCGAGGAGCAGGTCCGCGCGCTGCCGGGCGTCGAGGATGTGGTGATGAACCTGGTATGGGAGCCGATGTGGAGTCCCGACCGGATGGAGCCGCGGATCAAGGCCTATCTGGGATTTTGACAGCTGCCCGCGCTGCCTAACCGTTAGGCGGTTAGCCCGCCGCGAGGGCGCCGAGCAGCTCCTTCCCCATCACGTCGATCTGCCAGCGGCGGAGATCGTCCGCCTGCGCGAGATCGTCCAATGACGTGGGACGCTTGCGCGCGACCATTTCCAGACGCTCGCGGGAGATCAAGAACCCGGGGTCCAGATCGAGTCGTTGGGCGATTGTCTCCCGGACGTTGCGCAGGCGGTTGACTCGGATGTCGAAGTCCGGATCGCGATCCCAGCGCGGCGCGCGCGGGAATCGCGGGAGCTGGTCGTCCGGCACGGCAAGGCCACGGGCGATCGCGTCGAGGACGCTCGCGCCGCGGCGTTCGATCACGCCGCGCGGCATGCCGCGGATCTCGCGGAGTGCGTCGACCGAACGCGGTGCGATGCGCGCGAGCTCGAGCAGCGTTTCGTTACCGGCAACGCGGAACGTGGCACGGTCCAGCTCGCGCGCGACGCCGTCGCGCCACGCGACGAGCTCGCGCAAAATCGCCAGCTCGCGCCGCGTGAGATCGCGGGCGCCCTTGATGCGCTGGTAGGCGTCGGTCGACCCATCGTGGTCCCAGCGCGTGCCCTCGAGTCGCTCGAACTCTTCGTGCGCCCACTCCCACCGTCCGGCGCGCTCCAGCTCGTCGGCCAATTTATCCCTGAGCGACAGCAGGTACATCGTGTCCTGCGTGGCGTAGTCGAGCATGTCCTGCGGCAGCGGACGCATGGACCAGTCGGCGCGCTGATGTTTCTTGTCGAGCTTCACACCCAGGTATCGCTCGAGCAGCGCGGCGAGCCCGAACGCGCGGATGCCGAGCAGCTGGGCCGCGATTCGGGTATCGAAGAGATGTCGTGCGTGCCAGCCGTAGTCCTGGAAGAGCAGGCGGAGGTCGTAGTCTGCATCATGAAAAACAGTTTCCGACTGCGTGCTTTCCAACAGCTCGCCCAGGCGACGTGGTTTCCCGATAGTGAGCGGATCGAGAATGGCGTTCGCCGACGCCGTGCTGATCTGCAGTAGGTAGATTCGGTCGACGAAGCGGTGGAAGCTGGCGCCCTCGGTATCGACGGCCAGGCGGTCGGGCGTGTCGAGCGACGCCAGAAAGCGGTCCGCCTCCGCAGGCGAGTCGACGTAGCGTGTGCTGGACGATGCAGCCCGCGTGCCCGGTCGAGGCTGGGACGGTGGAGAAGGATGCGACGGCACTCGAAGCGTACCTCGTGTTGCTGGCCCGCGTGGCGGCCCGGGGAAGGCGGTGGGCGCCAGGTGTCCGTGAATTCTCTCGCCCGGGACGCGCGAAAGGAAGCGGACTGCTACCTTGGAGTCCACTCGTAGCGGAGTCCACACCTCTTTCTGCGACGGTATCCATGTCCGACGCGGTATCACGCAGATTCCCGCCGCGCGGGAATGCCTGGCGATCGCGGGATGTGCTGCGCGTGGCGGCCATCGTGTTCGGGTTGTACTTCGTGCTGCGGTTGTTGTGGTTTGCGAACGCGCTGGTCCTGGTCGCATTCCTTGGTGTGTTGTTCGGGCTGGCGATTGCGGCGGGCGTCGACCGGTTGGCACGATTCCACGTGCCGCGCGCGGTCGGAGCCGCGACGATCGTGGTCGCCTTCTTCGCACTGGTGTACGGCGCCGGCGCGGTGATCGCGCCAACGGTGAGCGACCAGCTCACGGTGCTCAAGTCGCGGCTGCCGGAGGCGCAGGCGCGGGTCGAGCGGTGGTTGCAACAGCGCGGCGGATTGATGCGCGGGGTCATGGGCACCGGCGCGCCGACCGACACCGGGACGGCAGTGGCACCGCACGGTCAGTTAGGCGGCCCCGTGGCACCGGTGGGTCGCGGCGCGGCCGAGGCGGAGCAGCGCGACACC
>Ga0070681_10004976_pt1 | contig 12786 bp, 13 predicted proteins | sample KBSC83BmetaG_FD_65650 | JGI IMG/M metagenome (GOLD analysis project Ga0070681, IMG submission 65650) | Corn rhizosphere microbial communities from Kellogg Biological Station, Michigan, USA - KBS C8-3B metaG | ecosystem: Host-associated > Plants > Roots > Rhizosphere | place: USA: Michigan... | reverse complement strand
GTGTTCGCATTGATGCCGAGCCTGGATCCGCCGCACGGGTTGGGCCCGCAGTTTTCCGGCGCAGACACCAGCCTGCACGCCGCGCTCGTGCTGCTGGCGTACGGAGCGTTTGGATTGGCCGCCGTGGCCGGCGTCATGTTTCTCACGCAGGAACACGATTTGAAATTCCACAAACTCCGCGCGGTGCTCACGTTGTTCCCCCCGATCCAACGCCTTGAACTCGTCACGAACCGGCTCGTGCTCGCGGGATTCATTTTGCTGACGGCGGGCCTGTGCATCGGCGCCACCCTGCCCCACTCCGGAGTCAAATTTTACCAGGACCCTAAAATCCTCTGGGCGGGGTTGCTCTGGGCATTCTATCTGTGCCTCCTGATCTCCCGCTGGCGTTTCGCGCAATCCGGCCACCGCTTTGCCCTCGGAGTCATTGGTGCTTTCGCGTTTCTCGTATTAACGTTCTGGGGCACCGCCCTGCTGTCGCCGCTCCATCATTAATGATAACCGAGCGTCAAGAATCGAAGTTTGAGGTTCGAAAAGCGCCCACGGCAGCCGCCCCGGCATTCACCCCTCGCCCCTCGTCCCGCGCCCCCGCTTCCACATGATCCTCGTTCTCGGACTAAGCCATCATTCGTCGCCCGTGGAATTGCGGGAGCGCTTCGCTTTCGCCGAAGCCCGCATTCCGGCGGTCCTGGAATTGATGCGCGAACAAGGCATCGTGGACGAAGCGGTCATTCTTTCGACCTGCAATCGCGTGGAGATTTACGCCTCAACGTCGCTCGACTCAACCAAGGCGTTTGTCGAACTGAAGGAATTCCTTCTCACGTGCCACGATTATCGCGATCCGTTGACCGATGAACTCTACACTTTGAACGAGCCGCACAGCGTCCATCACTTGTTCAAAGTGGCGTGCGGACTCGACTCCATGGTGCTCGGTGAAACGGAAATTCTGGGCCAATTGAAAAAGGCCTATGATCTCGCCCTGCAACATCAGCACACGGGGCCGCGATTGAACAAAGCCTTTCAGCGCGCGTTCAATGTGGCCAAACACGTCCGCACGGAAACGAGCATCCAACGCGGCAGCATCTCCGTGGGCTCCGTGGCGGTGGAACTCGCGGAGAAAATCTTCTCCTCGCTCGAGGGCCGGCACGTGATGGTCATCGGCGCCGGCGACACCAGCGAAAAGACCGCGCGGGCGCTGATGTCTCGCGGCGCAAAGAGCATTGTGGTCGCCAATCGCTCACTCGAACGCGCACAAGCGTTGGCGGCCGAATTCGGCGGGCGCGCGGTGAATTTCGATGACTGGTCGAGCGAGTTCAGCCACATTGACATTGCCATCAGCAGCACCGCCGCGCCTCACCACATTTTGAATCGCGCAAAATTGGAACCGTTGATGAAGCTGCGAAAGAATCAGCCGCTGCTTCTGGTGGACATCGCTGTGCCGCGCGACATCGATCCCGAAGTTAACCTGATGCCTAACGTTTACCTTTACAACGTCGACGATCTCCAGGGCATTGCGGAGGACTACTTGAAACAACGCAAAGAAGAAATCGTGCGCTGCGAAAAAATCATCGTAGAAAAGGCGAAGCCGTTATTGGGAGGCGCCCCCCATGCCCACGCGCCAAACTCGCGCCCTGCTTTCGGCCATGAATAATCTTCCACGCCAGATGGCCACAGTTAAACAGATGTTTTATCTTTTTCCCATCTGTGTTCATCTGTGTTCATCTGTGGCTAAATAAAAATGCCTACCGAACGCCCCATCATCATTTGCACCCGCGGCAGCGCCTTGGCTCTCGCGCAATCCAATATGATCGCGGCGGAATGCCGGCGAAATTTTCCCCACCTCCGCTTCGAGCTAAAAATCATCAAGACCACCGGCGATAAGTTGCAAACAGCCTCCACCGCGGACGCAAACGGCGGCTTGCCGAAGGGGCTGTTCACGAAAGAACTCGAAGTGGCGCTCCTCAATCAGCAGGCGGACATCGCCGTGCACAGCTTGAAGGATTTGCCCACCGAACTGCCCGAAGGTCTTTTCCTTGCCGCCACGCCCAAACGTGCCGACGTGCGCGACGTGCTCATCTATCGTGACGCCAGGCATTTCGCCGAAAGTCAAAGCGCACTCGGCGGTTTGGCGCCGAACTCAACGCTGAAAGATTTTCCCAGGGGCGCAACCATCGCCACCAGCAGCACGCGACGCAAAGCACTGCTCCTCGCCGCGCGGCCGGATTTAAAAATCGTGGAGATTCGCGGCAACGTGCCCACGCGTTTGCAAAAAGTGGCCGCACGCGGGGAACTCGATGGCACCGTGCTCGCGCTGGCCGGCATCAGTCGATTGAATTACACGATCAACGCCGAAGGCAAATTGCACGGCAACGCGGTGCCGGCCGGTGTGCTGGCCTCCGTGCTGGAGCTCGACGTGATGCTCCCGGCCGTCGGCCAGGGCGCGATTGGAATTGAAATCCGCGCGCATGACGAACGCATCGCCAACATCTGCCAACCGCTGAATGACTTGAACACGTTCCAAGCCGTCACCGCCGAGCGCGCATTTCTCTCCGGCATGGGCGGCGGCTGCCAAAGCCCGGTGGCCGCGTACGCCGAGATTCAAAATGATCAGATCCACGTGCGCGCCATCTCCTTCGCGCATGGCCCGATGAAACGGGCCGAAGGAACACGTCCAGCCAGGGAAGCCGCGGAGTTGGGCCGGCACTTGGCCGGGCAGTTGAAATAATCCGCTTTGCTTTTGATTTATAATGACTCAAGTCCGCTCCATAAACGACCGATAAATACTGTGATTGCGGACATTTTGTCGGGCGAAATACAGTCCGAAATGTGCCAAAAAGTGCGGTGAAACCAGATTTTACTTCACTTTTACATAATCTTTTTTATTCTAGGATACGTGACTGTTGAGACGTTTAGAGACGAGATGGCGTTGGCATTGAAGGCGTACGATACGTACGTGATCAATATCGACAAAATCCCCGAAGAATTTGAGACTTCCTTGAAGTCTCTGATGGCAAAAGCAATTCGCGCGTATGAAACGCGCGGACCACAACTGCGTCACGGCATCGCCCTGGATAAACACGTCACGGTCATCCTCAGTCAAAGCGATACCGACCGGCCATTGTGCGGCATTTATTTTAATCTTCACTCGCCGTACCAGAAGCAATCCCTGCCCAAGACGGTGAAGGCCCTCGAAGAAGAAATCACCGAAGGACGGAAAAAGTCCCAGGGTTGATTTCTCGGCGCCGGCATCTGCCGTGCAGCAGAATTGATTCTCCTCCGCGGCCGAAGGGGCAAGCGTCCCTGCGAGCCGCGCTCCCGCAATTCACAACGTCTGAATTTCACCGGGCTCACCCGCCTCATTACTTCGGCGGCTGCATTATTTCTGCCGAACTTCGTCGCCCTCTTGAGCGTCGCCGAGAACGATGTCCGCAACGGCATTGTTGTCGCGCTGCTGTTCAGTCACGCGCACTTCGCCGACAATGACGTTCCGCCGGAAAACATTCATGCGCACGCCCGTGTTCGGAGTTTGACCCATTGGAAACGATAAAACCACGAAGCGCAGGCCGGAATTCACGCGAACGACACGTCCCACGGGGGACAAGTCCGGCGTCACGAGAAACGTGTTGGTCGAAGTCGGCGTCACGGAAGCGCCCGTGGAAAGATCAACCACCGGCGGCGGCGGTTGCTTGTGCTTGCGTCCAAAAATACAACCCGTCGAACTCAGCACCAGGAGCGCGGCGGCAAAGTGAATAGCGGTCTTCATCAACGGAGTAAAATGCCGGGGTGGCGCAACGTCAACTCACATTTCCACGACGCGATCCCAGGAGCGCGGACTTCAGTCCGCTTCACCGTTGCTGTGAAAGGGGTCGCGGAATCATTCAGCCCGCTTTATTGGCAACGCTGAAGCCCGCGCTCCTTTCCTTCGCTTGACATCGCGCACGTTCTTCCCAAGTGTGAGGCCGGATGAAATCCGACAATTTGTTTCGTCACCTCGCGGTTCCCTTTGCCATCGCGGTGGTGGTTTATGTGATCTCCTACTCGTGGATCGAGCATCGCCGCACGCGCAAAGGCCCGTGGGAAGTGGCGTTCACAAACGATGCCTCCGGCACACCTGCGCTGGTGATCAATCAACCCAGCCTCGCCATCACGAATTTGCAAATCACGTTTCCCGGCGAAACCAATCGCACAAACGCCTCGCTGAGTTTCAAGACGCCGCAAGACGTGCCCTGGGATCTTCCCTACGGCAAATGCGTCTTCATGGACACCACGTTTTTGCCGGGCACGATCACGATCGATTTGTTTGGGCACGAAATTGAATTGATTCCACGCGTGCTGACGATTGATCAAAAAGAGCTGCCGTGGGGATCCAACAAAACCATTCCCGTGGCGAAAACGAATGCGATCGTGGCGGAGTCGCCCAAAGGCGGAACTACAAACCAGTAAGCTCCCCGGAACGCGTGCGCCGCGTTACGAGAAGGAATTCCAACCAACCGTGCCCACCGAGGAATAAGAGCGCTCGACGCGTTTCAGATTCTGGCGTGCGCCGTCCAATTGATGCAAATGCCCGCGAGTGACTTCCTTCGCCTCGCTCAACGCTCTGCTGTTGGTCATTTCCAATTCCATCAAACTGGAAACCGTGTGGCGGAGATTATTTTCTTTCTGCGCCAGGTCTGCGCCGGCGCGACGCCATTCTTCCCGGGTATCATGGGTGAGGCGAATGATGCGCGTTTGCAATGCCGCGAGGCGATTCTGGCAATCCGTCACGAGCGTCCAATCGCGCGCGCGAATGCCGTCGCCTTCAAGCTCGGCGAGCCGTCGCCAATCCTGATAGGCCTCCAGCAATCCTTTTTCGTGAGTCATGGACACGGCAATCTTCACGCAGCTACGAGCGCCTGGCGCTCCTCGGGAGCGGAACCCTGGTTCGCGAGCATCGTCGCCCACGCATCGCGCAGGACCGTGAGGTGGCGGATGGCTTCGCCGACGCCGGCGGAATTTTTCTTGAGATTGCTCTCCCAGATCCGGCGCTCAAGATAATCGTAAAGGCGCCGCATGTTCGTGGCGAATTCCCCGCCCTGCTCCATGTTCAAGGATCCGTTCAATTCGCGAATAATCTCCTGCGCGCGCTGAAGGTTATTGTGGATGATCATGTTCGCTTCGCCCGGATCCGTATTCGTGAAGCCCGGCAGCGAACGTTCGAGGGAACGAATCGCCCCCTCAAACAGCATCAGGATGATTTGTCCCGGCGGAGCGGTGAGAGTGGCGGTTTCGCGGTACGATTTCCAGGGATTGGCAGCGCGCATGTGGGGCGTGTCGGGGACGTTAAGTGGTTATGGGTTGACGTTGGTGGCCAGTAAAACGGCGATGCGATCCATCACGTCATCGGGCGGATATTGAGCATCGGCAACCAGGCTTTTGGCGTAAGCGACCTTCTCCGGGCGGACATCTGAAATGTTTTTCAATTTATCCTGAAGTGCCGCGCTTACCGCGAATGAGGCTTCATCCGCCGGCGCCGCGGCACTGGGCCGGGCAGCGGTCTGGCTCGGTTCCACTTTGGGAACTCGGCTTGGGTTGAACTCGATTTCCATACACTCGTTTTCCTACTTGGCATATCGGTAGCTTGAGCGGAAACTTTAGCCCTATTTTGGCTTCCCAAATCTTAATCAACGCGCCGGTAACGTTGTAAATAGGCTGGCAGCGGTATACTGGCCGAATTTTACCGGTGAATTTTGGATAAACCACTCGTCAGGCGCGCCGGACGGGTCGCGTTCCGCGATCAATTGATGCCGGCGCGCACCGTCCTTGACCGAGGGTTCTCCCCCATTAAAGACCTCATCCGCGGACCAAATCGTGCGGCCGGTCTCGGCATTGACCAACCGCAATCGCCACCCGATCGCCAGCGGCGGATACGCGCGATAAACGGTTAAACGCGAAAATAACACCGCGTCACACGCGGAATTTTCACGCAGCAATGCAAAAAAATCCGGCGGCAATGCCTCTTCGCTGCTCCAATCTGCCCGCCCCGCGCGATTTTTCAAAAAAGCGCCATCGGACGTCACAACTTCAAATTTTTTTGTTTTGATAAGCTCACTCACCAAAACCGGTTCCAGCGTCGCGCGGCCATCGACCATGACAGCGCTGTTTTCATCGCACACGAGCGGAAGCACCACTACACGGCGGATGTTTTTTGGCAGCGTGGGGCTTTCAACGTAAATATTTTGAGGCTGATAACCTTTCCCGCGAACGAGATCGCTCGGAGTCGCCACGGTGTGGCAGCCGGTAAGCAAGCCGCAAACGAACAGTAGTGCAGGGCCGGCAAACATCGAATATCGAACGCCGAACGCCAAACGCCAAACGAAATGCGCCAGCGAACCTTCGACGTTCGGCGTTCGATGTCCAGCGCTCGATGTTTTTAGATTCATGCCTTAGCCCTTGGTGCTGTTGAGCTGCGAAGTCAAATACTGCATCTGCTGGTTGATTTTAGATTCCGCCGCTTCCATGGCTTGAAATTCGCTCGACCAATGCGCCGAGTCAGACGCGATTTTCTTTTCAAGATTCGCGATTTGGGTCGTGAGATTGTTCGTCTGCGTTTGGAGGCTCGCCTGGTGATTCGGAATCGTGCCGTTGTCACCAATGGTGTTGTTGATGAAATTGTTCACCTTCGTCACCCAGCCATTGGTCGGATCCGAAAAGAACGATTTCACCCCGCTGAGGTTGTTCGTCAACGCATTCGTCAACACCGTCGAATCCGTGACTTTCAGCGTGTTGTCCTGGCCGTTCGTTTGGATGCCGAGGCTGGACAACATCGAAATAGTGCCGGACAATCCGGAAATCGCCGAGAACACAGAAGAACGCAGCTGCGACCCAATGTTGCTTGCGGTCACATCCCCGGTCAAAGTGCCCGGCGTCGTTTTCCCGGTGGAATCCGTCGTGACAATTTGCTGGGCGCCGATGGAGGTCTGCACCTTGTTGTAGTCCGTGACGAATTGCTGGATGGCGTTGCTGATTTTCGTCGTGTCACTGGCGACCGTGACGGAGACGGAACCTGCTTTCACCGCGTTGACGGTGAGGCCCGTGACGCCGGAACTCACCGCGCCAATGCTGTTTGTCTGGCTCACCAACTGCGGACCATTGTTGACGGTGTAGAGCAGATTCTGGCCGCGTTGCAACGTGCCCGTGGAAAGACCCGTCGCCGCCGCGAAATTGCCCTTGCCCGCCACGTCTTGAATGGAAATGCCGATATCGCCCGTCGCTTTGTTCGTGAGAACGATTCGGTTATTGAGCGAATCGTAACTCGCGCTGACGCCGGCGGTGGAATTCGTAATGCGATCGAGCACGTTCTGAATGCTGTCCTTGCTCGCGTTATAATTGATGGTCACGCCGTTCACCAAAAGCGCGCCGTTGCCGGTGCCGTCATCCTGCACGGGCGTCAGCAAATTCGAGGTGGCCATGCCGTTCGTCGGCTGGATATGTCCGAGCGCCAGGCTGCTCGTGATCGTGCGCGTCGTCGTGCCCGTTTCGTTGTTGCCATACAACTGGGCGGCCTGCAAAAAGTTGCTCGTGTCCGTCGCGCTGCCGAGCACGATGTCGCTGTTGCTGGCGAGTGAAATTTTGTCCGTGGTGGAATCATAACTGGCCGTGACGGCGCCGCCGGTGGCGGCAGCGATGTGATCGAACACGTCCTGCAACGTATCCGTCGAGGCGACATTGATCTGCGCGCCGTTGATGGTGAAAGTGCCGGGGGTGACAGGCGTGCCGAACGCCGCACTGCCGATGGTCACGTTCCCCGCGCCGTTCGGCGCCAGGATATTGCCCATGCTCGCCGCGCCGTTGATGCGCGCGGAAGTGGCCAGCTGGGTAATATTGAAAAGGTAACTGCCCACAGTCGCGCCCGGGGCCGCGGTGCCGGAGGCGATCGTGGCATCGGAAGATTGCGCCAAAGCGCTGGTATAAAACGCCGGATCCTTCAGCACATTTACATCGGTCTGGAGAGCCGTGAGTGCGTCATTGATCGTCGTGTAAGAAGCGATCTGGGCGTTGATGGCGGATTGCTGGGTTTGCCAGGGAGTTTCCGCAGCCCGTTCCGCATTGGCGAGCTGCGTGACGACCGATTGCCAATCGAATCCGGAAGCCAGACCCGAAATAGCCAGGGAGGAATTCCCGGCGCTCGAAGTGGTGCTGCCGGTGCTGGCCAGGGCATTGGAACTGAGGAACGACCCCAGGCTCGAACTGCTGGTTGATGTCACACTCGCCATATTATTTCTTTCAGTTCAATTTTTCCACCGGACCGTCTCAACGGGAAATCCCGGACGGCGCTTGCGCGCCGTCCGAGAGTATCACCAATTCATCAAGCGAACTGCTTACGAGAGCAGTTTCAACGCCACTTGAGGAAGGGAATTCGCCTGGGCAAGCATCGCCGTGCCGGTCTGGACGAGGATGTTTTGCTTGGCGTAGTTGGTGCTCTCCTGCGCGATATCCACATCCATGATCTGGCTATTCGCGGCCGAGAGGTTGTTGTTCAGCGTCGAGAGCTGATTGCTGTAGTTGTTCAGGGCTTCCATGTTCGCACCGATGTTCGCGCGGTCAGACGCGAGCTGGGTGATGGCCGCTTTGACGTGCGTCAAGGCAGTCACCGCGCCGGCGGTGGTGCCGATGGAATCGCTCGCCAACTGGCTGTAGGTGGTCGACGTGAGGTTGACACCCGTGCTCGTGAACGTGTTCGCATCGCTGTCTGTCGTGATGTTCAAGGCCGCGCCTGAGAAGAGGCTGACGCCGTTGAAGTCCTTGGTGGACACGTTGTTCACGTAGTTGGCCAGGGTGTTGAACTCCTGCTGGTACAACGAACGGTCGGCATCCGACTTCGTCACGTCCTGGGCTTGCACGGACAATTCACTCATACGGCCGAGCGCATTGTTCACCTGCGAGAGGTAACCGTCCTGCGTTTGGTTTAACGAGATAGCGTTGCCAATGTTATTTTGGGCAGCGGTATTTCGGCTCATCTGCGCGGTGAGGCGCATGGAAACGGCCAGACCCGCTGAGTCGTCCGACGGCGAATTCACTTTCGATCCGGAGGACAAACGAGCGAGTGATTGGCTCAACCTGGTGCTCGACGCACCGAGCAGGTTAGCGGTTGTTTGGGCTGATGTATTTGTATTAATGACCATAACTACTGACTCCTTCCATGAGTCACCCCTTGCGGGGTTTTTGTAATACGTGGCATCCCTGCCACGAGGCGCCTCTTTTCCGGGGCGTGCGCCTGTTATTCCCTGCTGGCCGTTTAAGGCCGCCAGCCGCCGTTTCTCACTGCTCAGTATCGGCAGGTTTTGCCGGGACTTGAGCGGTAAAATTTAGTCGGGTCGGCAGGAACCGCCGGGTCCCTTCCCAAACCGAGACCGCGCGCCAAACGCGGATTTTCTCCTGGTTCGGGGAAAACTGCCTAATGACCTCGTTCTCCGGATCGCCGCTGCCCGTTTTAAAACCGAGCCCGCGGAGGAAGTCGCCATTCCTCCACGGGTGGTGCAACGAGAACCGTTGCTGCGAGTCTTTTTAAGTGGAAACCGAGGGTTCACTTTGAGTTGCTTCTTCCTTGGGCTTTTAATCCGGTCTGGTGCGTCAATTTTCGGCAGGCGTTTCTTTTTTTCCCGGACGGCCCCGAAGGGCCGTCCGGGTTTACCCACCTGCCTTCTCCAAAAATTAGCTAAGGAGCTTGAGCACTGATTGCGGGAGCGAGTTGGCTTGCGCCAACATTGCGGTTCCCGATTGGACCAGAATGTTGTACTTCGCGTATTGCGTGCTTTCCTGGGCGATGTCCACGTCCATGATTTCACTGTTCGCGGCCGACAGGTTGGTGTTCAGCGTGGTGAGCTGATTGCTGTAGTTGTTCAGCGCTTCCATGTTGGCGCCGATGTTCGCGCGGTCCGCGGCCAGCGCCGAGATCGCCGATTTCACGTCCGCCAAAGCGGTAACCGCGCCGGCAGTGGTGCCGACTGAGTCCGAAGACAGGTTCGTGAAGGTCGTGCCCGTGAGGTCAACGCCCGTCATCGTGAACGTGTTCGCATCGCTGTCCACGGTCACATTCAGGTTGGTGCCGTTGAAGAGGCTGACGCCGTTGAATTCCTTGGTCGCGACGTTGTTCACGTACTGCGCCAGGGTGTTGAATTCCTGTTGATACAGGGAGCGATCGCTATCGGACTTGGTGACGTCCTGCGATTGGATGGACAGTTCGCTCATGCGGTCCAGGGCGTTGGTGACCTGCGAGAGGTAACCGTCCTGGGTTTGGTTGAGCGCGAGGGCGTCTCCGATATTGTTCTGCGCAGCCGTGTTGCGGCTCATCTGCGCGGTCAAGCGCATCGAGACGGCCAGGCCGGCGCTGTCGTCCGAAGGTGTCGTGACCTTGGAGCCGGATGACAAGCGAGCCAGCGATTTGCTGAGCATGGAGGAGGATTGCGAGAGCAGGTTAGCGCTGCTCTGAGCCGACAGGTTGGTATTGATGACCATAATAACTCTATTCCGTGAGTCGCCCCTTATTTAAGGGGGCATTGATTTTTCGCAGCGTCCTTGCTGCGGGTGTACTTTTAAGGGCCGCACACCGTTTACTCCCGCCGGCTGTTTCTGGCTACCGGCTGCCTCTCACACTTTCGCGTGATGCCATGTAATCGGTGGAGTGCGGAAGGACTTGAGAAGGAAACGAAAAAAGAGGAGCAGAAAATTTTAAGGGGAAATGAAAAAAAAGCTAAAGTCTGAACATTGCCGATTTTCGACTGGTGATTTCCGATTGCCAAATCTGCTTTGTTCCGAAGGAACAACTGAAAATAGCCCCGCGTTTTAACGCGGGGTTCAAGCGCAGGGAGACGAGTCCCAAAGGGACGGCTGAGAAGAATCAAACGAAAATGTCACGGATTTCAGTCGTCCCTCCGGGACTTGAAAGACTGCACAAAAAAAACCGGCGTTAAAACGCCGGGCTATTTTCAGTTATCCCTTCGGGATATCAAACTGTATCACGTCCAAAGCTTTTCCGGATAATCACCGCGCGCGATCAATTTGCGGATGCCTTCCACCACGAAAGGCCGATCCTCGCGGTAAGTCACGCCAAACCACGCGTCCGAGGTGCGCAAAACGTTGCAGCGCTCTCTTTTTTCGCTCACAAGATCGTTCACGATCAGCGGAATGTACCATTCGGATTTTTCCTCCTGGCCCTGGCGCTTCAGAAACTCGACGAATCGCTCGCGCAGATGCGCGAAGATCCCAACATTGAATCCCCACATGTTCATCGAGACGGGCTCATCGCCGGTCAACTGGTGCGCTACGCCGCCGGCATCCGTGTATTTCGCGCCGTTGCCGTCGCGCTCGATTTTGGTGAGTTCGCGAACTCCTCGCAGATAACCATCCGCCCCCACTTCACACGCGCCGCGCGCAACGCTCCCAAATTCGGAAAGCGTGTTGCGCAACGTAAATCCAACCATCGCGTAATCCTGCGAACCCGATTGCAAATGCTCCGCCAGCACGCGAAACGAAGCCGCGCCGTAAAAATCGTCCGCATTGATGGCCGCGAACGGCTCACGGATGACCGCCTCGGCCATCAGGATCGCCTGGCCGGTGCCCCACGGCTTGGTGCGGTTCGGCGGCACGGAAAAACCTTCCGGCAACTTGTTCAACTCCTGGAAAACATATTCGACCGGGAATCGTTTTTCAAAGCGCGCGCCGATAACTTCGCGAAAGGCGCTCTCAATGTCGTGACGGATTACGAACACGATCTTCCCAAAACCAGCGCGCATCGCGTCGAAGATGGAATAATCAATGATGGTTTCGCCCGCGGGACCAACCGGGTCGATTTGTTTGAGGCCGCCATAACGGCTGCCCATGCCGGCCGCCAGAACCAATAATGTGGGTTTCGTCATCGCGCTGTATTAAGTCGAAGACAACGGTCCATGTCCACTCAAGGTTTCGCGTCCGGTGGAAGTAAAGTGACGATGCCCGACGAATCCGCGCCCACGACCGTGGCGCGAATGGTGTATTTCGCATCCGCTTTTCGCGAGGGCAACTCCAGAAGGTACGCGGGCTTGGTTGGATGACGCGCGGCAAAACCCACGTGACTGTCCCTCGCAATTTCCACCCCGTCTTGCAGTAATGAAACCAACGTGATCGCCAAGCCCGGCCCCCTGGAATGTTCAAACGTGACACGATAACTCCCCTCTTCCTTGATCAGCGAAGTCACATCCCATTCGAGGCTGTTGGTGCCGGAGACATTGGTGCCCAGTTGCGAAGCAGCCCATTCCCCGGCTTCCACCGCGAGTTCGCGGTGATAATTAATACCGAGCGCGTCCAGCCGTTTCTCCTGCGTCACCAACCGCCGCTTGAAATCATCCCAATCCCGCGCGCCTTTGGGCGACCAATCCACTTCCGCCAACGCGCACAGCCGCGGGAACATCATATATTCCACGTGCGGAATTGACGGCACATACTCCGTCCACAAATTCGCCTGCCCGCCTAAAATGTGCGATTGAAACTGCGGCGCAAGTTCCGCCGGAACTGGCTCGAACGAATAAACTCTCTCAAGCGGTATATATCCGCCAATGCCCGGCGGCTCCATCGCGGCATCCAGCGATTGCCCATAATCGAAATAACAAAATTTCGTGGGGCTCATCACGACATCATGCCCGCTGGTTGCCGCCGCCATCGCCCCGCCCTGCCAATCCATCACGATCGCATTTTGCGGCATCGGCCCCTCCGTGATCTCCGTCCAGCCGATCATCGTCTTGCCATGCTCGCTGACAAACTTCCCCATCTTGCCCG
>Ga0070681_10004973_pt1 | contig 12788 bp, 8 predicted proteins | sample KBSC83BmetaG_FD_65650 | JGI IMG/M metagenome (GOLD analysis project Ga0070681, IMG submission 65650) | Corn rhizosphere microbial communities from Kellogg Biological Station, Michigan, USA - KBS C8-3B metaG | ecosystem: Host-associated > Plants > Roots > Rhizosphere | place: USA: Michigan... | reverse complement strand
CGAGCCGATTTCCGGTGCCAGGAGCGGAACCGCCAATCCCCACGAGCAAATCGAGCCAGCCGTCGTTGTCGTAATCGACGAAACGCACCGCGGCGCCTGCGGGGGCACGCACCGCCGCCAGCGTCCGTGCCGAGCGCGTGTCGCGCGTGAAGGTTCCGTCGCCCTTGTTGAGCCAGAGCGAAGCATCGCCGCCCGTGCCGATGAGGAAGAGGTCGAGAAAGCCGTCGTTGTTGTAATCACCGACGGCCACGGCGACGGAGCTGCTGGCGAGACCACTCGCCGCGGTGACGTCGCTGAACCGCTGTGCGCCGCCATTGTGCAGCATGGCGTTGCCACTGGCTGCAGCCACGAAGAGATCGATGCGTCCGTCACCGTCGAAGTCGCCGAAGACGACTGCGCGCGCGTCCCCGGTTGCCGCGAGTCCGTAGCTCGCCGTCGCGTCGGTAAAGGTGCCGTCGAGATTGTTGCGATAAAGCGTTCGCGTACCATTTCCCACGAGCACGAGATCGAGATCACCGTCGTGGTCCACGTCCACGAACGCTCCCATGCGCGCGCCGTGCAGCTCGACGATGCCCGCTTTCGTGGTCACATCTTCGAATGAGCCGTTGCCGCGATTGCGAAAGAGATGTCCGGCGCCACGGCCATCGACGGCAAAGAGATCGAGCCAGCCGTCATTGTCGTAGTCGGCGAAAGTGGCGAACGTCGCGCCGTTAGGCAGCGCGATCCCCGACGCCGCCGTCGCGTCGCGGACGAAGCCGCCGCGCACGGTCAGGAGATGCGTCTCAGCACGCGATCGGGCGGCTGACCAGACGGAGACGAGCAGATCGTCGGTGCCGTCGCCATCGACGTCGCCGCTGGCCAGCGCCAGTGACGTGCCCGGTGGTGCGCTCGCGGCGCTTTGCGCGCCGGCGCGCGCGACGTCCAGGAGACCGGAGTTGTCGGTCGCGTCCGTGAAGCGCACAGAGTCCACGGCCGCCTCAGCCCGCACGCCGCGAAGGCCGATGAGATACTTCGGATTGAAGGTGAGCACTGGACGGCCGGGAACGGGCCCGTCGGTCCACTTCACCTCGTCCAGAGACGCCTGATACGGCTTGGTGAGCTGCATCAGATGGGTGAACCGGTCCAACGGCTCCGCAGCGGAGGCTATCTGCCCTGACTGGAGTCGCCCGATCGTGCTGTCGAGGTACGCGCGCGCCCCGGCCGGCGGCTCGGGCGGCGTGCGGCGGATCTCCTCGAGCTGCCTAACGGCACTATCGGCCTTGCCGAGTCGCCGCTGCACGTCGAGGAGCGCCATGCGGACGGCGAGATTGGCTGGAGTGATCCCGAGCACGTCGCGGAGCCGCAGCTCGCGTCGGACGAGCGACGCGCTGTCGCTGCCCGTCTCGAGCTCGGCGAGTGCGTACGCGACATGCGCGTTCGACGGCGCCTCCCGGCGCGCCTGCTCGAGGATCGTTCGCGCGTCGTTGGGTCGGTTGGTGAGGGAGTAGAGCTTCGCGAGGGCGAGGTCGATGTCCGCATTGCGCGGGTCCAGCTCATGGGCGCGACGCAGCTGTCGCTCGGCGTCCTGATACCGGCCCGACTGCAGGTACGTGAGGCCGAGATCGGCGTAGCCGAGTGGATCGTCCGGGGCGAGATCGACCAGCTTCTTGAACTGCGTTTCCGCCTCGGGAAGCTGATTGCGCTGGAGGTAGCTGAGGCCGAGCATCCGCGTCGAGAAGAGCTCCTCGACGGGCGCCGCCTTCTTGCGACACTGCCAGGCCGCGAGCAGGATCACCGCGCCGGCGACGTACCGCCGGTAGGCCATGACTTTCATGTTTGCTGAACGTGCGCCGCTGCTGGCAGATCGAGGGTGAAGGTCGAGCCCGTGCCGACCGCGCTCTCGGCGTGGAGGTCGCCTCCCATGGCCCGCGCGAGATCGCGGCTGATCGCGAGACCCAGACCAACGCCGCCAGTCGGCTCGGTGAGGGTGCGATGCACCTGAACGAACGGCTCGAAGACGGACTCGAGACGGTCGGAGGCGATGCCGATGCCGGTATCGCGAACGCGGATGAGCACCCGGCCGTCCGTCTGCTCGCACCGTACTTCGATCCGCCCTTTGGGCGGCGTGAACTTCACGGCGTTGGAGAGCAGGTTGAGTAGAATCTGACGTGTCTTGTCGGGGTCGGCGCGCACGACGACGCCATCCCGCGGCTGATCGCAGTCGAACTCGAGATCGCGCTGTCGCAGCTGCGGTCCGACGAAATCCTCGAGCTCCGAGAGGAGCGTCGCGACGGGCACCGACGTGACGTGATACTCGACGCGCCCTGCCTCGATGCGCGCGAACTCGAGCACGTCGTTGATGAGGCCGAGCAGATGCCGCTGACTCTGCTCGATGCGACCGAGGTCGGCCTGCTGTTCCTTGCTGATCGGGCCGCGGACTCCCATCGAGAGCAGTTGCGCGTAGCCCGCGATGGCGTTGAGCGGTGTGCGCAGCTCGTGACTCATGGCGGCCAGGAACTGGCTCTTTGCCTGATTCGCCGCTTCGGCGGCCTGCTGCGCCCCAATGGCTTGCTGATGCTGGCGCGCGCTGTCGATGGCGAAGGCCGCGCGACGCGCGAGCTCCATCGCGAGCGCGAGGTCGTCTGGGCCATAGCGCCGTCGCGACTCCGCGCTCACGAGGGTCAACGCGCCAAAGGTGCGGCCGCGCGCCGCGAGCGGGACGATGATCGCGGAGCGAAGTCCGAGCTCGCGGACGAGGCGGAGATGCTCGGCATCGATCGCTCCGGCGACGAGCATCTGGTCCGTAATCTCGGCGTGCAGCTCGGGCTTGCCGGTGCGCAACACGTTAGGCACGCCCGTCGCCGCGTTGTGGTTGCTCGGGTACCGTCGATTGAGCTCCCGCGCGAACTCCACCTTGTCGGAATCGACGTGCGCGATGGTCATCTGGCGCGCGACACCGGCCTCGTCGACGATCTCCACCGCACACCAGTCCGCGAGATCCGGCACGACCAGTCGCGCGAGATCCGACAGCCGCTCCTCCGGATCGAGCGGCGAAGTGAGGAGCTCCGTTGCGCGATCGAGATAGCGTCGCGCTTCCTCGGCCTTTTTTCGGTCAGTGATGTTTTTCCACTGAGTGGCGAGGCCGCCGTCGGCGAGCGGATAGCAGTGCAACTCCGCCCAGCTTCCCCGCTCGGGGTAGAACGCCTCGAAGGTGACCGGTATTCGCTCGCGGGCGGCGCGTCGCATCTCGCGCTCGAAGGCTGTCCCCACGATGTCAGGATAGGCGTCCCAGAGGACCCTCCCGAGAAGTTCCTCACGCGTGCCGTGTGAGGCCAGGATCGCCGCGGCGGCGTTGTTGATGTAACGGAAGCGCCAGTCGGCGTCCTGCACGACGAATGGTTCGACGATGCTCTCGAGAATGCCGCGCGAGAACTGCGTCGCGGCATCCGCTTCCTCTTTGCGCTCCTCCAGCTCGACGGTCGCCTGCTCGAGCTCTTCGGCCATCGACTGCGACTCCTCGAGCTGACTCTCGAGCTCGACCGACTGCTCCTCGATCCGCTTCGCGAGCTCGGCGTTCTCGCGCGCCGCGGCCGCAGCGCGATCTTCCGCGTGCCGGCGCCAGTCGGCGAGCGCGCTCACGAGCGATGCCATGGTGAGGAAGATCAGCAGGGTGAAGAGATCGCCCGGCTTGCTCGCAATCGCACGCAACGGCGGCAGGAACCAGAAGTCGACGATGACGAGGCTGAGGAGGGAAGCAATGATCGCCGGCCCGAGCCCCGCGACGGCCGCGGTGATGATGACGGCGGGCCAGAAGAGGATGAAGACCACTCGCGATACGAATGGCTCGAGCAGCAGTGTGAGGAGGAAGGAGACAGCGACCGCGCCGACGGGGATAACGACGTATCGGACGACGGGATGGAGCGTCCGCCGCTCGCGCATCAGGATCGCGTGCGCAGCCGTGAAGGAGCGCGTCTCGTTAGGCGAGGGCCGGCGAGGCCTCGGCTGCATGATCGGGGGGGCGGCCGAGGGCCGCCCGGGATTCGTCAACGACGAATCGGGGCCACCAATAGGCGAGGCAGGTGAATCCGACAGATCTCGAGACACTCCGTGAACGTAGCCGCGATGCGGGTCCAACGAACGATGCCAATAGTCGCCCTTCGCCCGCAGGTCCGCCACTCCTCCCGGGCACGTGTACGCTACCGTGCTTCACCGAATGGGGGCACAAGTTTGCGTTGGCTACTCTCCGAATGAGACTGAGCTCCGAGTTTTTCAGAGCTGAGATCGAGCCTATTCGATGTGGCGGGTGAGATGCCGGCCCGGTGCATCGAATGAGCCGGATCGCAAGTCAGAAGATCTGAGATCTCAGTCTCGGCACCCTTCCGCTCTTGACATCCCCTCGACCGTGGTGCGATATACCGCGAGGCGGTATATCGTCCAACGTCAGAGTGAGCCCCGATGTCCGAGAGCGAATCCAGGAACGTTCCAACGGTCTCGCCCCAGGTCTTTCATATCCTGCTCACCCTCGTCGACGACGATCTGCACGGCTACGCGATCATTCAGGAAGTCGCGGCGCGCACCGATGGGGAGCTCCGACTCACCGCGAGCACCCTCTACGCGGCGATGAAGAGACTGCTCGAGAGCGGCTGGATCGAAGAGCGGTCGAGCCGCCCCGCGGGAGCCGCTGACGACCCGCGACGCCGCTACTACCGGCTGACGAAGCTCGGGCGTGAGATCGCCCGCGCCGAGGCACGCCGACTCGAGCAGCTCGCGGCGATGGCGCGCGCGAAGCGACTGCTGCCGCCCCTCGGCGTCGCTGCGCCAAAGGGGTCGCGCGCATGACGGACTACGCGCTCACGCCGGCGCTGCGCGTCTACAGACGCGTCATGGCGCTGCTCCTCCCGCGTCGCTTTCGCGAGCGGTTCAGTCACCAGATGCTTGCTGTCTTCGCCGAGCTCGAGTCCGAGGCACGCCAGCGCGCGGGACGCCGCGGGGTGGTCGCCGCGCTCATCTCCGAGCTGCCCGGGCTCGTGCGTCTCGCCGCGCGCGAGCGCCGCGCCGTGCGCGCCCAGCTCCATTCGCCTAACGTCGTCCAGAGGAAGGGTATCATGCTCGACTCGCTCGCCCAGGATCTGCGCTTTGCCATACGCTCCCTGCGCCGCAGCCCCGGCTTCACGCTCGTCGCGACGCTGACGCTCGCGTTAGGCGTCGGTGCGAACACCGCGATCTTCAGCGTCGTCGACGGGGTGCTCCTCCGGCCGCTGCCGGTGCGCGATCCGGCGCGACTCGTCGCCGTGGGCGAGCAGTCGGTGAGCGCGGGTCCGGGAAATGTTTCCGTGACGTCGCCAGCGAATCTCTACGACTGGCAGCGGAGCGCGCGCTCGGTGCGAATCGCTGGCTACGCGTCGGTGTCCGGTACGATCATGGCACACGGCGAGCCCCAGTTGCTCCTCGGGACGCAGAGCATCGGCGGCATCATGCCGTTGTTAGGCGTCCCGCCGGTACTCGGCCGCCTGATCACCGAGGCGGACGAAGATCCCGCCGCGCCCGCAACGGTCGTGCTGAGCTACGAGAGTTGGCGCGACCTCTTCGGCGAGGACCGTCAGGCCATCGGAAAGTCGATCACGATGAACGGGACGCCGCGCACGGTCGTTGGCGTCATGCCGCCCGCGTTCTCCTTCCTCGGCGGACCGTCGGCTTTCTACGTGCCTGCACGCTACGATGCGAAAGTCCGCGAGAATCGCGACCAGTACTACATCCAGGTCGTGGGCCGGCTTCAACTCGGTACGTCACTGGAGCGGGCGCGCACGGAGATGGAGACCATTGCGGCGCGACTCCGTCGCGATTGGCCGACCTTCAACACCAATCTCAAGATCCTGGTCCTGCCGCTCCAGGAGACCATCGTCGGCGGATCGCGCACGCAGCTCACGGTGCTGATGGGGGCGGTGGCGTTCGTCCTGCTCATCACCTGCGCCAATCTCGGTAACCTGCTGCTTGCGCGCGCCAGCGGTCGGCGTCGCGAAATTGCCGTGCGTCAAGCACTCGGCGCCGGTCAGGGTCGCGTCGCGCGCCAGCTTCTGACAGAGAGTCTCCTTTTGGCGCTCGGCGGCGGTGCGTTGGGTCTCGTCGTCGGGAAGCTGTTCCTCGATCTGCTCCTCGCGGCGCAGACGATCACCAACCTGCCGCGGAGCGACGAGATCGCGCTCGACGGGCGGGTGCTCGCGTTCACCTTTGGCGTGTCCCTCCTTGCCGGCGTGATCTTCGGCAGCGTGCCCGCGTGGCAATTGTCGCGCGCATCATCGACGGCCGCGCTGCGCGAGGGAACGAAGGGGAGCGACAACCAGCAATGGGCACGGAGCATTCTCGTCGTCTCGGAGATCGCCCTCGCGATGGTCCTGCTGACGGGTGCGGGGCTGCTCCTCCGGAGCTTTGCGCTCCTTCAGCGCGTAGACGCCGGCGTCAGGCAGGATCACGTGCTGACGTTCAACGTCCGGCTTCCGCGCGACGATCGCACGTTCTTCCCGCGATCCCTCCAGCGGGTGCGTGCGCTGCCCGGCGTCCGCTCTGCCGCGCTCGTGAGCCAGCTGCCGATCAGTGGACGCGGCATTGGCGCGTGGTTCAATCGGATCGATCGGCCACTCCCACCGGGGACGAATCCCACCGGTGAGGCGTATCGCGTCGTGACTCCGGAGTACTTCGAGACGATGGGCATCTCGCTCCGCCGTGGGCGCGGCATCCAAACGACCGACACGCGCGACGCACCAGTGGTCGTGGTGAACGAAGCGCTGGTGCGCAAGTACTACCGCGGTGAGGATCCACTCGGAAAGCCGGTCTATCTTGGCGCGCCGGACAATCGCCTCTTCAATCAGGCGCCGATCGTTGGCGTGGTGTCAGACACGCGTGACGCGGGGTTGGGCAGCGATCCGCTGCCGACGGTGTACATCCCGCTCGCGGTGATACCGGGATGGCCCTCATTTTCGTACGTGCTCCGCACACAGCAGGAGCCTAACGCTTTGATCGTCGCTGCGCGCAGCGCGATCCGCGAGCTCGATCCGACGCTGCCGGTGCGCAACGTGGAGTCGATGGACGAGGTGCTCGCGACGGCCGTCGCACCGGCGCGCTGGTCGACGACGTTGCTCGGCGTCTTTGCCGGCGTGGCGCTGGTCATCGCGGTGCTCGGCGTGTTCGGCGTGCTGTCGTTCGTCGTGACGCAGCGGGCGCGCGAGCTCGGCATTCGCATCGCGTTAGGCGCGGCGCCGGCGCAGGTGCGCCGGCTCGTCGTGGCGCGCGGCGTGGCCCTGGTGCTCGCCGGCGTCGCTCTGGGAATTGTCGGTGCTGTTGCGCTCACCCGGTTCATGGGCGCGCTGCTGTTCGGCGTCACGCCGACGGATCCCGCCACCTACGTCGCGGTGGCGGTGATTCTCGTCGGGGCAGCCCTCCTCGCGAGCTATCTACCCGCGCGGCGAGCGACGCGTGTCGACCCGATCCTCGCCCTCCGCGCGGAGTGACTGCCTAACGTTTGAGGTACTTGTCCGGGATGGGATTGTCGGCGCGCTCGCCATCCCAGAAGATCGTCACGACGTACCAGCGAGCTCCGTCGTTGAAGAGCTGGATGCTGTTGATGCCACGCTGGAACGGCTTCGCGTCGGTGGCGGCGCGCCGTGATTCATAGGTGCTGAATACCTGCGTCACGGCGCCGAACTGATCGCTGGTGCGGCTGATCTCGCGCTCGAAGAAGCCGTTGCGCGCGAGGCCGCTCGACCGCTCGACATACTGCTCCGGCGTCATCACCGCCGTGCGCGGCGGGGTGCCGTCGCGCGGATGAAGGGTGGGGATGAGCCGCGCGCCGGGCACGAACAGCGAGCGGAAGCGCGTCCAGTCGCGCTCCTGGCCGGCGGGACCGGAGATCACGTCGTAGAGCGCGGTGATGATCGCATCGACGGACGCAACGTCGGCGGGCTTTGCACTCGGCGGCCGCGTGGTGTCGGCGGGCGCTTGCGCGCGCGCGAGTGCGGGGATGGCGAAAAGGACGGCGGCGGCGGCGACTCGAAGGCGCATTGGCAGGATCACTCGGGGTGAAGATGCGACTCGTGATGCAGCGGGGTGCGCAATTATGCTCCGCGACTGCAGCATGCACAAATGGCCGCTGTCCCGACGCGCCTTGACGGACTAACTTTCACGGATGTTGCTGCGCTCACTTTGCACCGGACTGCTCGCGCTCCTGGCCTGGCTGCCCATTGGGCACGCACAGAGCTGGGTGCTTCGCGGCAATCCGCGTGGGCCAGCACTCGCCGCCGCGTCCGCCCTCGACATCGCTGCTGACTCGCCATCGCGAATCGGCAGCGCGGGAAGCTTCAGCGTTCGCACGCTCCCGCCGCAGCGGCTCGGAAAGGCGCAGCTTGGCGACGGCGGATCCTTCGCCGACATCGTCTTTCCGTTCGAGGTCGGCGCGTCGCGACCCCTCGACGGACGGACGACGCGTGGTCTGACCCTGCGCGTCCGCGCGAAGCGCCTGACGATTCCGTACGACGCAACCGCTCCTCCCCCACACCAATCGTAGCGGTCCAGCGCGCCGGGATTCCGGTCGCGCTCGAATTCCAACCTAACGATTGGCGCGCGCCACGCGTGGTGCGTGCGGGAGCTATCACATGTCTACTGAAGAAACGCGCCGCGACGACAGTCTCGGCGCCGAAATTCCTCGCCTCGAGCCATGGCTCGTGGTAATGCTCATTGCAATCGCCCCGATGCTGGCTGCCCTGGCACTGCCGCGGGAGTTGGTCCCGCATCTGACGACGATCGCCGGCATGCTGTTCGTGGTCGGCGCGGCGATGCTGTTCGTCCAGGAGCGCCGGCGAGGCGCGCGACGTGGCGTGAGGGACGCGGGGCGCGGGATACCGGATGCGGGGCGCGGGATGCGGGACGCGGGGTGAGGGACGCGGGACGCGGGGCGCGGGAACAAACACTCGGAACTCCCCACTACCCACTTCTGCACTGACAGCTATCGCAGTCGACAGCGATCGCTGTCAGTGCAAGAGTCGGAAGTGGCGAGTTCCAAGTGTCATGTTCACCCGCGCCCCGCACCCCGCGCCCCGCGTCGAGCGGCCCGCGTCAAGCGCCCCGCGTCAAGCGCCCCGCGAGTACCTTACTCGCATGACACGAATCGCATTCCTCGGAACGGGCCTGCTCGGGAGCGGGTTCGTCGAAGCGGCCGCCAAGCGCGGCGACGACATCACGGTCTGGAACCGCAGCCCCAACAAGGCGCGCGCGCTCGAGCCGTTAGGCGTTCGCGTCGCGCGGACACCGGCGGACGCCGTGCGAGAGGCGGCGAGTGTCCATCTGGTGCTCAAGGACGACGCCGTCGTCGAGGAGGTGATTGAGCAGCTGCGTCCTGGGCTCGACCGCGACGCCGTAATCCTCGATCACACGACGACCCAGCCGGCGCTCACGGCGGAACGCTCGCTGCGGCTCAACGCCGAGGGCGTGCAGTACCTCCACTGTCCTGTGTTCATCGGTCCCGCCGCGGCGCGCGCGGGGAAGGGGACGATTCTCGCCGCTGGACCGAGAGCGCTGTTCGACGCCCGCAAGGACGAGCTGTCGCGCATGGCGACACGTGTCGAGTTCGTCGGAGAGCGACCCGACCTCGCGGCGGTGCTCAAGCTGTGCGGCAATGCATTCATCATCGGGATCAGCGCGCTCGTCGCCGACGTCCTTGCGATCGCCGGCGGCTCTGCTGTGCCGCCGAGCCAGGCCATGCGGATCGTCGAGTTGTTCGATCCCGCTGCGGTGATCGCGGGCCGAGGAAAGAGCATGACCGCGGGCGACTTCACGCCCAGCTTCGAGTTGGCGATGGCGCGAAAGGACGTCCGCCTGATGCTCGAGACTGCCGGTTCGCTTCCGCTCGCCGTGCTGCCGGGCCTCGCGGCGCGTATGGACGAGCTCATCGCCGAAGGCCACGGTTCGTCCGATGTGGGCGTCCTCGGCCTCGACAGCGTCGGCGTGGCCGAATACTCCGAGCCCTCTACGGCGCGCTGACTGGTTCCAATAGAAGTGGGGCTTGCGGTAGCGGCCCTAATGCTGGTATTTCAGCATACCGCTTCTGGAGACCCCAATGGACCTGGTGCTGCAGGATCTTCGCTACGCGGCGCGCGCGCTGTGGCGCAGCCCCGCGTTCACCCTCACCGCGGTCCTCGCCATCGCGTTAGGTGTCGGCGCGAACACGGCGATGTTCTCGGTCGTCAATACCGTGCTGCTTCGGGAGCTGCCGTACCGCGATCCGCAGCGGCTCGCGCTCGTCTGGGAGCATAACCTGAGCAGCACGAAGCTCCGCAACGTCGTGAGCCCGGCGAATTTTCTGGCATGGCGCGACGCGGCGCGCTCCTTCGAGTCGATGGCGGCCTGGATCGATGGCCGCGCCTCGCTGACGAGCGCCAATCAAGAGCCACTGTCGGTGCCAGTGCGCTACGCCTCCGCAGAGATCTTCGCAATCCTTGGCGTGAAGCCGGCGGTTGGGCGCCTTTTCGGCCCGGTGGACGACAACCCGAGCGCGCCACGCGTCGCCGTCATCAGTCATCAGCTCTGGCAGGAGCGCTTCGGTGGGCGCGTGGGTGTCATTGGACAGCTCGTGAGCCTTGGCGGCACACCCTACACCGTCGTCGGCATCCTGCCTAACGACTTTCGCTTCTATGCGGCGGTACCCGTCTGGGCGCCGATCCGTTTCGACGCCGGCGATCGCAGCGCGCCCGGACGCTATCTGCGCGTCATCGCACGGCTGGCGCCCGGGGTGACGATAGAGCGCGCCGATGCCGAGATGCGGCTCATCGCCCAGCGACGTGCCGTCGACTTCCCGCAATTCGGGGCCAATTGGACGGCGAACGCCCAAGCGCTGCGTGAGAACCTCACGGGCGATGTGCGCACGGGGCTGCTCGTCCTGCTTGGCGCGGTCGGGTTCCTCCTCGTCATCGCCTGCGCGAACGTCGCGAATCTGATGCTGGCGCGGGCGAGCGCGCGCCAGAAGGAGATCGCGATTCGCGCCTCGCTCGGCGCGACGCGCGGGCGACTCGTCAGGCAGATGCTCACCGAGAGCCTCGCACTCTCGCTCATTGCCTCGGCCGTCGGTCTCGGCCTCGCCCTGCTGGGCACACGCGCCATCGTCGCGCTCATACCCGCCAGCTTTCCCGCTCAAGCGATTACCGAGGTCACGATCGACGGGCGCGTGCTCGCGTTCACGGTCGTCGTCGCGCTGCTCACTGGTCTAGCCTTCGGCCTCGTGCCGGCACTGTCGCTGTCGCGCGGAGCGCTCAACGACACGCTCAAGGAGGGCGGTCGAAGCGGCAGTGCCGCGACACGCGCCACCAACCGCTTGCGTGGCGCGCTGGTTGTCGCCGAACTGTCGCTGGCGATCGTTCTCCTCGCGGGAGCGGGCTTGATGATTCGCTCGTTCTCATCGCTGCGGCAGGTGCATCTCGGCTTCGAGCCGACGCATGCCCTCACCGCCGAGATCGCGATCCCGCCGCGGAAATATCGGAGCGACACGGTGCAGGCCGCGTTCTTCACCGAAGTAGAGCGACGCATTGCGGCGCTTCCCGGCGTTCAGGCGGTTGGTGCGATCAGCTTTCTTCCGCTCACCGGAGAGCGTTCCGCGAGCGGGTTCATCGTTCCCGGCCGCCCGGCGCCGGCGAAGGGTGACGAGCCCGTTGGCGACATGCGGGCCGTCACGCCCGGCTACTTCGCGGCGATGGGGATTCCGATCGTCGCCGGACGGCCGCTCACCGCCGCCGACGCCGCCGGCTCGCCGGGCGTGGCGGTGGTGAGTGAAACCCTCGCGCGCACGATCTGGCCTAACGAGAGCGCTGTCGGAAAGTTCATCGACTACGAGTGGTATAAGATGGAGCACGTGCAGATCGTCGGGGTTGCGGGGGACGTCCACCACGAGAGCGTCGACAAGCAGCCGTTCATGGAGATCTATCGGCCGCTGCCGCAGTTCGCGTACTCGACGATGACCGTAGTCGTGCGCACTGCCGGCGATCCGTCGCCGCTCGCGAGGTCGGTACGCGAGGTGGTGCGCTCGATCGATCGGGATCAGCCGGTCGGCCGGCTCGAGACGATGTCCGCGCTCGTCGACAGCTCGCTGGGCACGAGTCGACTGAGCACGATGTTGTTCGGACTCTTCGGCGTCGTCGGGCTCGTGCTTGCGTCAGTGGGGATCTATGGCGTGATGTCCTACGGCGTCATTCAGCGGACGCGCGAGTTCGGCGTTCGCATGGCGCTTGGCGCGCGTCCACGGGATGTGCGCGCGATGGTCGTGCGGCAGGGTGCGATCCTGACGCTCGCCGGCATCGTGATCGGCCTCGGCGGCGCGCTGCTGTTGACGCGTCTCATGCGCAGTCTGCTCTTCGCGGTGACGCCGAGCGATCCGATCACGTACGTCGCGATCGTGCTGGCACTTGGCGCCGTCGCGCTCCTCGCATCCTACCTGCCAGCGCGCCGGGCGACACGCGTGGATCCGGTGATTGCGCTGAGGGCTGGTGATGGGTGAGCGGTGCGCAGAGAGCAGAGAGCTGAGAGCTGAGAGCGGAGAGCTGAGAGCGGAGAGCTGAGGGCAGAGGGCTTGCAGTCACTGGCTGCTCTCTGCTCTCTGCTCTCTGCTCTCTGCTCTCTGCTCTCTGCTCTCTGCTCTCAGCTCTCAGCTCTCAGCTCTCAGCTCTCTGCTCTCTGCTCTCTGCTCTCTGCTCTCAGCTCTCAGCTCTCTGCTCTCTGCTCTCTGCTATGCCAGTGCAACTCGATCCGCGAACCGCGCTCGTCCTCATCGACCT
>Ga0070681_10004969_pt1 | contig 12790 bp, 8 predicted proteins | sample KBSC83BmetaG_FD_65650 | JGI IMG/M metagenome (GOLD analysis project Ga0070681, IMG submission 65650) | Corn rhizosphere microbial communities from Kellogg Biological Station, Michigan, USA - KBS C8-3B metaG | ecosystem: Host-associated > Plants > Roots > Rhizosphere | place: USA: Michigan... | reverse complement strand
ATGGGACCCGGTTATACGGGCGTGGCGCATCGCATGGACCAATCCGGTCACCGGGCACCGTGAAGAACAGGTCGGTCGCTGGAATGATGGCGACATCGTTCAGGAAGGCGTCCGCGGTGACGGCACGAAAACGCGCTGGACGTTCACCGAAATCACACCAGAGTCATTTCACTGGCGCGGTGAAGCGTTGTCCCCGAACCAGCACCAGTGGGTGCTTGAAGGAGAGTTCCTGGCGAAGCGAAAGACGTAATCACGCTGAGCAAAATGTAGCGGCCGGTCTTCAGGCCGGCCGAGCGACGGCTGAAGCCGGTCGCCTACCCGGTCCCTCCCGTGTTCAAGGCCGCCAGCACGCGCGCATCTTTGAACGGCACGCGGCGCAGACGCACGCCCGTCGCGTCGAAGATCGCGTTGCCGACTGCGGCAAGCAGCGGCTTGCAAACGGTTTCACCGGCCCCGTAGGGCGGCAAATCAGAGCGGTGCGGATTCGGGTCGCCGTTCACCAACACGACGTCGATCGTTTCCGGCGCATCGCGGTGGGTGAGCGACGGATGTGAAATCCAATCCGTGCTGGTCACCTTTTCAGTGTCGAACTGCACCTCTTCGTGAAGAGCGCGGCTCAATGAATGCTGCATGCCGCACTCGATCGTTCGGCGGAGCCCTTCAGGATTGATGACCAGTCCGCAGTCGTGCGCGCACACCAGCCGCTTGACCCACACGTGGCCGGTTGCGCGATTCACCTCGACTTCTGCAATTTCAGCCACGACGGTCTGATTGCGGAAGGCATAGGCGATTCCACGGCCCTTCAGAATGTCTCCCGATCGGTTCGCCCGCGGAGACGGCCGTGTATCCCATCCGTATTTTTCCGCCACGGCCTTCACGACCGCGATCGATCGCGCGCGTTTGAATCCGGTGTCGTCACCGGGACTCGCCGACAGCAACTTCAGGCGGAACTCGACGGGATCGACACCCGCCGCTGCCGCCAGCTCGTCGATGAACGACTCCGACGCGAAAGTCGACTGTGGGCCGTTCGGGTCGCGCAAATTGCCGGTCCGAAGCGGCGTCTCAAATGCGAGCGGCAAACTGACGACGTGCATCGCCATTCGGCGATTGGGGATCGCGTACATCTCACCGGGTGTGGCCGCGCTGCCAGCCGCGGGCCGCGACGGACGGATTCCCATCAGCTGTGCGATCAGCACCGTGTCGGGCTCGTTGTAGCCGACGTGGTTGTAATCGCACGCTCGGGCGATGTACTCGAAGGCTGTCAGATTGCCGCGGGCGTCGATCGCGCCACGCAAGTTACAGGCGAACGCCGGACCCTTCGTATCCCACGCGGTTTCCTCATTGCGCATCCACTGCATCCGCACCGGCCGTCCGAGCTCCTTTGCCAGATAGGCCGCCTCGAATCCGGCGTCATCGGCCGCGGTGCGGCCGTAGCCTTGCGGGCCTTCCCGCCAGATGACACGCACCGACTCGCGCGGCACCTTCAGAAACGCGGCCACACCGTTGCGCATGCCGTACGACTTCATGTCGTTCGAGTAGATCGTAATCTGACCGTTCGACGGATCCGCAGTCGCGTGAGCAGGTGAAAACGCCGTGTGACCCTGGAACGGAATGTCGTACTCCGCCTCAATGACTTGTGCCGCTGAGCCAATCGCGGCGTCTGGATTGCCAACGACGATTGGATTCGAGCTCGACGTCGGCGTTGCCGATCGCATGTACCGGTGAAGATCCGGTGATGCAGGAAACGGCGCCGCGTCCGGTTTCTTCCAGCTCACCTGAAGTTTCTTCGCGGCATCGATCGCCTGCTCTTCACGTTCGCAGACGACGGCCACGTAGTTGCCCTTGCTGATGACTCTGACGAATCCAGGCAGGCTCCGGACTGACGATTCGTCGATGCTGACGAGCGTCGCACCGGCAACCGGCGGCTTCACGTTGCGTGCGTGGACCATGCCCGGCAGCTTCACATCGACCGCCCACTGCTGTGTGCCGTCCACTTTGGCGGGAATGTCGTACCGCTCTGGTGACCGTCCGACGATGGTCAGGTCCTGAACCGGCTTCACTTTCGCAATACCCGTCGTTGCATCGATGTTGGAACCGGTGAGGGCAACGTGAAACTTTTTGCCGCCGATCAACTCACCGTAACTGACGCGTTTGGCCGGGTCGCCTTTCACAGCGATCACTGCACTGCTGACGGTGAGCGCTTCGACGGGCGCGCCCAGCTTGGCTGACGCCATGTCGAGCAGCACGCGGCGCGCTTCGGCGGCGACGCGGCGCATCGGCCAGCCGTCCGTTTGAATGGCGTCGGATCCGCCCGAACCGCCTTGATCGACCGTCACGTCGGTGCTGCCCATCACGCATGCCGTCTTGTCGTAGTCGATGTCGAGCTCGTCGGCCATCATCTGCCGGAATGCCGTGCCGGTTCCCTGACCGCAGTCAGTCTTGCCGACGTAAAACGTCGCGGTGTTGTTCTCGTGGATCACAATCCACGAATCGAGCTGGCGGAAGTCCGGGTCGGGATACGGGCCCGGCGCTTGCGCAGCCAGTTCCAGTGGTCCGATCAACTTCGCCGCGGAGAAGCTGACGATGAGCGCGCCGGAGGTTGTGAGGAAGGTGCGGCGTTTCATGCCCGTTCTCCCGCGGCACGCTTGATGGCCGTCTGAACCCGGTAGTAAGTCATGCAGCGACAAAGCGTTCGCGCCATGCCCTCGCGGATTTGCTGATCGCTCGGGTGAGGCGTGCGTTTGAGCAGCGCGACGGCGGTCATGATCTGACCGTTCTGACAGAAGCCGCATTGCGGCACCTGTTCGTCGATCCACGCCTGTTGGACCGGGTGGAGTTTGCCGCCGACTGCCAGCCCTTCGAGCGTCGTCACCTCGCTGCGGACGCTCGAGACCGGTGTGACACACGACCGTGTAGCGACGCCGTTGATGATGACGGTGCAGGCGCCGCACTGCCCGAGCCCGCAGCCGAATTTCGGTCCGTGGAGATCGAGGTCGTTGCGAAGCACGTACAAGAGCGGGGTCGATGGCTGGACATCGACCGTGTGGCTGGCGCCATTGACCTTCAGCGTGATGCTGCTCATAGGCGATTTCCTCGGCGCTATTTTACAGATTGCTTATATACTCTCCGCTGTTGAGCTGGAGGGTTATGACCGTTTCCATTGTGCGCGCGTTGGTATTCTCTTGCGCAGTTTTCGTAGCGGCCTGCACCGAGAGCGGCGGTACACGCACTGACACGGGCACGAATCCGAGTGAGTCGGCCAACGGGACTTATCAACTGAGGACGGTGCGCGGCACGAACCTCCCTGTGTCGCTCTTCTCGCAGTGTTCGCTGCCGGGCAGTACACAACCATGCGCGGCGTGCAGTGAGTCGGCGGGTTCGGGAACCCTCACGCTGAAATCCAACCCCGCGAGTTTCGATATCTCGCTCGTGGCCAATGGCACCTGCGTTGATCCACTTGGCCGCAGTCCGACCAGCACGAGCACTTATACGTCCGGGACCAGCGGTTCGTGGTCGATCTCGGGTGGGACGATCACGTTCAGTTCGAATCAGATGAACTTGAGTGCCGGTACGCTATCGGGATCGACAATCTCGACCTCGTTCAACTGGATCAATCCGGACCCCGGTGGCCAGCCATTGTCGGTGTCGGCGACATTCAGCAAGTAACGCGGATCTTCCTCTTTCGCTGAAGCTACCGAGGAGGCTCGGGTCTCGGGGTCCGGGCTTCGGCATGTAGATTCGAGTTGCCGCTCGAATTCCAATCCCGAATCCCGAATCCCGATCCCCACTGGTTCGGACCGTTTCAGAACTTCAGTTGTACTGCCAGCCGCATCGTGATCGGCTGCAATGTCGACGTCACTTGCCCGAGCGACGGGCCGAACGTCGTGGTCTGCGATTTGATGTACGCCGAGTTGGTGGCGTTGAAGATATCCATCTGACCTGAGTACTGATAGCGCCCGATTCTGAACATCTTCCGGAAGCCCAGGTCGAGCTGATTCAAGCGGCCGTAGTAATCGCTCCCCGGCGGCGTGAGATCGAGCACGTAGGTCGTGGCCGTCATATTGGGGATCACGAGCGCGCCTGGTGTGCACGGTGCCTTGCAGTTGGCCGCGTAGGTCGTCGTACGGCCGATGCTCCACCGGGTCGGCAGCGCTGTTCCCGGATAGCTCTGAAACGCCGCGTTGACCTGCATCTGCCAGGGCAATTGATAGGAACCGTACAGCTTGAACTCATTCAAATACGGCAAGCCGAGCGCCGACTGGTTGCAGTAGTGATAATCGGATTTCGGTTGATTGGAGTTCTGGCCCGAGGCGTCGTAGTACACGGCCGACAGGTTGCCCCAGTTCTCCAACTCGTCGCAGTGATTCAGAATCGTGCGATCGACCGTCCATCCGGCGGTAATCGTCGCGCGCTTGATGCGCGCTCCCGCGCCGAACTCGAAGCCGTTGTACGAGAAGCTTCGCAGATTCCCATCCGTCGAGTTGACGTCGGTGCGATCGATGAGTCCGCGTTTGGCCGGATTCAGATTGTAGGCGGGAATAATCGACCCATCGAGCGGGCTCACCACGTTCACGATCGTGTAGTCCTTTTCCGTAAATGGCGCGTTCACGCTCTTGGTCATGTTGTAGGTTTCACGGTGGTACCACGAGGCCCCCACCGAGATGCCGGGCACGAGTTCGTGCTGAACCCCGCCGCTGTATTCCCAGTCGTACTCGCGGCCGATGTTTGGATCGGGATGCCTGTTGGGAACCGCCGATCCAAAGTTGGCGACGTTGGACGGACCAATCTCGCTGTCTTGCGCGATGTCGTCCTTGTTCACGTCGTTCCACGTCCGAGTGTCACTGAGCGACGAGAACGGGTTATAGCGCTGTGCGAAACCGAGCGTCTGACCGGCCATGTACTTATTGACGCCCAACTTCAGCGCGGTGCGCGCGTTGCCGAACAAGTCGTAGGCGAGCCCAAGGCGCGGCGTGACGTCGAACCAGCAGGGCATGCACTTCTGTTCGGGGAAGCTGCGCGCCGGAACGAATCGTCCGGCGGGCGCCGTCTGCGCGGTGATTTCACCGTTGAAGTATTCGAAGCGAATGCCGTAGTTGATCGTCAGGCGCTCGATGCGCCATGAATCCTGCGCAAACACGCCGAGATCCGCATTCAGGAATTCCTTCGCACGCCGCGGCGTGTTGTAGACACGGACGCTGTCAGCAACGCCGTTGCGGTACAGCTGAATCAGATCGCCGTTCAAATCGCCGGTCGTGATGTACGGGCCGAACCCCCATTGAATGCCGGTCTTCACGGCGTGAGTGCCGGTGACGTAAGACGCGATCCCAGACACGACGTGCTTGCGCGGATCGGTGCCGTTGGCCGGCGTGTTGATGCCGTTCCAGTACCGGTACGGCGTCACCGTTCCGTAGCCGATGAGCTCTTCGTGGCCGATCTGTGAATACCACTCCGGCGTCCCGCGGGTCTTCTCGATGCCAGGCTGGTAGCGGCCCGTGTAGTATTCGACGTTGCTCGAATAACCGCCTTCGAGGAGCAGCCGGCTCGTCAGCGTCGCCGTGGCCTTGGTTTGCGTCGTGTAATACAGCGCGTGTTGCCATTCCCGGCGTCGGGCCGCCGTGTCCGGATCGGTGAACGCGCCCATCTCGTGGTTCTTCTGCTTCGGATAGCGGTCGAAATACGACGTCAGCTTGATCTTGGGCGTCGCTTGCACGGTCAACCGGCCCATCAGGTTGTAGATCCACTGATCTTCCACACCTGGTCGGCCATCCGTATAGAAGTTCTGGGCCACGACTTCGTTGGTGGCAATCCGGCGCGTCGTGGTGAAGTACCACAGGCGGTCCTGCTTGATTGGCCCGCCAATCGCAAAGTTGAGGTCGGTGACCAGTTGCACCGTGTCGCCGCTCTGCACGCCGCGTGACCGCAGGCTCTCTGTGTTGTCGCCCTGCCAACTTTCGCGAATGCCGCCGGCAAACGCCTGGCCGCTGGTGCGGTTGCCGCCCTCCTTCGGGATCATGTTGATCTTGAGCCCACCGGCCGAGACGTCCGCGCCGCCGCCGCTCGTCGAGTAACTGACTTCGGCGTTCGCCGCATCGCTGTAATACGCCTGCACCTGCCCGTCGTTCATCAAGCTGTTCAACTGCATGCCGTCCACTTGCACGGTCGTGTCGGTTTGCCGCGACCCGTGGACGCGCATGTAGATCTGTTCCATCTGCTGATTGCCGCCGACGTCGGTGTTCGACATCTTGACGCCGGGCATCAGCGCGGCGAGTCCTGAGTAGTTACGGGCGCTCGGGATCGCGTCGAGCAGCTCGCGGTTCAGCACCTGCGTGCGCTGCGTATTTGAGACGTCGACGATCGGCGAGGCGCCGGTCACGGTCACCGACTCTTCGAGCGCGCCGACTTTCAAATCAGCGTTGATGGTGGAAGTGAAGTTCGCCGGCAGCTCGACCCCTTCGCGCCGGATCGTGCTGAATCCCGTCAGCGTGAACACGACCGTGTACGTGCCGGGGCGCAGATCCACGATGGAGTAGCGGCCCTCGCTGTCGGTGGTGACGGTCCGCGTTTTTTCGATGAGCACGTCGCTGCTGGCTTCGACAGTGACGCCGGGCATCACCGCACCGCTCGCATCGCGGACGACCCCGTTGATCGCGCTTTGAGCGCGAACGGCCGTCGCGGCCAGCAACAGGAACAGGACGACGAACCCGGGAACGAACGACCGACCTCGCGCGATACCGTTCATTGGCGCCTCCTCTTGGAACGAGCGACACGTATAAGGGCAGGCCGGACGGAGACGCAGGTGAATCGCGTGATCGCGCGCGAACGCGCCTAAACCTAGCACCCGGTCAGGAGGGCGTCAAGAAATCATTAAGAGGAGGGAAGAGACTTGAAAGTGATGAGGTTTATGGCCGTTTTCGCAGCGTTCGTTCGTAAGTTTCCGTGAGCACCCCAAGGAGTTCGGCGATATCCCTGGTCAGCTGACCGGGGCGTAGTTGCCATCGCCAATTGCCAGAGGCTGTGCCGGGCTGGTTCATCCGCGCCTCGTTGCCAAGTCCCAGCAGATCCTGAACGGGGATGATCGCGGTGTCGGCCACCGAGGCTAGAGCGGCACGAATCAGGTCCCAGTGGACCTCCCGGTCGTTCTCGATGCGCAGGTACCGACTCGCGTACTCGCGTTCTCGAGCGAGGTCTTCGTCGGACCTGGTGCTGTGGCCAGTGCCGCCCCGCCACCATCCGACGGTCGTGTCGTTGTCATGCGTGCCGGTGTAGACAACGAGGTTCGGCGAGTAGTTATGCGGTCGGAAGTCGGGCGCCTGAGGATCGGTGCCGAAGGCGAACTGAAGAATCGCCATTCCCGGAAATCCGAACTGCCGCCGAAGCGCTTCAACTTCCGGGGTGATCACGCCAAGGTTCTCGGCGACGAAGGGCAGGGACGGCACCGTCAACGCCTTCAGCATGGCTTCGAACAGCGCCGCCCCGGGCCCGCGCTTCCATGCGCCGGTGATGGCCGTAGTTGCGTCCGCGGGTACCTCCCATGACGCGACAAATCCGCGAAAGTGATCGATCCGAACGCGATCGACGAACGTCAGCAGCGTGCGGACCCGATCGATCCACCACGCGTAGCCGGTGTGCTCCAGACGTTTCCAGTCGTAGTGCGGATTTCCCCAGAGCTGGCCGGTCGCGCTGAAGTAGTCGGGTGGCACGCCGGCAACGACGGTCGGATGGCCGGAGGCATCCAGGCGAAACAACTCACGGTTGGACCAGACATCGGCGCTGTCGTGCGCCGCGAAAATCGGCAGGTCGCCCAGGATGTCGATCGACTTGCTGCGGCAATGCACGCGGAGGCGCGACCACTGATCGAAAAACAGAAATTGCAGGAGCGTGTGGAGGCGAATTTCGCGCGTCAGGTGCGTTGACCACCACACGACAGATTCAGGCTGCCGCGCGGCAATGTCGGCCTCCCATCTGGTCCATGCCACTTCATCATGTGCGTGCTTCAACGCCATGAACAACGCGAAGTCGTTGAGCCAGGAGGCCTGTTCCCGGCAGAACTCGTCGAAGCGCTGGCGAACCGCAAAACCACTTGCCTCGAATCGTTCGAGGACCCTCGGCCAGAGGGCGCGTCGATGCGCGATCACCTGCTCGTAGTTGACGCGTCCGGGACTGAACGGCGGTGCCGCGCGAAGGTCTGCTTCATCCAGCAGCCCCTGCGACTGCAGATCCTCCAGGCTGATGAGCAGTGGATTGCCAGCGAAGGACGAGAAGGACTGATACGGCGAATCGCCGTAGCCGGTGGGGCCGAGCGGCAACACCTGCCACACCCGCTGGCCGGCGGCAGCCAGCAAATCGATGAACTCGAGCGCGCTCGGCCCGAGGTCGCCGATGCCGTACCGCCCCGGCAGAGATGTTGGATGCAGCAGAACGCCGCTACTTCGCGGAAACGACATACACCCCCAAAAGCTCTAACGCGGAGGACACCAAGCAAACACTCAGGTCCACGGCCTTCAATGCTTTAGAACACATGCCTTCAAGGTTTGGCCGTGCACCTCCGTTCATCCTCCGTGTTCGCTGTGTTGCTGCTTGTCACAAGTGAGGCGTTGCATCGGAGTCGCGTTCCCGGTTTGCCCTGAACTGCCGCTCGAGCAGATGCTTGGCCGCATCGCGTCCGCCCAGGCCGAAGGCAATCGCGGTCCCGAGCATCAGGGCACCGAACGTGATGGCAAAGGCGGTCAGCACGACTCCAGTCGCGAGACCCAGTTGCTCGAGTGCCATCACGACACCGATGCCGATCACCAACAACCGCAACGCGCCGCTCAGCAGCCTCGCCCCGGGAATGCCGGCATTCACCGCCGCCAGCAACGCTGCCCGCCAGAGGAAATTGCCGATGAGAAAGCCGAGCGTGAACACCAGCAGCGCGATGAGGAAACGCGGAACGAACCGGAAGAACTCATCGACGAGGCCCTGAAACGGCGCGAACTGCAGCGTGTCGACCGCTGACACGATGAATCCGATCCAGACGATCCAGAACACGATTTTCGCGAGCAGGAGCTCGGCCGCCGGCATGCCGGCGTTTCGCAGCATTTCCGCCGCGCCAATTCGGTTCGTCAGGCGATCGAAGTGCAGCGACACGAGCAGGCGATGGATGACCTGCCGCAGGAGCAGCGCCACGACGAAGCCGACCGCGAAGATGATCGCGGCGGCGATCAGGCGCGGCACGAACAGTGCAAATGCCGACGAGAAGTTCTGCCACGACTGCACGAGCGCATCAGCAATTTGTTGGATCATTGCGACCTCACACCTCGACCGTCCAGCCGTCGACGAGCGCTGGTTTCAGCCGCTGAAATGCGTCACAAAGCGTGTTCAAGCGCTTCTGCGCCGCATCATCGGTTTCGTGTGCCGTTAACGACATGAACCGGGCCGCGCGCCACATGTACAGCGGCACGAACATATCGGCGAGATGATCGACGCCCGTGCTCCCACGGTTTGACGCATCGAGAAAGTCGTAGACGATCCGGACCCAGACCTCGTCGTCGAGCCGCGGGTCGCCCGTGTTGAGATCGTCCATCAGCCCCGAGAGGACTGGCGGATCGAGAATGCCTTCGAGAAGCGGCTGAATTTCCAGGATGTCGCCGCGCGCCTGATTGGCGAGCGTCACGAAGTCCCATTCCGATGCGGACGGACACTTCTTGTGATCGTCTCCCCACGTGTGCAGCCGTGTCACCTCGTTCGTCCTGCGCCAGAACGATTCGTGGGCGTGCAGGGCGACGATCAGCGAGAGCAGGACCTGTCGAACGGCCTGCCGGAGAGTGGTCGGTGCGGCCGCGGCCGTCGCTGGACGCCAGATTTGTCCGATCTGCAGGTTGTTGGCGATCGCTTCGGTGCGCAGCCAGAGGTCGATGGCGAACGTGGCCGCGTCCTGGCTCCAGATGTCCTGCTCGAGGCAATGCGTGGCAAATCGTCCGGAGCAGGCGAACTCTGCGCCGAGCGGTTCGTCGATCTCCACCCCGTACACTCCTCGCACAAGCGGTCGGACCAGTTGCGTGATGAGGGCGCCGTCGCGGGGATGGCGCCGGTAGCGCGGCGTCAGGAATTCGACTTCCGATCGCCAGATGGGTGTGATCAGCTCGGTGACCCGGTCCGCGGTGGTAGCGGGCCCGGCCGGGTCGATCACCACCAGCGTGTTGGCCTGTGTGAGCTCGGCGGCCGCGAACAGTGCCTGCAGCGCGGTGTTTTTTCCAGGCAGACCGTGATACGGCGTCACGACGCGGTGCGTCGTCCGGAGCGAGTATGACGTCTGCACGACGTCACCCTGGAGGAACGAGGCATCGCGAATCAGTTCGGGCGTGCCATCGATCGACCCGGCATCCGAATTGATCATTACCGTCCGCAGGCGCGGCAGATCGCGCGTGAACGACACGTGGATGGCCTGGGCGACGTTGGCGACCGTCGCCGCATTGTTCAAGGTGGGCAGACCGACCAGCACATCGACCTGGCCGACGGCCATCAGTTGCTTGAGCAGCACATCCGAAAGGATGCTTTCGTTCTCCACGTCGTGACCCGAACCCTCACCTCATAGCCAACGCAACCGAAACCAGTAGAAGTCGTACGGTCCGATCATCATCGGATACGGCTGCTGGCTGATTCGCGGAAAGATGCTGCCGCCGAACATTTCGATCGGAATGGCACCGCTCAGCGACGAGAGATCCAGTTCGGCGACCTGAGCCGTCCCCGCAAGATTACAGACGACGAGAACACTTTCCCGGCCGAGGGTGCGCGTGAAGGCCAGCACCCGATGGTTGGCCGGCTTGAGAAACTGAATGGTTCCGCGGCCGAACACGCGCGTCGACCGACGCACTTCGATCAGGCGACGCGTCCAGTTCAGCAACGACGTCGGATTGCGCTGCTGAGACTCGACGTTCACCGCCTGAAAGCCGTACAGCGCATTCGAGACGAGCGGAAGCCATAGCCGCTCGGGATCGGCGTTCGAAAATCCGGCGTTGACGCCGCTGGTCCATTGCATCGGCGTACGAACGCTGTTGCGATCGCCGAGATACATGTTGTCGCCCATTCCGATCTCATCGCCGTAATACATGATCGGACTGCCCGGCAGCGACATCAGCAGGCTGCTCATCAACTGGATGCGGCGGCGATCTCCTTCCATCAGCGGTGCAAGTCGCCGTCGAATGCCGAGATTAATACGTGCCCGCGGATCCTTCGCGTATTCATCCCACATGTACTGGCGTTCGATCTCGGTGACCATTTCGAGCGTCAGCTCGTCGTGGTTGCGGAGGAAGATCGCCCACTGACAGCTGTCGGGAATGCTCGGTGTCCGTTCGATGATGTCTATGAGCGGCTTGCGATCCTCGAGCCGCAGCGCCATGAAGATGCGCGGCATGATGGGAAAGTGAAACGACATGTGAAATTCGTCGCCGTTGCCGAAGTACGGACGGACGTCTTCGGGCCACATGTTCGCTTCGGCAAGGAGCACCTTTCCCGGGAAGTGGGCGTCCAGTTTGGCGCGCAGTTCCTTCAGCACCGCGTGTGTCTCGGGAAGGTTTTCGCACGATGTGCCTTCGCGCTCGACCAGATACGGCACCGCGTCCACACGGAATCCGTCGACGCCGAGATCGAGCCAGAACTTCATCACGTTCCAGACTTCTTCGCGGACCGCCAGGTTGTCGAAGTTGAGATCCGGCTGATGACTGAAGAACCGGTGCCAGTAGTAGGCCTTCGACACCGGATCCCATGCCCAGTTCGAAAGCTCGGTGTCGATGAAGATGATGCGGACGCCGCGGTAGCGATCGTCGGTGTCGCTCCAGACGTACCAGTCGCGGCGAGGGTTGTCTCTCGAGCTCCGCGCTTCGACGAACCACGCGTGCTGGTCGGAAGTGTGGTTGAGGACGAGCTCGATAATGACCCGCAGGCCGCGCGCGTGGGCGCGCTCGAGGAAGCGCTCGAAATCGCGAAGCGTGCCGTAGCTCGGATGAATGTTCGTGTAGTCGGAGATGTCGTAGCCGTCGTCCTTGAACGGCGAGGGATAGATCGGCTGCAACCAGAGACAGTCAACGCCCAGCGACGACAAATGGTCGAGCTTCGTCGTCAGACCGGGAAAGTCACCGATCCCGTCATCGTTGCTGTCAGCGAACGATTTGACGTGGAGCTGGTAGAAAACGGCGTCTTTGTACCAGAGAGGATCGGCGGATCGGTCCATCGGCATCGGGTCGGCGCGAGCGGATCGCCGTACGCAGGAGCGCGCACGTCCGTTCAGTGTAGATCCGCATGCGTGTATGCAAAGCTCATGCGCTCGGTCGTGTGACGGCTGACGCCGGGTCCCTTCCGATGCAATGCGTGATGAATGCAGACGACACCCATGAGGGCGTCCCGCCTATTCAGCGGCGCCGGCGGCGGTTCCGATCGAGGCCGCCATAACGGCCGCGATGGCGAGTGTCTGAACGACCGAGAGGCGTTCACCGAGGAATACGAATCCGGCGAGCGCGCCCACCGCTGGCTCCAGGCTCATCAGGGTGCCAAAGACACGTGCGGACAGATTTCGGAGGCCGAACATCTCGAGCGTGTAAGGCAGCGAGCTCGAGAGCACGGCAATGGCGAGGCCAAAGGGCAAGACCGAGAGATCGAGCAGCTTCGTCCGCGCACTGAAGACGCCGATTGGAACCGCGACGCAGGAACCGATCAGCTGGCCCCACGCGGATGCGGACGGCCCGTGCTCGACTCCGGCCTTTTGTCCAAAGACGATGTAGACGGCCCAGCAGGCGCCGGCCGCGAGCGCGAATCC
>Ga0070681_10004966_pt1 | contig 12793 bp, 9 predicted proteins | sample KBSC83BmetaG_FD_65650 | JGI IMG/M metagenome (GOLD analysis project Ga0070681, IMG submission 65650) | Corn rhizosphere microbial communities from Kellogg Biological Station, Michigan, USA - KBS C8-3B metaG | ecosystem: Host-associated > Plants > Roots > Rhizosphere | place: USA: Michigan... | reverse complement strand
CTCGTTCGTATAAATCGCACCGAAGATCTGCCGAAGATCAAGCACATACTCCGCGCCCATGAATATCTACGGCTGAAGGGCTTGATCTTTGATCTGGTGATCATGAACGAGCACCCGTCGGGCTATGTGCAAGCGCTGCATGACGAATTGCTAGATCTCGTTCGAACTACCGGCCAATTCGATCTGCTTGATAAGAACGGCGGTGTTTTTATCAAACGATCGGACCAGATTTCGGACGACGACCGGATCCTGCTGAACACGGTCGCGAGGGTTGTGATAGTCGCGGAGCGCGGTGATCTTGAAGACGAGATCCTGCGAAGGCCGGTCGATGTCGATCTGCCACGTAATGTTGTTGTGATCCCGCCGAAACATATTTCCGTGGAGCCGTCGGATGCGGTGCCGACCTTGTCGTTTTTCAACGGACTCGGCGGGTTTGGTCAAGAGGGAAAAGAATATGTAACGATCCTCGGTGAGGGGCAATGGACGCCCGCACCATGGATCAACGTTATTGCGAATGAAAAGTCCTTTGGTTTTCAAGTCTCGGAGACCGGTTCCGGATTCACGTGGTCGGTCAACAGCCGTGAAAATCGGCTGACGCCATGGTCAAACGATGCCGTCAGTGATCCGCCTGGCGAAGTCATTTATTTGCGGGATGAAGAAACCGGCAACGTCTGGACGCCGACGCCCTTGCCGATCAGGGAAGCGGGGCCATACACGATCAAACACGGGCACGGCTATACAGTCTTCGAACATATTAGCCATGGGATCGGACACGAACTCACGTTGTTCGTTCCGCTCGATGCTCCGGTAAAGATTTCGCTTCTGCGATTGCGGAACCGAACACAACATAAACGAAACCTCACCGTCACCAATTACAACGAGCTCGTCCTGGGTTTCGATCGAAGCCGAACGGTTCCATTCGTAGTTACGGAAGTTGACGTGGAGAACCGCTGTATCCGCGCACACAATCGATTCAATAACGAATTTGCGGGACGGGTCGCCTTTTTTGCGACCGATCAGAAAGTAAGTTCCTTCACATGCGACCGGAAGGAATTCCTCGGTCGAAACGGAGATCTGGAGGCGCCCGCGGGATTACAACGGGTGAGTTTATCCGGTCGAAGCGGCGCGGGGCTGGACCCATGCGCGGCACTCCAGACGATTGTTGAACTTGAACCTAACCAGGAGTTTGAAATGACATTCCTGATGGGCGAAGCAGCATCGATCGAGGAAGTTGAAGATGCGATCTCCCGATTTCGTGATCTTTCTGTTGTCAAGGAATCCTTTACCCAAGTTGTCAATTACTGGGACAGACTGCTTGGCACGATCGAAATTCGCACGCCGGACGAGGCATTGAATACGATCGCAAATCGTTGGCTTTTATATCAAACCCTTGCCTGTCGGGTTTGGGCCCGATCGGCCTTTTATCAATCGGGAGGTGCCTTCGGTTTCCGCGATCAACTGCAGGATGTGATGTCACTCGTGTACGCGAGGCCGGAAATCGCGCGCGCGCAAATTCTGCTCGCTGCCGCCCACCAATTTAAGGAGGGCGACGTTCAGCATTGGTGGCATCCTCCGACCGGCCGCGGTGTGCGAACTCGAATTTCGGATGACCTGCTGTGGCTGCCTTTCGTCACGAGCTTTTATATCAATGTAACGGGTGACACGTCTTTGCTGGATGAGATCGTTCCGTTTCTTGAGGCCCCACTTCTTAAGGACGGTCAGACTGACTCTTACACTCAGCCAGAGATCTCATCCGAATCGGCGAACGTGATGGAGCATTGCATCCGGTCAATTGACCGAAGTTTGGCCGTGGGCTCACACGGTCTTCCGCTGATGGGTTCAGGCGATTGGAACGACGGAATGAACTTTGTAGGGCGTGAGGGTAAAGGCGAGAGTGTCTGGGTTGGATGGTTTTTATTAAAAACGCTCGCCGATTTCGTACCACTCCTTAGCGGGCGTAATGAGGCAGACCGAGAGCAAAAATATCTCAGACATATCGAGGATCTTAAAACAGCTCTTGAAGAGAATGCCTGGGACGGAAACTGGTTCCGACGCGCATATTTCGATGATGGCACGCCTTTGGGCTCGGCGGAAAATGACGAATGCAAGATCGATTCTATCGCGCAGGCTTGGAGTGTTATATCCGGCGGCGGGAATTTGCATCAGGCGTCGCGCGCAATGTCTTCGGTTGATGAGTATCTCGTCCGTCGAGGTGACGGTATCGTTCTCCTGTTCACGCCCGCCTTCGATGATGGCGTCCTGAATCCCGGTTATATCAAGGGTTATATTCCGGGAGTTCGAGAGAATGGTGGGCAGTATACGCATGGGGCGATCTGGACGATCCTTGCACATGCAATGCTTGGCGATGGTGATAAGGTCGGAGAACTTTTCGCATTGCTCAACCCTATCAATCATGCGGGTACCCGTGCCGGCCTTCATAAATATAAGGTTGAGCCATATGTCACGGCAGGCGACGTTTACAGTGAACCCAAGCACATCGGACGCGGCGGGTGGACTTGGTATACAGGTTCGGCCGGTTGGCTGTATAGGGCCGCGCTTGAATCAATGCTTGGGTTTCATCTAAAAGGTGACAAGCTGACGATCTCTCCCTGCATCCCCCGCAACTGGCGTGATTTTGAGATCAATTATCGCCGCGGGGAAACTACGTACCGGATAAGAGTTGAGAATCCTGCCTGCGTCTGTCACGGAGTCACGGAGGTTCGTCTTGACGGTGAATTGTTGCCCTCCGGAGAAATTCCCTTGGTTGAGGACAAGCAGTCGCATGAAGTGTTGGTTGTTCTCAGCGAATCCTAAAATGCTTGTGAAACTTTTGAGCAAATATCAGAAGCAGCACCTTCCGCGGATATGATCGTTCGCGAGACTTCACTCGTCCTTCTCTTTCGTATCACTTGATGCATCCCTATCCACCGAACAGATCCGGCGACATAGAATGAAACCCTTGGACAGGACCCCATGAAGGCGGTCGTTTGGATCCCGCATTGATGATCTCGGCCGCTTCCACAGGCTGGGCCGCAGAAGGACAAACTGCGGGGCGTAAGGCACTCCGGCTGATCCCACAAGCGAAAACACGCATATTTAACGCGTGGAAACACTCTCGTCAGCAAGGAAATGACGCTTTAAGCTACAAATAGTATGGCGGAAATAGGAATTGATAGAGGACTCCTGAGCGAATGGAAAAGAGCCGGCATCCTGGCGACAGAGCATTTAAACACCGATCGCCCGGATGCTGTTACGTAATGTTTTGCTTAGGAATCCATCAAGAATGGCAAGGCAAGGCTATTTGAAAGAAACAGGGGGAAATTGTGAGATTCATAAGGGTATTGTTATCGTTGTACAGCATCCAGTTGATCGTCATTTCAGCTCTATTAATTACATATCTGACTGTAACGGCCGGAAACCGAACCGAAGCTCAACGAGGAAATACGCTAGCTACGGTGCGGGAAGGTCTATATTCGATAGTAACCGGTCTCGAAGCTAGAGGCGGGGACGGTGGCATCCGGACAGCGACCTCGCCTCTGTTTACGATAAAAGGAGAACTGGAGGCGCTGCGAAGTTTGGAAGCGACGCCAAACCCTGGCGAAACAATTGGAATAAGCGATGTGAAGCTCGCGCCGGAAAAGAGAGTGAATGGAAGCGGCACCGATAGTGTTATTCGGCGTTAAAGGTGCATCGGCATCGTCATAACCTGAGATACTTAGATCGTTGACCGGTCTCGGGGTTTGAAGGAGCAATATGAAACCGACTCTTAAACTTAGCGAATTGGGTCAGAGCCTCTGGCTCGACAATATCACCAGAGGACTCCTCACCAGCGGGACGTTGGAGAACTATAGCCGTGACCTCTCGGTCAAGGGATTAACTTCTAATCCTACGATCTTCAACCACGCGATCGAGAACAGTCATGACTATGACGAGGCTATTCACATTAAATTGAAGGAAGGCAAATCGGGCGAAGCGCTGTTCTTTGAGTTGGCTCTGGAGGACCTCAAAGCGGCCGCCGATCTGTTTCGGCCGATTCACGATCAGACAAGCGGCGTCGACGGTTGGGCGTCCCTCGAAGTCTCGCCAATGCTCGCAAATGACACGGCTGGGACGATCGCTGCGGCGAAGGCCCTATTCGCCAGCGCGGAACGTACAAACCTATTTATCAAGATACCAGGCACCAAAGCCGGCGTCCCCGCTATTGAGGAATCGATATTCGCCGGGGTGCCGATCAACGTGACTCTCTTATTCTCAAGCGAACAGTACACGGCGGTCGCGGAGGCTTATCTACGCGGCATCGAGCGCCGTCTCGACGCCGGCCTCAGATCCGATATACCGTCGGTAGCATCGCTTTTTGTTAGCCGCTGGGATGTGGCTGTGGCTGGCACGGCGCCCAAAGATCTACGTGATCAGCTCGGGATCGCGATCGCCCGGCGGACCTACAAGGCGTATCGCGCGTTGCTTGATTCGCCGCGATGGCAACGTATCTTTAACGCGGGAGCTCGTCCCCAGCGGCTGTTGTGGGCAAGCACCAGCACCAAGGATCCCAAAGCCTCGGACGTTCTGTATGTCGAAGCTTTAGCCGCTCCGCTAACGATCAACACGTTGACCGAAAAAACGCTCAAGGCTTTTGCCGATCACGGGCGGGTCGAGCAAACGATTCCGAGCGACGGGGGCGATTGTGAAACCGTACTGGCACAATTCACCAAAGCTGGGATCGACTTGGACGCTCTTGCAGACCAGTTGCAGAAGGAAGGGATCGAATCGTTCGTCAAGTCCTGGAACGACCTGATCGAATCTACGGCGGCAAAGGGGCATGAGCTCGAAAAGGCCAGATCGACCGGTAGTTAATGGACATCACGATCAAGGACGGTAGAGCATTCGATGGCACACAACCTAAAGAGGGTCCATTCAGCCGCCGTCTCGCGCAATGGACCTGAATCTCTTGGAGAAGGTGTCAGAACAATCGGCGTTGAAGATACCAAAAATGTAAATCCGCTCGCTGGAAAGCCGGCAACAGCTTCGAAGCTGGTCAACGTTCCCCGGCTGATCACCGCTTATTATGACGAAACGCCGGACGCCCACATACCCGAACAACGAGTTACATTCGGCACTTCGGGACACCGCGGCTCGTCGTTCGACAGGACTTTTAATGAGCACCACATTCTGGCTATTACTCAGGCCGTTTGCCTTTATCGACGGTACAGGAAGATAAAAGGCCCGTTGTTCCTCGGCATGGACACACATGCCCTCTCAGTCGCAGCCCTCGCAACCGCTCTCGAGGTACTTGCCGCAAACGGCGTGGAGGTAATCCTTTCAAAGGACGACGAATATACTCCTGCGCCTGCGATCTCCCACGCGATCTTAACGTACAACAAACGGCCGAAAACGGGTCTGGCGGACGGCATTGTGATCACGCCGTCTCATAACCCGCCGCATGATGGCGGTTTCAAGTACAACCCGCCCCACGGCGGGCCCGCTGAGAAGCCGGTCACTGACTGGATCGAGAGTAAGGCAAATGAGTTTCTCGAAAGCGACATTAAAGGAGTCGAGAGAGTGCCCTACGAGCGCGCTCTAAAAGCCTCATCCACACATCGTCACGACTATCTCCGGGCTTACACCAATGATCTCGGGAATGTGATCGACATGGAGGTGATCAGCGGTGCGAAAATAAGCCTCGGAGTCGATCCGCTCGGCGGGGCCGGTGTTCACTATTGGGCGTCGATCGCAGAACTCTATAGGCTGAATTTAACGGTCGTGAATGAGGCTGTCGATCCGACGTTCCGCTTCATGACCGTCGATCACGACGGACAGATACGGATGGATCCATCTTCGTCCTTTGCGATGGAAAGGCTGATCCGACTGAGGGACAATTTCGACATAGCCTTTGCGTGCGATCCTGATCACGACCGGCACGGGATCGTAACGCGAAGTGCGGGGTTGCTTCAGCCAAATCACTATCTTGCAGCCGCTATCTTTTATCTTTTCCAGCACCGGCCGAATTGGAGCAATGACGCCGCGGTTGGGAAAACGCTGGTCAGCAGTCAATTGATCGATCGTGTCACCGCGGATCTCGGACGTGAGCTCTACGAAGTTCCTGTCGGATTCAAATGGTTTGTAGATCGTCTGAACGACGGTTCGCTTGGGTTCGCTGGTGAGGAGAGCGCCGGAGCCTCATTTCTGCGACTCGATGGTCAGGTATGGACAACCGACAAGGACGGCATCATACCCGCGTTGCTTGCCGCGGAGATCACTGCCCGTACACAACGCGACCCGGGCGAGATCTATCAAGATCTGACAACCGCTTTCGGAGAACCCGTTTACGAACGGATCGACGCTCCGGCGACGGCAGAACAAAAAAAGCAGTTAAAGAATCTATCGGCGGATCAAGTCAAAATCAAAACGCTAGGCGGTGAAAAGATCGATTCTGTATTAACGAGTGCCCCCGGAAATGGTGCTCCGATCGGCGGATTGAAAGTCATCGCCAAAAACGGATGGTTCGCGGCACGTCCCTCCGGTACCGAGAGCATTTACAAGATCTACGCAGAAAGTTTTCAGGGAGAGGACCATCTCCGGCGTATCCAAGATGAAGCGCAGGCGATCGTCAACCAAGCCATCGGTTAGCCAAAAACCAGCTTTGCCAAATTCGCGGCCTTGGTTGAAAGCAGAAGACTGAACTATGGAGGCAGAAACTTTTCGCCAAAATGAAAGCCCGCCCGGACGGTTACTCTTCGGAATTTTGCGTGCCAGAATCAAAACAGCCCTGCTGATCATCTCCCCGGTATTGTTGGTGCTTGCTGCGGCCTATATTCAATGGGCCGTTTTCGGCTTGCCGGATCTGACTTCGATCTCGACATTGGTACCTGAGTCGGCGGGAGCTCCGTCAGGCTTTCCAGCGTGGCTGCGGATCACCCATTACGTCAACTTTCTGCTTCTGATCCTTCTAGTCCGCAGCGGCCTGCAGATCCTTGCTGATCACCCGCGACTGTACTGGAATGTCCACTGCACGCCGGGTACGGAGTGGCTCCGACTCACGTCGGTGGAGGTGCCGAAAGATCGGGTTTGGACGGCCAAGGACGATTCTCGGTACCTGTCCCCATGGATCGGGCTGCCCGGCTACCGGCATACAATCGGCATGGCCCGCCACTGGCACTTCCTGAGCGTACTGTTCTGGGTAGGTAACGGCCTTGTCTTCGTTGCGTTGTTGTTCATGACAGACCAATGGAAACGGCTTGTGCCCAATTCCTGGCAGATCATCCCCGACGCCTGGGCGGTCTTCGTTCACTACGCCACGTTCCACCTGCCGCCGGAACCGGACGGTTTCTATCACTATAACGCCCTTCAGCAGCTCTCATACTTCGGAGTGGTGTTCATCCTGGCACCCCTGGCGATCCTGACCGGGCCGTCGATGTCGCCGGCGTTGACGAACCGGTTCAAGTGGTATCCGAAGCTGCCCGGCAACCGTCAGATCGGCCGTTCACTGCACTTTCTCGTCATGTGTGCCTTCGTGATCTTCCTGGTCGGTCACGTGAGCATGGTGGCGATCACGGGGTTTGTTCGGAACATGAACCATATCGTTGTCGGCACCGATGACGCCAGTCTTGCCGGCATTTACCTCGGCCTATTGGGGATAGGCGTGATCATCGCCGTAAACGCGCTAGCCAACTGGCTGGCGTGGCGCCGGCCGCGCCTTGTGCAGCGCGTCGCCCGGGCGGTCGTCACTCCTGTGATGGCGTTCTTGCTCGACCGTCCGGCCCCGCAGGCGGAGTTTCGCCGAGAGGACATCTCCCCGTTCCTCTGGGCGAACGGCAAGGTACCAACCTCTGACGAATGGACGGCGTTGGCCGCCAATGACTTCAAGGACTACCGGCTCAAGGTGTGCGGGCTTGTGGAGAACCCAGTCGACCTGTCGCTCGACGATCTCCGTGCTCTGGAAAAGAAGGAGCAGATCACCCTGCACCATTGCATCCAAGGGTGGTCGGGTATTGCTGAGTGGGGCGGACTGCCATTGGCCGCGCTGATCCGACTGGTCGGTCCAAGACCTAGCGCGAAAGCCGTCGTCTTCCACTCGTTCGGCGAGGGCGTGGCGATACACGATAGCGTCGCAGGCGTCCGGTATTACGACAACCTTTCGATCGAGAACGCTCTGAACCCGCAAACATTACTGGCATACGAGATGAACTACCAGCCCCTCAATCGTCTTCATGGGACGCCGTTGCGACTGCGCGTTGAAAATCAACTCGGCTTCAAAATGGTCAAGTGGATCCAGACTATCGAGTTTGTCGAGGATGTGAAGTCGATCGGTAAGGGAAAAGGTGGCTTCGCTGAGGACTACGAGTATTTTGGCGAGCTGGCAAACATCTGATCGTCGGTGTGAAAGGCAACGTCAGGATCACGAATTGATCGAATGAAGAAACATAAAAATGGCGAGACGGTTTGTTACACCAAAATTAAAAGTCGAATCGGAATGGACGGCTCTGGAAGAACTTTGAGGAGGCAATGAAAGATGTTCCGAATTGGCATTGCCGCCGACCACGGGGGTTTTGAATTGAAGGTAAAGCTCAGTGAATCCCTGAAAACCGCGGGATACGACGTGCTCGATTTCGGTGCCCATGCGTTGGCACCGGAAGATGACTATCCGGATTTTGTGATCCCGTTGGCAAGAGCCGTGTCAAATGGTGAAGTTGTGAGGGGGCTCGCAATTTGCGGAAGCGGAGTTGGCGCCTGCGTTGCAGCCAACAAGGTACCAGGTGTGCGCGCAGGCCTGATAGCAGAATCGTTTTCCGCCCATCAAGGGGTTGAGGATGATGACATGAACGTGATGTGTCTTGGCGGCCGGGTCACAGGTCCTGCGTTGGCCTGGGACTTAGTGCAGATCTTCCTGAACGCACGCTTTAAAAATGAAGCTCGGTTCAAGCGCCGTCTCTTGAAAATAGCCGGTCTCGAGAATGATGCAACAGATAAAAACAATGAGTGAACCTTCACGCAGACATATAGATCAACTGGTGAAAACGGCGCGGGCATTGATGGCCGACGACAAGGGATTGCTCGCGATGGATGAGAGCCCTCCAACCTTAAACAAACGGTTTGCTGATTTAAATATTCCGCAAACAGAGGAAGCAAGTCGATCGTGGAGAGAAATGGTCGTCACTACGCCGGGCCTCGCCGAGTCCATTAGCGGCGCGATCCTCTACGATGAGACGATGCGACAACGAGGAGCCGATGGCGCTTCGTTTATAAAGATCCTGATCGAGGAGGGGATCACTCCCGGAATTAAAGTTGATGAAGGGTTGACCGATATGGCCGCTCACCCTAACGAAAAAATGACGGCTGGCCTGGACCGTTTGCGGGAACGCCTGGCCGATTATTCACAAATGGGCGCGCGATTTGCCAAGTGGCGTGCCGAGTTCGTACTGGGTGATGAAACACCGAGCCGAGGTTGTATCGAAGCCAACGCCGAGTCACTAGCTCTCTACGCAAGTTTATGCCAGGAAGCCGGAATCGTTCCGATAGTTGAAGCGGAGCTTCTCATGGAAGGCACACACACATTAGAGCGGTGTGGTGAGACGACCGAGGAGATCCTCCACGCGGTTTTCAACAAGATCTACACGCAACGGGTGATGCTTGAGGGTTTGATCCTTAAGCCGAACATGGTGCTTCCGGGCTTGTCTAGTCCCACGCAAGCATCACCAGACGAAGTTGCTGATGCCACGGTCACGTCTCTTTTGCGATCGGTCCCGGCAGCCGTACCAGGAATCGCGTTTTTGTCAGGCGGCCAACCGGCGGAGTTAGCCACGGCACGCTTGAACGCCATGAATGTTCGATTCAAGTCGCGGCTGCCTTGGGCGTTGGGCTTTTCTTTCGCCCGGGCCCTCGAGCAACCCGCTTTGGAGGTTTGGAGAGGCGATGATGCGAATAGGGCAGCGGCCCAGCAGGCTCTGGATCATCGGGCGCGCTGCAACCGCGCTGCGCGTCGCGGCGAATACGATACTGCGGCTGAAATAGAAACAACCTGTGCTTCAAGGTAATTAGCTTGCATAACAATGAATTAGGCTGCGCAAATAAAATGGTTGGAGCTGTCATGCCGATCACTTCAGCATACCGTTAACTCACCTCCGAAATTTCGAGGGTAAACACCTACCATGATCGCGTAGAAACACTGTCGGCAGTCGACGAACTAGCTGCTTAACTATTAATTATGATCCACGCGACAGCGCAAGGGAAAGCTGTCGGGGCAACAGCGAAGATCAAGGCGATCAAGAACGACGAAGCAAATACGCGGAACTCTGCAACTGGGGATGATCCAATATTTGTATAGAAAGCCAAAAATTCTTTTCGTGGGCATTAATCCCCATTTCGGATCGTTCGAACGAGGTGTGCCGTTTTCAAACAATAAGCTGTTCTGGTACCTTCTCGCCGACGCCGGGATCCTAAAAGAAAACAGAGATGAGCTTCGAAATGACAATGCATTGAAGCGGTTGTACCAGGAGAAATTCAATGCAGTTTATAGTCTGGGGCTGGTAAACATCATTAAGAGGCCGACTCGAGATGTGACAGAGCTTGTAAGGGGTGAAGAGTTCCCCGGACGAAAGAAAATTTCGCAAATCATAAAAGCTGAGACGCCGAAGGTGGCGTGTTTTATCGGCAAGGTAACCTACGAAAAATATTCGGGATCAAAGAATTTCTCATTTGGTTGGCAAGAAAGTATCGGTAATTCAAGAGTATAGGTCATGCATTTTCCACTGCGGGGCGAAGCGGTGGTCAGGATTCGAGAGTTACAGGAAGTTGCCGAGATCGCTGGTTGGAAAATGTCACGATGAAGCGTACATAAATTGATCGGGTTGCGGTTTCGTTCTTAAAAAACGAGTCCCTATGGAAATCATCGGCTGGATCGGAACTACCCTTGTTGTCATTGCCTATTATCCGCAAATTCACCACCTATTTGTCGAAAAATGTGCGTGGGGCATCAGTATCACGACTTGGATGATCTGGCTTATCTCCGCCGGTCTGCTTTTAGTTTATGCGCTCTTGCGGTTCGACGAATTGTTCATCATCGTCCAGATAATCAACATTCTGTCTATTGCTGCAACGATCGCCCTTGTTCGAAGAAGTAACAACATTTGTCCGTATCATCTTTCGACCATCCAAAAATATGTCAAGGGGTCGCAGTGGCGGCACAAATTGGGGACGGAAATCTCGAACCCTTCCGACGAGAATTGACAACACTATGCCCAATAAATTGACCGAAACAGTTGCTTTTGGTACCGACAAGGAACCTCAGGAAATTCTTGGAATAAGAGGGTTTCAGCCAACAGATCACGTCGCGATGTGGAAAGAACCTCAAAGCCCAACCCCAGGCGCATCTGGCGAGGGTGCCCATCTATTTCATTTGATTGCCCAAAACGTCTGCGATTATGCAATTTTTGCTCAAGATGCGAATGGATCGATCTTAAGTTGGAATCGAGGCGTCGCCGCGGTCTTGGGTTACAACGAGGATGAGTTCGTGGGCAAACATGTATCCCTCATTTTCACCGCAGAAGATGTTAAAAATGGAGACGTCGATGAGCAGATGCGGGAGGCGAAGGTCGCCGGAAGGGCCACAGACCGAAAATGGCACGTGCGACGAGACGGGTCCCGTTTTTGGGCCAACGGCTTGCTCATGCCGCTCTGGGATGTCGACAACACACTGCAGGGTTATGCGCGGGTAATCCGCGACGACACCGAGCAAAAGGTATTCGAAGACGACCGGGACGAGATCCTTCGACGCGAGCGAGAGGCGCGGCGTCAGGCGGAGCTGCTTCGCGAGTCGCTTGAGCGCGCGGAACGCGAAAAGGATGAGTTTCTCGCGGTGCTCGCGCACGAGCTGAGAAATCCATTGAACGCGATCTTAGGTTGGCTGACCATTCTTAGAAAAGGTAGGACTGACGAACGATTACTAACAAAAGGCCTCGAGACGATCGAGGCATCCGCCAAGTCGCAAGATCGGATGATCGAAGACGTCTTTGACCTTTCACGCATCAGTTCAGGCAATCTGAGCATAAACGCAGAACCCATGTTTCTCAATGATGCAGTTGCTCAAGCCTTCGAAGCCATTCGACCGGCCGCAAACGCTAAAAACATCTCGCTTGAGACAGTAGCAGGTGCCGAGACCATCGTTATTCTCGGAGACTTTGACCGAATAAAACAGGCGATCGTTAATCTCCTCTCGAACGCCGTAAAGTTCACCAACTCGGGTGGTCGCGTAAGACTCAGCATGATCTGTCCCGATTCAGCCGTGCGAATAATCGTAGAAGATAACGGCCGGGGATTCAGCTCAGAGTTTCGCCCACACATCTTCGACCGATATGCCCAAGCCGATAAAAGCTCGATGGGCGGTCGATCGGGACTAGGTTTAGGCTTACCCATCGTCCGAGAGATCGTCGAAAAACACGGCGGAAAAGTAACGGCAGAAAGCAAGGGAGAGGGACTTGGGGCAACGTTTACAGTGTACCTTCCGGTGCAGGAAGCAATGCGTGCTCAGAAACATACAGGGCGTTAGCCGGCTCTGCCACAACCGATGAAGATCAGCAGATTAATAAAGATCTGCTGTGCGACTCACTTCCAGGTGTTGGCAAAGCGTCAGCCGATATTGGCACCGAGAGGTTGGGCGAACATCATGAAAGAAGAGATGACAGTTGACGAAATGCCGGCACCAAGTGAGATCTATCCGAAACAACACTACTTATCCAGTGGCTCGAGTTTGAAATCCTGGCTTCTAACTAAAGACCATAAGCGAATTGCCATCCTCTACATG
>Ga0070681_10004964_pt1 | contig 12795 bp, 9 predicted proteins | sample KBSC83BmetaG_FD_65650 | JGI IMG/M metagenome (GOLD analysis project Ga0070681, IMG submission 65650) | Corn rhizosphere microbial communities from Kellogg Biological Station, Michigan, USA - KBS C8-3B metaG | ecosystem: Host-associated > Plants > Roots > Rhizosphere | place: USA: Michigan... | reverse complement strand
GCGGCGCTGCGACCACGGAGGCGCGTTTCCGGGCTGAGCATGATCCGATGCGCCAGCACCGCCGAAGTGAGCAGTTTGATGTCGTCCGGCACGACGTAGCCGCGCCCGCGTACGGCGGCCAATGCCTGCGCCGCGCGGAAGAGCGCTAGCGTACCGCGTGGGCTGACGCCGAGCCGCACCGTCTCGTGACCGCGCGTGGCGCGTGCGATTTCGATGATGTACTGGCGTAACTCGTCGTCAACGTAGACGGTCCGGCAGGCTTCGGACGCTTCCAGCAGTTCAGCGGGCGAGGTGACGGCCGCCAGATCAGTTAATGGATTGCCGGTTTGGAAGCGGCCGAGCATCGTCAACTCATCCTCCGGCTCGGGGTAGCCGAGTTCGACCCGCAGGAAGAAGCGGTCGAGCTGCGCTTCCGGCAGCGGGAAGGTTCCTTCCAGTTCGACCGGATTCTCGGTCGCCAGCACCAGGAAGGGACGCGGCAGCGGCAGCGTTTCGCCCTCGATTGTCACGGTGCGCTCTTCCATCGCCTCCAACAGCGCGGCCTGCGTGCGGGGCGTCGCGCGGTTGATCTCATCGGCCAGCAGGATATTGCCGAAGACCGGCCCCGGCCGCATCTCGAAATCACCCGTCTTCTGATTGAAGAAGACGATACCGCTGATATCGGACGGCAGCAGGTCGGGCGTGAACTGAATGCGCCGGAATTGGCCTCCGATCGACCGGGCGATGGCGCGCGCGAGCGTCGTCTTGCCGACGCCGGGCACATCCTCGACGAGCACATGCCCCTCGCAGAGGAGCGCGACCAGCACGAGCTCGGTCATCGCGCGCTTGCCGACGATGACGCGCTCGACATTGCCGATGATCCGTTGACTCAGTTCGGTGACATCGCTCTCTCGCACGCCATCTCCCCCTCGTGAACTGTCTGGATGTTCTACCAATAGTACGTGACAGCGCCGGGTTTTGGTGCTCTTTGGCATCTGGTGGGCGGAACGGCTGGGTTGGTCGGAATGATTAGTCTCAGTGAATGGGATTCTATCCCGGTCGCGCCCGGTACGGCTGTCACGCATGAGGGACGTTTGCAGTGCTGTGGTTGCCGCCGGAGTAGGACACGTGTGGGATAGATAAGGACGCGTACGGACGGCAGAATTGTCTCAGTTGCTTCACGATGGTGAGCAACAGACGGAAGCGATGAAGCGCGGACTGTAACTTGGGCACCTCGTTCGCGCTGAGCTAGTGGTGCAACCGGCCGGCAAAACATGTCGTGCCGGTTTTTGCGTTTGCGACTCCGTCGACGCAAAGGCAACCGGCTCGTTCGAAAGGACGAGCGCTCATGAAGTAGTCGCCCTCCCGCTACGAACCCTATCTCGATTACAGGTCCATCGTTCTCGGTTTTTTCTGTCCATCATTCGGTTTATCGCTTTTGGGTTCGGTTTTCGTGTGACTGAAGGAGTAAGGCTTTGCGTACCTTTCATATCCGCCGAATGAATCTCCGCCTGCTGATCGCTCTGGCGATCATCGCGATCCTCGCCACCGCCGCCTACGGCTTCGCGGCCAGCAACACGGTCGGTGCGTCAAGAGCCGGTGACGGATCGGGTGCCATCTCGGGTTACACCGTTTCGAACATCACCTATACCGTCGCGTCCGATCCGACCATCCTTTCTTCGGTGCAATTCCATCTGGACGACACCGCGACCACGGTGAAGGCCACCTTGGACGGCGCCACCACGTGGGTTGATTGCACGGCTGTCGGTGTGTCCACTGACAACAACTGGACGTGCAGTGCTTCTGGGGCAACCGTGAAGTCCGTCACCCGTTTGCGCGTAGTCGCGACGCAGTAAGGGATTTCTGGGAGGGAACTGGAGGGCCAAAGCCAAGTGGCGGCGGCTCTCCAGATACCTTGAATGATTATGAAACAGCCAACGCGTCGTGAATCGCCGATCATCGCATTGCTCCTGTGCGCCGGGCTCGTCGTGCTCTGGATCTTGTTCGCACCGATGCAGTTTGGCGGGCGAACCTCGTACGTCGTCGTCAACGGCAACAGCATGGAGCCGAAGTTTCATAAGGGCGATCTGGCGCTGGTTCGGAAGTCCAACAGCTACAACGTCGGCGATATCGTCGTCTACCGTCACCCAACGATCGGCCCGGTCATTCACCGGATCATCGGGAAAGACAATGGCCACTACACCTTCAAGGGTGACAACAACGACTTCATCGATCCATATGAGCCGACCCAGGCGGATCTCATTGGCAAGTTCTGGTTTCACGTACCGATGGTCGGCCAGCCCTTCACGAAGCTGCACAACCGGCTGGTCGTCGCCGGACTCGTCGCCCTTTCCGGTCTCATCGTCCTCCTGCCATTCGCGTTGGGCGAACCGAAGACCGAGCGGCGACGCACGAAACGGTCACAGGAAGAAAGGCGTGAACCCGCGATGAATACCCAGAGCGAGAACGGTCAAACACTGCTCACGCTGCTCGTGGCCGTTGCGCTGGCGTCGTTCGTGCTCGGCGGCCTGGCGCTCAGCCGGCCGCTCGATCGCACCGTCGCGCAGACGGCCGATTATCAGCAGGCGGGCACATTCAGCTACAGCGCCCCGGCTCCGAGTGGTGTGTATGACGCGAATGGTGTCACGACCGGCGATCCGATTTTTACACAGATTACGAATAATGTTGATTTCCGCTTCGCCTACGATCTGACGTCCAAGCAGTCGACTGACGTGAGTGGCACCGCCGGAATGCAGGCCGTTGTGAGTGACAGCAGCGGCTGGAAGCGTTCGCTGGAGCTGCTGCCGCCGCAAGCGTTCACGGGCACGCGTTTCATCGCGGTTGGTACGCTCGACCTGTCGCAGGTGCGCGATGTCATCAAGCAGTTCGAGCAGACGACCGGCATTACCTCGCATCAGTACAGCGTCTCGATCGTGCCGCAAGCACAACTGCACGGGACGATCGCCGGGTCGACGCTGGAAGAGACCTACAGCCCGGCGCTCAAATTCACGCTCGATCAGGACAGCATGTCGCTGGTCGACAGCAGCAGTTCGAGCGACGCCAGCGCGAGCAGTCCGCTCACCCCGAGCCAGAGTGGCCAGGTCAAATACACCGCGCAAGCGCCGAACGAGCTATCACTGCTCACGTTCAGCCTCTCGGTCAGCACGGGGCGTATCGCGGCGCTCATCGGTCTCATCATCTCGCTCTTTGGTTTGAGCTGGTATGGCCTGCTGGCGCTGCATGGCGCACGCGCCGACGAACCAGCCCGCATTCAGGCACGCTACGGGGCGCTGCTCATCGATGTCGACGACGCCAATTTCGAAAACACGAGCCGTGTGATCGACGTGGTGCGCTTTGAAGACCTGCTGCGCCTGGCCGAGCGCGGAGAGCGGATGATCATGCACCAGTTCTATGGCGGCATCGACCGCTACTACGTGCAGGACGAAGCGATCACCTATCGCTATCGTGTCGCGCCGCGCAGCGAACAGTCGCATGACGGCCGTTCGCGCGCGCATCTGGCGACCGGCGAACTGCGATGATCGCGTTGCTGCGTCGCCTCCGTCGCGTGTTCGCCTGCCTGCTGTTCATCGGAGTGGTGACCAGCATCGCCTGGTCGTTCGCCGCTAGCAACATGGTCGAAGCCTCGCATGCCGGCGATATGCTGGTCGACGCACCGCCGCCCATCACTCCGACTCCGACCCCAACGCAGCTGCCGACACCAACGCCAACACCATCGCCTACAACGACGCCTTCACCAACACCGACCATGACGCCTACGCCGTCACCAACGCCGACGGGGACGGCCACACCGACCCCAACACCGACACCGATCCCGAACATACCGCCCGTTTGCGCATCGCTCGGCCTGACGAACTACATTGTGATCAACGGCAGCGGAGCGATTCACGGGACCGATGGCAACGACCTGATCACCGGCAGCGCGGGCAAAGATACGATCCATGCAGGCGCCGGGAACGACTGCATCGTCGGCAACGGCGGCGCGGATCAGATCTTCGGCGACGACGGCTTCGATGTCTGCATCGGCGGTGGAGACTTCCAAACCCAGTTCCATGACTGCGAGATCGAGATCCCGTAAGAGTGGCCGCTCCGCTACCCCTCGAATGCTCGAAACGTCTGCGGCGAAAGCTCGTCAGCGGAGCGGTTGGCCCAGTCGCCGGGGCCCATTTCGGACCACATCCGTTCCCCGGCGAACTGCAACGCTTTGGCGGCGGCGCGTTCGTCGACGTTGAGCGCGCGGCCGTCGCGCACTACCCAGGCGCCATCGATCATCACCTCGCGCAGATCCTCGGCCTCGGCGTTGTAAACGATGTTCTTGATCGGGTCGCGCAGCGGTGCCATGAAGGTCGAGGTGGCGTCCCAGAAGAGGAGGTCTGCCTTGGCGCCAACGGCGATGCGCCCGAGATCGTCGCGATGCAGCATCTTCGCGGCGTTCAGTGTGGCGGCGTTGAAGACGTCGGCGGCTGTCGCCTTCTGGCTATCGCGCGCCATGATCTTTCCGATGACGGCCGTGAAGCGCAGTCCCGCGATCATCGACTGCGGCGAGGTGTCGGTGCCGAGCGTCATGTTGACACCGGCCTCCAGATAGCGCGGGAACGACTCCATGGCAATACCGCGCCGGGCGAAGACCCAGACGCAGTGCGCGACCGACGCGCCGTGCCGCGCCAGGATCGAGAGATCGTCACCGGCGAACTGCGGCCAGCTGGAACCGGCGATGATGATGACATGGCCGAGGATGTTCCACTCACTCAGGAAGTCGATCGATTCGAGCCATTCAACCGGCGTCAGGCCGTGCCGCTCGACGATGGCGTCGAACTCGAAGACCGACTGGCTCGTATGCAGCGCCAGCGGCACGCCCATACTGTCCGACGCCTGGCGGCTCATGCGCAGCAGCTCCTCGGTGCAGGTATCGACCTGCGCCGGTGAGAGAAAGCCTTTGACGCGGCCGTTCGCTTTGCCGTCGATCCGCTCGATGAACTCGACCGCCTTATGGAAGCCCTGGATACCGGCTTCCTCGTTCCAGTCGTACTCCATCTTGCGGCCGTCACGCGTGAACCAGCGGCCGGAGCGGTAGCCGTTGCCGATGTAGGCGCGCAGACCGGCCTTCTCGACGGCCGATGCGACATAATCACCGATACCGCCGATCTCCATGACGGTCGTCGTGCCGGTGCGCAGCAGTTCGGCCATCGAGTAATCGACGCACGCTTCGGTGCCCTCGGCGTCGATCGCCTGGCTGCGGGCTGGCAGCATCTCGGAGAGGCCGGAGAGCGAGAACTGGCGTCGCCCGCGATCCTCGATGAACGATTTATCGAGCGGCGAGCCGGCCAGATGCGAATGCGTGTTGATGAAGCCGGGTGTAATCACGCGATCACCCGCATCGACGATATGATCGACCTGCCCGGCGAAATCGCGCCCGACATGAACGATCTCGTTTCCTTCGATTACGATGCAGCCATTGTGCAACAGCCGGTGCTCGCCGCCCTGATAGGCGATGATTATGCGCGCGTTTATCCTCGTTCGCTCCGCCACGATCGTATCCCTTCGCTCATCTCTCTGCTCCCAAGTTTGCCGTGTTCACTTTACGGGAAGTCCTCCCGCCCGTCACGTCACCGGAAGATATGTTACAAAGGACCAATCTGCATCGATCGAGCGTGATTCCGTTGCAAACCGAGGTTGCCCTGATGCTGACTGCCCGAACCGCGACCGCCATTGTGGCGCTGCTGCTCCTTATGTGCGCCTGTGGTTCGACCAATCCCGAAATCGCGCAGCAATCGACGGCCGCGACGCCGCCTGCTGTGGCAGCTCCATCCGCGGCGATCACGCCCACACCAACTCCGACTCCGACGGCAACGCCGGTTCCGACCGCCGCTGCCTCACCGGCCGTCGCCGAGCCGACGCCGACCCCTTCGCTGATGTCCAGCGTGAGCGGACTGGAAGTCGCGCGTCGCGATATGCGGGAGTTGACCTGGACCTCGTCGCTGATCGTCCATGGGACGGTCGCCGAGAAATTGCCGGCGGCGCGTTTCCCGGCGGTAGATGGTCCGCTCGGAACAATGACCCCGCAGAATTACTACGATTTACAGATCTATACCGACTACGTCATTGATGTCGATCAGGTGTTTCGCGGTGCGGACGTGGATCAGATGACGCTGCGACAGATGGGTGGTCGGGTGGGCGACGTGGAGCTCGATGCGAGTGCCAACTTTCCTGAATTGCATCCCGGCGACGATCTGGTGCTCTTCCTTACGCCAGACTATCCCGAGCGCCCCGGCGAAGCATTTTGGGAGAACACCAGCCAGGGTGTTTGGCTGCGTGACAGCGGTGAGTACGTGCCGTATCACGGGCAATTCGGGCCACTCGATCTGGCGGGCATCGGTCAGGCGGTGGCGGACGCACTGAATCAGGGACCGCCGGAACCCTCACCGCCCGATGTAGTGCCGCTCGATCAGTCACCGCCGGGGCCGGATTTGCCGTGACGTCGCGTTCGCCCGGTCGATGCATCCGTGGGTAAGACACGGGGGCACGCACGCTCGCCTCGACAGCCTGGACAGCCGGTGTATCATGCGTGGCGGCTCTGCGCGACGATTCCATGCTACGATGCGATCATGCGCTCGATTCGTTTGCGCCAGGATCCGGCGAGGTCTTGCGTGACACCTCGCGTTCAATCCGCGGTCATGCCTCTCTCGTGGCGTATGTGTGGAATCGCCAGGATTCGGCGATCGGCCTGAGAAAGACGTAATGGGCGGACAAGACGACTTCGACGCGAACAAGGATGCGACCGAACAGAATCGCGATATCGTCCGAGGGCGTCATCCGGGCGATCGCTATGTGCGGGTGATTCGCGCTAAGGATCTGCCGGCCAGCCCGCGACCGCAGCACTACTTCATCGCGCCGCCTTCGGTCGCGACCACGCCGCTCGGGAAGCTCTACCAGAAGTTTCACCGATTTCTGATCGGCAACCCGATCGAATCGGCGCAGGCGATTCATGAACGCCTGTCCAAGAGTAAAGCGCTGGCGGTCTTCTCTTCGGACGCGCTCTCCTCAACCGCCTACGCCACTGAAGAGATTCTGCTCATCCTGGTCGTGGCTGGTGCCGCCGCCTACACCACGCTCATCCCCATCGGCATCGCCATCGCGGCCCTGCTTGGCATTGTCGTCTTCTCCTATCGCCAGACGATCAACGCCTACCCGAACGGCGGCGGCTCGTACATCGTCACAAAGGATAATCTTGGCCGCAAACCGAGCCTGCTGGCGGCCTCCGCGCTCTTATCCGGCTATATTCTGACGGTCGCCGTGAGCGTCTCAGCCGGTGTAGCGGCGATGACGTCGGCGATCGATGGGCTGGCGCCCTATCGCGTCTGGCTGGCCGTTGGGGCGATCCTGCTCATCATGCTCGCGAATCTGCGTGGAGTGCGCGAAAGCGGCACGATTTTCGCCGTGCCCACCTACCTCTTCATCGGCTGTATGGTGATCATCCTGATCCTCGGCTTTCTTGCCTGGGCAGGACTTGGCATCGGCTTTCACACACATGCGGTGCATTATCCGCTACCGGAAACCGCCTCAGCGCTCACCGCCTTCGTCGTTCTGCGTGCATTCGCCGCCGGTTGTGCGGCCTTAACCGGAGTCGAGGCGATCGCCGATGGCGTGCCTGCCTTCAAGGAGCCGCAGGCGCATAACGCGGCGACGACACTCGTCTGGATGGGCGTCATCCTCGGCACACTCTTCCTCGGGGTCACCGTCCTGACGCGGCATTTTCACCTGGTGCCGGTCGGAAGCGAAACGATTGTTTCGCAGCTGACGCGCACCGTGGTTGGCACCTCGCCCTTCTACTACATCAGCCAGGCGGCTACGGCGGCCATTCTGGTGCTCGGTGCCAATACAGCCTTTGCCGATTTCCCTCGACTCAGCTACTTCCTGGCGCGCGACGGCTTTATGCCGCATCAGTTCATGGCGCGCGGCGATCGGCTCGCCTTTTCGACCGGCATCGTCGCGCTGAGCGGCGCGGCGCTGGTGCTCGTCGTTTCGTTTGGCGCGCAGGTCTCGGCGCTCATCCCGCTCTATGCAGTCGGTGTTTTCGTCGCCTTCACCATGTCGCAGAGCAGCATGACCTATCGCTGGTGGCGGTCGCCGCATAGTCGCCATCGGTTGATCGGGTTGCTGATTAACGGCGCCGGCGCCCTGACAACGGCGATCGTGGTGCTCATAAACATCACGACGCGTTTCCTCGACGGCGCCTGGATGGTGCTGGTGCTCCTGCCGCTGATCATCATGGTGATGCTCGGCATTCGGAGGCATTACGACAGCGCCGCCGACCAGCTACGGCTTAAGGAGGGGATCAAGCGACCCCAATCGCCCGATCTCATGCGCGAGACGGCCGCCATTGTTCCGGTCAGTTCGCTCGATCGCGCCACCTTCCGCGCCATCGACTACGCCGAGCGCATCAGCCCCGATGTGACGGCCATCCACGTGACCGACGATCCGGAAGAAGCCGATAAACTGCGCCAGCAATGGACCGAATACGGGCTTTCTTTCCCGCTGGTGATTATCGAATCGCCCTATCGCGAAATCGTTGGACCGCTGGTTAATTTCATCGAGAGCATGCAACAGCAGCGAAAAGGCGTGGTGATTACCGTCGTCCTCTCGGAATTTGTGCCGGCGCATCTCTATGAACTGCTCCTGCACAACCAGACGACGCTCCGCCTCAAGCTGGCACTCTGGACCCACCCCAATGTCGTCGTCGTCAACGTGCCATATCACCTGAAGAAGCACTGAGCACGGATTTGCCTTTGCACTGTCGATTTGGTGGTTGCCGGTCGACTAGGAGGTAGCCGGCGCTCGCTGGCGCCCGATCGATTCCAATGCAAGGAGCAGCAGATGGCCCAGTCGATTACCCCGTTCCTCTGGTTCGATACACAAGCTGAAGAGGCGATGAATTACTATCTGTCGGTTTTCGCCGATTCCGAACTCCTGAGTGTCGCGCGCTATGGCGAGGCTGGACCGGGTGAACCGGGCAGCGTGATGACGGCCGAGTTCCGGCTGAATGACCAGACGTTCGTGGCGCTCAATGGTGGTCCGCATTACCAATTCACACCGGCAATCTCGTTCGTCGTCAACTGCGACACCCAGGATGAGGTCGATCACTACTGGGAGAAGCTCTCCGAAGGCGGTGAACCGAACCAGTGCGGCTGGACGACCGACAAATTCGGCGTCACCTGGCAGATCGTGCCGCGCATCCTGCTTGAACTGATGGCGGACCCCGATCGCGAGAAGGCGAACCGCGTCGTGGCCGCCATGCTCCAGATGACCAAGATCGAGATTCCTCTGCTCCAGGCGGCGTACGCCGGGGAGTAACGGGGTACGGCCCTCACCCCTGGCTTGCTCCCTCACTGACTCTCCCTCTCAAGGGAGAGAACCATCTCCCAATGCTGGGAGAGGGTGTCTTTCGGTGAGCGTTGTCGTGATCCTGCAACATTGTTCTTAGCCGCGCCTCGCCCGAGGTTGGAACCGTGGGGCTACGTAGACGAAGTCCCTGTCGGGACTGAGATCGCTCTTCCCCAATCCCGGAGGGATTTCGTTTCATAGCCCGACGGTTTCAACCTCGGGCGGCGGTCGGATGCCGATCCGCTCTAGGAACAAGGCTGTGTCCGCCCCACAATTTTCCCTCCTCTCAGAATTGGGAGATGGTTCTCTCCCTTGAGAGGGCGAGTCAGTGAGGGAGCAAGCCGGAGGTGAGGAGGGCTGCTCCGCCTAATCAAGCCCCACCTGCTGGCGGATCCAGCTGCTCATCGTTTCGAGATAGCCGGGGGCGAAGGTGGGCGGGTCGCCAACCAGGATGCGGTGATTGGCACCGGGGAAGACGGTAATCGTCAGGTTGGCGTTGCCCGATTTGGCGAAGGCGGCCTCGAAGATCGGCACACTCCGAGCGACCGGCGTCAAGACATCAAGTTCGCCGAAGAGCACCAGCGTCGGGCAACTGATCTGCTCCAGCACGCTGGCCGGATCGTAGAGATTTTGCGAAACGATCACCAGGAACTGCCAGAGTTCTGGGTAGATTTCGCCGAAATACGTTTCACCAGCCGAGCCGCGCGCAGGCTCGAGAATGGTCGAGACAGCCTCATCGTACGGCATGGCGGCAATCGTGGCTTCGTGAACGCGGCTCATGAAGGCGAGCGCGTCGGTAATCTCATCCTCACTGGCGCCATCGCGGCGCAGTGTCTGCTCGATGCCGTATAGATCTTGCTCGTGGACATCGACGGCTGGGCCGGAATTGACGATCAAGAAGGCGAGATCGTGCGCCTTCGAGGCAGCGAGCGGGCCGATCCAGCCGCCCTGGCTATGGCCCCAGATGCCAACTCGCGCCGGATCGATGCCCGGTTGCGCACGGAGCGCGGCGATCGCGTCGAGCGCTTCATTGGCGCGGTCGAAGAGATCGCGCTGGTGCCAGTCGCCGCTTGAGCCGCCGACGCCCGGCTTGTCCCAGGAATAGACCGCGATCCCATTCGCGAGAAACTCATCGCGAATCGGTGGGAAATAACCTTTGCTGTCGCGGTCTTCTTCGCCGGAGCCTTGCAGCATCACGAGCGCCGGGTGTGGGCCTGGTCCGGCAGGACGATGCAGCGTGCCGGCCAGCGTCAAGCCGCCGCTCTCGAATCGGACCTCTTCACGCTGATTCATTGTCATGCTCCCTATGCGAACTGATCGAACGTGTTCGACGTCCGCTGGGAGCTTAATAGCCTTCGCTGATCATTTGCAAGCGTAGCTGGCGCGCCTGGCGCATGTGATAGACCGCTTGCTCTTCGGCCTTCTCCGGATTGTGCTCGGCGATGGCGTCGACGATGGCGCGGTGCTCGTCGATTGAACTGGGTGCCCGGTTGGTGAAGCGATAGGTGGTGCGGCCGAAGCGACGGACGGACTGCTCGACCTGGGTGAGGAAGCGGTCAAGGTAGCGATTGGTCGAGATACGCCTCATCCTGGCGTGGAAGGTGAGATTAAGATCGGCCAACCCCTCGGAGTCGTTGGCGGCGGCGCGCTCCTCCATCTGCGTGAGAATCTGGCGCAAGTCTTCGATGTCTTCCTGAGTGGCGCGCACGGCAGCCAGGCGAGCCGAAATCCCTTCCAGCGCCTCGCGCACGATGTAGATCGCTAGAATATCGTCGCTGGTGAGCCGCGAGACGACGGCGCCCTGATGCGGCTTGAACTCGATTAGTTCGACGGCGGTCAGCTGTTGCAGCGCCTCACGCACCGGTGTGCGGCTGACGCCGAGTTCACGGGCGATCTCTTCCTCGCGAAGCCAGGTGCCGGGGGCGAGATGCCCATCGAGGATTGCTTCACGCAACGTCTCACGGACGACGTCGGTCGCCCGTTCGAGGTCCGTAAATTGCTCGCGATATTGGGTAAGTCGTGTGCTGTGATGTTCCTGTGTGATCGCCACTTGAGATTCCTTCGCTTTCCTTCAGCATGCGCAACAATGTGGAGTACAACGATGACGGTACATATTCACGAAGGCCATGAACGACCGTATACAAACGACCTTTGTACTCAAGCATAGCAGGACCGCAGACCGTTCGCAGCGGATGAACAGATTTTTAGGTTCGCTCTGCGTAACCCGACCGGTTAGCTTCAGCCGATCCGGCATCCGGATGAGCGGAAGGGGCGACAGTCCGGACTTCGTCGCGTAGTATCGCAACTGGATGAGCGAAGGGGTGTGGCCCATCGGTATCAATTTTCCGGAGGTCGCGAAGCATTTACGCGCGACACTGTGCGACAGATGGTTCGGCCTCATACGGCGGGTATGGAAGGAACGACGAGATGACACAAGAGGAATTGACGCGGCTGCGCGAGGCGGCACACGGCAAAATCGACGCGGTAGCCAATTTGGCGACGAAGATCAGTACCATTCCATCGTGGGGCGGCGGCGAGCAGGAACGTGCCGAGTTCGTCGCCCAGCAGTTTCGCGATCGCGGCTATGCGCCGGAAATCGATGAGATCAACAACGTCTATACGCGCCGCGGCAAGCGTGGTGGCAAAGCCATCATGCTGCTGGCCCACACCGATACCGTCTTCCCGGCGTCGACCGATATGTCGGTGCGCCGCGAGGGCGACCGAATCTACGGCCCGAGCATCGGTGACAATAGCGTCAACGTTTCCGCGATGATCAATCTTTTCGACCTGCTCGACGAACTGAAGATCGAGACGGCGGTCGATCTGATCGCAACCGCTAATGTCGGCGAAGAAGGGCTCGGCAACCTGCGTGGAGCGCGCGCCGCCGTCGAGCGCTATCGCGATCAGCTCGGAGCGGTGCTCGTTATCGACGGGCGGCAGGGTGATGTGCTCAATCAGGGGGTCGGCTCCAAGCGCTGGCGGCTGACCGTCACCGGACCGGGCGGGCACTCGTTCGGCGCCTTCGGTCTGCCGAGCGCCATCCACGGTCTGGGCCGGATCATCGCGGCGATCGCCGATCTGACGGTGCCGAGCGAGCCGAAGACGACGTTCAACGTCGGTATCATCGAAGGCGGCACGTCGATCAACACGATCGCACCGAGCGCCAGCGCTCTGATCGATATGCGCTCGGTCGGCGTAGCCGAACTCGATTCGCTGGCCGATCAGGTGAAGACGATCATCGAGACGAAGGCGGGCAAGGGGCTTGAGACACACATTGAGGTCGTCGGCGAGCGTCCCGCTGGTGGCCGCGACGAGAACGATCCATTGATTCAGAAGGCGATGGAGGTGCTGCGCGACCTCGGTTTCACGCCGGAACTCCGGGCGGGGAGCACCGACGCCAATATTCCGTTCAGCCAG